>Ga0114931_10006950_pt1 | contig 13888 bp, 6 predicted proteins | sample 2SBtaG_FD_89579 | JGI IMG/M metagenome (GOLD analysis project Ga0114931, IMG submission 89579) | Deep subsurface microbial communities from Kolumbo volcano to uncover new lineages of life (NeLLi) - 2SBTROV14_V59a metaG | ecosystem: Environmental > Aquatic > Marine > Volcanic | place: Kolumbo...
GACAACTGCGCACACCGTGCGCGCCAACCAAGCGCAACCGTTGCGACAAGTCACAACAACCCAACAAAACAAACTCAAGAAAGTACCCATTAGCCACCGATGACTAACGGCCCCTACAGAGATAAAACCCGAACTTCTCGATGTTTTTTGCATGGCTATTTTCCTATCCATTTCCCATCTAGGGTCTTACCGGTGGATGGCAGAACAATTTCGAATCAATACCTACGACTAGCAAGATCCTAAGATTTTGGTCAGTCGTTTTACATGAAGCAGCAGCAAATTTTCTGGCTACGGAATTCGGCAAAATTATGTACCGAGGCCGCATCAAAATGGCCTTATACGCAAACCGCCTATAGATATTGTTGGAACCCTGAGCAAACTTGGCAATGAGAATTTAGCGCAGCCACTAGTGAAATCCAGTCAACCAAGCTGGGCTGAGTGACCCTCCAGCACGCTGCCGCTCGCCTAAATGCTGATTTCGCAGCTGCGGCTTGTCAATTTTCGTTTGGGCCTCGCATGATCCACACGGCCATTTCACCTGGGCCGCGGTGATTCCAACTGTAGTATGGCACCGCTATAACTTGCCTTGTCTTATTGGCAGATTCGATGTTGCCATCCTCGTCGTTAAGTACCGCTTTCGTTTCGATCACCGTCATGCCGTCGAGCAAATCGGGGCGGTGACGTGCAACGAGCGGCTCCCTGTCGGGCAGCACCAAATTGGCCACGCGGCCATCGAGGTCGACTCCCTCGAAACAATAAACGATCGGGCCGCGTTCCAACGCCACTCGGCCACGATCCTCCTGGACCAATTTATTGGCGATGACTCGACGCACGGGCATCGGCAAATCGAGAACCACCTGATCCCCAGACTGCCAAACTCGATCAATAACTGCATATCCTTGTTGCAGTTTTTCTGAGAACGGTTGGCCGTTAATGCGCAGCTCGTACCTCGGTGTTGTAGGGAGCAGGTAAGCATAGAGGTCGCTTGGCATCGGCATATCCCGAGACCAGCCGGGAATGCGAACGTGTAGGGCAAACCGTTTCGGTTGACCAGGATCGACATCGATAGTAATTTTTCCATCCCATGGATAATTGGTTTCCTGACGGACTTCGACCGCCTGCCCGTTTAGATCGATCGATGCCGAATTGCTGACGAACAGGTTGATGTAGAGTCGATTGGCATCGTGCGCGTACACCTGTCCTGCAATCGACGGCACAAATCGCACTACGTTCACCGGACAGCAAGAGCAATCAAACCATGGCGACCGGCCAAACACGCCCTGATTGAACCGTTCGATTCCATCGGTGGCCAAAGGGTTGGGATAAAAGAAGCGATCTCCCTCGAGCGACACCCCCGACAAGAACCCATTATAAATTACTCGTTCCAACACATCAAAATACTTGCCGTCGCCATGCAACAAAAACATTCGCTGATTCCAAAGTGCCAGCGCAATTGCCGCGCAGGTCTCGTTGTAAGCCGTGGCGTTAGGTAGCTCATACGCTTTGCCAAAAGCTTCGCCTTCGCGCCGTGCTCCGATTCCGCCTGTCACATAGAGCTTGCTGGAAACTACATCTTGCCAAATTCGATCGACCGCGCGTCGGTAGTTTTCGTCCCCCGTCAAGGCAGCAATATCGGTCATCGCCGCATACATGTAGACCGCACGCACTGCATGTCCTACCGCGGTTGTTTGTGCAACGACGGATAGATGATCCTGGCTATATTCCCCGAAGAGTTACTTCCGCTAATCAGCTTGGCCACGAATATCAAGAAAGAATTTAGCTAAATCCAAGTAACGCTTCTCGCCTGTCGCCCGAGAGAGACGGATCAGGCCTAACTCGATTTCCTGATGGCCGGGAACGTCTCGACGCTGTCCTTCGTGAGGTTCAAATTCACGATCAACAAGATCTGCACTTCGAATCGCGACGTCCAACAATGTACGTTTTCCTGTTGCTTGAAAATGGGCCACGGCAGCTTCATAGAGGTGCCCCATGTTGTAAAGTTCGTGGCTATGAGCAAGATGGCTCCAGCGTGTGGCTCCGCTGCCCTCGTCAATTCGATCGCCTTCAATAGTGCGAATCGTATAGAGATAACCATCCTCTTCCTGGGCGGCGGCAATGTCGTCGATCAAAAGATCGAGCCGTTTTTCCAGTTCGGCATCAGGACGTATGGCCAGCGTATAGGAAATTCCCTCGATTACTTTGAAGACATCCGAATCGTTAAACCGAATGCCTTCAAAATCACCTTCAAGCCGACCAGCCGCTTTGGCAAAATTTCGCAATCGGCCTGTTTCTTCACACTTCTGGAGATTCGATCGAACGGTGACCTTGCGATTCGTTTCGATACGGTGCGACCAAAATGAGTCCTCGATTTTAACGGCCGTGATCGGCACCGCTGTTAGCGGTTCATCGGCGTAAGCAACCAATTCACTGTGGGAGAGAATTACTACCAAGGAAAAAAGCAAACCGGCTCTTGCAAAACGACATAGAGGATACCCCGGCGTGGCCAGACAGCTTGTCGAGCCAGCGATTTGAGGTGTCGATCGAATCTTGCCATCCTCTGCCACACGCGGTATATCGCAAATCACTAATACGACCTCTGAGATTTACACTCTAGTAACACTTCAGCCAAGAGAAGTAAAAATTCGTTGTAGTGGAATTCAGAAAAGACTCACGCAAAGACACGGAGACGCAGAGTAATAATAAAATATTAAAAACTCTGCGTCTCTGCGTGAGATTTTTCCGCTTCATTTCTTCAGATTGATGAAATGTTACTGTCAATCTTATTCCGAAACCGTGCCCACAGCAAGCATGCCTAGAAATAGTAATTTCTCAAAAAATACTGCAAGAAACTGGTGTTTTCCCACAGCATCTATGATTCGCTGGTTCGACAGTATGGCATGAGCTGTCGAAAGCACCTGGGTGGTTCCTCTTCCAAGAACACGTCAAGTGAAGCAAAACCTACACTGCGTGACCTGATAGTTACATTCGCCATGCTAGGTATCAGCCAGATCCTGTCCAAAATCACGAGATGTATTAGAGAGTAGCGAATTTTCGAGTAAGATAAAGTACTTCTCAGTACATCATTCGTTTGACTAGACGGCCCAAACTGGCTTTTATTTCCGCGAGAATACTTTTTATGAATCGCCGCTCTCTTGCCATTTCTCTCACTCTAGTTTTCGCAGTCTTAACCACTGAATCGAGCGTTCTTGCGATCAACATGCCCTTTACGACAGGCTCGATAACTGTGGATGGCAACCTGAACGATCCTGCCTGGGCAGACGCCACGTCGTTTGGTTTTTTTGGGGCGGGAAACAATGGGTTGGTCGTTGCGAAGATGATGTGGGACGAATCGAACGCCTATTTTGGTTTTACCGCAACCGATACCGATTTATGGACCGACGATCCGATCGAGAAAGTTTGGAATGACGACTCAATCGAGTTTTATATCGACCTTCACAACGATCGAGGCGCAGCTCAAGGGCCCGATGATGTGGCGTTCCTGCTGGATGTTGGCGGGGACCATCAAACTTGGGGTGGGTCTCAATGGTGGAACCCAGACAATGTTGTCTTCCAGTCGGCGATCAATGGTACGCTCAACAATAGTAGCGATACCGATTCCGGCTACACCATGGAAATTCAAATTCCCTGGACCGAGCTCATTACTCCCTACACTGGTCGGCAGCTAGGAATCACTTTCGGAACCAGCGACGACGACGCTGGCGGCGATCGAGAAGCCTGGGCTGGTCCCACCGGAGTCGATCCAGCGGTTCCCAATACCTACCTCGATCTCAACCTAACTGGCGGCCCTTCAAATCCAGTACCCATGTATTCCAATGCCAACCTGACCGTGAAAAACTACAACATGGGCGATCCGGCAGTGGTCTTTCACAATGGTCGATACTACATGGTCGAGTCGCCTCACGAGCAGCAAAATAATCAGATCATCATGTATTCTTCGCCCAATCTTGCCGATTGGGATTACGAAGGAGTCGTTTACGAAACCCCCAATACGCCGGGAAGCTGGAACGAAGGGTTTATTTTTGCGCCTGACATCTCGATAGTTAATAACGAATTTTATATTGGCTATTCGGCACAGCCTGCCGGCGCCGTGACAGGACATCGCGTCGGCATTGTCCATTCGACAACCATCGACGGAACCTACACCGAGACCTCTTCTGGCCCACTGTTCGACACAGGAAACATGTCGATCGATTCTCATATTGAACAGATCAATGGCGAGTCGTACATCTATTGGACTCAGTTCCAAGGCTCCCAAGGCCTCTATGTGGCGAAGTTGAATAACGACTTCTCGGGTTTAGCGACTAGCCCGCAGAGTATTGTTTCTCCTGGTGCAAACGAACAGTTAGTTGAAGCGCCATGGACCTACGAAAAAAATGGAACCATCTATCTGTTCTACTCCGCAAATCCAGTCGATACAGAGAACTACCGCGTCGGCTACGCAACGTCGACTTCTCCCACAGGCCCTTTTACCAAGCAGGGTCACATCTTAGTGAAAAACACTGCCGTCAGCGGTCCAGGTCACAACAGTATTGTCGAATCGCCAGACGGGAAGGAAACTTTTATTGTTTATCACAAGTGGGTTGATCCTGATTGGACCCCGGGCGAATTCTTTCAGCGCGACATTGCCATCGATCGACTTTTCTTCCGTGAAGACGGTTCGGTGTTCACCTTTGGCCCCACGATCGACGACCATCCCCTCCCTTCCGGCGTCGATGGAAGTTTTGGCGTATTTCAGATCAAGAATCCTGGCTTAGAGTCCAACAGCCTGGCAGGCTGGGACGTCAGCTCCACATCAGGATCAACCAGCCACATATTTGCAGAATCCAATTTCGACGACAATCAAAACCAGGAAGGCCAATACCACTTGGCCGTCTTTAATGCAGGTCCCTCGAAAGATGCGTTGGTGTCTCAGGTCCTTACTGGACTTCAGGCAGGAGCCACCTATCGAATCACAGCTTGGACAAGAAACTCGGGACGCGACCTCACTATGGGGGTCACTCCAGAAGGTGGGCTGGAAGTCTCAATTCTTGCCGACCATATCAGCTACGGTCGCGAAGAACTCGACTTCACGGTGGCATTTGGCTCAGACATGGCGACCATCTGGTTTGATACGCCGGCCGGGTTTGATAGCTCTTGGATTTGGGTCGATGCGGTCGAAGTGTTTAAGATTGCTGACCCAACATTTCTGGCTGCCGATTTTAATCAAGATGGCAGCGTCAACTCAGTGGACCAGGGACTATGGGCAGTCAACTTTGGCCTGAACGGTAACGCCGACGCCGACGGTGATAACGACTCCGACGGTTCAGATTTTCTTATCTGGCAACAACAGTTTGGCAACTCGCCAAGTCCCCTTCTTGCTGCATCCTCGACTGCCGTGCCAGAACCGACAACGATTGCTCTTTTTGCAACTGCGGCCGCCTTAAGTTTAACAGTGAGACAAAGAATACCCACTTGCTAACGTTGACATTGGCTAGAAAGGCTCATGCCACACAGCGTTACACCGAAGAGCAGCAGAAAGCATGATGAGGGCTCGGGCAAAGCTTGTAGTGATGAGACTCCGCCCACAGCAACTTGGCCAAAGTTTTGTTGCCATGTAAGAAAATCGTTGCCATCTACGTCATCGTCGCCATCTGCGTCGCCAATTGCGGTAGTTGCTCCGCTGGTCGTCCCAAAGTTACTCTCCCAGCGTTGCAGATCGTTGCCGTCCACATCCCCATCGTTGTCAAAATCGTCGGCGATCGGTACAGCAAACAAAAAGTTCCCTGGATTGAGCGCTTGGTTGCTGAAGCGCACTTCATCGACTAGTCCAAAAAACTGATCGGTGATGCCATCGTCAAAAAAACCTCGGCCAACGGTCCAAACCCGATTGTTGTCTACCAGTGCATTGTTCGAACCTATCAAGGGCAGCTGTCCAGCCAAAGCGTAGCCGTTACCATCATTGCTATCGACATACAGCGAAAGCATGGTCCCATCACTCACCGCAGCGACGTTATACCATTGGCCCGTCGCGATCGTAAAATTACTTTGCAAGCCGTTCACATCAAGCTCTTGGTCGACAAAAGTGACCGAAAGTTTATTGTTCGGTTGCACTTGAAAGTAGAATGCTGCGAGCTTACCGTCGATTCCATAACCACTGCCATCGCGGCCAACAAAAGTATTGGCATGACCTGGAATCTGCTGGCTCAGGTTGATCGAGGCTTCGATGGTCCACTCCGCATAGTCTGCACTATTGAGCGGCCCCGACGCCACAAACAAATCGCGAGTGGAGGCAGTACCACCAGGGGCAGGTGAGTTGTCGTAGCTAAGTAAATTGCGGCGCCCAGATTGGTTGATGGTCGGACTAGAAACCGAGTCCTGAAAAACACCGGCAGTATCGTCAGAATAAGTGCGCAAATGATTCCCTGCGCCCGACACATCGATGATATCCACCCCATCGACAAATTCTCGAGTTGGCGCACCTTCCTCGAATCGAAAGTACCCGACGGTTGAAACTGGCTGATTCGGCTCGGTGAACGTCACCGAATTGCCAACGTCATAGATGGGAATGAAAGAAGGCACCGTAGGGCTTGGGCCGCCGGAGTTGGGCTGATGCACACCGAGCCTCAATTGCCCTTCAAAATCTTCAAAGATCATCCCATGACCGCCATGGCTAGCAAACAGTGGCTCGGATTCTTGAACCCAGGTGCCATCCAATTGTCCGTTGCTCGAACGCGCGATCGTCACCGCATAGTCCGACCTTCCCACCCCATTGACTTCAGTAAAGCTCGACCAAGCCATCAACAGGCTGCCGTCTTTCGATCGGTACAGCTCCGGCCCATCAACGATCAGAAACGAATTGCCTGGAGCCGGATTTCCAAAATTTGCAACCTGCGGGAAGGCGGTTGCATCAAATAGCTTCGTATCGGTGGCAGGGATCGTATCCGACAAATCGGGTAACAGCCGAATCGCACGCATGTCGTGGAGGATATTATTCGGGTCGGTCGACCGCTCTGAGGTATACACCATCCAAGGATCATTGAGATCGTCGAAGTACAGAGTCCCATCTATCGAATGATAAATCGGATCAGTGATCGGCGTACTGAAACTGCTGTAGGGGGCAAATGGACCTGCCGGTGAGTTTGATTTCAAAACAAACATTCCGTGGGGAGTAGCGTTCCCTCTTGCGGTCCCGAACAAATAGTACGAACCGTTATTTTCAAAAACCTCAGGAGCCCAAAATTCGCTCATCCCCCAAAAACCTCCCGGTCGTCGGAATGCTGCCTGCGGATCAGACCAAGTTCGCAACGTGGGGTCAGTCGTCGAATAAACATCAAAACCAAGCCCTCCGTCGTAGGTGACCGTACCATACATGTAATAGGTATTGGTGCTGCTGTCGGTGTAGATATAGGGGTCGCGCAGAATGATATCTTCTCGATTGACCACTGCCCTGGCGTCTGCCAATGGCAACAACAAACCGAGCATGGCGAACCATAACAATGGCCTCCGTGAATTACTCACAAGCATTCGTTGTCCTCTAGTCGTAACATATTTGAATATCGAGTTAGTCCTTCAAATTCCTGAAATGTCGGCCATCTTTTCGTGGAAATATCGGTCTTAGGCGAGCGGTAGATAGGAATTTACCTTCCTAACCCGATTGGTAAGTTTTCATCTGCCGCTCGACTTAGCGCAAACCGGAACGCAGGAAATGTTGGAAATAGAATCGCGAAAAACATGAGAACGAGCGAACTCGGTTCGGGGACTGCTACCGACGAACCCAATGCCGACGCCGTTCCCACGATAACGCCCTGTTGACGCTGCCAGATTAAGAAGTCGCGTCCGTCGCTATCACCGTCGACATCGGCATCGGAACCATTGTTGACTCCAAAATCACCTTCCCATTTTATCAGATCAAAATTGTCGACGTCTCCATCGGTATCAAAATCGGCATCCAAGAAGTCTGCCACATTCAGAATGTTGGATAGCACAATATCGTTTCCACCGATGCCACCTACGTAAGTGATCTGCACTTGCTTCGTACCACTGATGTCTTGAAAGACCGCTCCTTCTGGCAAACCGAAGAAGGTACCTGAAACGAGAGCAGTGGAATCTAGATTTTCAACCAAAACAATATCCGAGTTGTCTACGAGTGTTGATAGATCGAGAACGAGATCGCCCCCCATCAGGAAGGTACCACCGCTGTTGGCTGCGTCGAGCGTAGTCTGGATGGTTGAGAGGCCCGACCCCGAATTGAATTCTAGTGTACCAGTTGCACCGATCCACAGACCAAGCGTTGTTAGCGAAACGTTCGGGACCGTGATCGACAAAGTGCCATCGCCGCCTGCTGCAACCACTGGGAATGCGAAGAGATTATCTCCGACAATCAAAAAATCGGTCGTGTAAGTCGCTGTACCAGATAAGTTGAGCGTTCCCGTGCTTCCAGGCTGGGCGGCAATCGTATCGAGACTGTAGCCGCCAACGGTACTCAGCGTACCGCCACTCATGTTATAGACGCCGGTACCGGTGGTGCCTGCTACCAGAACATCGCCTCCCACATCAAGCCGATCGGCCGTCACCGAACCCCCAGTCTGAGCAACGGTACCTGAACCCCCGACACCAACACGAGCAGCAGCCGTGGCGGCCAGCGAGCCACCAGCCATATTGTAGGCTGCTGTACTGCCCGTATTATGCCCAACGATTAAATCGCCTCCGACGGTCACGGTACTTGGGCCATTCAAACTGTTTTGTGTAAAAGTGCCGTTCCCAAAATCGGCGAGTACGAGATGGCCAGCGACCTGAAAAGTCCCGCCACTCATGTTGTAGCTACCCACCCCAGATGCAGCCGCCCCTACGTGGGCCCAATTGTTGGCAATGATGCTACCACCGGTCTGATTGAACGTACCGCTGCCGTTGTCAGCCACTCGCAAATCTTCAGACGCGTTGCCATTCCCAACGCTAATGGTTCCACCATTCAAATTATAGGTACCCGTGGAACCCGCCTCTTGACCGATCCCTAGCCAAAATCCAGTCGTTACGCTCCCTGAGTCTTGAGTAAATGTACCTGTGCCAAACCCACCCACCTGCAACTCGTTGGTTACTGCCAATGTCCCGCCGGTCAGATTGTAATTGCCCACGGCAGACGAATCGCCGGGGCCATCGTGACCGCCGAGTTTTGCCCACGATGCGCTGACGGTTCCGCCAGACTGGTTGACGGTTCCCTGGGCTGTGCCATTCCGGCCAACAGCCAACTCGTTGATTGCAGTGAAGGAACCGCCATTCACATTCAGGGTGCCGTCCGAGCCACTTTCGCGGCCTATGCTAACACCCACACCCGTAACTACGGTGCTGGGACCATTTTGCGTGAGCGTGCCATGCCCCAAATTGCCAACATCCAAAAAACCATCTGAAATGACCTGCGCACTTCCAGAAACAGTCATCACTCCTGTGGCATTGCTATCGCCCTGCCCTAGTTGAATGAGCGGGGTCGGGCTCTGGTCGCTGCTTAGTGCTGCACTAGCACGAAGTACCGCACTACCACTCAGGTTGTACGTTCCAACACTCGACCCGAACTGACCGATGCCCACCTTGTGAGCAGTCACCGAACCACCCGACTGATTATAGGTTCCCGAGTCGGTATTCTGGCCAACAAACAACCAATTCTCGTCGCCTGCCGTTCTGCCGCCCGTGTCGATCCGCACATCACCGGCTGTTTGATTCACCGTACCAGCTGATCCTAAGGTCCCCACAAACAGCTTGTTGACGCGAGGCGTATCTGCCGAAATCTGTGCCGTGCCACCGTTGGCAATGTGCGAGGTAACATCATAGCCCCACGGAACGGGCCCGTCGGCGTTGTTCCAATTGGCAGCCGAGTTGTAATCGCCGGTCACCGCATCGAAAACAGAAAGAAAGGCACCAACGAAGGGCGCCCCGGTATTGTATTTGAATAGCTTGCCGCGTCCGCCATCGAGTGTGACCGTAGTGCTGTATAGGCTGCCGCCCATAGGCGTTAAAGGCAGAACCTCCACGCCGCCGTTGACGAGGTCGATCGACTGTAGCTCAGTAATTCCCGTCGCCCCAAAATCGAAGTCCAGCGTGATCGCTCTGGAGGCATCTGCCGAAGTACCGTTAATAGGTGCATTGGCGTTAACCAACATAAAATAAGTTTGGCCACTGAAAGCCGTTCCATCAAACGATTCGTCAAGCGGCTCAAACTGGCTAATCACCACATCGTCGCTCGCTGAGATACCTGAAACAAAAGGCACGTCGAAAGGCGAGAAATCGGTGATGTTTGAACTCTCGCCATTCACGTCGTAAACGCCTGTTGAATTCAATCGCACCAGTGTATTTGCCATCAAATCAATCTGACGGTTGTTCTCAGCCACAACATCAAAAAGTGGTCTACGTACCGAATCGCCTCCATCTTCGAACAGTTCAGACCGAATGTCGTTTCCCGGCGCTATTGCTGAATTTCTCGAGTACACAAAGGCATCGATTTTCTTGAAGCCATACGCAAGTGGCGCGAACATTCCCAGTGCCATCTCTGATTCGCCAATATGGCGGTCTTGGAGATTATGTGCCTGGAAATACATGCCATAAGGAATCGGCTCCGAGAAATCCGTCGTACCGACACCTTTCATGCCGTGTAGCCTGAAATCGCGAAGCGATTTATACAGATTATCCAGGCTACCGCCACTCTTGAACTCATAAGAAAACATGTAGGACATGTCAGGCTTGGCAAACTTCTGGAAAGCGTCGATCCCGCCTTGATTGCTCGGCCCGTTCTGGGTGGTATAAACCAGCGTATCGGGGTAGGCGACTTTCCAGCGATCGAAAGCAGACTTGATGGCGTTGCGCCAACCCGTATCGTTGAGGTTCTCTTCATCTGCCGCCTGAAGTGCAGCAAGGTTGGCAACTCCACCGATATAGGCGACTTCCTGCGGCGAGAGCGTCCCATTGCCAGTACCATTGAGCAAATCGGATTGCCCCTCGCTCCACCGAGAGTAATAAACATTCCTCGGGCCAACCGCGCCAGTCAACTGATCAATCCATGAGCTATGGGTGGAGACGGTATTGAACCCTAAATCGTTCCAAGTATTCCAATCGATATTATTATTGGGGCCACCGCCTGCAAAACCAAAATCGTTTGGAAAGACCACCGCCGAAGTCAGCAAGCCACGCTCAATCAGAATCCTGTGGCCACGGTCCAACGGGATGGGCGGATTCGCATGTACCGATGCATTCGAGAGAAGAGCAACAACTACAACAATCTCCACAAACCTTCTGCCTAGGACACAACACATGATTACTCCAGTTTCCTCTTTTTTGATGAGAACTAAACAACCTCCGGCAGAACGTCTGGCAGTTGTCTAGTTGAATATAAGACCCTTCCTGCCGTCCCCGGGGTAGAAGACTGCAAAAAGGGAATACTGTGGAATCCTACGCTGGAAGTCCAACAGCTGTTTTAGATCGAATTTTTCTGTGCCACGATGCCAAACGAAAGTACAGAATCCAAGCACTATGTACAAATACGTTGGATTGTTTGAATCCAACGACGAGTTCGCGCAATCTCCCCTAGTCTCCTTAATTCTAGTTGAGCTTGTAATTTCAGCAACGAAAGATCCGATCAGACTCTGTAGATATCCGGTCGATTGGGTTTGATGCCTCTACAATTCCCCGTTGGCGGGCTTAGGCAAGAGTTGCCCAGGCCAATTTGGAGGAACTCAACTACTGCCGGCAGAAGCCTCGGATGCTGGGTTATGGCTTGCCTACTCAGTTTGGAAAAAACTTAAAAGAGAACCTAAAGGATTCGTCTAATACTACTGCGCTAGGTGAAACCACAACGACACAACGGACACAACGAAACGGAGCTAGGATGATTGGGTTTTCAATGATTTCGCCTCGATCAACTGGTTGGCTTGTTGTTTCCTGCAAAATGCGTAACACTTCAGCCGTCTGCCGTAAAATCGAGTTCACAATGAGACCTGGAGCAAAAGGGGAAAGGCGAATGCCGAAAGGGGAGCCCGTAGGTAGGACTAGGCAAGGGCGCCTTTCCTCTTTCCCATTTCCCCTTTTTTCGTAGTGTTTTGTAGCGTGTTTTATTTCAGATGGCTGAAGTGCAACCAAAATGCTTACTCAGCAAAACATCCGTTTCACATTGTTTGTCCTGGTTTTGTAGTTTGACATGGTGTTCGTCGTGTCGTTGAGGTTCCAATGACTTAGCGCAGTAGTAATAAAGACGAGGGTTTTCGACCCATTGTAGAGGCAATAAAACGAATCCCCCCGATCCTTCTATACCCCGCTTCTCCTGTCCACTGATCGACTCTGCGTCTTTGCGTCTCTGCGTGATTCTTTTTTCTCAAGCATCATTTTTCTGCATTTGGCTAAACTGTTACGCCTTTTGCGTATTTCGCGGGCCATTAGAAGTCGTAAAAAACAAGAGTCGAACTAAGACCGTTGCTCTCTGCGATATTGGCCTGGGGACATGCCTGTTTTGTCTTTGAAGACGACTCCCAAATACTCGGTATGTCGAAAACCCGTTTTTTCAGCGATTGCGGCGATCGTTAGTTCAGTTTCCAACAGTAGTTCTTTTGCCCGTTTGATTTGTGTTCGGATAATGATCTCGTGAACCGTGTGACCAAGATATTTCTTAAATCGTCGTTGCAGCACGCTCCGAGAAACGTCTGCCTGGTCGACCACATCTTCGACCGAGATACCCTCGCAAGCAAAGTTACGTATGAACCGCACGGCACTAATCACATGAGGGTCTTTAACAGCGATCACATCTGTCGATTGACGTATGACGATTCCTTTGGGCGGCAAGTAGATCGGCTTCGCCGGAGGCGTATGCCCCTCGATGAGACTATCAAGCAAAGCTGCCGCTTCGTACCCAACGCTTAAATGATCGGGAGCGACACTAGAGAGCGTCGGGTTAGCCACTTCGCAAAGCGGCTCATCATTGTCGACACCGATGACAGCGACTTCATCAGGGACACTTATTCTCGCACGCCCAGAAGCTTCAAGTACCAACTGACCCCGTGGATCGTTGCAGGCCATGATCGCTACGGGCTTGGGAAGAGACCGAATCCAGTCAGCAAGAAACTCTTGCTGCTCTTCCCAAGTCACAAGAGTCTGATGGGCTGGCAATCGGTAATGATGACATTGATAACCGGCGGCGGTGATCAGTCGCTCGAAGCCGGCGGAGCGGTTTTCAGACCAATTAGCGGCTTCCAAGCCGCAAAAGCCAAAATGTTTGAATCCGCAGTCAAAAAAATGGCCAGCTGCCAACGCAGCTATCGCGCCATCATCGACATGCACCAAGGGAAAACCCGCATCAGGAACCAAACCTAACGCGTCAACGACTGGTAGGCCTGTTTGGCGAACTGCATCGGCAATTTGTCGATTCTGTACGCGGGCGATGATGCCGTCGCCTTGCCATTCTGATAGCCAATTGGGGACGTCTTCTTCCAGATCGCGTGGAGCGTGGTAGATCGACCAGGGCTGATGCTCACGAACATAACTAGCGATCCCACGCAGCACCGCTCGACTAGATGCCAACGAAGTCTCTACAATCAGCGCCACGTGCGGTCGCCGTGATTGTAAGTTCAAATCCGATTTTCTCAGCTGAGACATTTTTGGTGTGATCTTCTCGCGAAAAAGACTCGTTGTCTTTGAATTTGAAGTTCAGGGAAGCTGCAGCAGTTCTTGCAAACCTCTCTTGTGTGGTGCGTTTCACTGGGGCACGAAGCGCGAATCGTATTTGATACAAGCGCGTTACACTTCAGCCATCTGAAGTAAGACTTGCCACGAAACGCTAGCGAAAAGGGGAAATGGGAAAGAGGAAAGGCGTCCTTTGCCCAAACCTATCTTACGAACTCCCCTTTCGGCATTCGTC
>Ga0114931_10006951_pt1 | contig 13886 bp, 9 predicted proteins | sample 2SBtaG_FD_89579 | JGI IMG/M metagenome (GOLD analysis project Ga0114931, IMG submission 89579) | Deep subsurface microbial communities from Kolumbo volcano to uncover new lineages of life (NeLLi) - 2SBTROV14_V59a metaG | ecosystem: Environmental > Aquatic > Marine > Volcanic | place: Kolumbo...
CAGCTTGCTGCCGGGCACCCCGACACTCTCAGGTGTCATGATTTCATACGTCAGCGCGTTTTTTAAAACCCCATCCTGGTGGATGCCGGCCTCATGTGCAAAGGCGTTGTCTCCTACAATCGATTTGTTTGGCTGAACTTGTACGCCCGTAATCTCGCTCAACAGTTGACTGGCAGCGTAGATTTGAGTCGCGTCCACGCGTGTGTCACATGAAAACGCCTGTCGGCGCGTCCGCAGCGTCATGACGATTTCCTCGAGGGCCGCATTGCCGGCCCGTTCGCCGATGCCGTTGATCGTGCACTCGATTTGCCGGGCACCGTTAGTGATCGCTGAGATGGAGTTCGAGACACTATGGCCAAGGTCGTCGTGGCAATGCACGCTGACGAGTACCCCGCCGATGCCATCGACATTCTCAATCAATTTTTGGATCAGGTCACCAAATTCCCATGGCAGACAGTAGCCCACCGTGTCGGGCACGTTAATCACGGTGGCACCCGCCGCAATAACGGCTGAGAAAATGTCAAACAAATATTCAAGGTCGCTGCGAGTTGCATCTTCGGCTGAGAATTCAACATCATCACAGAAGCCTTTTGCATGCTCAACCGCCCAAACCGCGTCCTTCAGTGCCTCGGCCTTGCTTTTACGCAATTTGTATTTTAAGTGGATATTTGAGGTCGCAATGAAGGTGTGGATGCGCGGCCGCCTAGCAAACTGCAGCGCTTCCCAGGCGCGGTTGATGTCCTGCTCTTTCGTTCGGCAAAGTCCGGCCACCGTCGCCTTCCGCGCGTTTCTGGCTATCTCACGTACCGAGAGAAAATCGCCATCCGAGGCAATCGGGAAGCCCGCTTCAATAACGTCGACGTTGAGGTGCTCCAACTGTTCCGCCAGGCGAAGTTTTTCTTCCAGGTTCATGTTGAACCCGGGAGCCTGCTCACCGTCGCGCAAGGTGGTATCGAAAATAATCACGTGATCGTCCATCTCAAATGTCTCCTTTCCGATTAGCTCGCCGCCAAAGTAGCGGCCGACTGAGAGATATCATCGTATTTTGTGAATTTGTGGCGCTTAGTCTTTGTTCTTGATCCAGCTCATCATTTCGCGCAGCTTCTTGCCGACTTGCTCCACCTGCAGTTCATCGTGTTGTTTGCGCACGGCGTTCAACACCGGCTGGCCGGCCTGGTTTTCCAGAATCCACTCGCGGGCAAAAGAACCATTCTGAATGTCGGAGAGAATTTCCTTCATCCGTTGCCTGGTCGCATCGGTGATAATCTCGGGGCCCCTGGTCATGCCGCCGTACTCAGCCGTTTCGCTGACCGAATAGTACATGCCTGCAAGCCCGCCTTCATAGAATAAATCGACAATTAGTTTTAGCTCGTGCAAACACTCAAAGTAAGCGATCTCGGGTTGATAACCAGCCTGGACCAGAGTCTGAAAACCAGCCTTGATAAGCTCGGAAACGCCGCCGCAAAGCACGGTCTGTTCGCCGAACAAGTCCGTTTCGGTCTCTTCCTTGAAAGTCGTTTTAATGACGCCCGCGCGGGTGCCGCCAATGCCCCTGGCATAAGCTAAAGCCAGGTTTTTGGCTTGTCCGGAAGCATTTTGATGAACGGCAAGCAGACAGGGCACGCCACCACCGGCCGCAAACACTCGACGGACTAAATGTCCCGGACCTTTAGGCGCGATCATGAAAACGTCCACGTCCTTCGGCGGCTCGACCTGATTGAAATGAATATTGAACCCGTGGGCAAAAGCCAGTGCATTGCCAGGGGCAAGATTCGGTTTGATATCATTGGCGTAAACACTGCCCTGGTTCTGATCTGGAATCAAAACCATAACGACATCGCCGGCTTTTGCGGCGGCGGCGGTCTCCACAACTTTGAGGCCGTCTTTTTCAGCCGTTGCCCAGGAGGAGCTACCTTTTCGCAAACCGACAACGACATCTACACCGCTGTCTTTAAGATTCAAGGCATGTGCGTGCCCCTGGCTGCCATAGCCAAGAATTGCCACCGTCTTTCCGTTAAGCAGGCTGAGGTCGGCGTCATTGTCATAATACAGTTTCATGTCTCTCCTTCGTTTTGTGTGTTTTAGGTCATACCTTTGAATTCACGTGTCAAGGCTACCGTGCCTGTGCGGGCGACTTCAATCAACCCGAACGGCTGCAACATTCCGATAGCTGCATTGACTTTTGCTTTTTTCCCGGTCACTTCCACGGTGAGCGTGCCGGGACTAATGTCTATGATCTTGGCCCGGAAAACGTTAACAACCTCGGTTATTTCCGACCTGGTTTCAGGCGTTGATTTTACCTTGATGAGCGACAATTCTCGTTCAACAAAAGGTTCATTCGTCAAATCGGTGACTTTGACGACATCTACCAACTTGTTAAGCTGGCTGTTTATTTGCTCGATGATTAGGGCGTCGCCGTGCGTGGTGATGGTCATGCGAGCCATACCCTTTTCTTTTGCCTCGCCAAAACTGACACTGTCAATATCAAACCCTCGCCCGCTGAACAAACCGATGATCCGCGAAAGCGCATTGAAATTGTTATGAAAATAAACGGATATTGTGTGCTTCATTTATTCGCTCCCGGGTTGCCTATTATTTTTTTGGAGTGACTTAACTACTGTCATTCCCCGCAAACAACGCGGGATTTTCAACAGGGGGAATCCTTTTAGAAGAGTAGAGAAGCCTTCGACAGACACGGGTTTAGTCCAAAAAGATCCTTCCAGGATGACAGAAAGGTAATTCATAAAGAACACCGACTTAAAAGAACACCGACGCAATTACTTCTGATCGGTGTCAACCATTTCGGTCAAAGCTGCGCCGGCGGGTACCATGGGGAAGACATTCTCTTCTTCTGCTACCATGAATTCCATGACGACGGGTCTGTCCTTCACGTGCAGGCTTGCGCGCAAAACAGGAACAACATCGTCAGGACTTGACGCCCGCATGCCGACAGCGCCGTAGCTTTCAGCTAATTTGACGAAGTCCGGATTCCCGGGCGCCAGGTTAGAGGCGGAGTACCGGTGACCGAAAAACATTTCCTGCCACTGTCTGACCATCCCAAGATAGCCGTTATTCAACACCACAACCTTAACCGGGACTTTATGCTCAACCGCGGTGGCTAGCTCGAAGGTTGTCATTTGAAATCCGCCGTCTCCCGAAAAGCAGAAAACAGTCCGATCCGGGCATCCCATCGCAGCGCCCATCGCCGCCGGGAAGCCATATCCCATTGTTCCCAAACCGCCTGAAGTCAGCCACGATCTGGGACGATTGAATTTGTAGTATTGCGCCGCCCACATTTGGTGCTGTCCAACATCCGTAACCACAATTGCTTCGCCTTTGGTCACTTCAGACACCTTCTGGATCACGAACTGCGGCAGGATTATTTTCTCGGAATCGCGATAGCGCAGAGGATGCTCTTTTTGCCATTGCCTGATTTTCCGCCACCAGTCCTTGGTTTTGGGTTTCGTTACCAACCTGGTTAACGCCGGCAGGATGGTTTTCACATCCCCCAGAATCGGCACTTCAACTTTGACGTTCTTGTTCAGGCAAGATGGGTCTATGTCGATGTGAATTTTTTTTGAGTCAGGTGAAAAGCCATCGAGCCGGCCGGTGACGCGGTCATCAAACCTTGCGCCGACGGCAACCAGAACATCACACTCGCTGATGGCCATGTTGGCGTACCAGGTGCCATGCATTCCAAGCATCCCGAGAGCAAGTTCATTTGATTCCGGAAAAGTACCCAGGCCCATCAGAGTCGTGGTGACCGGGGCCCCGGTCTTGAACGCCAGGGCACGCAACTCGTCCGATGCCTCTCCCAGGACAATGCCGCCTCCCGCGTAAATTAGAGGACGTTTGGCGTTGCTGATAAGCTCGGCCGCGTCAGCAATTTTTTGCACCTTGCCATTCTGACTTGAACTGTAGCCCTGGATAGCGATTTTCTTTTTACCCTTGTATTTGCACCTGGAACTCAGCATGTCTTTGGGAAGATCCACCAGAACAGGTCCCGGGCGACCCGTACGGGCGATATAGAACGCTTCATGAACAGCCTTCTCCAGATTCTTCACTGCCCTGACCAAATAACTGTGCTTGGTGATGGGTCGAGTGATGCCGACGATGTCCGCCTCCTGGAATGCGTCGTTGCCAATGAGCGCAGCGGGAACCTGACCGGTAAAAATCACCATCGGGATCGAGTCCATATAAGCGGTGGCAATTCCGGTTACCGTGTTGGTCGCACCGGGCCCGGAAGTCACCAGGACCACCCCGGTTTTTCCCGTCGCGCGGGCGTAGCCATCGGCAGCGTGTGTCCCTCCCTGCTCGTGTCGAACCAGAATATGTTTGAACGGTGGAGCGCTCTTGAAGAGTTCGTCGAAGAGACCAAGCACGACACCACCCGGATAGCCGAAGACCATCTCAACGTCCTCGTCCGCAAGAGCCTTTAGCAAAATTTCGGAGCCCGTCAACGTTTGAGATTTTGAAACAAGCGGAAAATTTTGACTATGGGTTGTGTGAGATCCCACCACACCATTTTTCTCAACAAAGGTTTCGGTTGTTTTCATTATTCCCTCGTGCTTCATGAAGCGTATCACTCCTCAAACATGCCCTCGCCTGTACGGCGGCCCTGGCAAATGATACCGGCTATGAAAGCTACCTAAAGCCTAAGTGCGATTGGATGCACTTGACCTTGAAGTCAAACCTACTGTTGGAATTATATATTGGAAAAAAAGTGTGTGTTGGTTGTAGGATTGACTTCTTGGCTTTGTCTTAGCCGGTAATCAATCCTAAAATAAGGAGGAGGTTAATCAGGACGAGAATAATCGCAAGTCGCGGCAATCGCAAGACGCCGTCGTACAAGCTGTTGAATTTTTTTAGTCGATTATTCTTCATCATGACTGGGTCAAAATAATGGCCGCTAATATAGGGGCCGAATTGCTCAATGTCAAGAAAAAAATGATAGAATGTTAAAAAATTGACATTCCATGGAATTTTTGCTATGTTGCCAATCAAATTTTGAGCGCGACTTTGAGCAATAATGCCTGACCGAAAATTCGGTCAGGTTTGTCATTCCTGCGATCTTTTGAGCCGGAATCCAATGGGCTCGCGGAGAAGGTTTCGGCTTAACGTCATGCCGTAATTGACCAGAAAGACCGTTTTGGGTCAGGCCTTAACCAAATAGGAGATGAGTGATGAACGACAAGCAGGATATCAGAAAATTTTCCAGCATCGTGGTCGACGGACCGGAAAGAGCGCCGGGCCGGTCCATGCTGCGGGCTGTCGGTTTCAAAGACGCCGATTTTGACAAGCCACAAATTGGCATCGCTTCGACCTGGAGCATGGTGACGCCCTGCAACATGCACATCGACCAACTCGCACATCAGGCGGCAGCCGGGGTGGACGCCGCCGGCGGTAAGGGGGTTATTTTCAACACCATCACGGTGTCGGACGGCATTTCCATGGGCACACCCGGCATGCGTTATTCACTGGTGTCGCGGGAGGTGATCGCGGATTCCATCGAGACCGTGGTGGGGGCCGAGGGCTTTGACGGCATCGTGGCGATCGGCGGTTGCGATAAAAATATGCCCGGCAGTGCCATCGCAATGGCGCGACTTAACCGTCCCTCGATTTTCGTTTACGGCGGCACGATTCGGCCAGGGGCTGACCGGCGCGACATCGTTTCGGTTTTCGAGGCCGTCGGCAACCATGCAAGTGGCCGCCTCGACGATGAAGCGTTTAAGGAAGTTGAGTGCACGGCCATTCCAGGCCCGGGTTCTTGCGGGGGTATGTACACCGCCAATACCATGGCATCAGCCATCGAGGCCCTGGGACTGAGCCTGCCCAATAGTTCGGCGCAAGATGCAGTGTCCCAACAGAAACAAGATGATTGCCGCCAGGCCGGCCTGGCGATGATGCACCTTATCGAGCAAAATATTAAGCCTTCGGATATCCTCACCAGAAAAGCATTTGAAAATGCCATCACGGTCGTGATTGCCCTCAGCGGCTCCACGAACGCCGTGCTACACTTGATTGCGATCGCTCACGCGGCCGGTGTTGAGTTAGGCTTAAAAGATTTTGACCGTGTCGGAGCAAAGGTTCCCATGTTGGCGGACGTCAAGCCGAGTGGCAAATACCTGATGTCGGAGCTGATCGAAATCGGCGGCATCCAACCCCTTATGAAAATGCTGCTGGACAAAGGCCTGTTGCATGGAGAGTGCCTGACGGTGACTGGCAAGACCGTGGCTGAAAATCTGAATGGCGTAGCGCCGTACCCGGAAGATCAGAAAATTATTCGATCGTTTGAGAATGCCATCAAGGCGACCAGCCATCTCGTCATTATGTACGGTAATCTGGCTGCCACCGGCGCCGTCGCGAAGTTGACGGGCAAAGAGGGTTTGCGTTTTTCAGGCAGGGCACGCGTGTTTGAATCTGAGGAGACCGCTCTGCAAGCCATTCTGAACGACAAGGTGGTGAAAGGGGACGTGATTGTCATCCGCTATGAGGGGCCGAAGGGCGGACCCGGGATGCGGGAGATGTTAAGCCCGACCTCGGCCATCGTTGGCAAAGGGTTGGGTGCTGATGTCGCCCTGATCACCGACGGACGTTTCTCCGGCGGCAGCCACGGTTTTGTAGTGGGTCATGTGACGCCTGAGGCGGCTGTTGGCGGCCCCATCGCGGTTATCCAGGATGGCGATGAGATTGTCATTGATGCCGAAAAACGCCAGCTCACCTTGAATATCGCCGACGCCGAATTGCAAACGCGCCTCGCGAACTGGCAGGCACCAACGCCGCCCAGATTCGGCGTCTTGGCCAAGTATGCGAAGCTGGTAAGCTCAGCCTCTGACGGGGCGGTGACCGATTGACAGTTATCTTTACTCTGGACTAATTTGGCAATAGCCGGATAAGCTGAAAGGAATTTCACAAGCAAAAGTCGAGACTGGATTCCGCCTCAAGTGCGGAACGACATTTATAAAAAAGTTCCTGATTCAGGACGCACTGTAGCGATGTTGCTCATTCCCACGCTCCGCGTGGCGAACGCAGACAGGACGCTCCTGCGTCCAGGAGCCGGACGGGACGGTAACCACCACCGCGCGGAACGCGCGAACGGCCGGCAATACACTCCCACGCACAGCCTAAGAGCGCACAAAACCCTCAGGACGCTCTCGCCTTACCCACCGTCGCCCTTTGAGACACCACGATTTCGGGGGCAGAAACCGACCTTCTCTTGGATTCAGACTGGTGAGTTCGTTGCTTCAGTTGCATCCTAATTTTGGTCGAGTCGATGGAGAAGATCGGCTTCTGTTCGGCTCGCTCACAACCCGAGTTACCCTGAGAGGTCGCGTTCCTCGGCAACCGTATCGAAGGGTGAAGTAACCCGAAAATCATGACGATGAATTAAAGGATAGGCACAAATGTCCGCCACGATGAAGAATTTGTCACTCAACGCACGTTGGCATAGCCTTTGCTATTATCTCCATCCGTAGCGCCACTTATGCGTACACTCGTTCTCTATTTACCAGGAGGTATTTCAATGACGTTATTCCGAAATTCACTGACTGCTGTATTATTCGTTTCCGGTTTGATAATCGCAGGGTGCAGCAGCAGCCCCAATTCTTCATCGGGCGGTTCCGTCAAATTAAGCGTAAAGGGGATTGGCAATGCCGGCGGTTCAGGGGCCCAAGCGTTGCAAGTAAACGCTGCCACCGTAACGATTACCAGTGTTCGCATTGTAATAGACAAAGTTGAACTAAAAAGTAATCTGGGTGACACCCTTGATTTTAAGCTGAAGCAGCCCTTCGTCAAAGACCTGATGATCACATCAGGAGCACAGGTCATTCAAACCGTCCAGATTCCGGCAGGAACCTACAAAGAACTCGAAATTGAAATCGATGAGTTAAAGCCTGAGGATGGCACCGTTTATACGGCCAACCCGGACTTGCGGAATCTCAGCGTTTTAGTGAAAGGCTTTGTTAACACCCCTACAGACACATTTGCCTTTGCCTCAGACCTTGAGGAGGAGCAGGAGCAGGAATTCGAACCACCCATCGTAATCGACGCAAATTCTCCGGCGACCAACATTGTGCTCACGCTCAATCTGGACGTTTGGTTTGTCGATGAGAACGGTGCTTTTCTCGATCCGCGCTTGCCGGAAAACAAGAGCGAGATCGAACGCAATATCAAGAATTCCATCGATGCTTTCGAGGATAAAGATGATGACGGTGAAAAGGACGATGATTGATGTAGAGCTACCTGTGCCCCATTCAATTTGAATTTTTACCAAGGCTTTGCCAGGCACTTCCAGTTCGGAGTAAGGAAGTCGCCTGGCACAGTTTCTGACGCCATCGTCAGGCTGCACCACACGAACAACAGTGCAATTTTCCAAAAGAACCTGAAAGACGCAAGTGCTTTCTGCATCGAAAGCTGGCACACCCTACCAAAAGATCGTCAGAATCACTCCGAGAAAAATCAGTAAGGCCACTGACTGGTACCGGTAGTTGGTGTAGAATGGCATGCTTTGCAATGTTGCCGTCTCACCGCGGAATGATTGGCGCGTCCAGGTGATCGTCTCAATCTTATCGGGCGGTGGTGGCGCCGTGAGAAGGCTGACGCCTACGAGCGCGGCGCTTGACAGGACATAGAGAATCATCGCCATGTAGAGAAAATGAATTTTTGGCATCCAGTCAGCGGCGCCGAAAACTAAGAAAAAGGCGGCTGCCAGCACCCCGACTATCAGAGCCGCAACCGCACCTTGCGCGTTGCCCCTTCTCCAGAAAACCCCTAACGTGAACAGGGCAACGATTGGCGGTGCAATATAGGAAAGCGCGTTCTGTAAATAATCCCACAAAGTAGGATACTTATCTATCTCAGGCGCCCACAGAGCCGCCAGAATCATGAATACAAAGGTCACGCCGCGTCCAACCCACATAAGCCCTTCTTCCGTGGTCCCGGGTCTCAATTTCCGGAAGAAATCCATCGTTACCAGGGTCGAGGCTGAATTAAGCGCTGAATCGATGCTGGACATCATGGCCGCGAGGAGGCCGGCCAGCACCAGCCCAAGCAAACCCGTCGGCAGCAAGTCAAACATCAACATGGGGTAAACCAGATTCGCCTTTTCCAGATCAGGATACAAGGCACGCGCCATCGTACCCGGCAGGATCATGATGAAGAGTGGGGTCGCAACCTTGAGGAAGCCCGCGAACAAAGACCCCCACTGTCCGTGCTGCGTACTCCTGGCCCCCAGGGCGCGCTGCACGATGAATTGATTGCTCGTCCAGAAATAAAATCCAAGCAGAAAAACGCCGGTAAAAAGGCCAGGCCACGGCAGGAAGGGGTCGTCGGCCGGTTGGATGATCCTGAAATGTTCCGGTGGCGTGACGGCTTGCACCGCTTCCCAGCTACCCACCTTCAAGAAAGCCAGAACGGTAATCGTGATCGAACCGATGAGCAAGAGAATCGCTTGAATGGCATCCGTGTAGACGACGGCGGTCAACCCGCCGGCAATAGTGTAGAGCCCGGATAACACCGCCAGCAGCAGGATTGACTGCCACAGTGCCACCGATGGGAAGATGAGCTGAATCACCAGCGCCCCCGCATAAAGTGTCGCCGCCGTATCTATGCCGATATTGGCGAGCACGGTCAGGCCGGAAAAATAGTAACGGGAACGCGCATCATAGCGCTTTTCAAGAAATTCCGGCATGGTGTAGATTCGTGATTGCAAATAAAAAGGAAGAAAAAATGCGGAAAAAATAATGAGCACGATTGCGGCCATCCACTCGTAACTAAAGACCGAGAAACCGGTCTTGTAACCACTACCGGCCATCCCGACCAGGCTGCTGCTGGAGATATTCGAAGCAAAGAGTGAAAGTCCGATCAGCGGCCAGGTCAGTGACCTTCCGGCTAGAAAATACTCTTCCGCGTTTTCGTGTTTTTTGACGTAGCTTAAACCCCGCCAGAGGATAAAAAGGAAGTAACCGGCCACAATGAGCCAATCGATCGTGCTTATTTTGAATTCCACCATTTGAACGAGACTCTCCAATGTGTTAGACCAGCCGGAAAAACGAAATCAGGAGGAGTTATCTTCGAAGTGTAAGCTAACCGACTATCTGTCTTTGCGGCAGTAGAAAAATTACCAGTGGATCCCATGCAATGTTCAAAACGTAGCCGGGCCAGGCACCAAAAGCAAGTACTTTTCTTTGGGTGACCGTAAGGAGCATGACAGATCGATGCTCCTGTTTTGCAATCAAGCCGGTTCTGCGGCAAAACAACTACGTCAGTTTCATCCAGAGTTAGCACGACAAAACAATCGAAAAAGGCTCAAGACTGGACATAAAACTATTTGATTCTTTGAATTCTGAGTCCTAACTTTTGCGTCATCATTTCATCCCTTAAAATAGAGCAAGGCTTCCATGCCCGGAACCGCAACCGCCCCACGCAAAGGCGAAGAACTGAAATGCCGCGTGGTTGAACTGGCCACAACCCTTGGCCTAAAAACTGAAACAGAGGTGCCGGCGGCGCGCAGGCTTTGGGGCGCCAAACGTAGAATTGACGTTGTTCTGAAAAATGAAAAGACCGGCAGAGTACTCGGAATCGAATGTAAATACCAGGGAACAAAGGGGTCAGCCGAAGAAAAAATACCGGCCACGATCAAAGATATCGAGCACTGGCCTATTCCCGGAATTGTCGTGATCGACGGTCCCGGCTTCTCAGCGAATATGATGGGTTTCCTGATGGCAACCGGAAAAACAGTCTCTTTTGATGATTTGAGCGATTGGCTCAAATTGTATTTTGTTCTGAACTAAATTAGGTTTGCATGGCACAACGACCTCTTCCCGCTCCATTTGTGAAATGGGCTGGCGGCAAAAGACAACTCAGCGGCGAATTACTCTTGCGAACGCCTCTCAGCTTCAACAACTACTATGAGCCATTTGTCGGCGGGGGCGCTTTTTTCTTCAGCCTGTATCGCGCTGGTCGAATCAAGCATGCCACTCTTTCAGACCTTAACTCCGATCTGATCGACAGCTACCTGGCAATCCGAAACCATGTTGAGAAGCTGATCAAGGAATTATTGAAATACCCACATGAAAAGACCTTTTACTATGCAATCCGAGCACTGAATCCCCAGGAATTGAATCTGGTACAGCGTGCCGCCCGGCTCATTTACCTCAACAGGACTTGCTACAATGGCCTCTACCGCGTCAACAGTCAGGGACAGTTCAATGTGCCGTTTGGCAGCTATAAATCTCCCCGAATTTGCGATAGTGAAAATCTGAAAGAAGTGTCGCGGGCGTTGCGGGGAGTCAAAATTGCGTGCAGACCTTTCGAAAAAGTGATTCGCAATGCAAAAAAAGGCGACTTCGTCTACTTCGATCCGCCCTACGAACCTCTTTCCAGAACCGCCAATTTTACATCCTATCACAAGAAGGGTTTTTCGTAAGATTCACAGAAACGCCTGCGCGATGTTTGCCACAAATTAACCCAAAATCAAGTGCAAGTGCTGCTTTCCAATTCCTCCGCCGCTTTGATTCATGACCTGTATTCAGACAACGGCTTTCATATTGATGAAGTCAAGGCGAACCGTGCGATCAACAGCAACCCGAAGAAACGTGGCAAGCTCACCGAGTTGATGGTTGCAAATTACGTTAAGGAAAACCAATAGCTCTCAGATGAACTGGGAAACTCTCTTCTCATCGAGACGGCTGGGCAGACTGCCGTCAAATTCAGCGCACCAACAAACGGAAACACGCAGCGATTTTCAACGTGATTTTGACCGCGTCACCTTCTCCTCCGCTTTTCGCCGCTTGCAGAGCAAGACTCAGGTCGTCCCCCTGCCGGACAACGATTTCGTCCACACCCGTCTGACCCACAGTCTGGAAGCCTCCTGCATCGGTCGATCATTGGGGCGCATTACAGGCAATCGAATTATTACATCAGACCCGGAGCCGTTCGCCGCGATTGGCGTCACGGCCTCTGATTTCGAAGCAGTGGTAGCGGCGGCCTGTTTGGCCCACGATATTGGCAACCCACCCTTCGGGCACTCCGGCGAAGACGCCATTTCAGAATATTTTCGAAGTGCGCAGGCCCACGATTTCCTGACCGGACTCACTGAGAAACAAGTCGCCGACTTACAGAATTTTGAAGGCAATGCAGCCGGTTTCCGCCTCGTGACTCGCACTTCGCCGGTGCAATCAACGCGCAACACCGGACTCGGCCTGACGTTCGCAACCCTCGGAGCTTTCACGAAATATCCGAAGGAATCTCTTCCACTGCTGCCATGTTCGAAACGAGCCAGTGAAAGGAAGTTTGGGTTTTTCCAATCCGAAAAAGACACATTTCGTGAGGTTGCTGACGCGCTAGGCCTAATAGATCTGGGCTCTCCCACGGCTAGCGTTTGGTGCCGCCACCCGTTAGCCTTTCTGGTAGAAGCCGCGGATGATATTTCTTATTCGATCATCGATCTCGAGGATGGCTATAAACTGAACCGCCTCTCGTTTGCGGAAACGGAAGAGTTGCTCGTAGCGGTACTTGCGCCCGACTTTTCCAAAGAGGAATCAACCTACAAACACATTCTGGACAAGCAGGAAAAAATCGGCTATCTGCGGGCACGTGCCATCAACCAACTTGTGTGGCAAACAGCGGATGCCATGATGACTCACCTCAACAAGATGATGACCGCTGAGTACGATTCGCATTTGACCAGCGAATTGCCGGCCACGGACGCTCTTGAGGAAATCACGAAAATCTCGGTTGCCAAGCTTTATACGGCCAGAGCGATTGTTGAAATAGAAGCCGCTGGTTTCGAAGTGCTATCCGGCCTACTGGACGCTTTCCTGAATGCGACTCTGAACGATACCTCCAAACACTACCGATTGCTTAGAAACCTTATTCCAGACAGGCATCTTGCTCAGCGTGGAGAGCCACCTGACGACCAGTACGCTAATATTCTGAAGATCGCTGAATTTGTCTCGGGCATGACGGATACATTCGCCATTGATATGTACAAGAAAATAAGAGGAATTTCCCTGCCAGGTGGCTGACCGTGTTGAACGACGACATGTCATCTTGGACAGCCGGGCCAAACGCCCTGGCGTAATTGGATACTGACCCACCCCTGGCCCCTCCCAGGAGGGGAACGCAACGGTTTTGAGACTGTTGCTCCGTGGGTTCAATAGGAATTGTCTCTTACTCGGACTTCCCTGACAAGCTTTTTATAGAGTTCCACACCTCGAATCTGTTCTTCTTTCAGAATCCATTCCGCCGACAACCAATCATCTCCATGCAGGTCCCGGTGAGCCTGTAAGATAGAACCCGGGCCTAACAAAAACGTGGCACAGGAATTCCACCCAAAATAAGCGATATCCGTATTATAGGCCGCCGTACCTAAATCGAAGTCCGGCAAGGTCGCAAGGTGGGTGACCGGATCATTCCTGGCGGAATCCCATTTGAGATCGAAATGAGGATGACCGCCGGGTCTATCTGGCAGTGCGCCGGAGGCCTCCCGGAAGAGCGCCAGGACTTTCTTCTCCACATGATGCGCAGGTTCGGCACATCGAAACAGAAGGCGCACCTTGGCACGGCCAGGGATCTGGTTGTCGGGTCCGCTTGGTTCCAGAATGGTAACGTTAACTGTATTCCCCTCATCGGATTTACTGACCAGCCAGTCAGCTTGCCAGAGACGATTCAGGAAACGACCCAGCTTTTCGACCGCGGAGTCAAACGCTTCAGGATAACCAGAGTGCCCTTCGATGCCATGCACCGTCAGGTCCCCTTTTAAGCGTCCTTTTTGCGATTTCATCAAACGGTTTTCAGTGGGTTCGCCAACTATCAAGACCGATGGCTCTTGCACCTCAGGACATCTACCCGCATGGATGGCTCCGTCGTGGCTTATCTCTTCTCCG
>Ga0114931_10006952_pt1 | contig 13885 bp, 9 predicted proteins | sample 2SBtaG_FD_89579 | JGI IMG/M metagenome (GOLD analysis project Ga0114931, IMG submission 89579) | Deep subsurface microbial communities from Kolumbo volcano to uncover new lineages of life (NeLLi) - 2SBTROV14_V59a metaG | ecosystem: Environmental > Aquatic > Marine > Volcanic | place: Kolumbo...
TGCGCGCCCAAAGTGGTCGACCAGCTCAACATGGTCGCCAACTTCGCCGGCGAAAAGGGCAAGGTGTTCTCGTTCTACGCGCCCTACCGCTGTGACTACTGCGACACGGACAGCAGCGTGCTCATGCAGGTGGACAGCGACTGGGAAGTGATCAAGAGCATGAAGCCGCCCGAGCGGCCGTGCGGTGCCTGCGGCGAGCCCGAGTACTTCGACGAAGACCCGACCACGTACTTTTCGCACATCGCCGGCCAGGACAAGTTCGAGCTCGCCCCGGAGGTCGGCGCGTTCTTGTCGTCCAAGCTCAACTACACCGTGTCCGAATCCGCGCGGCGTTTGCGCGTGGACAAGATCATCGAAGGCCGGTCCACGTACCTCAAGCTCGCCGGCGACCTGGACGGCGCGTTCCCGCGCGAGAAGCTGGCCGAGGGCATGGAGGGTACGATCATCATCGATGTGAGCGGCATGGGTAAGATCGACCCCGCCGGTGCCGCCGAGTGGCGCGGCTTCTTGCAGATGATCACGCCCACCGCCGATTCCATCTATCTGCTCGGCGTGCCGCCCGGCTTCCTCGAGAAGCTCACCAAGGCCGAGGACCTGGGCGCCAAGGCCCAGGTGATCACGTTCGCGATGCCGTACTCGTGCGCCAAGTGCGCCACCACCGCGTCGCAAGTGGTCGACGTGGAGCAGCACTTCGACGTGCTCAAGTTCGCCACGCCGCCGGAGATGAAGTGCAAGGACTGCAAGAGTCCGACCACGTGCGCGGCCACCGAAGGTCTGTTGTCGCACCTGCCGACCTTGCCCAAACCGAGCATCACGCCTCAGACGCGCAAGTTCATCAAAGACGTCCAGGAGCGCAAGCCGGAGAAGAAAAAGCAGGCGACCACCGTGGCCGAAGCGGCCGCAGCGGGCCGCGGCGGCGGCGTTGGCATGATGATGGGCGCGGCGGTCGTGGCGGCGGTCCTCGCCGTTGGCGGCATCATCGCCTACCAGTACGTACAGAAGAAGAACAAGCCGGGCGTTCGCGACCGCAACGACCGCGGCGACCTGGTCAACTGGAGCGACAAGGCCAACAACCCCGAGCACAAGCGGCCGGCGTGGATCAAAGCGCCCAAGTTCTTCTCGGCCAGTTGCCGCACCGACACGAAAACCAAGGTGGTCACCTGTGTCGGCGCGTCGTCGTACCTCAACAGCCAGAAGGACTCGTACAAGGAAGCCAACCTGGCGGCCCTCGACGCGATGATCCAGGAGGTCGGCGAGCGCATCGAAAGCAAGGACTGGCAGGCGGTCAAGCGCATCTACGCGTCGCGGCGCGCCGACCAGATCGGCCGCTTCAACGCGGTACGCGACGATCCTGACGCCAAGAAATACGACCGCGCGTACAACAACCTGCGCGACGCGCACCTGGCGGTGTACAAGGCGTTCAAAAAGACCGCCCCGTCGCTGTTGCCGACCAAAGACGACGGCACCTACTTCGAGGAGTACTCGCACAACGACGGCACGCCGTCCAAGTTTATCACGTTCGTGCGCTACACCCGCACACCGGGCCAGATGAAGCGCCTGGTGGACCACTACGCGGAGACCAAAAAGGTGCTCGGCGCCACCGTGGTCAACTTCTTCCCGGGGGTGGCCTGGCGGTACTCGAACATCCAGGACGGCGCGATCATCGTCAAGCTCGAAGAGGGCGACCTGATGAAGATCGGCGTGCCCAAGCGCGGCGTGGTGCAGTTCGTGCAAAAGAAGGTCATCGACAACGCCAAGTCGTTCGCCGACGTGGTCGAAGAAGAGATCAAGATCCTCAAGGACCGCGGCGGCGAGCTGTCCATGCAGGTCCAGCGCGACGACACGGGCGTGGCCTTATTCACGATGAAGCTGCAAAAGGCGTTCAAGAACGTCCAGCGGCCCAGCATCCGCCACATCCGCCGCCCGCGGAACCCGCGCTACCGCAACCGCCCAGACATCTGGCACACCGAGAACCCCAACCGCGGCTCTCGGGACAACCCCGACGAGTAGCGGCCAGGCGCAACACGCGTTGGGGAGCTGGCGCCCCTCACTGACTTCCCCCCTCTCCTAGCCTAGCCGGCCAGGAGGGGGGCGTGTCAGTGCGAGTCTGCGCTCACACTTTGCCGTTCCACGCGTCCTTATAGATGCGGATCACTTTGGCCACTGAGGGCCGTGGTGTATCCTCCGGATAGTGCCGGAGCATGTGCACAGCACGACCCTCCGTCTCACCAATCGCAAGGTGCTAGCTATGGCGAATGTTCGCAAGGGGTGGCAGCGCGCAGGCTTTGTCCTGCTGGCGCTCGCCGTGATCTGTGTTGCCGTGCCGAAGGCCGCGGCGCAAGTGTCCAAACACTACATGTCCGTCTACAACCAGGCGGTGGACGAGTTCAACCGGGCCGCGCGCACGGGTGACTACTCCAAGGCCAAAACGCTGTTCGAAAAGGCGATCAAGATCAACGCCAAGGTGTCGGGACCGTATCGGTTCCTGGCGAAGATCGGCCAGGTTCAAAAGGACTACAAGTCCTGTCTGAAGCGCGCCATCCAGTTCGCCAAACGCAAGCCCCAATCCAAGTTCATCGGCACCGTGCGCAAGTTGCACGAACAGTGCCGCCAGGGCCTGGGGTACCCCGCGTTCACCGGCGCGTTCACCGGCCGCGGCGCCATCCACGTGATGTCCAGGCCCGACGGCGCCAAGGTCAAGCTCAACGGCCTGGCCCTGGGCGCCACGCCGCTGGGACCGCGCTCGTTTTCCACCGGCAAAGTAGACGTGACCCTCAGCCGCGAGGGCTACCTGCCGGCCAAGACGACCGCGGACGTGCTCGAGGGCTTCGTCACCGACGTCGAGCTGGAGCTAAAAGAAGACCCGAACGCCAAGAAAAACGGCAACGGCAACAACAAGCAATCCGGCGAAGACATCACCACCGGCTGGATCACCCTGAAAGTCACCCCCCCCGGCGCCACGGTCACCATCGACGGCAAGCCGCCGCAAATCGGCGCCGACGGTCGCGTCGAGCTTTCGCCCGGAATACACACGGTGATCGCCAAAGCCGAGGGCCGCGAGCACTGGGGCCGCCGGGTCCGCGTCGCCAAAGGTCAGGTCAAAGCCCTGGACATCTCATTGCGCACCACCGCCGCCCGCAGCGCCGCGCGCAAAAAAGGGTATCTGTATCTCGGCGGCGCCGCGGTGTTCGGCGCCCTGGGCGTTGCCTTCGGCATTCTCGAGGGCAGGGCCTACGAGGAAGCGAGCGACTTTTATACCATCGAGACCACGCGGCCGACGAACGTGGATATCAGCGAGACCACGGCGATCGAGCCGCTGCGTACCCGGCAGGACATCGCCGACGCCAAGAGCCGCGGCGATACCTACAAGCTGCTGCAGATCGGCTCGCTCGGCGTCGCCGCGGTGGCGCTGGGCGTGAGCATCTACTACTTCGTCAAAGAGCGCCCGCTGGAGCGCGACGACGCGCCGCTGCCGGTGGCGATTACGCCGCTTTTGCCAGCATCCGGCGACATCGCCGGGGTTGGCGCGCAAATTACCTATTCTCGGAGCCTGGACTGGTGACGGCGATGAAACGACTGGCGTTGGTTTTTACGGCGGCGCTGATGCTGCCCGCTTGCTTCTGGTCACACGACGATTATCCGGGGCGCGCGTGCCAGGACAACAGTGACTGTTTCCAGGCGCAGGGTGAGGTTTGCGACCTGCAAACCAACACGTGCGTGCAAGCGGGCGAACCCGACGCGATGCTGCCGCCGGTCGACGGCCCTGTGGACGCACCTCCAACGCCGGACGCCGCCCCACCCGACGCCCAGGTAAACGACGCCCCGATACCCGACGCGCAGGTCAACGACGCGCCTGCCCCCGACGCGCTGTGAATGTGATGAACATGATCATGACCCGAACGAGCTCCGTGCTGGCAGGCATCGCCTGTGCGGCCATCGCGTGCCCGCCGCTGGCCCACGCCGGTGGCCTGGCCCGCCCCACACCCGTATCCGCCCGCGGCGTGGGTATGGGCGGCGCATTCTCCGCCATCGCCGACGACCCGACGGCCCTGCACTTCAACCCGGCGGGCATCGCCCGGCTGCGCAAGTCGCACATCATGATCGGCGGCGAGTTCGTGGTCGCGCCCCGCACTTACAAACCGATCACAGACGATTGCACGGCGGACCCCAGTCGGGCCGAGTGTCGGGAGCAATCGCCGACGGCTCCGGTGCGCCCCTTGCCATCGCTGGGCTTCACCACACGACTTTCGGACAACGGCATTCCGTCGCGGCTGTCGTTTGGCGTCGGCCTGTGGAACACCTTCGGCGGGCAGCTCGAGTACAACGAGTGCGATACCTGCGGCACCACAGCTATGCCCGACAACCAGATTCCCAAGACCGTACAAGAAACGCGCAACGCGGTTATCGAAGTGGTCCCGGGCATTGCCTATGAGGTCAACGATGTGCTCGCCCTCGGCATGGCCGTGCGGCTGGGCATCGGCCTGTTCAACCTCAAAGCCCACAAGCGGCCTATCGACAACTCGGAGTTCCACACCACGGGGGTCGGCGCCGGCGCCACTTTCGGCATCATGATCACCCCCAACGACAAGCTCAGCCTTGGCGCCTACTACCGCACACCGCTCACCGTGGAGACCAGCGGCTCGGGCACCAACGAGACCCTCGGCGATATCGATGTCAACTTCACCCAGCGCTGGCCCCAGGAGTGGGGCCTGGGTGTCGCATTCAAACCAACGCCCAAGCTGGTGCTCGCCGGTCAATTCGACTGGCATGGCTGGTCCGTGGTGGAACAGATCAGCCCGGTCATCGTCGGCCAAGCGTCGTTGACCGACCTATCGCGCACCTACACCGACTGGAACGACAGCTACACCCTGCGCGCCGGCCTGCAGTACGACATCAACAGCAAGATTACCGGCCGGGCCGGGTTCGTGTACGACACCCGCGCGGTGACCAAGCGCTCCATGGAGCGCCAGTTCCTCGACAGCGACAAGATGCTCGCGTCGGTCGGCGCCAGCTACCAGTTCCTGGCATCGTGGCGCGTCGATCTCGCGTTCGAAACCACCCTGCCCGCTGACCCGTTGGTGATCGAGGACAACTCCGCCGAAGTCGGTACCTGGACTCGTCTAAAGAACGTGTCCCCCGGCGAACACTCCGGCAGCCTGCACACATTCGAGATCGCCCTCCAGTACATGTACTGAGGCACACAAGCGCGACCCCAGGCACCATGTGGCCAGGTACGCCTCTGTGCTGCCGTGTGCGCCGGGCCGTTATTTAAGTCACGCTCAATTCCCTGGTTTCATTGACTAGCGCGTAAGAGCGACGATACACTTTTTTCGTCGCGAGGCGAGCATCGAGCTCGTGCGATGAAATTCATGGGAGGCAATGACGCCATGCTTAAGCGTCGCATCGGGGGTCTCGGCATGTTTGTGCTGGGCTCTCTCTGTTTGTTGAGCACCGGATGTGTCGACGCGTTCGGTGGCTCGGTCATGAACATGGACTTTCAGCCGGCGGTAGATGCACCGGCCGACGAGGGGGTCACGCCGCCTGACATTCGGACGCCGCCCTACAACACGTTCTTTACGTTCTGGGCGGTGCAATACGTCTATCAGACCGACGCCGACGGCAACGTGGTCACGGACATGGACGGCAACCCGGTCATCGACCAGTCGTTTGCTCACCAGCTGCAGATCGTTCGCGGCAACGGCATCGAGCCGGCCCCCGGCTTCGAGATCAAGTCGCTGATCGACCGGACCTCACCGTGTTTCATCGATACGGAACGGGATCGGTTCCCCGGCATCCACTCCACCATGGAGCTCGATCGCATCGTGGCCGAGACCGGTATCACCGACCCGATCGGCGACACATCGGCGCCGATTGAGGATCGGATTCTGGTCTTGACCGCGAAGGACCGCCACGACTTGTTGCCCGCCATGGAAACCACGGTCAAAGCCGTGGTGAGTTACTCGACGGCACCACCGCCGGGCGACGACCCCGATTTTCAGGTGGGCAGCACGTGTATCGAGGACGGCGGCGACCCCACGCTGATCCCGCCCATCACCTGCACCGGTGACCAATCCAACGCGGTCCGCCTGCGTCTGTGCGAGGCGTATTGGGCCGCCCACCCGTCCTACTACGAGGGCAACGACAAGGTCTACACCATCCCCCGCAACGGCAAGTGGTACGGAGCGGTCAACGGCACCAACCCCAAAAACGGTGCGCCGTACCTGGGCGGCGCGGAGATGTTCTCCACATCTGCGCTGCGCGCCGGCAAGGTCGACGCGCTGCTGCTCAACTGGCAGTACAAAGACCTGGACGGCGATGGCGAGCCGGACTACCCGGCCGGCACCCCGGATGCCGAGAAGTCGCCCATGGGGTTTCACTACATGGCCGGCGAACCCCAGGTAAAGACCCGTGGCGTGATCAACTTCGATCTGCGCAATCGCAATCTGAGCACCCTCAAGGCAGACGTAGCCGTCATCCCCCAGCTAGGCGAGGACGATGTTCAATTCTAGGAGCGAGACTATGTTCACCAGAAAAGCACTTGTACTCATCATCACCATCGCGCTCTCGCCCTGGACGATTGGCTGTACCAACCTCGAATGCGGCGACGGGACCATCGAAGTAGACGGCATTTGCGAGCTAGATGGCACCAAGAGCCCGACCGAGCCGCAAAACTGCGGCCAGTTCACCCACTACGACAACACGACGCTGACCTGTGTTCCGGACAATGACCCGACAGTCTGTGATCCGTCGACATCGGTAAAGCAGCCCGATCCTGACAACCCCGGAAGCTTTATCTGCGTGGGCATCGGCGGCGCGGGCTGCGGTGGAACCTTCCTATGTCCGGCGCCGAACGACGGCAAGGTCACGATCTGCGGCCAGCTCATCAATGTAGCGGACAACACCATGATCCAGGCCGCCGATGCGGATGGAACACTGTGCGATCCAGACAACCCGACGGCCGACGGCCCGTGCTCATTGGCGGTCACGTTCTACGACGCGGTAGCGTTCGCCGGCAACCCGGACACCGCATTGCCGTTGCCGAGCGGCGATGTGGAAATCGACAACTGTGGCCGATATCGCGGACCGAGCATTGATGTGCCGGGCACCGCGCCCTACATCGGTGTCGCGGTGGACAACGCCAACGGTGTCAACATCTGGAGACGCAGCGGCGTGGCAGTCCTGGTGTCGGCAAACTTGCTCGAGAGCAAAGCGCGCACCTACGCGGTCAAGGCCACCACCATCACCGCGTGGACAAGCACCGCCGGTGTCGACTTCGGTGGCGACGACTTCTGGGAGCACGGCGTCTACGTGCCGCTGTTCATGATCGGCACGCCGGTGATCGACCGAGACGACCCGGCCAACAACGTGCCGAAGCGCGTAGCCGGCGTCACGATCACCGCAGCGGGCAACCCCGACTCCAGTCGTGATTGGTACTTCTCGGACACGGATCCGAACCAGCTCACCACTGTGGTCCCGGCCACCGGTGGCCAGGACGCGACTGGCGCCAACGGCGCCGGCTTGATGGTTGACTCGGCGCTTGACCAGCACAGCGGCACCGGCGGTGAGCCGAGCGGCTGCGTCTGGGCGTCGAACCTGGCGGCCTCCATTCCGAACGTCGCATTCATCCAGGAAAAGATCGCCGAGGTTGATGGCATGCCCGGGGAGATCTGTCCATGAGACTACGCATACTGGTCGGCATCGCGGCCGCAATCGCCGCGGTGCCACACACCGCGGGCGCCGACCCGACATCCGGAGTCGACGCCAACCTCTACCGACCCGCACTCGACGCTACCGGTGTGTACACACTCGAGGGTGGCTCCGTCATGCCCAAAGGCACCGTGTCGGTGACAACCAGCGCTGGCTACAGCCAGACGCCACTCAACGTGCCGGTACCCGGCATCGGCGGCGATGAGGCCAACGATTCGGTTCTCAAGTACGCCATCGGCCTGCACCTGGGCGTGGGCTTCGCGTTCAGCGACCGCTGGTCCATCGGCATCGATGCGGGCCTGTACCGTACCGATCCGGACCAGGGCTACGGCGAGCGCGGCCGTTATCGCGACAGCGGCCCGGATGCTTCTACGGGCCTGCAGTCGTTGCGCCCCGTGAGCAACATCGACCCGGCCGGCGGCTTTCTCGACGATGGCCTCGCGGGACCACTGGACACCCGCATCGGCATCAAGTACCGGCTGACCAGCGGCAAAAAGCTGCGCGCGTCGCTCCTGGGCATCGTCAGCTTGCCATTTGGCGACGACGAGATGTTTCTGGGCGATTCCAACCTGGTCTACGAACCCAAGCTGGCCGTGGACTATCTGCTCAACGCATCGGGCAGCAGTAAGTTCGTGTTCAACCTGGGCGCGCGGTTTCGCGAGCGCAACGTGGTCGAGGCCTACGACAGCACCATGTCCGGCGCAGACCCGTCCAGCGCCCAGGTCGTGCTCGACATCGGCTCCGAGCTGGTTGCCGGCGCCGGCGTCAACTTCGAGCTGCTCGACCGGTTCTCGGTCTCGGCCGAGGGCACCGTGCTGGTGCCGCTGCCGCCGAGCCTGAGCTACGGCACCTGTCGCCTGGCCAACGGCGACATTTGCCACACCAACCGCATGACCTACTTTGCCGGCGGCGACAAAGGCGACCTGGCTGCGTTTGCCCTGAGCGGCCTCAACTACCGGGTGACCGCAGAGACCACACTCAATTTGATGGCCGGTGTCGGCCTTGCCGGTGCGCGCAAAGAAGCGTTCCGCGTGATGACCGGCATCACCTGGACGCCGTCGAGCGAAGGCAGCCGGGCCGTCGGCAAAAACGACGCGGACGGCGACGGCATCCCCGACAACGTCGACATCTGCCCCAACGAGCCCGAAGACAAGGACAACTACAAGGACGAGGACGGCTGTCCCGACCTGGACAACGACGGCGACGGCATCATCGACGCCAAGGACAAGTGCCCGGACGACCCCGAGGACAAAGACGACTTCCAGGACGAAGACGGCTGCCCCGAGCCCGACAATGACAAAGACAGCGTTCCCGATGTCACCGACCAGTGTCCCAACGAGCCCGAAGACAAGGACGGCTTCCAGGACGACGACGGTTGTCCCGACGAGGACAACGACGGTGACGGCTTCGCCGACAAAAAGGACAAGTGTCCCAACCGGCCCGAAACGGTCAACGGCTACCGCGACAACGACGGCTGCCCGGATGTCAAACCCGGCGGCATTCGCCTGGCGGTGGACCGCATCGACCTGCGCGGCGGCGTCATCAAGTTCACCACGCGCCGCGGCGTCCGCCTGACCCGGACGGCGCGCACATTGCTCGACCAGGTGGCCGAGATGATCAAAGGCAAGAACCGGCTCAACAAGCGGCTCAACATCCGCGTCTCGGATTACGTGGCCCTGAGCTACAAGGGCCGGGTCAAGTGGCGGCTGCGCCGGGCCCGTGCCGCCGACAAGCGGCTGGCGCAAAGACGGGCAAGCGTCATCGTCACCTACCTGGTGCGAAAGGGCGTCCCGCGGCGGCTGGTGCGCGGCCTGGGCATCGGCTCGATCGCGCCGATCAAACAGCCGGGCTGGTCACAGATCAACAGCCGGGTCGAGTTCATCCGCATCACCCAAGGCGGGGGAGGCCGTCCATGATTCGCAAACGAACCCAGACGCCTACCGCGCTGAGCGCGGCTATTGTCACCGCCGTCACCGTGTGGATGTGGCAGCCGAACGCGGCCCACGCTCAGGACGAAGTCGACTTCGAGTTGCCCACCATCATCAAGGTGGCGCCGGACAAACGGAGCCCCGGCGGCAGCGGCGAAATCGACCTGCGCAACATCGTGCAATCGGCGGCCCGCCGCGTGACCACGGTCCAGGAAGCGCCGGCCATCGTCACCGTCATCACGTCGGACGAGATCCTCGACCGCGGCTTTACCGACCTGGAGCAGGCACTGGACTCGGTGCCCGGCTGGATGCGTTTGGGCGCGGTGCACAGCCAGTTCCCGTTCACCCTGGCCCGCGGCCAGATGCAGGCGATGATGTACATGAAGAACGGCGTGTCGCTGTTCGACGCGAACTTCAACGTGCCGTCGATCTGGCGTCTGCAGCCGATGGAGACGATCAAACGTATCGAGGTCGTCACCGGTCCGGGCGGCGTGCTCTGGGGCGCCAACTCGTTCCTCGGTATTGTCAACGTCATCACCAAAGATGCCGACGACGTGGACGGCGTCGAGGCCGGCGTGCGCGTCGGCGACGGCAACGGCGATCGTTCCGTCATGCGCGGCTATGCCATGGCCGGCTTCCCCGATCTACTCGACGGCAAAGCCAAGCTGTTCGTGCACACGAGCTTCGAGACCTACCACGGCCCGGGCTACTCGATGCCGTGGCACATGTTCTCGCAAGCGCTCCCCCAGCCCAACTCCCAGGTGCTGTACGGGCCGCTGCGCCGCGCCGATCCGCCGCGGTCGTTTTTGTTCAACTTCGACGGCAAGCTCAGCATGGGCGATTTGAACATCTACTTCTCCGCACCGTTTGTCGAGCGCCACACGCCCCTCGGCTTCCCGGGCTATGTGGTCGAAAAGACCCGTGCGGAAGACTACTTGACCGACATGAATGGCAACCTGCTGTGCGAGGAGCCCCCCGCCGGCACCCGTCCGGCCGTCGATCCCACGGGCAACTGTCTCGACCAGTTCCGCCGCAACCGCGACAACCGCCTCGACTGGTTCGAGCGCTACTTGATCGCCGACTACGGAAAACGTTTCGCTGGCGGCAAGGCTGGGATCAATCTCAAAGGCTATTTCGTTCAGTTCAACCGCGACTTCAGACAGCTCGGCATCCTCAAGCCGATTCAAGGGCTGCTCGAAGGCGGGTTGGCCTTCCGCTTCGACGGCACCAACTACCGCGCCGGCGGTCAGATCGACAGCGATATCGACGTGACCAACAAGTTCCGCGTACTGCTGGGCGCCGAGGCGTTCCACGAGTGGCTGCCCGACAACACCGACCGGTCACTGCAGGGTGGCGGCACCCAGGCGACCTTCCTCGGCCCGTACAACCTGGGCCGGTTGCCGCTGCCATGCCCGATCGAGCCGATCGACACTGGCGACAGAGCGGGGATGACCCAGTACGTCGAGGGCTGCCCGCTCACGTTTGCGTTCGACACCAGCCGTACGGTCATGGGCGCGTATCTCAACCCGCAGTACAGCATCAGCAAGAAGCTGGTGGTGGATGCCGGTGCACGCGTTCAGATCGCCCCTGAATCGATGGGCGGCCTGGGCTATCCGCTGCAGACGGTGTTTTCCGGAGCCGCCGTGTGGGGCTTCGCCGACAACTGGCACCTCAAGCTCAACTACGCCGAGGGTTTCCGCCCGCCGGTGTTCAACAACACCATCTCGAACGGCGACGGCATCGAGATTGGTGGTGATCCCAATCTGCAGGTGGAAAACTCCCAGGCCGGTCAGGTCGAGGTCAACGCCCGTTTGTTCCGCGGCGCCAAGCGCATCCGCGAGTTCAACTTCCGCGCCGACTACAGCTATTCGCGCATCACCAACCTGATTCAGATCAACGGTGGCATCTACCAGAACAGCGGCGCGCGCGGTATCCACTCGGCCGAGTTTTTGGGCAAGCTGTACTTGCGCGGCGGCCACCGCGTCGAGCTGGCCTACACCTGGCTGAAGGTCGCCATGGAAGACAAGGGTTGGTTCGTAGCCATGCCCGAGCACTGGTTCCACCTCACCGGTGTATTCGCCCTGTCCAACAAGCTGCGAGCCATGGCCAACCTGCGTATCGTCGGCGCGATGGAAGATCCCAACCGCATCGTCGAGTACCGCGACCTGGCGCTCGACGATCAGGGACGCGTCATCGACACCTCACTGATGGGCTCGCCGCGACAGACCAAAACCGTGTGGCCCCACGAGATGGTCATGGACCGCTTGCCGCCGGGGGGAGACTTGACCCTTGGCCTGTCGTATCTGGCCACCAAGAAGCTCACCTTCAGCGCGTTTGCCTACAACGCGCTCAACCAGATGAGCTACCAGCCGGATGCCTTCCACGACTACGAGCCGCGCCTCGAATTTCTGCCCAACCCGAACCGCGACTTTCGCTTCATCCTCAACGCCGTCCTGAACATGTAAACGGGCGTACGCCCGATCGCTCAGGTCGGCGGCGTCAGCGGCTCGCCGTCGCGTACCTTGTACTCTTTTTCGACGGCGGACAGCAGCTTGCGCGAATCCACCGGCTTGAGAATGTAGTTGTGAATCCTACACTTTTCGATAGCACGCTGGATGGTGGGCAGCTCGGTATAGCCGCTGATCAGAATCCGAAGCATGTCCGGGTGGTCAGTTGCCGCGGTCTCGAGCAACTGGATGCCGCTGACCTTGGGCATCTTCTGATCGGTGATGAGCACATCGAAGTCGCGTTCTGTCAGCTTGTCCAGAGCAATTTCCGCACTACTACAGCGATGCACCTGGAAACGGCGCCGCAACACGCGCTGGAGGAAATCGAGCATGTCGGGCTCATCGTCTACAATCAGGACGGACGGCTTGTCTGGTTGTTCCAATCTCACCTCGAGAAGTGTGTGCGTGGCGTTGCCAGGCGAAACCACTTCCACTGTATCAGTACCGCTGCAAACTTTTCCCTGCAGTGGAAATTAGATAGAATTGCTGACTGAAGCCTGGCCATTGCTAGAGTGTTTCCCGTTACTTAACGGTTGTTGAAGGAGCCAATTGCCCCGACGCCGCGTTCTTGCGATTTCGCACGACCTGGACCAACTTCGCCGCATCGTAGCAAACCTCGAGCGTGCGGGCGCCGACGTTGATGCCGTTCGTTCTCCCGATGCGATCCGCACGGAGATCATTCCGCATCGCTACGTGTTCTTTCACGTAGAAGACGGCGACGTCGAGTATGTCAATCGCACCCTGCGGCGCTTGCGCGACAAAGCGCATATCGCGGTCATCGTCGAACGCTCGTCGCTCCGCGACCTGATGGGGTATTTGCAGGACCATCGCGTCAACCACGTCATCGCCGGCGAGGAGATCGACCGCGGCGTGTTCATCACCGCGCAAAAACTTCTGACCGGTGACATCTTCGGTATCGAAAAATATCTGCCCGAGGGCACACCGGTGAACTACGTGCGCCTGCGCGACTTCGAAGGCCGCGGCAAAGCCATCGACACCGTGCTGGACTTTGCCGCCAAGCACAAGATGCGCCGCCAGGTTCGCAACGCCATCGGCCAGGTGTGCGAAGAGCTTCTGATGAACGCGTTGTACGACGCGCCGGTCGACGAAAACGGCGAACAGGTCTTTGCCGAGGTCGACCCGCACGACCGCACCAAGACCCGGTCGCCCAAACCGGTGTCGATTCGCTACGCCGCCACGGATACCCAGTTTGCCGTGGCGATTCGCGACCGCTTCGGCCGCCTGGCCAAAAACACGATCCTGGCCTACATTAACAAGTGCCTTACGTCTCCGACGCAGATCGACCGCAAGACCTACGGCGCGGGCCTGGGCCTGTATCTGGTCGCCAACGCGGCGGCCAGCTACATCGTGAACGTCGCGTACGGTATCGCCACCGAGGTGGTGTGCACGTTCGACCGGGGCGCCAAGGCGCCGCTGCGCCTGGTGGGGGTTTTCGTGCACCCAGGCCAGGCCGAGATGCTCAAAGAGGGGCCGACGCCGGAGTCAGCGGCGACCGCGCACGAAGATCGACAAACCAACAAAGAGTAAACGGGGGTTAGGTGGGGGAGCGCCAATTCGGGCCCTATCGCCTGGTACGGCAGATCGCAGTCGGCGGCATGGCGGAGATTCACCTGGCCAAGACCAGTGGCATCGCCGGGTTCGAAAAGTACGTCGCCCTCAAGATGATCCATCCGAACTTCTCGCAAGACGAGCAGTTCATCCAGATGTTGATCGACGAGGCCA
>Ga0114931_10006953_pt1 | contig 13883 bp, 14 predicted proteins | sample 2SBtaG_FD_89579 | JGI IMG/M metagenome (GOLD analysis project Ga0114931, IMG submission 89579) | Deep subsurface microbial communities from Kolumbo volcano to uncover new lineages of life (NeLLi) - 2SBTROV14_V59a metaG | ecosystem: Environmental > Aquatic > Marine > Volcanic | place: Kolumbo...
GAAACGGCATTGGAAAGTCAAGATATCAGAAACGCCGGGTTGAAGGTCACCTTGCCGCGCGTGAAAATTTTGGAGATGCTGGAGAAAAGGCAGGTTTCGGATCGCCACCTCACAGCGGAAAACGTGTACAAGAATCTGCTCGAGCAGGGCGAAGAGATCGGGCTGGCCACCGTTTATCGGGTGTTGACCCAGTTCGAAGCGGCAGGTCTGGTCAAACGACTCCATTTCGAGGGCGGCAATTCGGTTTTCGAATTGAATCGCGGCGAACATCACGATCATATCCTTTGCGTGAAATGCGGAAAGGTCGACGAATTCACGGACGAGACCATCGAAGCACGTCAACAGGAAATCGCGGAAAGACTGGGTTACGAAATGACGGAGCACTGCCTGTACCTGTATGGTATTTGTGCCGACTGCCAATGACCCGTTTTTGACCGCATCGCCTGTTTTTTCTCTTTTTTTGGATGATTCTGCAAACCTCTTGCAGGTTTTGTGGTTTAATCTGCACCCATGTTCAAACCACTCATACTCTTCATCGGGCTGCGCTATACGCGCGACAAACGCCGCACCCGCTTCATCTCCTTTATCACCTTGACCTCGATATCCGGCATCGCCCTGGGGGTGGCCGCATTGATCACCGTGCTTTCGGTGATGAACGGATTCGAAGCGGAACTGCGCGAACGCATTCTCAGCATGACCTCGCACGCCTCGATTTCCGGCTGGCACGGCAAGCTGACCGACTGGCGGCGCCTGGAGCCAGCTCTCGAAGAAGAGCCCGAGATTCTCGGGTGGGCGCCGTTCGTTCAGGGCCAGGTCATGCTGAATGCCGGCCAGCGGGTCAGCGGTACCGTCCTGAGCGGCATTCAGCCGGCGTTGGAGTCGCAGGTATCGGACGTTGCCGATCATATGGTCGAGGGCGATATGAATCAACTCAAAGCGGGTGAGTACGGCATCGTTCTGGGCGCCGAACTGGCCTCTTTTCTCGGTGTGATTCCCGGTGACAAAGTGACTCTGATCACGCCTCAGATCAACTCGACGCCGGCCGGAATCCTGCCGAGACTGCGCCGCTTTACCGTCACCGGCCTTTTCAAGGTCGGTATGTATGAATACGATCGCAACATGGCGATCGTCCTATTCGAGACGCGGCCAGGCTGTTTCGTCTTGGTGATGCGGTATCGGGTCTTCGATTGAAGCTTGACAACCTGTTTTATGCACCCCAAATCACCCGCACACTCGCCAGGAAGCTTGCCGGGCAATATCGCATCACCGACTGGACGCAGGCGCACAGCAATTTTTTCAAGGCGATCAAGACCGAAAAACGGGTGATGTTCATCATTCTGCTGCTGATCGTTGCGGTGGCAGCATTCAATATCGTCTCGACGCTGGTCATGGTGGTGACCGACAAGCGGCCGGACATCGCCATTCTGCGCACTCAAGGACTGACGTCGCCGAGCGTGATGGGCATCTTTATCGTGCTGGGCGTCATCATCGGTATCGTCGGGACGGTGCTGGGGGCTGCCGGCGGTATCGCGCTGGCGCTCAACGTGGAAACCATCGTCCCGGCCATCGAACGCTTTTTCGACGTCCATTTCCTCGCGGCGGATGTCTATTACATCAGCGATCTGCCGTCGAAGCTGGTCTGGTCCGACGTCTACCGGATTTCCGGAATGGCTTTTTTTCTGACGCTGTTGGCAACCATCTATCCTGCCTGGCAAGCAGCCAGAATCAATCCTGCGGAAGTGCTGCGCTATGAATGACAGGTCACCCGTCGTTCAATGCCATAGCCTGCGCAAACGGTTCACGCAGGGCGATCTCGATGTCGAGGTGCTCAAAGGTGTCGATTTCACCGTCAAGGCAGGAGAACGCGTCGCCATCATGGGCGCCTCCGGATCAGGCAAGAGCACCCTGCTCCATCTGCTCGGCGGTCTCGATACACCGACCGCGGGCACGGTGATTCTCGACGGCACCGAAATCAACGGCCTGAGCGGAAGGAAGCTGGCCATACTGAGAAACCGGTCACTCGGTTTCGTCTATCAGTTTCACCATCTCCTCGGAGAATTCACCCTGCTCGAGAACGTGAGCATGCCGCTCTTGATCGGCGGCGAACGCGTGCACGATGCACGCGCTAAAGCCGAGTCCATTCTGGAGCGGGTCGGACTGGGGCATCGTCTCAGGCACAAGCCCGGAGAGCTCTCCGGCGGCGAGCGCCAGCGTGCCGCCATCGCCAGAGCTTTGGTGACACGCCCGAAATGCGTCCTGGCGGATGAGCCCACCGGCAATCTCGACAGCCACACCGCCGAGCAGATCTATCGATTGATGCTGGAATTGAACGAGGAGTTTGGAATCAGCTTCCTGGTCGTCACCCACGATCCTTCATTGTCCCGGCGCATGGATATCGTCTGGCATATGGAGGACGGCAAAATTCGACCGATGTAAACAGCGTTCGACGCCAACATTCATTGCCGGTTCTGATTCAGCGCACCGGCCTTGGCGTTCTTCTGTTTATGCCGAAACAAAAGATACGCGACGAGCAAAACAGCAGCCAGCCCAAAAATAACGACGTTCGCCTCCATGACATAAGAGACGACCGCCTTGCCGAAGTGGTAGTACAGAGTGAAAAAGGTGATCGTCGAAATGGTGCAGGCCAACAGATCGGCGAGGCTGAATTTCAGAAAATTCATTTGACCGAGACCCGCTGTCAAAAAAAGGCCGTTCCTGACGCCGAAGGGGATGAATCGCCCAAGAATCAAGGTAATGACGCCATAGTGTTCATAATATGCATGGATCTTCTCCCTTCTTTTAGGGGTCACCATGGTGGCAAAAAATCGGATCTCGAGCAGTTTCGGCCCAACCAGCCGGCCGAGCCAATAGCAGATCAGATCGGAAAAATAGGCGCCCAGATAGACAGCCATGAACAGGGCAACGCCGTAGTCGGGGTAGTGACTGGCCAAGACTGCCGAGATGAAAAGCATGCCATCTTCAGAGACCGGAATGTTCAACCCGGCCAGCAGCAACAGTCCAAAAATCAGGAAAGGCGCATGCTGAACGTTGGACTGGATAAGTTCTAAAAGGTATTCCACAGTGATTCTCGTCGAATTGATCTAAAGTTTCCTTATTGGACGGATGCTGCTCCCTCCCTGGATTATAAGAAGGACGCGGGCAAATGAAAAGCGAAACGAGACATTTGTGCCGCACCCGGCTTCCGCTGTGGTGGGAAATCCGCGACCGTGTTAACGCACTCTCAACAGGAAATCGTCTATTCGGATGATCGGGTCGGTTCTGGCCTTCATTGCCGGCGCATCGGTCGTGCAGCTGCTGCCGGCCTTGCCGCCGCTTGCGGCTTCTATGATCGCTGCGTTGGCGCTCGTCGTCATCGTCAGACATCGGATCGTTGTCTTCGGCGTGATGGGCTGCCTCTGGGCGCTCTGGGCGGCGACGGAACGGCTGGATGATCGGTTGCCGCCGGCGTTGGAAGGGAAAGACCTGATCGTCGAAGGCATCGTCGTCGGGCTGCCGCACAAGTTCGATCGCGGCGTACGTTTTGATCTTGCCGTCGCCCCTGAGGCAACGACCGACAACATCGAGCTGCCGGCAAAGGTCCGACTGAGCTGGTATTACAATCCATCGCCGGTCCGCAGCGGTCAGCGTTGGCAGCTGACGCTTCGTCTCAAACGCCCGCACGGTATGATGAATCCGGGTGGCTTCGATTATGAACGGTGGCTGTTTCTGCAGCGCATCGGCGCAACCGGTTATGTGCGCCACTCTTCGGACAACCGTCTCATGGATGAGCGGGCCGGAAGTCCGTTGTCACTGTGGCGGCAGACGCTCGCCGACGACCTGACCTCGGCGTTGGCGGATCATCCGATGGCCGGGATCATCAAGGCATTGACCATCGGCGATCGTTCCGCGATGACCCCGGATCAGTGGCGGCTGTTCCGACGAACCGGAACCGCACATCTGATGGCCATCTCCGGCCTGCATATCGGTCTGGTGGCCGGGTTGACCTTCTTTGCCGCCCGGCGTGCGTGGTCGTTGTCGAGGATCCTGCGTTATCCACCACCCAAGGCGGCCGCCTTGGCGGCATTCGTTGCCGCGCTGTTCTATGCGGCACTCGCGGGCTTCGCCATCCCGACCCGGCGCGCTTTGATCATGATTGGCGTGATCATGGGCGCTGTATTGCTGCAGCGCGCAATCAAACCTTTCCACGGGCTCACCGTCGCTTTGCTGCTGATCGTGTTGCTCGATCCGTTCGCCGTCCTGTCGCCCGGATTCTGGCTCTCCTTTGCGGCGGTCGCACTGATTCTGTTCGCGCTGGCGGGGCGAGTCGGCAGCGAACGCTATTGGCACAGCGCCGTGCGGATTCAGTGGGTCACCGCATTGGGGCTGATGCCGATCGTACTGCTCTTTTTTCAACAGGCATCGCTGATTGCACCGATTGCCAATCTGATCGCAGTGCCGCTGGTCAGTCTGTTGGTCGTTCCGGCCTCGCTGGCGGGGGTTCTCTTGCTGACCGTGCTGCCTGCCGCCGGGCGGTTGGTGTTGGCTGCAGTCGAATGGGTGCTGGAATGGCTCAGCCGCTTCCTGACCGTATTGTCCGATCTGCCGTTCGCACAATGGACCCATCCTTTGGTACCGCTGTGGGTGCTGCCTTTCGCTTGCATCGGCGTGCTGCTGCTGTTGTCGCCACGCGGCATTCCGGGACGCTGGTTGGGTGTCGTACTTTTGACGCCGTTCATTTTTGTCGCCGCGCCGCGTCCCGATCGCGGCGGTATCCGGCTCACCCTGCTCGATGTCGGTCAGGGACTGTCGACAGTGGTACAGACGGCCCACCATGTCCTGGTCTTCGACAGCGGCGCCCGCTACAGCGATCGCTTCGATTTGGGCAGTGCCGTCGTTGCGCCGTTCTTGCGCGCTCAGGCAGTGGATACGATCGATCGACTGGTGATCAGTCACGGCGACAACGATCATATCGGCGGCGCCAATGCGCTGCTGCGGCTATTCGATGTCGGGCAGGTACTGACCAGCGTACCCGCGCGGATGGCAAACGCCGGAGCGAGTTTTTGTCGATCGGGACAGGCATGGGATTGGGACGGCGTCCGCTTCCGGATGCTCTCCCCGAGTCAATCGCCTCTGCCGGACGACAACGACAACTCCTGTGTGCTGCAGGTCATCGCGCCGGGTGGCTCGATTTTGCTGACCGGAGACATCGAACAGGCCGCAGAAAAAATGCTGCTGCATCAACACGGGAATTCCTTGAACAGCGACGTGCTGGTGGTCCCCCATCATGGCAGCAATACCTCTTCAACCGCCGCCTTCCTGAAAGCGGTGACACCTCGCTACGCTTTGGTGCCGGCAGGCTACCGCAACCGTTACCGGTTTCCCTCCAAAGCAGTGATGCAGCGTCTCGATCAACTGCGCTCAGAGGTGCTGAACACGGCCCAGTCAGGAGCGATACGGATTGAGATCGATGCGCAGGAAGGCGTTTCGAAGCCGGAAGCCTATCGGCAACGGTACGGTAAGTATTATAATCGCCAAGCGCCGAAATAGGGTCGCCGGCCAATGTTGGGCACGGCCTGCGGGCCCTTGCCCGACCAACGATTCTCCCTCCAGCATCAATGCTGCAAGATGCCCCGTCCCTTCAACAGCGCAACAATTTCATCCAGGCTCATCGCATCGGTGGAAACGATAAGATTATGTTCGTCGCCTTCTTCGGGTGCTGCATCGAGGCAGCAGAGACAAATCAGCCCCGCATGATTGAGTTGGCCGGTAATCTGCTCTGCGTGCGCTGACAACATCTCATCGTCGATGACGGTGCTGGCGTGGCCGGTATCGAACAGGATGCGTTCCAGGCGATAAGCAACCTCGTTTTTGTCGGCGCCGCACAGCCAGAGCGTGACCGCTTTCTGTGCGTACCGGGCGGCACGTTCGTCCTCCGAGACCCGGCGCGTTTCCCGGTCGCGCTGGGCGAGGCCAACGATCATTCCGGCGCCAACCGTGACATTGGTGAGACGGTCGATGATGATGAACGCGCCGGTGCCTTTGCTCCTTTTGTAAGGGTCGAAGGCGATGGGTGCATTCAAGGTGACTTCACACAGACCGATTTCGTTGAGATGCAGCTGATCGCCGGCATGATGTTCCAGGGTGTTGACATCGGTCCGATAATGAATCCTGGAGACCGATCCGGCAACGGTTCGGGTTGCCTGTTTGATGTAATACTGCCGCCCCGGGACCATTGATTGCTCGGTCATCCAGACGATCGTCGCATCGAACATCTGATTCACCGTCGGTACATCGTCGACGCAAACCAGCATATCGCCGCGGCTGACATCGATTTCGTCGGCCAGGGTCACGGTGATCGCCATGGGAGGAAACGCCTCATCCAACTCGCCGTCGTGAGTGACGATCGATTGGACGGTGCTGGTCTTGCCGGAAGGCAGCGCCATCACTGCGTCGCCCTTGCGCACGATGCCCGATGCCAGCGTACCGCAATAGCCGCGAAAATCGAGATGAGGCCGATTGACATACTGCACCGGCAGCCGCATGTCGTCGAAGTTTCGGTCGCTGGCGATCTCGATCGATTCGAGGATCGACATCAGCGGCCTACCGCCGTACCAGGGCATCCGCTCGCTCAGATTGACGACATTGTCGCCTTTCAAAGCCGACATTGGAATGAAATGAATGTCTTCGATATCGAGCTTGCTGGAAAACGCCTGATAATCGTGCTTGATGGCGTTGTAGGCGGCCTCGCTGTAGCCGACCAGGTCCATCTTGTTGATGGCGACCAGAACATGCTTGATGCCAAGCAGAGAGACGATGAAGCTGTGCCGTCGGGTCTGGGTCAGCACACCGTTGCGGGCATCGATCAGGATGATTGCCAGATCGCAAGTCGAAGCACCGGTCGCCATATTGCGGGTATACTGTTCGTGTCCCGGCGTATCGGCGATGATGAATTTGCGCCGCGCAGTGGAAAAATAGCGATAGGCCACATCGATGGTAATGCCTTGCTCGCGCTCCGCCTGCAGACCATCCACCAGCAGCGCCAGATCGACGTCGCCGCCGGTCGTTCCAGACTTCAGACTGTCGGCTTTGACCGCGGCCAGCTGATCTTCGTAGATCATTTTCGAGTCATGCAGCAAACGTCCAATGAGCGTGCTCTTGCCGTCGTCGACGCTGCCGCAGGTCAGGAATCGGAGCAGCTCCTTGCGTTCGTGCTGGGCAAGATAGGCATCGATATCGGTACTGATGAGTTCTGATTGGTGAGACATGGGAGTGAATCGCTTCGAATGGAGTTCTGTTGGTGCAACGCTGAATAGTGGTTAGTGGCTAGTGGTTAGTCCAGCGACGCGCCAATTCCTGGCAAAAAATATAGGTTGGGTTAGGTGCGCTTTTTGCCGATGCACCGAGCCATCACTGGATTATGAGCGCACCGTAACCCAACAATATTCTGATCGTTATTTATGCATCACTGTACTAGCAAAAATGTAGCCTGTGTTAGGTGCGCTTTGTATCGATTTATCAAACTTCCACTGGCTTTTGAGCGCACCCGCAACCCAACGACCTGCTAACCACCAACCACCGGCGAAGGAGCGGACTCGACCGAAAAGCAATACCCGTGAACGAATGTGACCCGCTTGGTGCGCACAGCGCACCCTAACGTTCGGCGCTGGCGAAAATCCGCAGCGTAGGGTGCGCCGTGCGCACCATTGCCGGGTCTGACCACGGCTCAATATCATTGTTAACCGAGCACATGTGGACTCATTCGCGGGTATGGGATCTAAAAATAGCCTTCCCGCTTCTTCTCTTCCATTGATCCCGCCTGGTCGTAATCGATCACCCGACCCTGCCGCTCCGAATGCTTGGTCAGCAGCATTTCCTGGATGATCTGCGGCAGGGTGACCGCGCTCGATTCGACCGCGCCGGTCAATGGATAGCAGCCCAGCGTGCGAAAACGGACCATTTTCATCTCCGGCTCTTCTTCCGGCTCGAGCGGGATGCGATCGTCGTCGACCATGATCATGACGCCGTCGCGGGTGACGACCGGTCTTTTTTTGGCGAAATAGAGCGGTACGATGGGAATCTCTTCGAGATGAATATATTGCCATACATCCAGCTCGGTCCAGTTGGAGAGCGGGAAGACGCGAATGCTCTCACCCTTGTTGATCTTGCCGTTGTAGATGTTCCACAGTTCCGGCCGCTGGTTTTTCGGATCCCAGCGGTGGTTCTTGTCGCGGAAGGAGTAAACGCGCTCTTTCGCCCGCGACTTTTCCTCGTCCCGACGGGCGCCCCCGAAGGCAGCATCGAAGCCGTATTTATCCAAGGCCTGTTTCAACGCCTCGGTTTTCATCACATCGGTGTGCTTCTTGCTGCCGTGGGTGAATGGGCCGATCCCCTGTTCGACGCCCTCCTGATTGATATGGACGATCAACTCCAGACCCAGATCTTTGACATGCCGATCACGAAATTCGATCATCTCATGGAACTTCCAGGTGGTATCGATATGCATGAGCGGAAAAGGCGGCTTGCCGGGATAGAAGGCCTTCATCGCCAGATGCAGCATCACTGCCGAATCCTTGCCGATGGAGTAAAGCATCACCGGCTTGTCAAATTCGGCGGCGACCTCCCGTATAATATGGATGCTTTCCGCTTCCAGCTCTTTCAGGTGGGTTAATTTGTAATCTGTCATGAGGTTCGTTTGTTTCAATCCGCTCCCGGCGGTCAACCCAGGCAATGCGTTGACCGTCATTTTGCCTGTCGTCATCCTGGTGGGCTGCATTATAGCACCTTTCCCCACCCTCGCCGATGACGCCAACATTGCCGCCGCGGCGAGCCTGACCTACGCGATGCGGGAGCTCGGCGATCGCTTTCAGCGCACCGGCAGCCATCGAATTCGGCTGACATTCGGCTCATCGCGCAACCTGATGCGGCAAATCATCCAGGGCGCGCCCTTCGAACTGTTTTTGAGCGCGGACGAGGCGTCGGTCGAACGCCTGGCAGCCCGCTCGTTGACAAAAGGCGATGGCGTCGTCTACGCCCTCGGACGCCTAGTCGTATTCAAACCGAACCGCTCCGAGGTGCGGCTGACAGCCGATCTCAGTTTTCTCGCGAATGCGGTCGAGAAAAAGCGATTGCAGCGGCTGGCGATTGCCAACCCGGAAACGGCGCCCTATGGCGCGATTGCATTGGAGGCCTTGCGCAATGCCGGCGTATGGGAGCTGGTGAAGCCATATCTCGTCACAGGCGAGAATGCGCTGCAAGCAGCGCAGTATGGCCTGTCCGGGTCGGCCGATGCAGCGATTTTTCCGCTCGCGATCGCATCCATTCCGGTTTTTGCACGCAGAGGGGTTTTTCTCCCTGTCGCCGATGCGCTTTATCGGCCGCTGAAGCAGAAAATGGTCTTGCTCAAGAACAGCAGCGCAGCCGCCAGAGCCTTTTACCGATATCTGCAATCCCCGGAAGCCAAATCGATTCTGACGTCGCATGGATTCGGAGAACCGCAACACGCCGCTGCCCATGCGCCCGCCGAATGAGCCGGCTGGTGGCCGCCACAGCGATCGCAGCACCGTCGCTGACACCGTGGCATAAGCTGCCGGCACGAGGAGCATGAATGGCGCAGATGGATTGGACCGCATTCGCGTTGTCGCTCCGGCTGTCCGCCTGTACCGTCGCCATTCTTCTGGTCTTGGGGCTCGTGGTCGCCCGCTCGCTCGCCTGGCGCGAGTTCAAAGGCAAGCATCTGCTGGAAGCGGTGGTTGCGCTGCCTTTGGTGCTGCCTCCGACGGTATTGGGCTATTACCTGCTGGTCTTTTTCGGGCGTGAATCCGTCTTGGGGAGCGCGCTGGAATCGTTGACCGGGCAGTCTCTGGTTTTTTCTTTCAGCGGCCTGGTGCTGGCCTCGGTGATCTACAGCTTTCCTTTTGCGGTACAGCCGATGCTGCGGGCATTCGAGGCGATTCCGCACAGTTTACGGGAAGCGGCTTGGTGCAGTGGCTTGAGCCACTGGCAGACCTTTTGCCGTATCGAGCTCCCGCTGGCACGCTCCGGCATCATTTCAGCCCTGGCGTTGAGTTTTGCGCATACCATGGGAGAGTTCGGTGTGGTTTTAATGGTCGGCGGCAACATTCCGGGAGAGACGCGAACCTTGTCCATTGCCATCTATGACCGCGTACAGGCTTTCGATGAAGCTTCTGCCGGCGTGATGTCGCTGCTGCTGCTGATCTTCGCCTTCGTGACCGTCAGTCTGGTCTATGTGTTCACCCGACAGCCGCCGCACCGATAAGCGCCGTGCATCATCCGGATAACAACAGCGGGCTGCGTGTTCGCATCCGCCAGCAGAAACATATCCCCCTGGATGCGGAGCTCACCTGCGGCTCCGGCGACCTGCTCGCACTGGTCGGACCTTCCGGCAGCGGCAAATCGACACTGCTGCGCTGCATCGCCGGGCTGTATCGCCCGGCTTGGGGATCGATTATCTGTTCTGGCAGGATCTGGCTGGACACCGAGCGCGGTATCGATCAGACGCCGCAACAGCGTCGCGTCGGATTTCTTTTTCAGGATTTTGCGCTGTTTCCCCACTTGTCGGTGCTGGACAACATTTCTCTTGCGCTCCGCGATATCGCCAAAGGAAACCGAAAAAGAGCGGCGCTCGATCTGCTCGAACGGGTGAACCTGGATGGGCTCGAGAAGCATCTGCCAACCACGCTCTCCGGCGGTCAGCAGCAGCGGGCGGCGCTGGCTCGGGCATTGGCTCGCCGCCCCGAGGTGCTGTTGCTGGACGAGCCGTTTTCGGCGGTCGACCAGGTGACGCGGCGCAAGCTGCGTCTGGAAATGATGCAGCTGGTGCGGCAGGTCAGCCTGCCGATCGTTTTAGTGACCCACGATCTGGACGAAGCCTGTATGCTGGCGGACAGCATGTGCGTGCTGCATGGAGGAAAAACCCATCAGCAGGGCACGCCCAGGAAGATTCTGGAACGGCCCAACAGCGCCAATGTGGCGCGGCTGGTCGATGTGCGCAATCTTTTCGAAGGCCGCATCATCGAGCAGCTGCCTGAGCGTGGGATCACTCGCCTGGCCTGGAAAGGCTATGAACTGGAAGCGGCCTATGCGAAAGAATACGCCGGCGGCGACCGGGTCTGGTGGTGCATCCCGCCGACCGGTATCTTGCTGCACAGCCGCCTCAGACCATCGAACGGCGAAAAAGAGAATGCGCTGCAGGGGTGCATCACCGAAATCGTGCGGGTCGGTGCGGTCACCAATCTGATCGTTCAGGTTTCACAAACACGCTGCAAATTACACATGGACTGCCCCCCTCATGTCGTTGCCCGCAACGCGCTGCAGGTGGGAGAGTCGGTAGGCGTCTCGCTGCTCGAACGAGCCATTCATCTCATGCCGTGGCAGGCGTGATCAGACAACAGAAGACAGTTCGTTCGATTGGCGGTGAGGCACGAACCCCAACAAAAACCCTAACGCATCTGACTCAATAATTCGGCGACGGTTTGGATACAGACGTCAAAAGTTTTGTCCGCCTGGTTCATGAAGGCACCAAAGTCCTTTAGATCTCCGGTAAGCAGATGCGTTGCCCGGCAGGCAAGTGCCGCCTGAAAAATTGGTCGGTCCTTTGGTACGAGCCCGTCCGGAAAAGCAAGATCGGCCTGATGCTCGACAAGATGGATTTCCTGCTGAAGTTTGGTCAAATCATCCAAACAGTTCGGAAACTTGCGCTCCAGGTTGCGGCGAGCCTCTTCCAGGGCGTAAAAACTGGAATACAGCTCCCAGCACCCTCGGGCTCCCAGCTCAATGACCAAAGCAGCTTTTCCTCCCGGGTTATGCGCCGCCGTGAACAATACATTCGCGTCGAGAAACAACCTCATGTTCTCGAAGGCGCCAGCTTTTCGACCATTTCAGCCCGCTTCCGGGCTGACAGTTTATCCTCATGATCCCATTGCGCTATTTGCGTATCGTCGTAGTATTCGATTTCGACAACAGCGGCCGGTTTGAGTACGATCTCATTGCCGTGTTCTTCGAGAATGACGACATCACCGCTTTTAATCCCGAAACGCTTGCGCAGCGCGACTGGCAGGGTAATCTGACCGCGACTGGAGACCACCAATGTTTCGCGCATCCTGACTGACCTCTTAATTTCGGTGTGGCAACAAAGATTAGCATATATTCCGCAATACGGAAATCCTGGCGAACGAGAAATCCCTACCACGGGCCTCCGTGGAAACCACGGTAACCTGCAGACGCCACACCTGGGATCGCCGAGTTGTACTCGGCTCGATCGGATTCTGCCGATTGCAACTCGGCGATCCCAGCATCTCGGTACGCGCTGCGTCTCCTACATCATTGCTCAAGCGCACCCTTCATGTCGTGCCATGGTGGTCGTGAAGAGCTTCCCCGGATTCGAGCAGAATCGAGCGCACCCGAGGCAAGCGTGAAACATCCCAATGGGCAGCGGCCCATTCGAGCAGTTCGCTCGGAGCCGCTCCGTTCAGTTCCGAGGGCGGCGATTGATTGAGCCGGTTCAACAGATAAAAAAGTGTTTCGGCCGGTTGGCTTTCATCGACCGGTGGCGCATGGGTCTGCTTGCTGAGTTTGTCTCCGCGTCGATCGACGAGCACGGGGACATGAAGATAATCCGGCGTCGGCAGGTCGAGGCAATGCTGCAGATAGACCTGCCGCGGCGTGGAGTCGAGCAAGTCGCTTCCGCGCAGCACTTCGGTGATGTTCTGCTCGTGATCATCGATCACGACAGCCAATTGGTAAGCAAAAGCTTGGTCACGCCGTCGAACGATAAAGTCCCCCGGCTGTTCTGCCAGGTGATGCTCGATGCGCCCCTGCAGTCGATCACGAATGCAGACCGGATCCGTGGTCGTTTTGATTCGGAGCGCGTGCGGCTGATGCCGCCCGATTGTCTTGTCACGGCAGAGACCCGGATAGGCGGCGGACCGCTGTGGGTCTATTTCCGCCGATCGGCGCAGCGCTTTCCGGGTACAGATGCAAGGATAGAGCAGCCCCTTTTCGTCCAGTAGGTCCAGCGCCTGGTGATACGCTTGCGAGCGCTGACTTTGATAGAGGACAGCACCGTCCCAATACAGTCCGAAGCGCTCGAGTGTTCGCAGGATCGAATCAGCAGATCCAGGTACGATTCGGTAGGGATCGAGGTCATCGATGCGAACAAGCCACTCACCCTTGCGGGACCGGGCATGAAGAAAACCGGCAAGCGCGGAATAGAGCGAGCCGAAATGCAGAGGACCGGTTGGCGACGGTGCAAACCGACCCCGATAACGAATACTGGCATGAGCGTCCGAATGCGTTATGATCGTGTCATTTCCTCATTTTCCAAGCCGACCGATTGGCTTGCCGGCAACCCTCTATCCCATCTGTCTTTCGCGGATCTCATCGAGCGTCTTGCAATCGATGCACAACGTTGCAGTCGGCCGGGCCTCGAGCCGCCGTATGCCAATTTCGACGCCGCACGATTCACAATAGCCGTAATCGCCTGTTTCCAGGCTGGCCAGCGCCTCATCGATTTTCTTGATCAGTTTTCGTTCCCGGTCGCGCGTGCGCAGCTCCAGGCTGAACTCCGACTCCTGTGTGGCACGGTCATTCGGGTCCGGAAAGTTGGCCGCATCATCCTGCATATGGTGGACCGTTCGATCGACCTCCTGCATGAGGCTGTCTTTCCAGTTTTGCAAAATGGCGCGGAAATGCTCTGTTTGCGCCTCATTCATATATTCTTCACCTTCCTTTATGGGATAAGGTGACAAACTGAATGGCGTCGCATCAACTTTTTGAGTAGCACTCGTCCATCAACTCCTAACCATGATGAGAAAACGGGGATTTTTATCAAAAACGACGGAATGCCGCAAGCATTTGCGGCACTA
>Ga0114931_10006954_pt1 | contig 13882 bp, 8 predicted proteins | sample 2SBtaG_FD_89579 | JGI IMG/M metagenome (GOLD analysis project Ga0114931, IMG submission 89579) | Deep subsurface microbial communities from Kolumbo volcano to uncover new lineages of life (NeLLi) - 2SBTROV14_V59a metaG | ecosystem: Environmental > Aquatic > Marine > Volcanic | place: Kolumbo...
AAAATTGTGGATCTGCTAACGGAGTCCGCCGATGTCGTGGTGCGCCCTCAGGGGGGAAACAATGCCGGGCACACCGTCATTTCCGACGGCCAGGAATATATTCTTCACCTGATTCCCTACGGCATTCTCTGGCCAGGCAAAACCTGCGTGATTGGAAACGGCGTGGTAATGGATCCGCTTTCGCTGCTTCAGGAAATGGATGATCTGGAGGCGCAAGGCGTCAGGGTGAGTCCCGAGCGGATGCGGATTTCAGACAGGGCTCACCTCGTGATGCCATACCACCGGGAAATGGACGCCTATCGTGAAGCCTCCCGCGGAAACAAAATTGGCACCACCAAGCGTGGGATTGGTCCGGCCTACGGTGACAAAATCGACCGGACCGGAATCAGGGTGCATGATCTGGTGGGCGATCCAGCGGCATTTCTGGAGACATTTTCCAAAAATTCGCATGCCTGCAATGCCATTTTGGAAGCCGCCTCTCTGGAGACGATCGACGTCGATGCGGAAGGAAAGAAGCTGCTCGGTGCAGCGGAGAGAATTGCGCCTTTCGTGGACGACAGCGTGGCGGTTCTTCATCGCCTGATGAAAGAGGGGAAGTCCCTGCTTTTCGAGGGAGCTCAGGGAACCTATCTCGACATCGATCAGGGAAGCTATCCCTATGTCACTTCGTCGAACACCACGGCAGGCGGAGCCAGCACCGGGTCCGGGGTTCCTCCACAAAAAATTGATCGCGTAGTCGGAGTGGCCAAAGCGTATACCACACGCGTGGGAGAAGGGCCATTCCCTACCGAGAACGATACTCTGGCCAATCGTTTTCACGAAATGGGTCGGGAATTCGGCGCCACCACCGGGAGGAAGCGTCGCTGTGGTTGGCTCGATCTCGTTTTGTTGCGCTATGCCGCGATGGTCAACGGCTTCTCCGATCTCGCCATCACCGTCGTCGATGGTCTGGATGGTTGCGAGGAAATTCCAGTTTGCGTGCAATACGAAATCAATGGAAGAAAGACCGATCTTCCGCCAGCTTCAACGAAAGAATTTTCCGAAGCGAAGCCGATTTTTGAAACCATTCCCGGATGGAATTGCGACACCACCGGAGTTTGTCATTACAAGGATCTTCCGGACAACGCGCGCAAGTATCTGGATCGAATTGAAAAGGAAACCGAAACGCCGGTCAGTATGGTCGGTATTGGACCAGCTCGCGATCAGACCATCGTGAGATGACAGAACGCGGAGGCCGCTATCAGTTTATCAAATGCCTGCCAGTTTATTTGATCCGGAAGGCGAAATCCCTCAGCACATTGCCATTATCATGGATGGCAACGGCCGATGGGCCAAAGAAAAGGGCCTGCCGCGTCGGGAGGGGCATCGCGCCGGGGCGATGGCCGTGGAAGCGGTATTAAAAACGTGTGCCGAAGTCGGAGTCACCCACCTGACCCTCTATGCGTTCAGTTCTGAAAACTGGAAGCGCCCGAAAACCGAAGTTCAGGCTCTCATGGGTTTACTGGCCTTTTTCCTGAAAGAGAAAACTCCCGTTCTGGTGAAGAACAATGTTCGCCTTCGCGTCATTGGCCAAATTCAAAAACTTCCCGCCGGTAGCCGTAATGAACTGGAAAAGGCGATCTCCCTGACGGAGTCCAACGATGGTGTCACCCTTGTCCTGGCACTGAATTACGGGTCTCGGGAGGAGATCGTCCGGGCCGCTCAGTCATTGATGGAAAAAGCGAGGCTTGGCCAAATGGATCCCGCTGATCTCGACGCCGCCCTTTTTGAAAAACAATTGGATACGGCCGATTTTCCCGACCCTGACTTGCTGATTCGCACCAGCGGAGAATACCGCTTGTCCAATTTTCTTCTCTGGCAGATCAGCTACTCGGAATTTTTCGTTACCAAAACGTTCTGGCCGGATTTCGGCCGAGAAGATCTCCAAGGCGCCATCGGCGATTACCATCAGCGACACCGGAGGTTCGGCGGACTGTAGGAAGGGAAGAATTTTCCCGTCGGGATTCCCTGGATTCTTTGCGCCATCCAGATCAGGTCCGGACTGGACGTATGCCCGAAACTGCTGTTATTTTCGGCATCCCCGGCTGCTGACACTCCGGGCGCGAATTGGCGAAATTCTCCAACTCGGACCATCATGCCCCTTACAGATACATTTTCCCGCCCACTGCGCGACCTCCGCATCTCGGTGACGGACCGTTGCAATTTCCGGTGTCGCTACTGCATGCCCGCGGAAGTTTTTGGAGATAATTATCTCTTTTTGCCGAAGTCGGAGGTGCTTACCCTGGAGGAAATTGTCCATCTGGCACGGGTATTTTGTCGACTCGGTGTAAAGAAAATTCGGATCACGGGCGGTGAACCCCTGCTTCGTCGAGGCGTGGACGAACTGATTTCCATGCTTGCCAGGATTGGGACCGCACAAGACCTGGCCCTGACGACCAACGGCGCCCTGCTGAAAAAATTCTCCAGGACCTTGAAATCGTCGGGACTTCACCGTGTCACCGTTTCGCTGGACGCACTGGACGAGAAAACCTTTTCACGGATGAACGGAGTCGGAGCAGCTCCTGATCACGTGATTGACGGAATCGAAGCCGCCCTTTCCGCTGAACTCGGGGTGAAAATCAACAGCGTGATTCAAAGGGGTGTAAACGAAGATGAAATTCTGCCCCTGGCCGAATTTGCGCGTCAACGGGGTGTTCCATTGAGGTTTATTGAGTTCATGGATGTGGGCAACACCAACAAGTGGAATCTCGAGCAAGTGGTTCCTTCCGCGGAAATTCTGCAAAGATTGCGTGAAACTTTTGAACTGGAACCACTGGAGGCTCGATATCCGGGTGAAACGGCCAAGCGATTCCGATACCAGGATGCCCCCGCATTGGAGATCGGGTTGATTTCCTCGGTGAGCAGCCCCTTTTGTGGTGATTGCAATCGTATTCGCCTGTCAGCCGACGGACAGCTCTTTACCTGTCTGTTCGCATCCAGAGGGCATGATCTGAAAGCGGCCCTGCGCAGTGGAAATGCCGATGATGAGCAGTTGAGCCAACTGATTTCAACAATCTGGGCGACTCGGGACGATCAATACTCTGAGCTTCATCGAAACGGTGGCGGCAGTCAGGGAAAACCCGAGATGTCTTATATTGGCGGATGAACCGGCGAACCGATGTGATCCCATGAAAGTGACCATTAGACACCTCTACATTTCGCCAGGCCACAACTACTTCGGGAGGCACGGAAAAGGGGCGCTCGATTATCCGATCAAGGAAGTCAAATCGATTCATTGCGAAGCTGGCAAAGGAATCAGGGGAGACCGGTTTTTTGATTTTCAACCCGATTACAAAGGTCAGTTGACTTTGTTTGATTGGGATGTGTTTGAGTCGGTCCGGGAAAAAGTTGGAGACGGGGAATTGCAACCCAGCGCCTTTCGACGGAACATTATCATCCACGGAATTGACCTCAATCAATTGATAGGACGGTCTTTTCTGCTGGGTGATGTCGGACTGTCCGGTTCGTGCGAATGCAGCCCGTGTTACTGGATGGATCAGGCTTACGCCCCGGGAACCCATGAATTCCTGAAAGGCAGGGGAGGCCTGCGAACCAGAATTGTTCGCAGCGGCAATTTGCGTCCGGGCGAGTCCGAACTGATCGTTCAGGACGAACAGTCCTTGTGATCCCGGGATATCCCCCCGGTCAACGGTTAGGAGACTGTGGAAAAACCCTGAAACGAAAAATCTTCTGTTTGTTCGATTGGAAAACAACGGCCTTGCCGGAGGTGTTTTTCAATCGACCCTTCGGGCTGCGGCCCTTTTGTCCGCTGGCTTCGTTGCGATTCAGTCAGGTAGCAGGAAGGCGACCTTCCTTCACCGCGCCTCGCCATCGAACAAAATGACTCGCCGTTTTTCATTCCGCCGTTTTTCCACAGTCTCTCAGGCGACTCGCAAAGCAGGGAAGCCAAGCACCAAATCCAGACAATGTTCTTTTTCAAAACGAGGAATCGGCCTGATTACACAAAAAACACTAAAATAAGCAATAGAAATACTAATTTATATTTGACCAAATCAGATTCTTTTATTAGCGTAAATCATGATGAAAGATTCTGCTGTGAAACGGCCGCTGTATGATGATGTGGGCGACGCCCGCACCTTAAAAGGAATTGCCGCTGGGGATCGCCAATGTTTTCAGCAACTTCATGATCGCTACAACGGGCTGTTGTTTACCACCATCCAGAATGTGCTGAGTGACCGGGAAGACTCTGAGGAGGTTTTGCAGGAAGTCTTCTTTTCTCTTTGGAGGAAGGCTCATCTGTATCGTCCTGGAAGAGGGAGGCCGATTACCTGGCTGGCATCCATGGCGAGAAACCGGGCGATTGACCGGCTCCGTTCCATACAGCGGCGTGCCAGGCTGAAGGACAACTTCACTAATGAAGTGATGGCCAGTCCCTGCGGCAACACTGGAATAACCGGAATGGAAGCCGCCAACCGAAGGGACATTTGCCGGGATATCCGTGGTGCAGTCATGGAGCTGACAGAGGTACAGCGCGAGGCGATTCAGATGGCTTACTTTGCGGGAATGACGCAAGCCGAAATTGCCTGCCGCCTGGGAGAGCCCCTGGGCACAGTGAAGGCACGGATCCGTCGCGGTCTGGCCAGGCTTCGTGAGACGGTGGAATTTTTTCCACTATTGGACTGATTTTTTTGGGGCCAGGGTAGTCCAGCGGGGTGGATCGCGCATTGGTTCGGGCGGTCTGCTCCGCTGGCATTTTTTGGCACCGGACTCGAGTGAAAGGCTGAGGATTTCAGCGATCTCGCGGAAATAGTTCCCGATTTATTCGAAGGCAAAAAGCTTTTGTTTAATTGGTTTATCCTGCTTTATTTGTCCGTCTTAAATGAGGTGTTCAGGTTGACAAACAAACAAGTTTGAGGATGGCGGAAACTTTACCCTATGGGCAGTTGCTGTTGACGGGTGTTCCAGGCCCGGAACTGGATGGGGAAACGGCTCGACGATTCAAGGAATTGCAACCCGGCGGTTTTATCCTGTTTGGGAGGAACATCAAGTCGCCGGAGCAGTTGCGGCGATTGATCGATGATCTCCGCGATCTCAGTGACATCGAGCCGTTCATTTCGATTGATCAGGAGGGAGGTCGCGTTTCCCGAATTCGGCTTATTGGAAACGAACCGCCCAATGCTCAGGATTTGCGAAAAAAAGGCGACATCAATTTGATTCGGCGTCATGGAAAATTGACCGGACAAGTCCTCCGCATTTTTGGCTTCAACGTGGATCTCTGCCCCGTCCTGGATGTTTCGTTCGACGATGAGGCAGATAATTCGCTGAATGGCCGATGTTACGGAACGAGCCCCAAAGAAGTGATCGGAAATGCTTCTGTCTTTAATCACGCCCTCCGAAAAGAGGGAATTCTCTCCTGTGGAAAACACTTTCCCGGCTATGCCTCCGCCGAGTGCGATCCTCATCATGAACTACCCGTGATCCACAAGACACTTGAGGAGATGGAAGCCGGGGAACTTCAGCCATTTCGCGCACTCCTGCCGGATCTCGACAGCGTGATGACCTGTCATTCTCACTACCCGTGCTGGGATGCGGACCGACCACGCTGGCCCGCTTCTCTTTCGAAAAATGTGATCGGACAATTTTTGCGAAACCAGTTGGGTTACGACGGATTGGTGATGAGCGATGACCTCGATATGGGAGCGATCCTCAACGAAGTCACCTTTGAAGAAACCATTCGGGCCTGCATTGAGGCGGGCAATGATCTGGCCATGATCTGCCATCGTGTCGAGCTGGTCGAGGAGGCGGCAAAAGTCATCCGGACCCTGCCGGAAGCGACCCTGCTCGATGCGCTCGCCCGGATTCAGAATGCCAAGGAAAAAATGGCAGCTCCCGATTCCTGGTCTGTTGAAAAATTTCGGGAAATTGACAGCAAAATCTGGGATCTTCGGGTTGAAACGCTGGGCCAGGAACGGGCCGAGCTGCTTTCGGTGGAAGACGGCAAGCGATCACCGGTGGAGACTTTTTAGTTCACTCGATCAATCCGGTCCCTCGTGCGTAATCGTTGGGATTCAGCATTTTTTTGACGTCATCCATCGACAAATTAGCGTTGGCTTCGTAGCGGCCGGCTGGAGTTTTCAAGGTCGGCTTCGGAGAGGTGTTGTAGGCATTGGCGATGGCCTTGTTTTCCCGCGTAGCAAACTTCTTCCCGGCCTTCTGATACTGCCCGGTTTCATAAGAGGCATAACGTGTTGCCTCCTTGGATTTGTTCCGAAACAGCTTGCCGCTGTCCCTCCACCGCGATTTTCCGAAATTCGCTTCTCTGGCAAGTTTTCCCTGTTCCTGAGCTGATTTGACCCCTTTGAAATCCTGCATTTTCAGGTATTCGGGTGTTTTGAACACTTTGGTGCTCGCTTTCATGGTCTTGAACTTTAGCTCTTTCGTTTTGAACTTGCTGTCGGCCTCACGGGCAGTGCTGTCTCCGTAGAGATTATTGTGTTTGGCTTGAAAATTCCCGTCTTTATCAACGGTGAACCCATGATTGACAAATTTCTCGCGTATCTTTGCCGTATCTTCGCTCTCGCCACCCGCCTGACTGCCCCAAACTTTTTGATCAAAGGAGTAAGACGATGAGCGGGTCTTCCCCTCCGTCCTCTGAGTTTCACACTGACAAAGACACATCGAGGCGACGGCGCCGACCACCAGAGCCGTCCACCTTTTGTCTCCTGCTTGCTGTTTCGATTTCATCCTACTCCCACTCCGGGTCATACTCGACCATTTTGCGGCCTTCGGCAAGTGCCCTTCTCCATTCACTGAAGAGCTCTTGTTGTCCGCTGGTCAGATGATATGGCGCTGTCCTTTTCTCCCATTCATCGAGTTTCCCCCATTTTTGATACAAAGTCATCCACTGACGAAAATCGAATCTCAGGGATTTTTGGGCGATCTCTCCAAGGAGCAGTTCGGCCTGGAGAAATTGGTTTTGCCCGATCAGATACCCTACATATTCTTTGAGAAAAGCCTGGTGCTCCCAACGAACGGCGATGATGCCACTTTTATATTTTCGAAAAAGTGAGCCGGCCAGATCCGGATAACCGGCCGCCGCAAAAAGGGTTGGCACCCGATAACGACGCGTCAGGGTGGGGAATGAAGGAATCAACCCGCTCATTTGGAAAGTCGCGGATTCCGATTCTCTAATCAGAGCTGCGTGGACCTCCTTCAGGCGGGCCACGTCGCGGATCGCGCCAAAGAAGGGGATTTGCATTTCTGGGTGACCCCGAAAAAGCAGATCACCCGGCAGTTCCGTGGAATCAACCAGGTCGGCCGCCGTTTTTTTGCCCACCTCACCAAATGCGATCAGTGTTTCCAGCAAAACCTCGAATCGTTTCCGGGACATGCCCTTCGCCATTTCAGTCGCCTCCTCAGGCAGGGTGTCATCGAGGTAGGCCGCCAACAAGCGGGTCAGCCATCCACAGTCGCTGCGTCCTTTAATTCCCCTGAGAAACTCTTTCACTTTTTCCACATCCCCAGTCGGCGGCCTATCGGTGAACATCCGGACCAAGTTGCCGGGCGCCTCCATTTCGTCTGTTTGCAATCCGTCGAGGAACATCTCCAGATCGTCAGACAAGCGGCTCCACCCGATTCCGGAATCCAGGCGTGTTTTCAGAATTTGCAGGGCGATTTGATCACGGAACCCGGGATTCTTTGTTTTCCGATAGAGTAGCCTCGCCAGTCCGAGTGCTTCGGCGGAGGCTCCGGAACGGCGTATGGCGTCGATTAATTGCAAGGTCACCGTTGCGGGTTGGGTGTCCTGGCTCGTTCGGGCGAAACGGATGAGAACCTCCTTGTTTGGAAGCCCGGATTCCTCCTGAATCTGCATCATTTCCACGATGGCCTTCCGCTCAATCAGGGAATGGGTTCCATCAAATTCCATGTCCTGAATCCATTCCATCGCCTCCTGAAAGCGCCCTTGCTCCCGGAGAATATCCGCACCCAGGACGAGATCTGCTTTGTCCAGTTGCTCACGCCGCCGAATCCCGGTCAATAATTGAAGGAGATCCTCATTGGACCCGGACTGCCGATAGGCCCTGATCAATCCGTGTTGGTAGGGCAAATGGGTCGTGGTGGTAATCGGCGGAGATCCCTTCCCGCCGGTCGGTGGCCGACCCAGCTTGGAGAGCTGTTCCACGTCGCGGACGAGAAAAAGAAACCGTGCGTGTTGTTCATTCAGATAGTCCACCGTCAATCCCGGTGGAGTGGCGATCTCTCCCCTTTCCAATTTACGGATCACCGCCAGAGCCGGTTCCGGATCAAGGGATTCGTAACAGGATTCAAACAAACCGTGAAAAGGGGCATATCCGCGATCGCTCTTTTCTGTTTCCCAAAGGAAACTCCTGGCCGCTTCTTTTTGAAATCCCAGCTCCTGCAACACCCGCCCCAAATTCATGCCGCTTTTCGGATCGGACAAGCCTGCGTAGATATTTTTGACGGTGCGGCGTCTTGTGGGCTCATCCTGCCATTCCAACAACCAGGCGAGTCTTTCGATTTCGAAAAGATCGCGCTCTCCATCGGATCCTTCCGCACCCGCAAAGAATTGCTGCCCACTTCCCATTGCCTGAACAAAAGCGGCTGATTCACTTTGGTTTGTCAGACGGAACCGTGGCGCCGTCCGGGCCAGAAGACTGTTCATCATTGCCCAGTTCCTCAGGTTGGTGTTCCGCGAACCGGACACACCGATGATCACTTTTTCGGGATGAATGAAACTCGCCTTACGCCGGACCAGATCACTCAGTGTTTTTGTGGCGGCCCCGGTGTCACCCACAGCCAGTTTCAGCAGCATAATTTCTTCGAGTCTGGTCTCCGGATCGATCCGGCGATTGGCTTCCACTTGCATTCTCCAGTGGTCGGCCAGTTGTCGACGCTCGAAATCGGACTCCAACTGGCTTAGTTTTTCGGTAAGGGCCGGGTAAAAATTCGGTGGAACCCCTGCTCCGGGATCGGTTATCATGTCCTGGACTGCTTTATCCAACCAATAACGATATTCGTTCTCCCGTCCGGATTGCCGGGCCATTTGTGAGATCATAAAATAGGAATCTCCACTCTCCACCAACTTCGATTCCGCCAGAATTTTCCCCACCAGAAAGGCTCGATCAGATTTCCCTTCCTTTCGTAGCTCGGAAAAAAAGTGGACTCCCGTCTTACCTTTTATCGACACTTTTCCGAGAAATCGCCGCAACACATTCTGGTCATAGAGGATCTCGCGATCGGCTCGATCTTTCAGTAACAAAAAGGATGCCATAGAGGCAACAGAGGCACGATCAACTGATGGGTCGGACCGTTTCGTCCAGTCAATCAACTCCTCATCCGCCCCGGCCAAAAGGAATAAGTAACTGCGCCAGATGGAGTCAATGGGATTTTCCGTGACGGAGTTTTGCTGTTGTTCTAAAAGCTGAATCAGGGTTTCCCGCGACAACGAATAGCGGGCCGCCCAGAGTTTCTCAGCGAGAGGAACCCCTCCGTTTTTTGTCCAGCGACTCATCCATTGAGCCGTATTGGCCGCCCCGGAAACAGATGTTCGATGAATCGCCGCTGATTCCTCGATTGCCCGCATCCGGACAAAGTAGGCATTGCGGGGGAGATAGCTGAATTCGGGATGGGATTTCTGTAGCCAGTCCGCCACCCGCTCCTGATTCGTTACTTCACCCATCCGGGCACTTGAGCTTGGATAGTCCTCTACGGTGGCCGCCATTTCCCTCAACTGCTCTCCGGCCGATGGTCCGCTGGCGGGGCGCGGCACACGGACGACGGGCCACCGAGATTGTCCCGATCCCGATGGAGGCTCGACATCCCTGGTCAACTGGATAATTTTCTCAAACAAGGGGTCCGCCTCCGCTGACCTCCCGCCTTCGCTTTTCAGCAAACCCAATTCGAGGAGGGCGTGAATATCCCAACCGCGGAGGGCGACCAACTTTTCCAGGACGCGCTCAGCCGGGCGGGAATGGTTGTTCTCCCGATAATACTGTGCCAGTTCTCCGAGAAAATCGGGGTCCTGGCCAAATTTGGTTTCCAATCGTTTCCTAAGAAGATCAGCCTCTCCAACCCGCAGGTCTTTTTCGAGCATTTCAATGAGCGATTTCCAATCCGCTATCGTGGTGTCGCCCCCGCTTCTGGATATGATCTGACGACGATAATAAATGGCTGATTTGAGGTCTCCCAGGCGGCTGGCTAACTCGCTCAATTCGTCAAGGAGCCCACTGTCCTGCCCGGACATGTAGTAGGCTCTTTTCATGGAGGCGAAAGCCTCTTTCTCGTTGCCCGCGGCCAACTCGATCCGGGCAAGGGCCTCGGGGAAAAACCGGTCAAATGGCTTCTTCTGCCCCAGAGCGACATACTGAGCCCGCAACCAATCCAGAAGGAAATTGGCTTTGCCGGTAGTGATCTGGGTGTCGAGCTGTTTTCGTCTCTGGACCGGATCCGTCTCCTGTTCAATGAGTTCCAACTGAACCTTCAGGGCCTCTTCCGCTTTGCCGGATTCAATCAGTTCGGAAGAAAGCTGTTTAATAATGCTGCGTTTTTCATACAGGTTGGCTTTGCGAAATGCACTCCGCCAAACCTCGATGTGTTTGGTGGTGCTGCCCTGGCGCTTATAGATCTTTGCCAGGGCGTTGAGGGTGCTGAGGGAGGCATCCGGTTTTGCCACGAGAAGCTTCAATTCCCGCACCGCTTCATCTTCGTAACCCATTTGGAAACGAACCAAAGCCCGCTTTTGCAGATACTCATCCTGATTGTCTGGATCAATTTTGGCCAGAGTCTCAAGATGTTGGGCGATCAATGCGATTCGCTCGTTTTTTTCAGCGAGATCAAGCAACATCTTTTCTATGGCAATGACCGGTTTCCCGGCTTCCCGCTGCGCGGAGGTCAACTGGACATAGCATTCTCTGTTATCCTGAAGTTTGAGGGCCCACCACGCCGCCCGATACCGATTTTCCAGTGTCGGCGTCTGATTGGCCCGATCCCGAATGTTGAGGTAAAAGCGCATCACCTCCTTCGGCGGGCTGTGATCGTCCACTCGATTGGTCCGGGATGCCGCCGCGGCAATCCTGCGATATTGAGAAAGCGTCTGGATGCCTCCTGATTTTAACAGACCGGCATCGGGATCAACTTTGTCTTTGGTGTAGTACCCCCGCAACAAGGTGAAGATTCGCTGGTCGGTTTCGGATTTTTTCTCCAAACCACTCTGTTTTTCCCATACCAATTCCAGGGTGGCCACCGCGTCACTTACTTTCTTTTCATCCACCAGGATATCGGCCTTGGTGATCAAGTAATCCACGTTGTCAGGAAAAAGCGCGAGAGCTCGGTCAATTGCGGAAATCGCCTCGTCATTGAAATGAATCTCGCGGAATGCCGTCGCAACCTGATGGAGGCGACGGGCCTTTTCCACGGTGGCCTCACCGGCGGAGTCCACGTAGGCCCGCAATGTCTGGATGGCCTGCTCTTTCCTGCCTCTCTCCTGTAAAAACCGCGCCAGTTCGATGGGTGCGGATTCTCCGTCGCTGCCGACAACTCCCTGAGCATTTCCCTCACGCAGCAGTTTTTCCACCAGGCCGTCGAGATAGGAACCGCGGGCAAAGGCCATAATTTTTTTAGTGATGTCAGGGTCATTCCGGTGCGCGGAATGATACTTGGCCAGAATGCTTTCCGCCACCGCGGGATTTTCATCGGTCACCGCGACGCGGGCACGCATCAGAACCAGTCGGAGGGGGATTTCGGACTGACCTTTCAAAACCCCGTCCAGGGTGTCGGCTGCCGCGGTATAGCGATCATTCGCCATTTGGATTTCGGCGAGCCGCAGGCGGTAATTCACGTCTTCGGGAAGTTTCTCCACTAACCGGGAAACCGCCGCTTCTTCCCGAAGCGGGTTGGCGGTCAGCTTGTAATAATCACCCAGTAAATAGAGATCTTTTTCGGTGGGATTCTCCCTGTCAGCGGCCCCGCGTAATTCCGATTCGAGTTCATCCAGACGATTGAATCGCTCGTAAGTGCTCACCAGTCGGGAAAAGAATTCACCGTATTGTTGATCCTTAAAATGGAGCATGTTCATTCCGTCGTGAGCCGTTTGAACCGAGTGATCAAAGTCGTTGATGAATTCATAAAGCCGGTTGAGTTCCAGAAGGGCATTCAGTTTTTCGGTCGGCTTGTTTGATTGGGCGAGTTCCCCGAGAACCTGAATGGCGGTCGCGGTTTCACCCGCCTCCAGAAGCCGAGAAACGATTTCCTTGCGGAGCTGCAAATTCTCCGGGTAATCCTTCAGCAAGTCCTCCCATGCTGCCACGGCCTCCGCGGTTTGTCCCTCTTGCCAGTGGAGGACCGCTCTCCTTAGCCGGAAGGGTACGCCGTCTGCATCGCTTACTGGAATCAATTCCGTCAGTCGATCATAATAGATGAGCGCCGTGGCGAACTGCTTTTGCTGATCGGCAATCTCCGCCATGGCTTTGACGGCGGGAAGATCTTCCGGATTGCTTTTCAAGATCTTTTCATATCGATCACGGGCCTTCCCGATGTCTCCATTTTTCCGGAGAAGATGGGCATAGAGAAGAGTGGCAATCCCCGCATCCGGCTTTTCGGATTCCGATGCCTTTTGAAAATATCCCAGCAACAGCGCCGTTTGATTATTCTTGCGGTAGAGCCCCCACAGTAAATCGAGCACTTTTCCGTAGGAAGGATCTTTTTGCAGCAGCTGGATGTAATGATTCGCCAGACGCGATTCCGTCTTTGTCCAGGTGGCCACGGCCTGCTCCCCCGCCGTTCCCGGTTTTTTTTCGTCCGCTGCCAAAGAGCTGATTTCCGCAGAAGCAATCACTAAGCAGAGTGCGGCGAATGATTTCAAAATCATGGGTGTTGCCGCCGGAGATTTCACTGTTTGCCGAAGGGTGAGTTTCGCGGGGATCACACTAGGCGAAGGCTCTCTCTGAGTCAACAGGGTCAGGTGGACGACCCAACCCTGTTGGAAGGGGCGCCAAGCGGATACTAACTGAACGATAACCGCTCTGAGCTGAGCACTTTTTCAATTTGCCCACTGGATGTTTTCACCAGCAATTCACCTTCATTCCCGATTCCACAGGCTCTCCCTTCGGTAAGGGGTTCGCTGTTACCGATCAGCTTGACCCGGACGTTCCGATGGACCAGAAAATCCCGCTCCTGAACCCAGGCGAGACATGCGTCAAAGCAAAGCGTTTTTTCCGGAAATTCAGTCAGAAATGTTTTTAAAAACTGCCCGAGCAGGTACCAGCGATTCGATTCACAACCAATATGTTCATAGAGCGATGTGGCGATCTCCCGGATTTCATCGGGGAACTCCGCGGCCTTGACATTGACGTTGACACCCATTCCCACGACCGCGAACGAGCGGGATGATCGAGTGGAAGTTTCCACCAGAATGCCTCCCAGTTTTTTCCCCTCGAGATAGAGATCATTGGGCCACTTCGTTTGAATTTTCATGTAGGGATCAATGACCGACTCGATGGTCCGTCCCATGGACCAGGCGATCACCTGAGGAAGGCGGGGCCAAACCTGTTGAGGCAATTCCAGCGGGAGCAGCAGGGAAAACAACAGGTTCTTTCCCGCCGGCGCCAGCCACGCATCACCCCGGCGGCCCGCCCTGATGTTTGAAAATCAGCCACCGCCAGATGGATTCGTGTGGTGATATCAGGATTGGCTTCGGCTCTCTCTAACAATACATCATTAGTGGAGGATACAGAGTCAAAAAATTGGAACGATTCCACGGGCAGAAGTTCCTTCAAAGAATCACTCCAGTCGGCGGTGATGCGTTGATGCACAGCCGGGTCGTTCATGAATCGGTTACCAGATCCAGACCCAGATCAATGGAGCG
>Ga0114931_10006955_pt1 | contig 13882 bp, 12 predicted proteins | sample 2SBtaG_FD_89579 | JGI IMG/M metagenome (GOLD analysis project Ga0114931, IMG submission 89579) | Deep subsurface microbial communities from Kolumbo volcano to uncover new lineages of life (NeLLi) - 2SBTROV14_V59a metaG | ecosystem: Environmental > Aquatic > Marine > Volcanic | place: Kolumbo...
TCTCGGTCGCCACCGCGGTCGATGTGTTGATCTCGTACAACTGCCCGGTTGCTGCGTTGATCGCCAGGAGCGTCCGCGAGACCGGGTCATAGGCCATCCCGGACATGACCGCCGACGTGCCTGTGATGGTCCCGATGATCTGGATCGAGTCGCCCGTGACGGGGATGCGGATCAGGCTCCGGCTCGATGCCCCCGAGGCGTAGAAGACCTGGTCGTTGCGATCGAAGGCCAGCCCCTGCACGCTCTCACCGATGACCACGCCACGCGCAAACTCGCCGGTCGTCGAATCCAGCGAGCCGAATCGGAACCGGGAATCGGCCGCGATGAACACGGGCGGCACGAGCACGTTGATCGATCCGTCACCGCAGACCCCCTGCGGGTCGGCCAAGGCGTTCTGGAGCCCGGGGTTGTCGATCGCGGTGCCTTGGTTCCCCCCCACCGCGTCGCACCCGGCGTTCGTGTGGATCCCGATCGCCTCGCCCGTATCCAGGTTGAGCACAGCCGACCCGGAGTTGCCGCCGCTCGTATCGACCTGATACCGGATGACCGTGCCGGAGCGGAGGACATACGGGCCCTCGTGGCGCTTCTGGACCTGGTTCCACGTCCTGGAGACGGGAAAGCTGACGGTCCCGTACCCCGTGATGTCGATGGTCTGCCCGGCGACGGGGGGAACGGTCGAGGCCAGGGTGTACGCCGCCCCCTGTGCCACTCGCGGGCTCATTCCTGTGGTCGAGTTGTTGAAGCAGCCGAAGAACGCCCAGTCGTTGCCCAACCCGCCGCTGGTCGCCTGGACCGATGCGGGATCGACAGCGTACTGATCCTCGGGTGGCGGATGCCGAAGGCTTCCCGTCGACGAGGACAGGGGCACGTTGAACTCCACGACGCCCCCGCCCGAGATCCCGCAGTGCCCGGCGCACAGGAAGCAGTTGTCGCCCCGATCGATGAGCCAGGCCGAACACCCGGCCGGCAGGTACCGACCCGAGCGGGGATCATCCGAAAGAACGCGATCGTCCACCCCCCCGCAGATCGAGCGCGTCGCGCCGCCGGGCTCCCCGGCCGTGACAAGCGGGATGACGACGCGGCTCGGACCGGAACCGGGGAACGAGATCAGATCGACGCGGACCGCGTCGCCGTTGAAGTACGCCGACGTCCCGGACCACTGAACCACATCCAGTTGGTTCATCTGCTGGACAGCCCCGTCCTCGACCGACGTGATCAGCAGATACGAGTGGTCCGGCGCGAAGATGTTGCCGGCCAGATGGACCTGCGAAAACGCCAGGCGCAACCAGGTGGCTTCGGGCGCCGAGACATCGGCCGTGAAGACGACCTCGGGCCCGTCGCCGATGCCGTCGTGCTGGACCCACCCCGAGTCAATGCCCAGGGGCACGTCATGGCTGGGCAGGAACGGATCGTCCTGCGCCCGCGCAGGCGGGCCGGAAAGCAGCCACGCCACCGCCGCCAAGAACGCCATCGAGCGGCTGATGTTCGCCTTCATGAGCACGGCCTCCTCTGTGGTCCGAATTGATGGCAATCGCGATCAGAATCGCCGCAGGCGGGTGAACCTGACCGGGAATCGGCTGATCGGGAGCCAGATCACCCGTGAATCGGTGTGTTGTTGAATCTGAAGAACTCGATCTCGAACTGAAACCGGTTATCCCGGATCTGCATGCCGCTGCTGTTCGCTGCCTCTGACACCGGTTCGGACGGCAACCGCCCGCGGTTCCCGCCCCTGGACAGAGGTTGAAACGGGCTCATTCGGCGGGAACCCTGACCGCGGGAACGGGGGGCTCGGAATCGGCCTTGGACGGAGAATCCCCGCCGCGCTCGGGGGGAGGCACGTCCGATTGCGTACCGGCCGGATCGGCCTTGGATCCGACCTCGGATCCAGCCTCGGGCTCGGGCGCGTCTGATGAAGCCTCGGCGGCGAGCCTGGCCTGCTCCTTGTCCTGCTTGCGCTTGATCGCCTCGATCTTGACCTTGTCCGGCGCCAGAAGGAGCATTGCCTGTCGCCCCATCCAGCGCGGGGGCTGCTCGACCTTGGCGATGTCCGCAAGAGCGTCAAAGACACGGCGCAGGTTCGCCAGGCCGATCTCGCGGTGCTGCATCTCACGCCCGCGGAAACGCTGCGTCACCTGGACCTTGTGGCCGGCCATCAGGAATCGCCGGGCCTGGTCGATACGGATCTGCACGTCGTGGGGATCGATCTTGACCGATCGCCCCAGACGGATCTCCTTCAACTCAGAGCCCTTGTTGGACGGCTGCTTTTTCTTGGACTGCTCGTACTTGTACTTGCCGTGGTCCATGATCTTGCACACGGGAGGACGCGTCTCGGGCGAGATCTCCACGAGATCCATCCCCGCCTCCTCGGCCATGCGCAACGCCTCGCGCGTCTCAACAACGCCGACCTGCTCCCCGTCGGCGCCGATCAGGCGGATCGGCGTGATCCGGATCATGAGGTTCACGCGGGTGCGCTTGACCGGCTCTGCGTACCTGATATATCTCCGTCTGGCGATCGCAAGGGCTCCTTGTCCTGTATGTTCACGCGCCGGACACGGGCACACGCCACGCGCCGACCCCTGCCCGATGGGCCGGGGGCTCGTCTGGATAATCGGTCTGCTCGGCAGCCCGGATCATGAACGGCTCAAACCGTCATCGGCCCCACGGGCCGAGCCACAACACACGCCGACCACCGCCAAGCACCACCATCGGCGACTGACGCTGTCCATCGGCTGAGTCCGGTTCGGATTCAACGGGCCTGAGTTCCGGGCGGTGGATGATGGGACGCCGACCATCGGCACCCACGGACAAAGGCTAACCCCCAATGGGCCCGGAAGCAAGCCGATTTCCCCACATCGTCGATCGGTCCCTTCGGCCCCGGCTGGCACGCCACCCGTCACGGGGCGGCCGCGGGCACGATCCGTCCCCGGCATGTCCCGAATCCGATCCGCCGAAACCCCTCCCGCTCGCAGAAGCCGCGGATGACCACCTCGTCGCCGTCTTCCAGAAACGTTCTGGACTCGCCCGTAGGCAGTTGGATCGGCGTCCGCTGCGTGCCCGGGAAGATCCGGGGCGGGCTGGCCCACGGATCCCCGTCCCAGCTCAACTCCAGCAGGCACCCCCGCGCCTCCCGTGTCGGGCCCGAGATCGTCCCGCTGGCCAGCAGGTCCCCGGGACGAAGATTGCACCCGTTGCAGGTGTGGTGGGCGACCATCTGGGCGACGGTCCAGTACATGTCCTTGAAGTTACCCCGGGAAAGACGCATCGGCGAGAATCCCCGCTCTCGCATCTGCTCGGACTGGATGAAAACCTCCAGCGTGATGTCGATCCCGCCCGCCTCGCGATTCTGCTCGCTGGTGAGGTATGGCAGCGGCGAGGGATCCCCCTGGGGCCGATCCAGCGCCGGCGTCCGAAACGGGGCCAGGGCCTCCATCGTCACGATGAAAGGAGAAACCGTCGTCGCAAAGGACTTGGCCAGGAACGGACCCAGCGGCTGGTACTCCCACTTCTGGATGTCACGCGCCGACCAGTCGTTGACCAAGACCATGCCCAGGACGTGGTCCTCGGCCTGCTCAATCGGGATCGGCTCGCCCAGTTCGTTGCCCCTGCCGACGATCAGCCCGACTTCCAGTTCATAGTCGAGCAGCCTGCACGCGCCGAAGGTCGGGCCGTCCCCCGCCTCTCTTGGTCCCGCGACCGGCGCTCGCTGGCCGCACGGGCGACGGATCTCGGTCCCGCTGGGCACGATCGACGATGCCCGACCGTGGTAGGCGATGGGCATGTGCTTGTAGTTGGGCAGGAGCGGATTGTCCGGGCGAAACATGGACCCGACGTTGGTGGCGTGGTACAGCGAGGCGTAGAAGTCGGTGTAGTTGCCGGGCGTCAGGCGCGTGGGAAGCGCCAGATCAACCTGGTCCAGCGGGGAAAGGACTTGCTCCCGGAACTCTGGATCATCACGCAGAATCGGGTTGTCCCGGCGCAGAAGATCAACGAGTATGCGCCGGATCAATCGGCGCACCGCGCCGGACGCCTCGAACGGACCCCCGGGCCAGTGATCGAACAGATCGAACAGGCCCTCCCTGGTGGCGCCGGCCTCTTCAATCTCATCCTTGATCGAATGGAGATATGCGCCGCCGGCATCTGATTCCACAAATGAAAACAGGTCCAGAACCTGATCGCCGATCACTGTTGCAACGACGTCGTCTTCGGGCAACGTACACAGCGGCAGGTTCTGGATCGGGAAATCCGTCTCCGGGTCGTTGGCCGACTCGACCCAGGATTCGAGGTTTACATCGTGCGTCTCGTCGATCTGGAACGTCATGGTCTGCGCCTTTCGGGTCGATGGCCCGCTCGTTCACCCTGCCCGTTGCGCTCAGGCCGGGCGACACCAGCCGTGGAAGGTCCGCCGGCATGGTCCCACGAGCGATACCACCTGAGCGGGGGACATGGTATCGGACAGGACGGCGGGGATCCGAACCGCGGCGCGGGCGCGACGCGCCACGTCAGCCTCGAACGAAGGGGTTGGTCTGCTTCTCGCGCTCGATCGTCGAGCCCGGCCCGTGCCCGGGATGGATGACCGTCTCCCCGGGAAGCGCGTAGAGGCGCTGCCTGATGGACCGGATCAACGTGTCATGGTCGCTGCCGGGAAAGTCGGTGCGACCGATCGACCCGGCGAACAGGGCATCGCCGACCAGGGCCAGCCCCGCCGCCGCGTCGTACAGGGCGATCCCCCCGGGTGAATGACCGGGCACGTGGATGACCTGGAAGGTCCGCCCGCCCAGTTCGAGCCGGTCGCCGTCGTGGAGCAGGCCCGTCGGTCCCGGGGCCGAGACCGGCACGCCCATCAACGCGCTGAGATTCAGGTTCGGGTCACCGGGCCAGTCGGCCTCGGCCTCGTGGATCAAGATCTCCAGGCCCGGGTACCGCGACCGCACGGCCGCCAGCCCCGCGACGTGGTCGGCGTGGGCGTGCGTGAGCACAAGGCGCTCCGGGCGCAGACGCCGCTCCCGAACCCAATCGAGCATCAGCCCCGGTTCGTAGCCGGCGTCAACGATCCAGCAGGCGTCCGAGCCGGGCATGCCCACGACGTAGCAGTTCGTCTCGAACGGTCCGAGAACAAACCGCTCGACGAGAACGGGCGGGCCTGCACGAGCCTCGCGGGCCCCCTGTCGAACCGGATCCGTCTTGGGGTCATCCATGCCCCGATCCTAGATACAATGGACAAGGCGGACACGCCCCGGGAGACAGTCATGCTGATTCGAAACGTTGACACGACACCCCACGAGCCGGTGAAGATGGACGGCGTGCGGGGGGCGTCGATGGCCATCATGGTCGGGCGGGCCGACGCGGCGCCCAACTTTTCGCTGCGGCACATCCGGGTCGAGCCGGGCGGGTATACGCCCAGGCACAGCCATGACTACGAGCACGAGGTGTTCGTCGTCGGGGGACGGGGCACGGTGCTGCTGGAGGGGTCCGAGAGACCGATCGGGCCCGGTGACGTCGTGTTCGTCCCGCCCGAGCAGGAGCACCAGTTCTGCGCCGCCGGGGACGAGGGGCTCGAGTTCCTGTGCGTGATTCCCGCGACGCGCGACTGCGGGCAGCCCACGCCCGGCGGGTGACCGGGCCCGGAAGGGCCGCGCGACGGGGCAATGAGGCGCCCGAGCAAGGAGTGGCACCGATGGTCGTTCGAGAATCGGCGAAGCAGCGCCGGGCGGCGGAAACCCGAAGGCTTCGCGTGGTCGTCATCGTGGCGCACGCGCTGGCGGCGTTGATCGGCGCCGGGCTGCTGGGATGGGGACTGGCGCAGGGCGTCGCGGAGGGATCGATCCTGATCGCCGCGGGGGGCGTCGGGCTGCTGCTGACGCTGCTGTCGGTTTCGGTTTCGCTGCTGCTCCTGGCGGTGCGCCGTGATGGGACCGTGATCGTGCGCAAGATCGGCGTGCTCAGGCGCCTCGTCGAGCGGATGAACGAGCACGAGGCGCTCTCGGACGACGCACGCCGCGTGCTCCATCGGCGGCGTGAGCGGGAACTGCTCTGCGGCGCGATCGAGGAGGATATCGCCGGGGGCGAATGGGACGCGGCGATGGTGCTGACGTCGGAGTTGGCCGACCGATTCGGGTACCGGGCCGAGGCCGAGGGCTTCCGACAGCGAATCGATCAGGCCCGCTTCCAGGTGGTCGGGCAGCAGGTCGATGAGGCGATCTCGCTTCTGGACGGCCTGATCATCCAGCGGCGGTGGGAGACGGCCCAGTCCGAGGCCGCCCGGATCCAGCGGCTGTTTCCCGACGTTCCCCGCGTGGCCGGGCTGGGCCGCCGCGTCGAGCAGGCCCGCGAGGCGTACAAGTCGGACCTGGAGCGACGCTTCCTGGAGCGGGCCCACGCCGACGACGCCGACGGAGCAATGGAACTGCTCAAGGAACTGGACGCGTACCTGACCGAACAGGAGGCCGAGCCCTACCGGGAGGTGGCACGGGGCGTGATCGGGCGGGCACGGGACAATCTCGGAGCCAGGTTCAAGTTGGCGGTGCACGACCATCGCTGGGACGTGGCGTCCCAGGTCGGACAGCAGATCATCGAGGAGTTTCCAAACACGAAGATGGCCCAGGAGGTTCGGCACCTGCTCGACGGCATCCGCGAACGAGCCGCCACCATGAGCGGATCAGCGCCGGCCTAGGCCCGTCCGGAGCGGGGCTCGGCCCGGACCCCCGGCGCCGGCGTGAGCGTCCACAGGTGCCACATCAGCATCGCGATGCCGATCAGCAGCAGCAGGTCGGCCACGTTGGAAACGTAGGGCCAGACCTCGGTTCGCCCACCGGGGAGCGTCCATCCGAACGGGAGAACGACGCCCGGGAGCGGGTGAAGAAAATCGCGGACACAGGCGTACACGAGCCGGTCGTAGAGGTTTCCCAGGCCCCCGGCCAAGAGCAGCCCCAAGGCCAGGTGCGCCAGGCGATCCGACGGGCGGGTTCGCCGCGCAAAGACCCACAGCCCCGCGCCCAAGGCCACCAGGGTAAACGTCACGAAGAACCAACGCCGACCCGCCCCCATGCCGAAGACCGCCCCGCGATTGAGCACCAGCGTCAGGTCCAGCACGCCCGGCACGACGCGAATCGGCTCGTGAAGCGGGATCAGTCGCGACAGCTCCGTCTCCTGGAGCACGCGGGCGCGATCGACGAGCACCGGGCGGCTCGCAACAAACCGGAATGCCGCCCACTTGGTCCCCAGATCCAGCCCCAACCCGACCAGCGCGACCAGCGCCAACACGACCCAGGCCCGCCCGGATCGCCCCGCCGTGAGGGCATGACCCGATGCGGGCGGCTCGTTCGGATTGGTCCGGTCGGCGTGGGTCATGCGGATGATTCTCGCTCCGGGCGAGGTCTTGATCCCCCGACCGGGCCCGGATGGCTCGCTCCCGGGGCTCGGCCGACTCCACGAGTGCGCCGGGATCGAGTCACAATCCCTTCGATCGGCGTTCGAGCATTCGGGCCGCCTCGATGGAATACCGGGTCCAGGGCAACTCGCTGAGCCGCTCGGGGTTGATCGGCTTGCCCGTGATCTCGCACAGGCCGTACGTCCGATCGTCGATGCGCTTCATGGCCTCGTCGATCTCGCGGATCAACTCACGATCGACCGCTGCCAGATCCAGTGAGAGCGACTGGTCGTAGGCATCGGACCCCTGCTCGGCCATGTGCTGGGGCAGGTGCGAGGACGACCCCCTCTCGCTCTTGAGCGCCCCCTCCTCGATCGCCGAGACGTCCCCGATCAACTCGCCGCGCTTCTGGAGCAGGATCTTCCGATACCGCTCCAACTCCCGCTTCTTGAGCCGGGGCGCCTTCTTGCCCGCACCGGGCGCGGAGCCCAAGGCCCCTGATGCCGATGGATCGGCTGCCCCGGGCCCGGAGGGGATCAGGGGCTTGCGGTCCTTGAGCGTCGCCGCCAGCGTGCCCGACCCCCACATCGGCACGGGCTTGGGCTTGGCGCGAGTGCGAATCGGCCTGCGTTTGGGACGATCCGAGACGATCGTAATGCCCTTGCGCGTCGTGGCCTTGCCCCCAGGGGGCGTCGCGCTGGGGGCCGGCGTCTTCTTCGGTTCAGGTCGAGGCGAGCCCGACGCGGTTCCGCTGCTGCCGCTCTTGGCACCGACGGGAGCCTTGGTCTTTGGCTTGGCCCTTGGCTTCGTCTTGGGCTTTGTCTTGGGCCTGGTTTTGGGCTTTGCCCGGGTCTTGGGCTCGGATGCCGGGGATCGACCGGACTTGGTTGTCGAGACCTTCTTTCGAGAGGCGGCCTTGCTCGAACCCCCGCGGGCCGAAGACTTCGCTGTTGAGGAACCACGGACGGTCTTCTTCCGCGAAGCCCGCGAAGCGCCCGCTTCCCGGGTGCTTCCTGATCGCTTTTTGGACGGGGTGGATGAAGCGGAGCGCTTCTTTTTCGGCTTCTGTCGCGAGGTCGAAGTGCTCCGCCTCTCAGAAGCGGCGCGGGCAGCTTTCTTTCGCGGAGCAGCGGGTTTCGTACGGGATTTCTTCGGTGTTCCCGAACGTGATGTGCCCACCTTGCCACGAGATGGTCCGGCTTTCTTGGCCACCAATAGACGCGTTCCTGCTCGAATCCCGAATGGATCCCTGTCACACTGGCGCTGCTGCACGTCGTGCGCAAAGCGAGAAAGCGTAGACGGGGGTCGATGCGCAGTCAAAGCCGACCATTGCCCAATCACGCGACGCTCAATGTGGAGAAACAGATGCTTTATCGGGCGTCGTCTGATGCGGCCCGCGATCCCCGCTGAGCAACGCGCGGAACGCCATCGCCCGAACCGGCATCCGGCGGGCTGTCCGGGTCCGGACCTTCCCCGCAGCCACCCGCGTCCGGGGGTACCTGCTCGTACCGCCCCAGGCGACGGAACCGCTCGTACCGATTCTGGAGTAGAACATCCAGATCGATCCCGCTCAGGCGGCGGACCTGCGTGACGATCCACGCTTCGACTGCCATCGCCGTTGAGAGCGGATCGCGATGGGCGCCGCCCGGCGGCTCGGCAATGATCGCATCGATGATGCCCAGTTCGAGGTTGTCCCGAGCGGTGAGCCGTAGGGCGCCGGCGGCGGCGGCGTTGGTCTGCTCGTTGGCCTGTTTCCACAAGATCGCCGCACATCCCTCGGGGCTGATGACCGAGTACCAGGCGAACTCGAGCATCGCGACCTGATCCGCGACAGCCAGCCCCAGCGCCCCGCCCGACCCGCCCTCGCCGATCACGACGCTGACAATCGGCGTGCGCAGCCGGCTCATCTCCCGGAGATTGACGGCGATGGCCTCGGCCTGCCCGCGCTGCTCGGCGCCGATCCCGGGGTACGCTCCGGGCGTGTCCACCAGCGTCACGATGGGCAGCCCGAACTTCTCGGCCATCTTCATCTTGGCCAGCGCCTTGCGATACCCCTCCGGGTGTGCGCACCCGAAGTGGCACGCGATCTTCTCGTGGGTCGTCCGTCCCTTCTGGTGCCCGACGATCAGGCACTTGATCGAGCCGATGCGCCCCAGTCCCGTCACGATGGCTGGATCGTCCCCAAAGCGACGATCCCCGTGCAACTCGGCAAAGTCGCGGCAGATCGCCCGGATGTAGTCCCTGGTCTGCGGCCGCTGGGGATGGCGGGCGACGCGAACCACGTCCCACGGGGACAGATCCCGGTACAGCCCGCGCAGCACCGTGTCGCGCTCGCTGCGCAACGCCGTCAGTTCTGCCGGCGCGATCGCTGGATCGCGGGGCGAGGCGTCACCCGCGAGAGCGGCCTCGGCGGCGGCGATCCGCTGCTCCAACTCGCCCAGGGGCTGCTCGAACTCGAGTCGGTAGAAACTGCTCATCGGCGCCACTCCGGCACGCCGGGAGTGTAGGGCCCAACCAGACAATCGTGCGCACGAGCCGACGGGCCCGCTTCGAGCACCTGGCTCGGACTACGGCGTGGTCACCACACGAAACCTATTGTGAGCCGATGCCGCTGCCTCATCTGGCGTTCATTGGCGGGGGAACGATGGCCCGCGCGATCATCCAAGGCGCATTGGGCGCCGAACTGATCGATCCGGGTCGCGTTGTCGTCGCCGACCCGGATCAGGACAAGCGCCGTTCGATGGCGCGCCTGGGCTGCGCAGTCGTGCCCGCCGCGGACGAGGCCGCCCGCTGGCTCGGTGATCGAACCGATGGACAGATCGTGCTGGCGATCAAGCCACAGGTGTTCGGCGCCGTCGCCGCGCAGATCGGCCGTTTGTCTGATCCGATCGTGGTGATCTCGATCATGGCGGGCGTGTCCAGCGAGCGGATCAACGCGGGGCTTGGCCCCCGGGCCCGGATCATCCGGGTGATGCCCAACACACCGGCGCGGGTGGGGGCCGGGGCGACGGCGGTCGCGATGGGCGCGGGCGCCCGCCCCGGAGATGATGCGGTCGCGATGTCGCTGTTCGGGGCCGTCGGCCCGGTCGTCGTGCGCATCGACGAGTCGCTGATGGACGCCTTCACGGCCGTTGCCGGATCGGGGCCAGCCTACGCGTTTTACCTCGCCGAGGCGATGATCGAGGCGGGCGCGTCGCTGGGGCTTGATGCCCAGGTCGCCCGGCGCGTTGTCGGGCAGGTGATCGCCGGGGCCGGCGTCCTGCTCGTCGAGGATGGCGCCGATCCCGCGTCGCTGCGAGCGGCCGTCACGAGCAAGGGTGGAACCACCGCGGCGGCGATGAGCGTGCTCGAACAGGAACGCGTCGCGCAGACCATTGTCAGGGCGGTAACGGCGGCCAAGGACCGGGGCCGCCAACTCAGCGAACAGGCGTCAGACGCTCCGCCTGGGAACTGATCCGATCCTTGGCCCATCGGTCTTGTTGAACAACGGGCCGGATAGCGACCAACGCCGCCGAAACCGGTCAGTCCGGCTCCCGGCGTGCCGATCCCGACGGGGGCTCGCCCGGCTCGGACCTCGGCTGCTCGTGGTCGGGCCGGTCCGACTCGATCAGGCGCTTTCCGAGGCGACGGGTCAGTTCGATCGGCGCGCCGATGTCTGCCACGACGACCTCGCCCGTGTAGGCCTGCGCCGTCAGCGAGCAGAACCCCGCCTTGAGACCGACGAATGACACGGTTACGTCCGCCCGCACGGCCTCGCCCAATGCTTGACCCGTGTCGGCACACAAACCCGACGGGATATCCACGCTCAGCACCGTGGAACGCTCCCGGTCGATGGCGTTGATCGCCCGGATCAGCCCGCCCATGAACCCCGCGACCGGGCGGGTCAGCCCCGTGCCCAGCAGCGCATCGACGATCAGGACGCCGCCGCCGCCCAGTTGATCGATCGCAGCCTGCAATGCCGCGGGTGGGTCGCCCTCGCGCGCACGGACCAAGGGAATGCCCATTCGCTCGGCGATCGCCAGATTGATCGCGGCGTCACCCCCGCCGGCCACCCGATCCCCCGCCAGCACGACGACGATGCCGACCTCGGCGTTGTGCAGGTGCCGGGCCAGAGCCAACCCGTCCCCCCCGTTGTTCCCCGGGCCGCACACGATCACCGCGCCCACCGGGGACCCCTGTTCGAGCAGGTCCAATGCGACCTCAGCCAGGTTCCGGGCCGCATTCTCCATGAGCACGATCGAGGGAATGGCGTACTCATCCTGCGCGAGGTGGTCCAGGTCCCTGATCGCCTGACGCGAGAAGACATAGACATCATCGCGGCCCGATTCGATCGCTTGGTCATCCATGACGGCGCCAGTGTAGCCGCCCGCCTGCGATCCGCGGGTACGATCCGTGCGTGGGACCCGGATTGGCCATCCTGCTTTGGGTGCTGAGCATCGCCTCGGTGGGGACGCTGGTGTACTGGTCAGTCGTGCTCTACCACTTGGTCAGGACGGTGCGGCGCCTTCCCCCGGCCAGCGCCGGAGTCGAACTGGCCGACGCCGACCCCGGCGGCGACGAGCAGCGCGTCTGCGTCGTCGTTCCGGCCCACAACGAGCGCGGCTCCATCGCCGAGTTGATCCGCTCGCTCAAGGTCCAGGACCACCCGCACCTCAGCGTGGTCCTTTGCATCGATCGATCCACCGACGACACGGAATCTGTCGCAGCCGAGGCGATCGACGGCGACACCCGCTTCCAGATCGTCCGCGTCGACGAATGCCCCGACGGCTGGGCCGGCAAGGTCCACGCGGTCTGGACGGGGGTGAGCACGGCCCGGAGCGCCCGCCAGGCCGACCTGCTCCTGTTCGCCGACGCCGACACCGTGTTCGATCCCGCGTGCGTGCGCGCGACGGTCGCCCTGCTGCGCGATCGAGAACTGGCCCTGCTGAGCCTGCTGAGCACGCTCACCTGCCGACGCTGGTTCGAGTGGATGGTCCAGCCGATCGCGGCACTGGAACTGGTCCACCAGTACCCGCTGATCCGCGCCAATCGCGATCGCGGGCGGCGGGCCTTCGCCAATGGTCAGTTCATGCTCTTCACGAAGCAGGCCTACGAGCGCATCGGCGGACACGCCAGCGTCCGGACAGAACTGCTCGAAGACATCGCCCTGGCACGCCGGATCGAGGCGGCGGGGCTGCGCGGAGGCGTCCTGCTGGCCGACGGGATGCTCCGCTGCCGAATGTACGAATCCTGGAGCCAGTTCCGCCGGGGATGGAAGCGGATCTACACCGAGGCCGCCAAACGCCGCCCCGATCGCCTCCGACGCTCCGCCCGCCGGGTCCGCCTGCTCGGATGCCTGCTGCCGATCGCCTCGCTGACCTGTGCAATCGTCGGAGGCGTGAGCCTGCGGGCATACGGGCACTCGTGGACCGCCCAGACGGCCATGATCCTGGGCGTGCTGGCGGTGGGTCTGTGGATTCTGGTCACGGTGCGGTGCTTGCGCCTCAGCCATGCGCCGATCTGGGCTGTCCCGAGCTCGGTGATCGGTTCGTGGATGGTGGGCACGCTGCTGCACGCGGCGGCACGCGACCTGGAGCGGGGGCGACCCACGACCTGGGCGGGACGCTCCTATGTGCGAGAGTCCCGCACAGCCGGATCGGCGCTGGAACAGGGCACGACGATCCACGACCCCGGCGCGGCGATCGGCAGCGGCCCATGATGCGGGTGCGCCGGACCAGCCCGCCGCCGAGGATGGAGATGGCCCCCTTGCTGGACGTCGTCTTCCTGCTGCTGACGTTCTTCATCTTCTCGCTGGTTCTGATGATTCACGCCCGTGTGCTCGACGTTCGCCTGCCGACGCTGTCCACGGGCGCCCCCCCGCCGGGGCGGGCGATCACCATCGCCCTGGACGAGGGCGGCAGCCTCTTCGTCAACGGGCAGCGCACGGCCCGGGCCGACCTCGTCGATCGCGTCAAACAACTCCAGGCGGAACTGGAGACCGAGGCGGTCTGGATCGCCGCCGACGAGAACAGCCGCACGGGCGACTTCGCATCGCTGGCCGAACTGCTCGCCCGCGGCGGGATCAGCGACTTCGGCCTCCTGGGACGGGTCAAGATCAGGTCCGGCGGCGACGAGCCGGATGAATCCGGGGCCGGGGAAACACGATTCGGAACCGAAGAGCCGCAATCCGGGCCCGATGCGCCTGCGGATGGGTCCGATGCGCCGCGATCGGGGGAAGAAGAACCGCGATCCGGACCCGATGCGCCCAAATCCGGGGCCGGCGAGCCGCGAGTGTCCGCGAGCGGTCCTTCGCAGTCCCACGAGGCGCGAGTGGAAACGAGCGGTCCTTCGCCACAGCCGGGCACGCGCCCCTGCTCCGCCCGCTCCCTCCCGGTCGCGGCTCGCATCACACGCATCGGCGAGATGCCCAGTCGCCGGGCGTGCTTGCTTCACTCCTTTCCCGCAACAACCTCGATGGTGCGCGTCACTTCGATGCGTTTGAGCCAGCCTGCGCTTCCTTTCGGCAGCGCGGGCGAA
>Ga0114931_10006956_pt1 | contig 13881 bp, 15 predicted proteins | sample 2SBtaG_FD_89579 | JGI IMG/M metagenome (GOLD analysis project Ga0114931, IMG submission 89579) | Deep subsurface microbial communities from Kolumbo volcano to uncover new lineages of life (NeLLi) - 2SBTROV14_V59a metaG | ecosystem: Environmental > Aquatic > Marine > Volcanic | place: Kolumbo...
AGGGATCATTTTACAGGAAACGGCCTGCTGATATCCCCTTTCCCGGTGTTCAGAGCGGAGACAGGGGTAACGGGTGTGCAGCGGCAGGCCAGCCCGGGACCCTGCTGCTATGCTACCGATTGGGGGCCGATTCCAGGCCTGACCGGTTCCGGAGTACCCGCCGGTACACGGAATTTCTTGATATATATCAGGTCATACCAACAGCAGTTATGCAAAACTGTGCCGATAAGACGAGTGTAAAATCGCGTATCCCGAGGCAACAGAACTGGAATTATGGAGATAGGTCATGAAATTACCATCAATCAGCTTGATCCGGGGCTTGCTCCTTGGATGGGCGTTTCTACCGGCCGGCGCGCTTGCCTGTAATCCGGAGCAGGATGGCTGCCTGGGCTGTAATGACAAGGAATTGCCTGTTTGCCTGAACACCCTCGTTCAACAAATTTGCGAGTCCTCGGGCAACCCGGCTAACTGCGACACCCGGCGCGCCTACGATGATGTGGAACGCTATGTTCTGACCAGCACCGGCAACCACATGTCCCGCATGCGCAGCATGTTTCGGAGTTCCCACAAGTACCAGCACCACTGAGGCAGGGTATCCTGCGGTTAACAGGAACCGCTGCAAGACAACCAACCACGGCCGGGAATGCATGGTTCCGTGGAAAAGACCCTACGACTCCCCGCCGGGCGTGGCCATGAGCTCTTCAATGTAGGCTTCCAGCTTTTCGACCGTGGCGAGATCGAGGCCGAGAAACTGGATACCAATGTGGAACAGGTTCTGCGCGAGACGTTCCGAGTGAATGACGCGTGCCGGGGTCTTGACCGCGGTGGCGCGTTTACCTTTCAGCTTGATGGTGAAGTGGATGACTACCTCGACCCCGAGGATCAAGCCCAGCGCCTGCTGGTTACTCGGGATAATGCGTTTGATCGTGGCTTGATCGCAGCTGAATTTCAGACCGCCAATCGAGAGATCCAGCACCTGGGCCGCCGCAATCCGGCTGTCCGAGGGACCGACCTTGCAAGGGATCGTGGTCGCGACCCGGAAATGTTTGCGGTCGATCCGCAGGTGTTGCTGTTTTTGCCTGTTCACATCCCGCCCAACCACATGCGTTTTGGAAAACGTCAATGTATTCTGCGAGTTGCTTTACGTCAAGCCGGATAGTCATGCTCACCGCCAGTGACCGGCGTGTACGGCGCCCTTCCGTCAAAATGACGCCAACTGCGGGACATCCCGCCGCCAGGAGCCATCCGGCTGCAGACAGGCCGTGCCGTAGGCATCCACGGTCCGGCCACCGACAATCACTTTCGTCTGGTATTCGCGTTCCTGCAGACAGGTGTCTGTGTGGGACGTGGTGACCACCGGGGGCGTTGAATACCCTGTGCCGGTTGCAGCGGGTGCCGGCGGGTAGTCATACTCCGCGGCCCGCGCCTGTCGGGAATGGCCGATGGTATAGCCGGCCAGGCCACCCACCAGCAGGCCGATCAGCCATTTCTCACCGTCGTTGCCATTATGGTGTTTATGTTTGTGTTTGCCATAATGCTTCCCGTGGTAATAACCACCATTGTGATAATAACCACCACCATGGGAATACCCGCGGCGGTACTTGTAATGCCGTTGCTTGTAGTGGCCGTACCTGTATCCGTGCTCGTGCTCGTGCTGGTAACCCTCACCGTACCCGCCGTGGTGATCGTCATCGGCAAAGACGGTGGGCGGCGCCACCAGGGAAAGCGTCATGATGGCCACCATGAGGGGCCGGTATTTATTTGAGATTTTCATAAACAGCTCCTTTTTCATCTGTCGGTGATGGTTAACGGGATGTACGTGAAAAGGGTGACAATGCGGAATATTTTTTACAGGGTCAGGGATAGTGCTTTCTTATCAATATGATAGGAACCACCCGAAGACCAGGCCGGTCAGATCCAACGCAGCTGCGTACCCGTTGCTTACGTTTTATGGTGCGCTGAGGTACTATTATTGAACCAATACAAGCATTTGGTGGCCTATAAAAACTAACACGCGTCGCAGCACCTGCAAGGCGCGCACCTTGGGAAATAGTGATGTCTTTTGCCATTCAGCCGCACCGCTTCCGGCTCATTCCCGTTCTGTTGATCGCCTTGTTCGCCAGCACCGGCGTGCTGGCACAGGGGCCCGGCACAGGCAAGGTAACCGGCCAGCCGCGATTCCAGTTTTCCACGACGGCAACGCAACCCATCATTGAATACACATTGGTCCACCGGATGCTGGAGAACCAGGATCCGGTGCCGCTACTGCGCATCTACGGGGATGGCCGGGTGCATACTCATATTCCCGTCTACATGAAGAATGCCGGTGACTATGAATACCGCTTGAGTCAACCCGAACTCAAAGCCCTGCTGCGCTCACTGTCACAGGACGGAATGATGGACTTCGACGATGCATCAGCAAAGACAGAGAAAAAACAAATGGAAGATCAGGAGCGTAACGCCGGCGTACTGCACGCTATCTCGGACACCACCGAGACCCTCATCGAAATCCGCCTGAATGAATACCAGCGCAATCCGGCTGCCGGCCGCATCATGGGCTTCAACAAACGTTTCACCTGGGATAATCTGGAACAGGACGCCAGTCAATATCCGCAATCGGGCGCCATCAAGAGTGCAGCAGACGGGGCCAGGCGGTTACATCTCATGCTGGAGCACCCGGGCATGCAGCGCGTCAAATGAACAGACAGCCTGCCGATTCCGGGCGCTTTATATCGGGTGCCGGGCTGAACCGGATACTGGCTCTGCTGCTGGGCCTGTCTATGTCGGCGCAGAGTATTGCCGGCGCCTATATCTTTGCCGGCAAGGGCAACGGGGAGGACCTGGTCACTCACCCCAGCCCCTACACCGGTTCGGCCGGTACGGTAACGGTACGCGTCTGCATCAACCCTGCCAGCCCCAACGCGGCCGCCATGGAAATCCCGATCCAGAACAACATCAATATCTATAACCGTCTGACACCGACGCTCGGGAACCTGGGTCTCGGTGGCAACAACAACATTCCCGCCAACCAGGTGGATCTTGAATCAGTGTCACTGCATGAAATCGGGCACTGCCTGGGCATGGCGCATGCCAATGCCGCCACCGAATCCGGGCTGACCGGGAGCGACCAGAACGCCACGAAAGCGACTAACGGGGTAAACAACGTGTTTGACGTTAATCCGGGAGCTGACGGTGTTCTCGGCTCCAGTGATGATGTGCGCGGCGATGACGGCAACCTGTACTGGTTCAGGAAGCTGAATAACAATCCGTTCACCATAGCCAGTACGGTGGATTCAACCACCTATTCAAGATTGCTCACGGATTTGCCGGCCGGACACACCTTTGCCACCAATGCTGACCGGTCCGTTGCCTCACTTCTCGGCGTACCCGGTACCGAGGAAGTTATGCAGCAGGGAACTTCCCTGGACGAGGCACAGCGCACCCTGGGGCATGATGATGTCGCCACCTTGCTGTATGCCGCCAGCGGAATTAACGAGCGGGCCGGCAGCGGGAATGATGACTATACGATCGTTCTCGAATACGGCGGCATCAGCACCACTAACTGCGATATCACAGCCAGCTTCACCAGTACAACCGCCCTTGCCTTCTGCAATGTCGGTGGGGCGCTTATCAGTCCCGGACATGCCAGGATCACCACGGCCAGTATCGAGTTTGGTTCGGGATTCAACTGGTTCTTCAACCCGGTGACGGTCAACCAGGCGCCGCTGCTGAATGCCATCGGCAACCAGACCGTGACCGCGGGGCAATCGTCCAGCGTGAGTATCAGCGCGAGCGATGCGGATGGAGATAACCTGACATTCAGCGCCACCGGTCTGCCGATATTCGCCGCCCTCACGGATCATGGCAACGGCAGCGCCACCCTGAACATCAACCCGGCAATCGGTGATACCGGCAGCTACCCGGTCACGATCAGCGTTACCGACAATGGCCTGCCGGCGCTGACGACCAGTGAGAATTTCAATATCATTATCGATCCCGCATTTATCGACACGGATGGCGATGGCATCAGTGATTCCCAGGAAATCCTTTTCGGCACCAACCCGAATCTGGCGGATACAGATGGCGATGGCCTCAGCGATGGTGTCGAGATCGGTTTTGATGGTGATAGCAGCACGTACAACCCGTATAACGCGGTCACCAACCCGACCGGCACGGACCTCGATGCCAACAGTACCGATACCGATGGCGACGGGCTGAATGACCAGCTCGAATTTGCCAACACCAGCGGTAACGAACCGATCAACCCGAATGCCTGGCCAAACTTTGCCGATGCGGACGTCGCACCCCAGGGCAATCCGAACGGTCAGGTCAATGCCGCCGACTACCTGGTCGCCACGCGCATCGCGCTGGGCCTGGTCACGGCCACGCCACTGAGCCTGGCACACGGTGACATGAACTCGGACGGTGTCATCGATACGGCAGACCTCACCCTGATCCTGCAGGCGGTACTGGCCATCCCGTAATCACCCGCTGCGCCTGGCTGTTTGCCGAGACCGGACTGGCGAAAAACCGCGCCGCCGGTGTGCTGATGATCCCCGCTATCCTGCTGATCGTCGGTTTATTCAGAATGTCCTTACTTATCAAATAGCTACTAACCGTATGCGACCGGGTCAACGCCTGGCCGCCCGCACAGCACAGTGCCCGCGGCTACCAACAATGGGGTAGACCGGCCCGCACCGGTGGCAAGCGCGCGGCGGGTGATCTATAACTATCTGGCAGGGCCGGATCTTCCCCTGCCCAGGAGGCAAGCCATGTTGATTCAGCTTGGAGACACCGCTCCCGACTTCACCGCGATGACCACAGAGGGCGAGCTGGATTTTTATGACTGGATGGGTGATGGCTGGGCGGTCCTGTTCTCTCATCCAAAAGACTTTACCCCGGTCTGCACCACTGAGCTCGGCGAGGTGGCGCGGCTGAAACCCGAGTTCGACAAGCGTCATGTGAAAGTCATTGGCCTGAGCGTCGATCCTCTCGATGCTCACACCCAATGGGCTGGCGATATCAGGGAAACCCAGGGGTATGCACTGAACTTCCCGCTAATCGCAGATCCCGATCGCAAGATCGCCGATCTCTACGGGATGATTCACCCTAGCGCCGACGATACCTTCACGGTGCGTTCGGTCTTTATCATCGGTACCGATAAGAAGGTGAAACTGATGATTACGTACCCCGCCAGCACGGGGCGCAACTTCGACGAAATCCTTCGAGTAATAGACTCATTGCAACTGACCGAGGATTTCAGTGTTGCGACACCGGTCAACTGGCACTACGGCGAAGATGTCATCATTGTTCCGGCATTAAATGATGATGAAGCCCGGGACAGGTTCCCGGGCGGCTGGAACACGCTCAAGCCGTATCTAAGGGTGATACATCAACCCTCCAGGGCATAACCGGGAGGCGCCACGCCGCAAACACACTGACGCAGTCGACGGTTACGCCCGGGTAGCACCGGGCGTAACTTTTTACGTATGTGCTTGCCGGTAATATATATCTGTCGCTATAACCCAAACCGAGCACCCCCTCTCCCCAGCCCTCCCGGAGGGAGAGGGAGATCAATCAGGGGAACACAGAACTACTAACGGTCAAGCGACCTGGACGGGAATACTGTGGCGAGTGTCCTTGATGCGGTTGTTTGCATCCAGGTAGATGAGTGTCGGCTTGAAGGCCGCGGCTTCCAGCTGCGAGAGGACGGCATAGGAACAGATAATGACACGGTCACCCGGACTCGCCTTGTGCGCGGCCGCGCCGTTCACGGAAATGATACCGGTATCTTCTCCGGAACGTATCGCATAGGTGGTAAAGCGTTCACCATTATCCAGGTTATAGAGATGGATCTGCTCGTACTCACGGATATTGGCGGCTTCCAGCAGACGCCCGTCAATGGCGCAGGAACCCTCGTACTCAAGTTCCGAATGGGTGACCGAGGCGTGGTGCAGCTTGGATTTCAACAACGTTACTTGCATGCGGGATGATCCCTGTTGCTTCAATGATTAATCACGGATTATCCAGCCTCATCGCCCAGAGTTCAAGATAAAAACCCTGATAATTGTATGAGGTTATCAGGCTAACTGATTGATATACCGATATTGTCAATCAGGCGTGCGTGGCCCAGCCGGGCGGCGGCGAGCACCCGCAACGAGGTATCCCCCCCTTGTGGTTCGCCAAGGTCCGCGGCACGCCGGATGCTGACATAGTCCGGTCGGAAACCGGCCGCCGCCAGCGCCTGCGTGGCAGCCCCTTCGAGCGCGGCAAAATCGGACTCACCGCCCTCCACCTGCGCCTTGATCCGGATCAGTTGCCGGTACAATTCCGGCGCAATCTTCCGCTCTTCCGGTTGCAGGTAGCTGTTGCGCGAACTCAGTGCAAGGCCATCGGCCTCGCGCACCGTCTCGACACCGGTGATCTCGATCGGCAGACACAGGTCATGCACCAGGCGTTGCACCAGCAGCAACTGCTGGTAATCCTTTTCACCAAACACGGCGATGTCCGGCTGCATCATGCCAAAGAGCCTGGCCACGATGGTCGAAACACCGTTCATGTGTGACGGCCGGTGCCGGCCTTCCAGTATGCCATTAAGAACCGGTACCTCGACCCGCGTCGTGTCCCTGTGCCCGTTCGGATACATGGTGTGCCCGTTCGGTGCGAACAGCAGATCGGCATCCGCGTCCAGTAACGCGGCCTTGTCCAGCTCCAGGGTCAACGGGTAACTTTCATAGTCCTCATCAGCACCAAACTGCAGGGGATTGACGAAAATACTGACGACCACCCGGTCAGCCAGGGTCCGCGCATGCCGGACCAGTTGCAAGTGCCCGGCATGCAGATTGCCCATGGTCGGCACAAATGCGGTACGGTTTTCCTGCTTGCGCCAGGCATGGATGTGCCGGCGCAGTGCATCAACTTGTGTACAGATGTCCATCGGTTGCGGTTAGTAACTGTGTTCGGGCGCCGGGTAATGGCCGTCCTTCACTGCCCGGATATAGGCCTCGACCGCGGCACGAATCGTGCCGCTCTCCTGCAGGAAATCCTTCACAAACCGCGGCTGTTTTCCGGACGTAATCCCGAGCATGTCATACAACACCAGTACCTGGCCGTCGCAACCGGGGCCGGCCCCGATACCGATGGTCGGCATGCTGACCGAGGCGGTAATCTGTTCAGCCAGCCCGGCCGGTATGCATTCCATCACCAGTAACCCGGCACCGGCCTGCTGCAGCGCAATGGCGTCCTCCCGCAGGGCGCTGGCACCGGCCGCATCCCGGCCCTGCACCTTGTAGCCACCCAGCTTCTCAACCGATTGTGGCAGCAGCCCGATATGCCCGCACACCGGAATATTATGTGACACAATCTCCGCCACAATCCCGGCCATGGCAGCCCCCCCCTCCAGCTTGACCATGTCCGCCCCGCCTGCTTCCATCAGGCGCACCGCGTTGGCCAGTGCCTGCGATCGTGTGGCATAACTCCCGCTGGGCATATCCACGACCCGGTATGCCGTCCGGCCGACGCGCGCCACATCCTGCGCATGGCTGATCATGTCGTCCATGGTGACCGGTACCGTGGTCGCGTACCCCTTGAGTACCATGCCGAGCGAGTCACCGATGATAAACACTTCAATACCGGCCGCTTCGAGCAAGCGGGTGAAACTGCTGTCATAACAGGTCAGGCTGGCAATCTTCTCACCCTGCTGCCGCAGAGTCTGCAGGGTAGAGAGTGTCACCGGTGTGTGTGTCTGTGTGTCTGTCATCTTGCCGGGGAAAGCGACGGAAGCTGCACGATCATGGGGCCAGGGAACCTCTGATAAATTATAACGGCTTGACGTAGGGTACGCCGAGCGCACCGGAATACATTCCAGCGATTGATACATGGTGCGCACGGCGCACCCTACAGACCGTTCATCACCTGAATCCCATGATATTGAGAATCAATCAGAAGTTCTCTAGATCGCCGCCGCCATCGGGTTGAAATACTGCCTGCCGGTCCGGGTGCTGTGTATCTGCTCCAGCAGGGCCTGGTAATCATCCTCATTATCGACCAGGTCGATATGGGCTGCATTAACTATCAGTAGCGGCGCCGCCTCGTAGTCCAGAAACATTCGCGCATAGGCCTCGGACAAACGCCGCAGGTAAGCGGCATCAATGTGACGCTCATACCTGATCCCGCGCCTGGCAATGCGCTTTAACAGCACCTCTTCCGGTGCCTGCAGGTAAATCACCAGATCAGGCACCGGGGCCTCGACCGTGAGGTGATGATAGACCTGGTCATAGAGCTGCAACTCATCGGCATCGAGAGTGAGTTCGGCAAATAACCGGTCTTTCTCCATAAGAAAATCAGACACCCGCACTGGCTGAAACAGGTCGGCCTGGCGCATGGCCTGGATCTGGCGGGCGCGCTGGAACAGGAAAAACAGCTGCACCGGCAGTGCACCGCTGCGCGGTTCCTCGTAAAACCGCTCCAGGAAAGGGTTCTCCTCGGCGCCTTCCAGCAACAGGTCGGTATCGAAACTCTCTGCGAGACGCCGTGCAAGGCTGGTCTTGCCAACACCGATAGGACCTTCTACGACGACATAAGCCGGATGATCCTGACTCATTTACCGGTAATCAGCTTCTTCACTGAATGCGTCTCACACTGGTTAATCAGGCTGGTCAGCTGGCCGTGTCCCGGAATTTTCACATTCCCGGCAATTTCCGCCAGCGGGATAATCACGAAGTCGCGTTCATGCATTCCCGGATGGGGGACTGTCAGCGCATCGGTATGGATCTTCTTCTTGCCGTACATCAACAGATCAAGATCAATGATGCGCGGCCCCCATTTGTCACCCGTGCGGTCCCTCCCCTGCCGATCCTCGATTTTCCGGAGCACCTCCATGAGTTCCTCGGCCGACAGCAGGGTATCCAGGGCCACCACCGCGTTCACATAGTCGGGCTGATCGGCCGGTCCCATGGGTTTACTGCTGTAGAGGCTGGAACAGGCAGCGAGAACGGAATCGGGGATTGCCTCCAGTTCCTCGATAGCCTCCTTTACCTGGCTGACCGGGTCATCCAGGTTACTGCCGATACCGATATAGGCAACCAGTTTCAAGACTCACCTCCAGTGGCTTTGCGTCGTGAGCGTCTGCGACGACGGGTTTTCGGACTGCTCCGGTTCACTTCCTGTTCCCGCTGTTGCGGGTTCTGCTCCTGGAAATCCGTCCACCACTGACCGAGTGCCTCCGGCACCTCGCCAGCCTGTGCGCGCAGCAGCAGGAAATCATAGGCCGCCCGGAAACGCGGGTGCGACAGCACACGCAAGCTACGACGTCCGCCCTGACGGACCAGGCGCAATTGCAACATCCAGATCTCCCGCATGGGCAGGGAGAAGCGCTTCGGCAGGGACATGACCCGGACCTGCTCCGCAATTACCTGCGAACCGGCATGCTGCATGGCCTGGGCCGGGTGCTGCCCCTCCGCTTCAAGTTGCGCGGCGCGTTCGCGGACCGGTTGCCAGAGAAAGACGGCAAACAGAAAGGCCGGGGTTACCGGCTTGTCCGCGGCAATGCGCTGGTCGGTATTTTCCATGCCGTAACTGACCAGGGTCAACGGGAAGTGTTGCTCCTCGTATGTCAGGGCCTGTTCCGTCTGCGGAAACAACTGGCCAAACAGGTTGTAGTGGCGCAGCGTCTCGAAATTGGCAAGCGCGCAACCACTCATGAACAGCTTCAGCATTTCATCAAACAGGCGTGCCGGGGGAATATCGGCAAGCAATCCCGCCAGTGCAGTAATCGGCCGCTCGGTATCCGGATGCATGCGAAACCCGAGCTTGGTCACAAACCGGACTGCCCGCAGCATCCGCACCGGGTCTTCACGAAAGCGCGTTTCGGGGTCCCCTATCAGGCGCAGCACCCCGGCATTCAGGTCGGCCATGCCGCCGGTATAATCGACGACCGAGAAATCGGAAATATTGTAGTACAGCGCATTGACGGTGAAATCGCGCCGGAAGGCATCTTCCTCGAGTGTGCCATAGACGTTGTCCCGGACAATCCGGCCATCTTCATCGATATGGCGTGCCTTGCTGTCCCGGTTTTCCTGCAGGGCGCGAAATGTGGCCACCTCGATCACTTCACGACCATACAGGACATGTGCCAGCCGGAAGCGGCGGCCGATCAGGCGACAGTTACGAAACAGGCGCCTGACGTCCTCGGGATGGGCATCGGTCGCGATGTCGAAGTCTTTCGGCTCGCGCCCGAGCAACAGATCGCGCACGCCGCCCCCCACCAGATGTCCCTGGTAACCGGCATCTCTCAGCCGGTATAGCACCTTGAGTGCATTGGGACTGATGTTTGCCCGGGATACCGGGTGTTGGGCACGGGTAATGACGGCGGGCTCGCCAGAGCTGTCGATACTTCCAGGGTTACTCACAGGGTTTGGCTTGTGGATGAAAAGTGTGGGCGTATAATACCACCGCTTTCAGCGACATGCGCTCCCTTCGTCTAGTGGTCAGGACACTGGCCTCTCACGCCGGTAACAGGGGTTCGAGTCCCCTAGGGAGCACCATTTCCGTCGATTCGCCATCTGCCGGCAGGGGAATGCCGGCCTGTCCAGCCTGGTTTAACCGTCAAACACACCATGACGCCTACCCGTGACAAACCGACCCCGGAGCCGGCAGGGCTGCTGCGCCGCCTGGGGGCCATGTTCTATGACAGCCTGCTGTTGCTGTCGGTGCTGATGGTGGGTACGGCCCTGGCTCTGCTGGTGACCCGGGGGGCCATGGATTACCACAACCCGTTTTTCAGGGGCTATCTGTGCGGACTGAGTTTCCTGTTCTATGCCTGGTTCTGGGTGCGCGGTGGACAAACCCTCGGCATGCGCACCTGGAAACTCCGGGTCCAGCGTTTGGACGGCGGACCCATTACCCTGTGGCAAGCCGTGTTGCGGTTCCTGTGCGCCATCCCCGCCTGGGCGCTGCTGGGACTCGGCTACCTGTGGCTGCTGGTCGACAAGGACCGGATGGCCGTGCATGACCGACTCTCGAAAACCGTGATTGTCCGGTTACCGTAGCAGGAAACGGGCCACTCCGGGCATAGCGGTCATATTCGTCGCAAGGCATAGACGCCCGGCAGCAACACCACCAGACCCGGTATCAGACTGGTCACCAGGGGATTGAAATTATAAACCAGCCCCATCTGGCCAAACATCTGACTGAGCATGTAGAACCCGAATCCCGCGAGCGCCCCGATAAAGATGCGCTGGGCGTTGCCGACTGAACGCAACGAACCGAACACAAAGGGTATGCTGATGAACAGCAGTATCAACGCAGACAACGGTGTCATAAACCGCTTCCAGTAGGCAAAACGGTACTGGGTCGAGTCCAGTTCGTGTTCATCCAGGTAACGGATAAACTGCCGTATATCCGGGATTGACATATTGTCCGGCTGCAGCACCACGATTCTGAGCAGCTCGGGCGTCAGCAACGAGGGCCATATGAGGGTCTCATCATGACGGGTGCTGACATGGTCCTCGCCGAGGATGGACTGACTTACATCATGCAGTATCCATTCTCCATCCTTGTAGCGGGCTGTGCTGATTTGCGTGGCCCTGGCCAGGCGGCGATTATCATCAAATTCAAACACGCTCAGGTCAGACAGGCTGTCGTCAGCAATGACCCTCTTCGCAAAGATATAGCGTGATCCATCACGCACCCAGAGACCGAAGGTACCCATGAAGTCGATACGCTTGTCCAGCGCCACGGCCCGCAGCTGTTGTGCATATTGCTCCGCGGCCGGTGCGACAAGCTCGCCGATAGCCACGACGACAACCAGCATCAGCAGACCCGCCTGCAGGACCGAGCGCACAATGCGCCAGATCTTGAAGCCACAGGCACGCATGGCGACCAGTTCACTGTTGACCGATAACGCCCCCATGCTGACAAGTCCGCCCAGCAGTGCCGCCGTGGGAAACAGGTCATACAGACTACGCGGCAGGGTAAGCACCACATACTGCAGCATCGTAACCATGGTAAAGGTACCTTTACCGACATCATCGATCTGGCGGATTATCTCGAAAAACATATTCAGACCCATAATTACCAGCAGCGCGACCGCCGTGCCGGTGATCACGACCCCTGCAATGTAGCGGTCGAGTAACTTCATGCTCGCCGTCTCCGCCGGCACACCAGCCGGTTGGCATTCAACAGGACAAACACCAGCGCAATAAAGACAAGATGCACCCACCAGAGTCCGATCGCAGGCGGAATCACCCCTTGCTCAACCCATATCCTGGACATTCCCAGCAGGTTGTCATAGACAAGAAACAGCAGTACGGCCATCACGACACCACCGTAACGCCCGGTTCGCGGGGAGACCCGGCTCACCGGCACGGACAGCAAAACCAGCACGATCACCGACAGGGGTACAGACAGCCGCCATTGCAACTCGACCACATCCACGAGATTATCTGACTTCAACAGTTCACGGGTCGGGACAGTCTCACTCTTGTATTTATTACGCGGTTTGCCCGGAAGTTCGACACGCACCCCCTGCTGCCTGAACTGCATGATCCGGTAGGCGCCCTCTCCCGGCTTGCCTTCGTGCAGCGTCCCGTCCACGAGCACCACATACTCATCACCGGTCTTGCTGTCCGTCATGCGATAGGCACTGGCCGCCGAGATCACTTGCGGCGGGTCCTCGTGCCGGTTCTTTCCCTGGATATAGACAAACAGGTTTTCCATATTTTTCTTGTCTTCCGAGAGTTGCTCGGCATAGAAGGTCATGCGTCCGCCACGTACCGTGTTAAAACGGCCGGCGCCGAACAGGGAAATATCGGCTTTCTGCTCTGCCTCGCGGGTAATGCGGTCGCCATAGGCGACGATGCCCGGGCTGACATACAACGCCATCCAGCCCAGGATGACGGCAACCACGATACCGATGGCAAGCAACGGCCTGTAGAGTTGCGGCGGCCCGACACCACAGGCGCCGAGGGCCGCCATTTCATTGTCCCGGTACATCCGCCCAAGCCCCATGACGATGCCCAGCGCCAGCGAGAACGGCATGATATACACCAGCAGCCACAGCGTTTTCACGCCCAGCAGGACGAAGATGACATTACCCGGTAATTCACCGACGGCCGCCTGCGCCAGGTAACGCACCATGCGGTGACTGATCAGGATCAGCCACAGAATCAGGGTAATGGCGAACCAGCCCAGGAAGACTTCCCGGAGCAGGTATCTGTCAATCAGGCGCAACATGGGACGGGGCGGGTTCCGGCATGAAAAACAGGCCCGCTTCCAGTACACTCTCTGCTGGTCGAACAACAATCATAATGCGGCTACCGTAACACAAGACCCGCTGTCTGCAATCAACACCAACACGAATACAGGAGCACTGTATGAAATTCACCGTCAAGAGCGAGAAACCGGCTGCGGTCAAATCCGGATGTGTAGTCCTTGGTGTATTCGAACGCCGCAAACTTTCAGAGGCAGCGCAGCAATTCGACAAAACCACACGGGGATTATTGAGCAGCCTGCTGAAAGACGGGGAAATGGATGGCAAGTGCGGACAGACGCTACTGGTCCATTACCCACGCGGCGCCCACTGCGAGCGCGCGCTGCTGGTCGGTTGCGGCAAACAACGCAAATTTGCCGACCGTCAGTACCGCCAGGCCGTGGCGGCGGCGGCCCGGGCCGTCAACACCTGCGGCGCGATCGATGCCATGAGCTACCTGGCCGACCTGGAGGTCCCTGGCCGGGACACCCACTGGAAGCTCAGCAGCATGGCGGAAGTCACTGCGGGTCAGCTCTACCGCCCGGGCGAGATGAAGAGCAAGAACAACGAGACCAGCCGCCCGCTGCGGCGCCTGGCCATCAATGTTGACCGTAATGAAGCAGAGCGTGCAC
>Ga0114931_10006957_pt1 | contig 13880 bp, 11 predicted proteins | sample 2SBtaG_FD_89579 | JGI IMG/M metagenome (GOLD analysis project Ga0114931, IMG submission 89579) | Deep subsurface microbial communities from Kolumbo volcano to uncover new lineages of life (NeLLi) - 2SBTROV14_V59a metaG | ecosystem: Environmental > Aquatic > Marine > Volcanic | place: Kolumbo...
AAAACTCGTTAACAGCATTATGACGACCCTCACGGCAGCATGTGCTGTTTTTGCAATAACGATTTTGTTAATAATCATAGTATATATTGCCTTTCGTGGATTTTCGGTAATAAATTGGGAATTTTTAACCGAAACACCGAAGCCGGTAGGAGAAGGCGGTGGAATTGGAAATGCCATTGTTGGTTCGGCTTTAATGACAATACTTGCATCATTAATTGGTTTACCGATCGGAATTGGTGCAGGTGTTTATTTAGCTGAATTTGGCGATAACTGGTTTGGAAATACGGTTCGTTTTGTTTCGGACACATTGATAGGTATTCCTTCGATTATTGTAGGAATTGTTATTTATACGCTGGTAGTTTTGCCGATGACAAAACAATCTGCTTTTGCAGGAAGTCTTTCGTTAGCAATTATAATGATTCCAATTGTTACGAGAACAACTGAAGAAATGATTCGTCTTGTGCCGAAATCTATGCGTGAAGGTGCGTTGGCACTTGGGGCTCCACAATGGCGTGTAATCTGGAATATCGTTATGCCTGCTGCCGCATCTGGTATTGCAACAGGTGCAATGCTTGCCATCGCTAGAATTTCGGGCGAAACGGCGCCTCTTTTATTCACGGCTTTAAATAATCGCTTCTACAATTATTATATGGATAAACCGATGTCATCATTGACTGTGCAAATTTATAATTTTGCCATTAGTCCATTTGAACAAGAACACCAAATGGCTTGGGCGGCAACACTAGTTCTGGTTGGTTTAATTTTAGTAATAAATATTTTAGTTAGATTTTTAACACGCAAGAAATTTTAGCGTAACGTTGCCGTTTCGGCGGCTGCCCTGTAAGCGTCTCGCTTACAGAATCAAAATTGGATTTTGAAAAATATATCATCGAAAGTGGCGGCAAGATGCCATTACGACAGCCAGCGAGACGCTGGCGTTAGAAAGTTTTATGACAAGCAAAATCAAAGTTACAAATTTAGATTTTTACTACGGAGATTTTCAGGCTCTGCACGACATTTCCTTGGATATTCCGGAACGCGAGGTGATGGCATTCATTGGACCTTCTGGGTGCGGAAAATCTACATTTTTGCGGACGTTTAATCGGATGAACGATACAATTCCAAATGCTCGTGTCGAAGGAAGCATATTGATTGACGGTAAAAATATAAATGCACCCAAAACTGATGTTGTTGCACTTCGTCTTAAGGTCGGAATGGTTTTCCAAAAGTCTAATCCATTTCCAAAATCTATCTACGAAAATGTTGCTTATGGAATTCGTATAAACCGTCTTCATTCAAGCAAATCTGATATGGATGATCGTGTCGAAAAAGCTTTACATGATGCAGCACTTTGGGATGAAGTAAAAGACCGTTTAACAACTTCTGCATTCGGACTGTCCGGCGGACAGCAACAAAGACTTTGCATTGCCAGAGCTTTAGCTGTACAACCCGAAGTTCTTCTAATGGACGAACCTGCTTCAGCACTTGATCCGATTGCAACGCAGAAAATTGAAGAACTTGTAGTAGAATTAAAAAAAGAATATACAATTATTATTGTTACCCATAATATGCAACAAGCGGGACGTGTTTCGGATAAAACAGCGTTTTTTATGCTTGGAAAATTGATTGAAATGAACCCGACGGACAAGATGTTTACCAATCCTGATGAAAAACTAACGGAGGATTATATTACCGGCAGATTCGGCTAGGTTTTTATGTTAAACCTTAATAAATATAACTTAGAACATGGAAAGAATAATTGACCAACAATTAGGTATTTTGCGAGACAAGCTACTGCTACTCGGCGGTACTACTGAAACCGCTCTTCAAAGAGCCATGCGATCGCTGACCGAACGAGATAGTGATTTAGCGCGACAAGTAATAAAAGACGATAAAATCGTCAATGGTTTGGAGCTTGAGATCGACCAATTGAGCATCGAAATTCTTGCGCTTCAGCAGCCTGCTGCCTATGATTTACGCTTCGTAATTTCGGTTGCGAAAATTACACCCGTTCTCGAACGCATTGCTGATCACGCAGCAAATATTGCAGAATCAGCGATAATTTTGAACGATCAACCCGAGACTCGTAAATATGTTGACTTCCCTAAAATGGCGCAGATTGCAGCAAATATGCTCCGAACCGCTTTGGATGCTTTTACCTCTGAAAACGCAGAGATTTCCCGTAAAGTAATTAAGAGAGACAAGAAAATCGACAAGATCTACAATAGAGTATTTGGCGAGTTGATCGAAGAAATGATTGAACACCCTGAAACAACAACAAGCGGTGCACATCTACTGTTTATTGCAAAACACCTGGAACGAATAGGTGATTATGTCAAAGATATTTGTGAACTCAACGTATATCTGACGGATGCCGCATTTATCAAACACAAGAAAAGCCTGAAAAAACAATGAAGCCACGAATATTAATTGTAGAAGACGAAGTAGATATTGCTGAAAGTTTGCAATATAACCTTGAGCAAGAACGATTTAAGGTGATAATCGCTAATTCCGGGGAAAAAGGTTTGCGACTTGCACTTGACGAAAAAAAACCGCCTTCGTTGATTCTGCTGGATCTAATGCTTCCGAGAATGAGCGGACTCGAACTTTGTAGGAGACTTAGAGGAGAAACTACCACAAAAGATATTCCAATTATCATGCTTACGGCAAAGGCAGAAGAAGCAGATAAAATTGCGGGTTTAGACAAAGGAGCTGACGATTACATAACAAAACCCTTTTCAATCAAGGAAGTAATTGCAAGAATTAGAGCCGTTTTACGACGCGTCGATTTAGATTCAATTGAGCCCTATAGAGACAAGAAACTTTCCGTTGATTTTATTGACATGCGAGTTTTTTGTGAAGAAAAAGAAGTTAAACTAACAAGGAAAGAATTTGCTCTGCTCACTTATCTAACCAAAAATATAGGACGTGTTGCGACTCGAGAAAATCTTCTGGATAACGTTTGGGGATATAGCTATTTTGGCGACACGCGAACCCTTGATGTTCATATTCGACGCTTACGCCAAAAACTGGGAGACTGCGCAGGATGTGTTGAAACGGTCGTTGGCATAGGTTATCGCTTTGTCCAATTCAAATAAGTTTATTTGCCCCTTGCGTATTGTCTCCACTAACTTTTATTTACAACAATGACTTTGTTCGGAACCTTTTTAACAGATGAAATAAACAAAGAGGAACCTTCGCGCACCGAAATATCGGACATTATTAAAACGATGCGCGAAGCAATCTTGGTTGTGAATGAGAATATGCAAGTTGTTGCAACTAATGAAGCCGCCATTAAAATATTTGCGCAAAAAAATAAGACTCTAAACGACAAAAGACTGAGCGAAATCATTCGGGATATTTCGGTTCATGAAGCTTTTCGGCGTGCGCTTGAAGAAAATATTTCCTCTCAAATAAAAGTAGAAATCCACCAAAAAAAACCTCCTCATATTATAGATGTAAGCGTCACACAATTAAATTTAGGTGAATCTAAGCGAGCAATTGGAGTATTTTATGATATTACGAGAGTCGAGCATCTGGAGAACGTCAGGCAGCAATTTCTTTCCAATATATCCCATGAGTTACGCACGCCCCTAACATCCATCCTTGCTTTTGTAGAAACTTTGGAAAATGGCGGAATGAATGATGTTTTAAATAACCGTCGATTTTTGGGCATTATTCGAAAAAATGCTGAAAGAATGCGACTTTTGATTAACGATATTTCAGAACTTTCCTCAATTGAAGCCGGAAATATTAAAATTGAACCAATAAAAATAAATATTTCGAAATTAGTATCAGAAGTTTTTGCCAGTCTTTCAGCAAAAACGGTTAAGAGAAAAATAATCTTACAGAATCAAGTACCTGATGATGCTGAAGTTGTGGCGGATCGGATCCGGCTCGAACAGATGCTTATCAACCTGATTGATAATGCAATTAAATTTAATCGTAAAAACGGAGAAGTTACGGTTAGCTTGAAAACCACCAACGAATTTAATTATTTAAGAGTTTCTGATACGGGTGAAGGAATTCTCCCGGAACAAAAAAGCAGAATATTTGAACGTTTGTATAGAGTTGATCGTGCCCGTTCAAGAGATGTCGGGGGTACCGGGCTTGGACTCGCTATTGTTAAACATCTTGCTCTGCTCCATAACGGCAAGGTAAAAGTTAAGTCAAAACTCGGCAAGGGTTCAACTTTCACTATTCAGCTTCCAGTTGATATCGAACCCTAGTTTTGAAGAATAAACCTCTCAAATCTAGCAAATTTATTTTGCTTTATCTTTTCCAAACGAATTTTTTACCTATTTAGACTTGTCGTCCTTATTACCCCAATAAAACGCTTTCACGATGAGGAAATAACCCAAAAGCGTAATAAAGCAAAAAAGGAAAAAGAAAATTATGATTTTTAGAAGAAATGACATGAAAACATTAGATAACTAAATTTATTTAATTTCAACGGCAACCTTATCGAGCGTTCATTTACTTTTCGTGCCGAAAGCTCTATGAAAATTTAGTCACGTCCGATTTCCGTAGCACAATTTGAATAATACACAAGCAACCTCTACTTTTTTGGCACGATTTTTTCTTCAAGCCAATCCGTTAAATCCTGAACTGTTGCAATATGAATCGGCTTACCCTTAAACGCCTTAAAGGCAAAAACCAAAAGCATAATGGTCGTAACAATACTAAAAACCCAGCTTATCGTGCTAGCTATATCCGATCCAAAACTCAAAAAACCCAAAACTGCTACAACCACCCAAATTCCTAATTGCGCAGCAAGCCCCTGAGCGGCATGATACCTAACTTTTGGCTCGCTTTTAGGTATAAAAATGAGCTCAAGAATCCCAGCCAGAATTCCAATTATTGAAAGCGGAATATATGGCAAAGCTGTCAAAATATTCTCAGGTAAACTTATACTTCCTATCGAGAGTTTTTTATTTTTGCCTGAAGATTCTGTATAAAACGCTCGGGGTTGATATGTCGTCGGCGGTTTGCCTTCCTGCCCGAAAGTGGAATTAAAATCATCAAATTCCGCACCGCTAAACTTCCGGGTTTGCTCTTCGGTTTCTGCTGGATCTGCAAACTTAGTCGTCGCTCCATTAGAATTTGGCAACGCCGATGTCTGCCCTTCGCTCATTTTAACTTGCTCCGGAAAATTCGGATCAAGGGGGTTTGTATCAAATTTTTTTGCCATCGTTAATAAATGTAACGTTATTTTACGCAGTTTTGTTCGAAAAATCCATTTTATTAGACCAAATCACCAAATTGAGCATGGCTATCTTAAATCGAAATCTGAATCAGTATAACGAACGATAGCGAGGAATGTTATTTACTCTCATCCCGGACCCGACAAACCGGCTCACTACCGTTCGCTGAGGCTGTGTTAAAAGTGTTTTGAGTCCGTGAAGCGGACACATTTAATAGCGTCGGGAGAATCCCGACGTGAGTTGTAAAAAACCTTCGACGCTGTAAGTGTCGTACACACAATGGTTTATTTGTCCCAGTCAGGGACAACTCCGACTGCTCAACACTACGTCGGGTATTACCCGACGCTATTAAATTCGTCACTTCTAGTGACAATATCTGACTTTTTCAGACATCCACAAATCAAGTTCAAAGTTTCGTGCCTCGTTGTAAGAGACCAAAACTATCTCGCAATCGCATTAAACAACAGAGGAAAAGTCGCCAAAGACTGTCCCCTATATTGTGGTCTAAAACCAAAAAGGATTATTTTTCCTTTTCCGAATTTTACCTCGACCAAAGCGGCTTTTCCTGCAATCTTTTCCTTACCAAGTGCCCAACCCGAAAGCAAAATGTCCTTTGGATTAGTAGGATATTTGGCTATTACTTTAACGCGCGATTTATCTATCACCTCAAAAACAGGCGAGCGTTCGAACCATGCAATTGATTTTGCGGGCATTCCCTTGGCGACCGGATGAGATGTATCCAACTCGGTTCTAAGAATGGAACCTGGGATAAAAAAGTCTTTTCTTTTCCATTTTTTAGCAATGTTTTTTACCGGTAGATTAAACTCTTTGATTGCAAAACCCGATGAACGGTTAAGAAAAACGAGCGTGCCTCCTTCTTTGACGAATTTCTTCAGATTTTCAACACCTTTTCCTTCTAATCCTCCGGTATATTCCTTTGGCATCGTGCCTTCTTTATAACCGTTTAAGATTTGATTTGGTGATTGGTCTGGAAAAACAATCGAGTGTCTTGCAAATTTCCCAGCACGTATATCTTTATTTGTCGCTATACCGTCAACCAAATCGCAATGAACTTCATTGCGTTTATCAAACACCCACCGTGTCCAGCCTTCGTCCATCGATGGAATACTTGATTTATAGATAACTACATATGGAGGATTCCTAGCCGCATCTGCTGCTTCTCCCGAAGCAAAATCAGGACCGCCACATCCTCGTTCAACACCATAGTGTTCATTCGCGGTCTTGTATGAAAACGACCTAAAGGCAAAATCAACTTCAACCCCCATTAATAACGAAAGATTGTGCGCGGTAACATCATATGGAGGAATCGGAACGCCTTTTTCATCTCTTAAATTGGGGTATTTCTGGCGTTCTAACATTGCTTTAGCAAAGTTACCATATGGCTGTGCGACTGGAACAATAATCGTTCCTCTTTTGTATTTCTTTCCATTAAAATCAAAATTCTTTTTTACGAATTCATTGCTGACACCTGCGCGAGCAAGAGTTTTTAACAGTATATTCCTTATAACACGGTCTTCGGAGATTTCATTCCTGCGGTAATCTTTATTGGGAAAAATAAAGGCAAATAACTCCCCTTTCTTTCGAGGTCGCGTCGCATGTTTCCCAATCTTATAAAATCTCTTCAGCCACGATTTGCGGTTGTCCGCAGCGTGTTTCATCAAGTTAAACGCACCAGTCGTCATATAACTCGTAATATCGCGCATTCCCCATTTACCGCCTTTCCAGAGCGGACCGTAATTTTTCGATACTTTTCTTACGTCAAAACCACGTCGGTTTGTCATCTTCGCGTAATCAACGGTGATCGGGGAAGCGAGATTTGCTGATGCCGTTTCTGATAAAATTCTCGCGCCGCCATGATAATGTGAATAGGCTCTCGCAGGTGTCCATGCGTCGTAGGTGGAACCTGTGGTAATTCCTTTAAAACCCTGTTTGCGCATTTCTCCCGCAATATAATTTCCAATCTCGGTATATCCTTCGACAAGCTCTTTCGGAACATTTGGTTCGACCGGATCGAGATAGGGCGGAACGAAAAATCTTGCAGAATTTGACCCCTGTTGGTGTATGTCGTGGACAATCTGCGGATGAAAAACATTGTGTATTTTCTCAACTGTGTATTGTGTTTCAACCTGCGTAAATGCATACCAATCGCGATTATTATCGTGCCCTACGTACTTGTGATAAAGCTCAGGAGGGCGTGTACCTTCAAACTTTGTCCCAAGTGTTTTGTCATACCAGTTTTTTACAATATCGACGCCATCAGGGTTCAAACTCGGCACAATAACAATGATCGTTTCATCCAGAATCTTTTTGATTTCGGGCTCATTTGATGAAGCGAGTCGATGAGCGATTAAGGTTGATGAAAGTGTAGAACCGACCTCGGTTGAATGAATACCGTGAGTAATTACGATAAATGTTTTGCCTTTTTTTATGAGTTTTTTCGCTTTTTTATCGCTTCGTTTGATCTTTCTGGGGTCGGCAAGCTTATTATTTATGTCGATGTAATAGTTAAGCTTCTTAAGGTTGTCAGAAGACGATATAACCGCATAAACAAATGGTTTTCCCATTGTTGTCTTACCAATCTCCTTAAACATCACTCGGTCGGACGTAGCATCAAGTTTCTTAAAATACTCTACAATTTTCGACCAATGCGCGAGTTTATAATCCTCGCCCGGTGTGAATCCGAGTACATCTTTTGGCTGGGGAACACTACCTTGGGCAAATGTCCATAGTGAGAAAAGAAGAATTAAGCCACAAAGACGCAAAAACGTTGGGACAATATTTTTATTCATTTATTTAGTCGATCGCTCCGTTGATTTTTTTACAAGTATAAATGATTTTGGACTTCGTGAAAAAGCAAACTAAAAACAAAATCATTGCGTTTTCTTTCAATGCATTGTAACTTTGCAAGAGTTAATCAACCTAAAATTTAATCTTCCCAACGTTTTAGAAAAATTCGGAGACCACTTTTCTTATTTTCGCGCGGGCAAATTCTGATTGGCTTGCGATAATTCCATTTATGATTTTAGCCTGGATATTGCACGAAGGCGATACAATAATTCCGATAAATGCTTGGTTTTTCATCATGTTACAAGAAAAAATCGAGGTTTTCAAAAATTACAGGTTGTATCTGAACGGATTTCTGACGAATCTGGCTTTGATTCTTGCCCAAAATCTCTCAAACCATAGCTATGGCTATGCTTTAAGAGATCTTGAACAAGCCTCTTTGCCATATTAGCCAGAAAATCCATTCCCTTTGTGCAGTATCCAGGTTAGCTGTTTTCCTTTATTTCGTCGGAAAAGGGGTTTTCTTCAGAAATGATAAAGGTGAATAATTAAAAAAAGAAGGTCGATTTAGCGATTCCTTAACTTACTTTTTTTTGTTTGGCACGCTATAATGTTTTTAGCGTGCCATTTTTCTTGTTTACGCTTTCCTGCCTTTCTTTTTACAACTCGTTATTTTTAACCATTCATTCCAATACCAATCTTCGGAGTAAAAATTCAATGTCGAAAATGTTTTTTCTATCTAAGACACGTTTTATCGTTTTTCTATTATTTTTATTGGCTTTGTCGATGTTCTTAGCTTGCGGCTCAAATTCTACCAACGAAACTAAGTCCGAATCAAAAACCGCGAAACCCCAAAAAGACAAGCCATTGCGAAATGAGTCGGTAAAATCGAATCCGGTTAAGCGGATTGCTTCAAAAGGACCGACAATAAAAATCAAAAGGAATTCGCCTGCTGATACCGTTAAGGTTTTTTATGAAAGACTTCGCGAAAAGAAAGTTCGCGATGCGATTAGGTTAACAAACTTGCGTCCGGCGGTTGAAGGTTTAACCGTTGATGAAATGAAAAGCCTTGGAACCGACTTTAGTTTTCTAGCTCAAAAAATTCCGGCAGCGATGCCGATAAATGGTGAAATAATAACGGGCAATACAGCTAGTGTTACGGTAAAAATGCCAAATGAAGAATCGGGACGGCTGGAAATTAACGAAATAAAACTCCGCAAGGAAAAAAATAATTGGGTAATTCTCGTGGCTGACAAAGATGGTGAAAGAATGGCAAAAAAAGAAGGTAAAAATTATTTCTTTGCTCTTCGTATTGAGGTACACCATAGAGAAGCAAGGGCGATGCTTGATCGAATCGGAAAAGCTCAAATGATTTATTCGATGAAAAATGGCGGAAGGTTTACAGACATCGGAACCTTAGTAAAAAAAGGATTCGTACCGGAAGACGCAAAAGGAGCATCAACCACCGGATATACTTATGACGTGAAACTTGCATTGGATAAAGCCACCTACACGGCAATTGCAACTCCGGCAGTTTACGGAAAAACCGGCAAACTTTCTTTTGCCTTAAAAATTACCAAGGAAAGGCAGCCGCAATTGATCAGTAAGGATATCCACGGAAAAGCTTTGGTAAATTAAGTAAAGAAAGACTTTATTATACCACCTAATTGAAATAGTAAATGAAAAAGTATATACTGCCTAGATAATCGACTAATCCCCATATATTTAGCATGATACGGAAATGGACATCAAAATTTCGTAGGTCTCTAAGCAAACGTGTCGCATCAAGGCGCCGCGAAACACAGATACCGATTACAATTTCATTCGAGCCAAACAGGCGGACGGGAAATTTGCATATGCCCACGAGCGATCTATCGATTCAAGGCGAAACAAAAGACCTGAGTACAACTGGAATTTCATTTATTGTTCCCACAATCCGATTGCGAGAACACTATTTGGTTGGCGAAGATCACACGCTACGCGCCGAACTTAAATTGCCGAATGGAAAAATAAAGGTGTTCTTAAAGGGACAGCGATACGAACAAATTGGTCAAGATGTATCAAACGCAAGATACTTGGTTGGCACAAGCATCCTTAAAATTTCTTCAGGTGATAAAGAAACTTACGAAGAATTTTTACAAAATAAAAAGCACCGCACCGGCTCATTGGAACTCGAAGTTGGCAAGAGTTAGCGTCGTTAGAAGATTAAGCTTTAAGCGAAAGTATCGGAGAGAAATCTCGGATGCTTTTTTCTTTTGCCCGAAATAGTGTTCTAATTCTTCGTTATGAAAAAATCAATCGGAATAGGCATTATCGGAACCGGCTTTGCTCGTCGAACACAAATTCCAGCATTTCAGGATTTAGAAAATGCAAAAGTAGTTTCAGTTGCGAGCGGGAGTTTTGGAAACGCAGAAAGTACAGCTAAAGAATTTGGTATCGAACATTTTACCGATGATTGGCGAGAAACCGTTACGCGAAAGGATCTAGATTTAATTTGCATAACAACTCCGCCAGACCTACATCACGAAATAACTCTTTTCGCACTCAATCACAACAAACACATTTTGTGCGAGAAACCGATGGCGATGGACATAGGTGAAGCGTTGGAAATGACGCAACATGCCAAGGAAAAAGGCGTCTTGGCTTTGATTGACCACGAATTACGGTTTACAAACGGCAGAATGAAAGCCTTCAAAATGATTCGGGAAGGAAAAATCGGCAAAATTCTCCATTCAAAATATCATTTCTGCAACTCTATGAGAGGCGATCCGAATTTGCCCTGGACCTGGTGGTCGGACAAAACTCAAGGCGGCGGAACGTTAGGAGCTATTGGGTCTCACGCCATCGATACTTTTAGATGGTTCCTAGACGCAGAAATCGCTGAAGTCACTTGTCGAATGAATACCCACACTAAACTTAGACTGATGAAAAATTCTGATAAAGCTCGCGAAGTTACAACGGACGATGAAGCTTTAATGATTCTAAAATTTGGAAAAAGCGATCTGATTTCTAATGCAACGGCGATTGTTTCTCTTTCGATGATAGAAGCGGGAAACTATAGAAATACTGTCGAATTTTTTGGCACCAAAGGTGCGTTGCGAATCGAAGACGGCGGCGAAGTTTTCTTTGCTGAAACCAAAGAAGCCAAGTGGACACAAGTTAATTTTGATTTAGGCAAAGTCGCTGATGGAATGCAAATTGGCGGTTGGTCTCGAGGTTTTGTGAATCTCTCGGAAAAAATTATTGAAGCTTTACTTGAAGAAAAAGCTGACGTAGAAAATGCCGCAACTTTTGACGATGGCGTTCAAATCCAAAGGGTATTGGATGCTGCCCGAGAATCAGATAAACTCTTGAAGACGATCAGTTTGCAGGTTCAGTGACTTCTTTGCATCCAAAAGATTTGGTGGCACATATAAATAATAAGGATAGATAAACCCCTTACTCGGATCCGCTTTAATCCGCAAAGTCGAGGTTGCCCGATTTACCGATGCCATACAAACCGATGACAAAAAAATAATCAATCCAATATTTACTAAGAATTTCCTCATTCTCTATGTTTCAGAACTTCCTAAGAGGTATGGTCAACAATAATTTTCCACTGCTTATCAATCTTGCGAAACGTAAGAGTAAACATTCCGGTCGGTTTATCGTTTTTTCTCACGAGGGTAAAACGTCCGACTACTAACGCCGCTTTTTTACTCAAAACCGTAATCTCCAAATCGGAAAAAGACAAAGTACCCATTTTTTCCTTCGTATTATAGCCCTTTTTGTATCGATCCAATGCGGCTTGCCAGCCTCTCGATACGTTGTTACCAGAAATAAAAAGCATTTTTTCCGATTTCCAATATCCATTCATAAATCCTTCAATGTCTCCACGATTCCACGCTTTGACCTGTGTATCAAGGACTCTTCGTACCTGAGTCGATATCTTGTCTTTTTTGGTAACAGGTTGCGCAAGGACTCCGCCAAACGCTATGAAAATCAAGGTAGCAGCCAAAATAATATTTTTCATGATAAAAACAAAATAGCACAAATTAATTCGATCAAGAAAATTCATGCGATCGCCGGTAGTGTATTAGCAAGCCGGCTTGGCTATTTACATAAGATTCTTCAATTCGACAAGCAAAAATCTAATTGTATTTTTTGCTTATCGATACAACCAATCCCGAACTTGTCGCACCAATTTAAAAGAAATACTGATTTACCTTAACTGGATAATCCACAAATTCACCCGGAGGAGTTGATGAAGTTTATCACAGCAATAGTACTGAGCCTTTTGTGTTTCTTTTGCGTGTCTGCCCAGACCGTAAAAACCGAATATACGAATGGAAACGATAAAAACAGGGCAGCAGATTTAACGCTAGCCCGCAAGAATTCTGGCGGAGATATAGAAGAAGGTATTGAAATTTTCAGCCCTAGAGATATTCCGATTATCTGTTATGTTGATCTCGCGTCAGATAAACCGGTAACGGTAAAGCTCAATTTTATCGCGGTAAAGGTTAGAGGAGTTCGACCAAATTCAAAGATTATTTCGATTAGTTATAAAACAAAAGAAGGGGAAGATATTGTTACGTTTACCGGTAAGCCGGAAAAACAATGGGTTTTGGGAGCTTATAGAGTCGATATTTTACTCGATGGTAAACTCACGACGAGCAAAGAATTTACAGTATCAAAAAAACCTAAGTGATTTTTGAGAACCGCTTTTCGCCCCCTAAAAACATCTCAACCGTAAAGCCCGAAAAAAGTCGCCGTTTTTACTTTTTTTATTTAAAGAAAGAGCTAGAACATGTCGATAAGTTCTCAGAGATGAGTATTTCTTCATTTCACGAAACCTATCACCCCTTTTACGGCTCACAAAAAGACAATTGAAATTACGACTAAATAAGATAGATATGCTAAATATATTGTTCGTTGACGCCGAACCGACCTTTCTCGGGCAGCTTCAAGAAATGGTTTTGTCCATGAAAAATGGATGGAAATCTTCCACCGCCACAAACGGCGTAGAAGCGCTCGCCAAATTAGAAAAATATAAATTCGATGTAGTTATATCGGACATGGAAATGCCTGAAATGGACGGTACCGAACTCTTGAGAAAAACTCAGGAATTATACCCCGATATGGTAAGGATTATCCTGGCTGGGTATGAGCAAACCGCGATGGTTATGAAATCACTAAGGCATGCTCACCAATATCTGGCAAAACCAAGTGATCCTAAAACACTAAAACAGACAATTCGCAGGACTTGTTCTCTGCGTGATTTACTTACCCGGGATTCTTTGCGGAGCAAAATGTCGCAGTTGAGCACAATTCCGAGTTTACCGACTCTTTATTCTGAATTAATGGACGAAATAAATTCGGAGGATCCTTCGATTAAACGAATAGGGCAAATAGTAGAAAAAGATGTTGGAATGACGGTAAAGATTTTGCAGATAGTAAACTCTGCCTTTTTTGGACTCCAGCGCCCCATTTCAAATGCGACTGACGCTGCAATGTTCTTAGGTGTTGATACTATTTCCTCTCTTACTCTTTCGCTCGGGATCTTTGCTCAATACGAAAAAGATCGCACACATCGCGAAATGCTCGGTGAATTTCGCCGCCATAGCGAAGCAGTTGGTGCTCTGGCTAAATTTATTTCGTCGAAAGAAAAACCCGAAACTGCAAACGACGCGTTCACAGCAGGTCTCGTACATGATATCGGCGAATTAATTCTCGCATTTAACCTGCCAAAAGAATTCGAACGCTCGCGCGAATTGGCTAAAGACGAAAACATTTCCACACTCGAAGCAGAAAAAGAAATTTTCGATGCCACCCACGCGGAAATTGGTGCCTATTTGTTGGGTCTCTGGGGAATCCCATGGACAGTGGTTGAGG
>Ga0114931_10006958_pt1 | contig 13880 bp, 11 predicted proteins | sample 2SBtaG_FD_89579 | JGI IMG/M metagenome (GOLD analysis project Ga0114931, IMG submission 89579) | Deep subsurface microbial communities from Kolumbo volcano to uncover new lineages of life (NeLLi) - 2SBTROV14_V59a metaG | ecosystem: Environmental > Aquatic > Marine > Volcanic | place: Kolumbo...
GACTGCACTTTTTTGGTCAACATATTTTTGATGGATCAGTTCTTCTAGATTGACTAAAACATCAGACTCTTGCTGGGTAACAGAGGCTAGCGGCAAGTTAGTTTTATAAGCAATGAATTGCTCTACTGTCTCTCCTGAAATCCATTTATTCTTTTTTCTAGCTTGCTCTTCGCAAATCTGCCGCAAAACTTGCACTGCTTGCGCTGGTTGAGCTAAATCATGCAGATATTTTGACAGCTCCACCACCTTATTTATTGCCTGATAAGTTAAGTGGATCTTATACTCATACTCTAAGTAAGGCGCCATGGTTTCCAGTACTTTAAGCGTCATCTCTTCATTAAGCTGCTTTACTTCTATAACTTGCAAGGTGTTCATCAAGGAGCCAGAAGCTCGGACAAAGTCTTTAGGATCTGCCGTAGCCAGCAAAACTAGTTTTTTGTTGTTTAGTAAGTCAAGCAAAAGCTGCTCAAGAATTATAGCTGCTTCCTCTGTTTTGACAGCTTCCAGAGACGGTAGATCCTCTAAAACAAGGATAATGTTTTCAGATCTTTGAATTTCCTTAGTAAGTTGCTGGGTTAGGGACTTAATAGGCGCAGAAGGGCCTGATAGACTTAAAATCCTGCCCAGCGACAAAGTATGCACTCGCCTATCTGCTAAAGCAGGGGGTGCTTCGCGCGCCAAAATCTTTTGCGCTAATCCTTCTATCAGTTTGGTAATACCTACACCCTTAGCTCCCAGCAGCAATATTCCAAGCGAACCTGACTCTATGGTTTCATATATTTTTAACATTTCCTCCTTACGGTTGACCAAGGGGTAAAAGCTAGCAGTGGCAGATGTTAAGTCTGTACCCACACTATCAAGTAATGGTGTTACTGTAGAAGTCCAAAGCTGGTTGCGCCAATGCTTGGTACGTTCAAGTTTCCAACCTCTATTGGCATTCACCTTTCTCATAAGTTCTCGTGATATATGCATCCATTGGCTAAGGCCGAGTAAAGTTTCCTGTTTTATATCATAATCTATCAAAAAGTCCTTAGCGTTTGACGGTATGACACTTATAGCCCAAAATAAATCATCTATATTGACTCTTAATTTTTTGGTTTTTACAGCTTGCTCAAAAGATTTATAAATAACGTTTTTGACAAAGTCCGCTTTTTCACCCGCAATTTGCTCGCTTCGCTGCCCGCTTAGATGCGCGGTTGGCGAAGCAAGTTCCTGGATATTACCACTAGTGATTAACTGGCTTATTTTTTTCTGCAGGTTTGCGGGGCTTGTGCCCAACCTCAAAGCCATAGCCTTGCCAGTAGATGATTTTAGTATTTCTCTCAATAAATAAATTGACTGCCAATTTGGATTTTTTTTATCTTTTTGTCTAATCAACTCATTATTATCTATTACACTTAAAGATTCAGGCGAAAAAAATTTATTAATTTCCAAATTATCTTTTGAATTTTTAACTAGATATGCTATGGATTTTGTAGATTTGAATTCACTAAAAAAATCTTTGGCTAAAAACATACTGCCTAAAATGCCCAGCCAAAATATAAGATTAATATAGCCACTGGTAAAGAACAGTTGGTACAAATTATTGAGATCAAATAAATTCAGCCAAATCAAATACACAAAGGCTAAAGCTCCGGCGATGCTGACCACATACCAAACATACTGCCAGAATTTTTTTAGCCTGGCATCAGCTCGCCTGTTTTCAATCTGCTGGCGATCTAAACTTGTAGTCCACTTAAAATGCATATAATGAAAGAAATCAGTTTAAAAATAAATACGAAACCAATTAATGATATCGGGAACAAGAAAACAGTTTCTAATTTATGGCTTCTTATCTCTTTAACTGTTTTCTTTTTTCTTTTAACTTATTTCAGAAACTCCTGATCAATCCAAGTATTACAATAATTGGCAAACTAAACCATAAAACAAGTAAAACTATTTTAAAAACAAACTTAACTAGCAGGTTTATAGTCCTGGTAAATATTATTATCAGCCTCATAACAAAGCTCAAGCCCCGCCCAATGATAGTATAGTCGTGAAACATTGGTACAAACAGATTTTTAATCCAAGTCAAGAGACCGAGCCGTCGCCACTGCCTAAGCTGCCAGTCTGCCAACTTGTTCAAGACTACGCTCAAACCGCGGCCATACCACCAAACCGGCAGCATAACTAGCTGATACAACCCTTGAGTTATGAAATAATAAAAATGAAGCATAAAATAAGTTTTATTATGACATTGTTACATTGCTACATTGTTAAAGTAAAACTTGGCCGCAAAATATCAATGTAAACATGTAGCAATTTATACATTTACTATAGTTAATACAGCCCCTATAGTAAACACAAGCAAAAGCAAAGCGCCCATCACCCTCATCGGTCCCAGAGTAAACTCTGGCTCGCGCCAGCCTTTTTTGCGCGCTTGCCAAAAAATCAAAACCAGCAGTAAAGTTTGAATGCCAGTCAACACGCCGCCGGTCAAGCCCAGTATTTGCACAAAGTCTCTGGCACCGACCACAAAAAGAACTATGGGTACGAAAGCTGTTAGCAACCAAGCTTTAACTCCGCCAATATGATAGTCAAACTGAAATATTTCTTTAGTCCCCAGGCCTATAGTCAGAAAACTTGTCGCCATAGTAAAGAGAGCCAACAAATTTCCAATCAGGACCATCTGCGGGCCTATCTTTGACCCCAGTCCCACAGTAGCCACTTCTGTTGTAGCAGTCCCTGTAACTCCAAGTACAAAAAAAGAAAACAACAAATAGACTATGAAAACAAATACGCTAGCAAATATTATTGATCTAAAAAGTGTTTTTTCACGGCCTCTTAGCTGTTCTCTCATAAGAGGTATGGCTGTTGAACCTGCAAAAGCAAACAAGAACAAGCCATAAGGCAGGATCATGTTGTTTGGCTGCAAAAAATCCAAATTTGCCAAACTCAAGTGGTCCCAGGCAAAAAAGCCTATGGCTACAGTTAAAATAAATATAAAGCTAGTAAGTATCAGCTCTGAGCGTTTGATTATATTGATCCCAAAATAAATAAATATTATACCCACCACATAAAACACTACACTCCAGAAAAAACTGGTCCCGCCCAGTATTGCCTGCAGCACAATGCCCACACCCACAGTATATGCCAGCAAAGAGCCATAGCGGGCTACTATAGAAATTACCAAATTAAAGCGCTTAGTCCATTTCCCTAGATATATACCGCTATAGCCTGGGGTTTGATGCACATGGGGAGTGCGCAGGGTAATTTCAGCTAACATTAATTGTTGCAACATCATAAAAATCCCAAGCACTAGTAGCATCGCTAACCCGAGCCAAAAGCCAACTTGAGCCATAGCAAATGGGATACTCAAAATCCCGGCACCTATGACAGTGCCTATAAGAGTGGCTGATGACTCAAAAATTGGAAGTTTTTTCATTGAGTTTATTATACCAAAAAAATCTAATTTAATAAATTTGCGTTTTAAAAATAAATTTGCTATAAAAAATAAGCACTAGACCCCTTCGTCTAGTGGTTAGGACGCCAGGTTCTCATCCTGGTAACAGGGGTTCAACTCCCCTAGGGGTCACCATATTGAATTTGAGGATTGTTCCGCCTCGCCCTCGCCTACCGCTCGTCCCGCAAAGCGGGACTCGTCGCCAAGCAAAATAATCTTTACAATTTTTTTTTGCGCGCGCGCATTAATTTTTTTTCAATTAAGGAAAAGAATATTTTGCTTGGCTCTGCTCTTAACAGAGCAGACGACAGGGCGAGAGCATACGATTTCGTTCAGAGCCACCACACGCGGAGCGCGTGCGTCAGGCATTCCGTTCAAAATGAGTTCTAACTTTTTTGTACAAACACCTCGATAACAAAACAGCCAACCCCGCTGCTAATCTATATTTATATTCTTTCTGATACTTCGGAGTATCAGAAAGAATAGAGATTAAATTTTTATAGCCTTAAATTATCTATTTATACCTTAACTCATTAACGAGTAAAATATAAAAGCTCATCTGCCTTTTGCGGCTGAGCCATTACCTCTTTGACTATTTTTTCCATACGTGTGCCATTGGTCTCTTGATGAATACCTCTGGAACCCTTAATTAAAATCAAATCTCCAGTTTTGATTTTTGACTGTAAAAACCTACCAGCTTCCTCTTTGTCTTGAAACTCAAATATCCTATCTTCCGGCATACCAGCAACTTTTGCTCCATGACCTATAAAATGTGCTGGATCGCCCGTAGTTATTAGATAATCTATATTAAGCTCTGCTACTCGCTGGCCAACTTGTGCGTGCAAATCTTCTGTTTGAGCGCCCAGCTCCAGCATATCTCCTAAAACAGCCCATCTTAAACCTCGTATTTCAATACTAGCTAATATCTCCAAAGCAGCGATAGCTGCTTCAGGTGAAGAGTTATAACTATCATCTATGATAAAAGTTCTTTTCACGCATGGGATCAGCCGCATACGGCCAGGCGAACCTTGGTATTGCTTCAAGCCCTCTACTGATTTCTCTAAATCCAAACCTAAGCCAATAGCTACAGCTATGGCTGCTAAGCTTGAGTTAATATGGGTAAAACCAACAACATTGTGCAGATAACTCTGATATGACTTGTCTTGAAAACTTACCTTAAAACCAACTCCGCCCACATGATCACTTGATGTAGCGGTAGCGGATTCTTCAGCTAAGTCATTAAGCTCCTCTCTGATTTGTGAAGCTTTGACATGCGAATCTTCCTGTAAACCATAAGTTAGGTAATTTACTTCTGGCTGGCTAATAAACTCCCTAATCAAAGGATTGTCATTATTAAAAACAGCCACGCCGTCATGCGGCAAGGCCTTGATTAGTTTAATTTTTTCTTCAGCTACCTTATCCACTGACTCAAAATACTCTAGATGCGTATGACCAATGCCAGTTAGGACCGCTACCTGGGGTTTGGCAATACTGAGTAAATAATCAATATCCCCAGGCTTATCAGCCCCCATTTCAAGAACTAAATTTCTAGGATAGAACTTATTGGCTAATATAATTTGCTTAACCCCGCTAACTAAAACTGACAACCACCGCAAAACAGATCCTTTCGGGTCTTTCCCGCCTACAATAGTTAAAGGCACGCCTAGTTCAGAGTTTAAGCTTGCATAATTTTTCCTCAGTGAGAGCAGGCTGGGCTTTAAGGCTTCATAAATAGCTTCCTTGGTAGTGGTCTTGCCAAAAGAGCCAGTCACAGCGATGACTCTAGGCTTATATTTTTTAACTATCTGCCTAGCAATAATTTTAAGCCAGCTTTGGAGGATATTTTTTAAAAAATTACGCATAAGAAGATTTTAAATTTTAATTTTTCTCAGCTAATTTTTTTACTTTTTCTTTTTTTTCTACTTCTAAAATCCAAGCATATTTTATAGAAGGATCTTTTTCAAGCGGCTCAACCCGAACCAGCATCAAACCTGAGCCCAAAGAAGCAGCTAAGTGCTTATAAACATAGGAGTCCAGGTCAATGGGACGATCTGGATGTATATCTGGATCTGGGCCGTAGTCGTTAACTTTTACTATTTCAAAATTGCCATCTCTTGAACCGCCTGAAATGTTGGTTACTTTGAGCATAGTGCCTCGTTTGTAAACCTGAGAAGCTGCGTAGTGACCATCAAACTGATGGTACCAGCTGGATAAACCCTCTTGTATATATGGATCTTCAAACACAGCTAGCCTGGCATATGGCAAATTCAGTTTGGCTCTTGCAAGATTGTTATCAAAGTCAGTTGTGGTGTCTATGGGTATCCAGCGCTGTTCGGGCTTATTCCAAAAGTGAATTATCTTTTTCCTGTAATTATTAGAATCAAACTTCAGCGCTATAAAGATCGGCTTTTCTAAAACTCCCAAAGAGGTTGTTTCTGCAAATCCACAGTCATTGGTATCACCCTTACAAGCTCTAATATCTACATCAAATATATAGCTTACTTTTTCTTTAGTTTTATCAACTGGAATATGCCAACCAGGGATTTGCTTCAGAACAACAGTTACGGGTACAGTGACCGCCCCATCAACTACTCCAGCCTTAAAGTCTTCTTCAGGTGAAGTTACTGTATAGCCTTTAGTAATAGTATCAGCATCTAAAAATAATCTCTTAAGTTCCACGGCATTAACCGGGTCTTGGACTGTGTATTGTTCTACTTCTTCAAGCTGTGACGGCTGTTCTGACAAGATCTGATCATTTTCAATATTTTCTGTGTTCTCACCCAAAACTTCTGGCAGCGTTTCTCCTGACACCCCTTCTTTAAATTGAATTTGTGATTTTTCAATTTGCTTGTCCGCCATATTCCCGACCTCCATCGGGACTAAGGTAGAAACTGGTTTAGAGCCTTGAAGATCAACCTCCTTTTCAAGGCCTGAAAATATATCAGCGGAGGCAGGACTGACAATTAAAAAAAAGCTAATAAAAGCTGCAAATAATATGGTTATTTTGTTGTGGATAATCATAACATCATTTTAACAGAATTTCAGAATTTGTGGAGTCAGTGGTCAGGATCAAACCGATGACCTGCACATTACGAAAGTACTGCCCCGCCCACCATCGCCTGAGCCGATGGTCGGATTTGAACCGACGACCTATCCCTTACGAGGGGATTGCTCTACCAACTGAGCTACATCGGCGCAAGCGATGACGGGCAGGTCTACCAATCCCGATTCAATTCAAATCTTTGATTTGATTTTAAAATCGAGGATCCTCGACAATTCTCTAAATCTGAGATTTAGGAATTGTCGAGACTGAGCTACACTGGCTAAACTAGCTGGCATTTTCCGGGACTCTACCAAATGAGCTACTTCGGCAGGCTGACATGAAAAGTAGAGCCTTTGCCTAATTCTGACTCAAACCAAATTTTGCCTTTGAGTTTTCTAACCAGCTGCTTAGTATAATAAAGGCCTAATCCAGTGCCTTGATCTGCCAAATTTTTTACATTACTAGCCCGAAACAGTTTATCAAAAGTTCTTTTTTGCTCTTCAACTGGCACGCCTATCCCCGTATCTGTCACTATAAAATCTATTTTGCTATTTTTCTGGTTAATATCTAAAGTAACTTGGCCGCTTTGGGTATACTTTAAAGAATTTTCTAAAAGGTTGTGCAAAATTTCTACTACAAACTCAGGGTCTGTTTTAAACTTATATGAAGTTTCTGGCTTATTGAGCTTAAGGTCTATGTGCTTAGCTTTAAAACGGCCAGAAAACTGCTTATCTAAAGCTACTAATATCTGTGATACGCTAGCTTGCTGCAACTTTGGCTGCATAGCTATTTTTTCATCAACTTTTACGGATGCGATGACTGACTGAACAAGTTTAGATAAATGCTCATAGCTACTGACTATTTGATCAAGGATTATACGTTCATCTTTTTCCCAAGTTTCTGCTTTGCGTCTCAGTAAATCTAACCCAAGTTGCATAGATGCAAGTGGGGTTTTAAGCTGATGGGAAGCTAATTCCATGAATTCTTTTTTATTCCTATCAAGCTGCCTGAGTTGTTCATTGGCTTTAAGCACTTGCCTGCGGCGGCGTTTTTCCCGTTCATTCATTTTATGCAGCTCTTTTAATGTCAATTTCAACCCTTTTAAAATCTGTTTATGTTCATCGTCTTTTTCTTTGCGCGAAATTTTGATTACATACTTAAAATTACCCTTAGCAATCTGCTCAAGAATTTGAATAATTTCTTTGCCGCGGCTAGCAGGTGTAAACCAGCTAGCTATAGCTTTGAATGGATCGGTGATAGAAACCATAAAAATAGTAACTAGTAATCAGTAATCCGTAACTTGTAAAAAAATCCCTAGTTACAAGTTACCAGCGACTGGTTACATTTAATCTTTAATCATATACCCAACTCCCCTAATGGTTGAGATAAGCTTGCGGGGGAAATTATCATCAACTTTTTTCCTTAGATAATTTATATATACATCCACTACTTTGCTGTTGTAATTTATCTTATAGCCCCAAATATGCTCGATCAGCATAGTTCTGGTTATCACCCTATTTTTGTAGCGCATTAAGTATTCTAAAAGCCTGAATTCTTTTTTAGAAAGCTTGATCTGCCTGCCCCCGCGCTCTACTGAATGCTTAGCCGGATCTAGGATCAGGTCTGCTATTTGTAAAACTGGCTGGTCTAGAGACCGTCCTCGGCGAGCTAAAGCTCTGACTCGCGCCATAAATTCAGCCAGAGAAAAAGGCTTGGGCAAATAGTCGTCTGCCCCAGCATCAAGTCCACGCACGCGATCTTCTATTGATTCTCTGGCTGTGACCATAATGACAGGGATATTAATTTTTTTCTTCCTGATCTCTTTGCATATAGCAATGCCATCCATCTCGCCTGGCAGCATAATATCAAGCACCACCAAATCATAGTCATGGCTATCTATAATACTTAAAGCCTCTGGGCCATTGTTAACTGCGTCCGACACCACGCCATCTTGCCTAAGGCCTGTTTGCAATAAATTGACCATTTTTTCATCATCCTCAACTATAAGAATATTCATAAATAAAATTTAAAAGTTAAAACTAAAAATTAAAATTGATGAAGTCCCGACTAGTCGGGACGACTATTTATTAAAGTCGCTTTGCGACACCTAAATTTTACATTTTGACTTTTTCATTTTAACTTATTTTAGTATTATATCTAACAAAAATTAATATTTAGTAAGAGTATTTTTGCCCGTCTTCATAAACGCATATACACTCTACTTTGTGATCAAGTCTACGGGCAATCCGCCGTAGCCTTGGCGCAGGCGGATACTCATACAGATTTAGTAAAAAAGGTTACTTTACGTTTGTTAATAAAATTAAAAATTCTTGCTATGTTAGCCAAAAAAACTCTTAATTTAATTTAAACTCCTTAAGCTATAATACATATAGAATTAGTTAATTTAGAAAAGCTGAGTTAGTTTAATACTCTTAAGAGCAGGCTGTTGGCAATAGAACATTCTGCTCCAGGAGAAATTTATGTTTATTCGGGCACCAACCTAAATAAACGTGACAATTGATTAGGCTATATCAAACCATGGATATAAATAGTTATTAAAAACAATTGATCCATACAGCTATAGCCAACAATACAGAGGAAGAGGATCTCGAGTCTGACTCGGGATTCTCTTTATTTTTTTAATATTTTTTTATCTGCATAGTTAGTTGAACTTATTGAATTTTCATCTGAAACCAGCCGCTTTGATTGCCCAAAGTTGCATTTAAGTATATTATATCACCCTTTTTATTAACTACTATATTTTTTATTTCAGACAACTCAATTAACTCATAATTTTGCCGATCTATAGAATCTACAAGTTCAACGACTTTTATCTTATTTTTATTTTGATAAATAACATAGTTACCACTAGGATGCCACTTAGCACTATCAATGCCCGAGGAAACCCTCGTTATTAATCTTTTTTTACCACTATTTAGATCTATGGTCCAAAGCTCAAAGTCATTATAATAAACTAGCTTATTGTCTCGTTCAAGCCAATCAAAGTCTGTTACATCTGAAATTATCAGCCTTTCTTTTATAGAAGAATCATTATCTAGGCTAAAGATATATAAAATATTGTTAAGCGTGTCTTTCAAAGCTAGCCTATTGGCAGACAAATTAACAAACTCATAATTAGTTTTGGGCAAAGTTGTTAAAACAATGCGTGAATCATCTGTCAACGAATGACTGACCAGCTCAATAAACTCCAACTTAGGATTTAATACAATCTCTGTTCCGTTCCTCATTAAGCTTGTGCTAGTGGCAAAGCCAATACTTAAACTGCTTGGCAAAGTACCTATATAGGTAGGTATAATATTTTTTTTAAAAAGTTGAATTTGGTTTAAAAACCTAGCTTCTGAAGCCCTTAAGCTAACTGTTCTTTGCCAATTAAAATATCCTTCTTTTCCCACCACAACCTCATACTCTTGTGGTAGCAAAGTAGTGACCCTGGTGTCTGTTTTGTCTTTATAAAGTTTCCCGTTTAGCCAAATTTGGGCTTTATCTGGGTTTGAGTCTATGGCTAAAGCACTGGTTTTTTGTATAACCTGCCTGGTAAAATTATACCTAAAGCCTGATGCATACAAAAGCAACACAGGTGACAAAACAAAAAATACAAAGATAAAGCTCAAATAAATAATTCTTTTATGTACGATGGTCATAAACAATAAAATTCGCGTATTAGTGAGCTATTTGTCACTCGTTTGCGCTGATTTGTATAATTTCTCTAGTTGATCAACTGACTTTTCCCAAGTATACTTTTCTTCCACTAATTGACGGTTAGCTAGACCTGCTTTTACAAGTAACTCCTTGTCATTTAATACTAATTCCAGCTTTTCAGCAAGACTATCTATGCTGCCAGGTTTTACTAGAAAATCTTTATTTTGTATCAAGGTCCTAACTCCAGGCAAATCCGAAGCCAGCACAGGTAAACCAGAACTCATAGCTTCTAGTACAACCAAACCAAAAGCCTCGGCTTTGCCAGTTGATGGGAACACAAACAAATCTGCCGATTTATAAATTTTTGGCAACTCTTCATCCGAAGCAAATCCTATAAACTCTACATATTTATCAATTTGCAGCTGGCTAGACAATCTTTGATAGTAGGCTGATAAATCACCGCTGCCTGCTATCTGTAAATTATAATTTTGATTTGCTAATTTTCTAAAAGCTTGCAGCAATATATCCAAACCCTTGAAATGATGCGCGCGATCCAGAGCGCCAACAAATAATATTTTCAGAATATTTTTGTTTCTGGCTTCCGGTCTCTTATTTTTAGGCATGAATCTGCTATGATCTACACCAAGCGGCACTTCAATAAATCTATTATCAATCAAGTTTCTCAAATCAGAATCCCGAGCATAATCTAAAGAACTAACTATAACTTTATCTGCTGATTTGAGCAGTGGCTTGAAAATAAACCTTGACGGAACGCTGAGAATTTCTGTAAAGAAGCTTAATTGGGCATCATGATGATATTGGACTATCAGTTTGACGTTTTTTAAACTTCAAAAACTCCGCATCATCCAAATAATCTCTTGACCGCCAAAAAAAGGTATATGCAAATGAATAAGAAACGGTTCATTCGTATTTTTTATTTCCTGCTTTAACCATTGCCCAATTCCCGGCACAAAGCCGCCATTGCCATATTTTAAAAGGGGCTTAATTCGATGGATTTTAATATCATCAATAGTTTCTTCCCCTGGCCATGACTTATCATAGTGCAAAGTTAAAACCTCTACTTCATGTCCCCTTAAGACAAGTTGCCTAGCCTGGTTATACACCACATTGGTCATACCTGACCGGTAAGGCAAGAAAACTGGCGATATGTGGATAATTTTCATATTTGAATTATACTGACGTTTTAGTAAAATAAAGACTCGATCTTCTTAAACTTAAACCAGGGGGTGAAATGAACTGTAAAAAGAATAAATGCGGAAGTTTGCGGATGTTTTCATCCAAAAACGAAATTATTATTTTAAAGGTTTTTGATGATATAAGTTGTGATACTTTTATTATCGGACCAGGTAAAAGAAAAACAATAAACAGGAAAATTCTGGATCAGTTGCTTCTTGATGATGGCACAAAATCAACTATTACCAGTATACCTCTTCACAATCAAAAAAATAGATTAATTCTTGAACAGGCTGGTATTATTGAAGCTGGCAAGCAACAGCTTACTAATAAAGCCTACTTGCTTATATCAAGCCAGGGAAAATCAACTTATGGGCAGATGGATTTATTTACATTAAAAAGCCTCATGTCCAAGCTAGAGTATAGTACTAGTGATTTTAAGTCGACTATTTAAACTCGACTTTAAAAATCTAAACTAAAAAATTCTTGACAAACCTCCAATACCCTCTCATTACTGGATTTCCAATCCAAGTGAGGAGAGGGTTTTTTATTTCCTGAAAGTCTATCCAGCCCACAAAATCCCGCATTAATTCCTTATCATTTACGACTTTGTCACTCTGAGCTTGTCGAAGGGTTTGAATCTCTTTTCTTTTTCTCAAAATCAATCCAAAATTTTTGACAATCCAATCATAACCTCTAAACCTCTCCCGCCAGAAGCCGCGCATTATAGCAAAAAGCGTAACGCCAATTTCCATAGCTATCCAGGCTGGGAAAATAAGTATTAAAGTTTTTAGTTTATAGTACTTCAATAATGTGTATTGCCTATTTCTCTCCATTAAATAATACTTATAATTAAACTTCTTCTGTTGTTTGTTGTTGGTTGTTGGTTGTTGGTTGTTTTTTAAAAACTGATACTTATGGTAAACCACAGATTTTGGAGCCAAGTAAGACTTAAAACCAACCAGCCTCAGACGCAAGCCAATATCAGAGTCTTCATGATAGCTTTCTAAGGCCTTATCTAGCAAACCAACTTTTTTCAAAGCATCTGCTTTGTATAATACAGCAGCTCCTGAAGCATATGTGATCTCTCTACTGTTAGTTGTTAGATGTTTGTTGTTAGATGTTAGTTTCTCAAGATTGCCTCCTGCAAACCCAAAGCCTAAAAAATGCAGGTAATTGCCATAGCTATTAATAATATCTTTTCTTCCCCAATAAAGGAGCAGTGACTGAACTGCTCCAATAGTAGGTTCTGACCTGGCTGTTTTGATTAATTCTTCAATCCAGTTGGGCTCAACAACTGTATCCTGGTTAAGCAGTACTATATAGTCGGACTTATTGGCCAGCGCGTTCCTAATGCCTATGTTATTCCCGCCTGCAAAACCTCTGTTTTGATCCAAACAAAACATATAAGCGCAAGCAGGCAGGTTGAAAGTTAAGTAGTCAACTGATCCATCACTAGATGCATTATCTACAAATATAATTTCCTGCTCGCCATCAGGCCATTTGGTTTTACTCAAAGACTCCAGCAGTTCTGGCAAATACTGCTTGCCATTAAAAGTAACAATAATAACTGATATTTTCATAATTACCCGGGATTAAACAAGCGGACTTTTAATGTTTTTTATTGAAGGTCTCATGACTTTTGTATAAACCTGCGTTGTTCTAATATTAGCATGGCCGAGTAACTCCTGCACATAGCGCACGTCAATTCCGTTTTCCAGCAAGTGCGTGGCAAAGCTGTGGCGCAGACTATGAAAGCTAGCCGGCTTTTTAATTCGCGCTTTCTTCAAGGCCGCGTAAAAAACTTTTTGTGCGCTGGCCTCGCTCAAGTGACCACCCCGCTCGCTGGCAAACACAACATCACTTGCTTCTTTGCCAGACAAAAACTTTTTTAAATCACCTACCACAGATTGTGGCAGTAGCGTAATTCTGTCTTTCTTGCCCTTGCCTTGCCGCACTTTAATCATCAAATCGTCTAAATCAATATCTTGAACTCTTAGACTGACTACTTCACTGACCCGCAAGCCCGCGCCATAAGCCATACTGATTAAAAGTTTGTGTTTTTGATTGCTAATACTATCTATTAATCTATTAATTTCTTTTTGGCTGAGGACTTCAGGCAATTTCTGCGTTCGTTTGGGATGCTTTATTTTCTCAAAACCAGGTCGCTTGTAAACCTGAGTATATAAATAATTAATAGCATTAGCAGCAAGCGCAATAGTCTGGCTGGATAATTTTCGTTTCTGCTTTTGATATAAATATTCCTTAATTTCTTCCTGGGTTAAGTTCTTTAACGGCTTTTGGTAAAATTTATAAAAATCTTTAATCACACCCAGATACGCCGTGATGCTCTTGCGGCTGTAATTGCGCAATTCCATTTCCCATTTTATAATATCAAGTAAGTTGAGCATAAGTGAATTATATCAAATATTCCACATATTATACAAATTTTGGTATAATAACCTCAAACATTCCACATATAAACCAGTTATGCAAAATCGCCTGCGCGATTTTGCATAAAGCTCGCGGTTCCCGCTGTCA
>Ga0114931_10006959_pt1 | contig 13878 bp, 15 predicted proteins | sample 2SBtaG_FD_89579 | JGI IMG/M metagenome (GOLD analysis project Ga0114931, IMG submission 89579) | Deep subsurface microbial communities from Kolumbo volcano to uncover new lineages of life (NeLLi) - 2SBTROV14_V59a metaG | ecosystem: Environmental > Aquatic > Marine > Volcanic | place: Kolumbo...
GCGGGCCGAGCGGAACGCGCGAGCCAGGCGGGCCGGGCGGCCCGGAGCCCCTCGGCCCGCGGCCGGCGAAGCCATGAGGCGCGGCGGTAAAGCTGGTAGATTGGAGACCGTCGCCGGGCCGACCGGCACCCCCCGGACCTGCAACCCCTTCTCCTCACGACGGTCCCATGAAAGTCTATCTCGACCTGCTGCGACACGTTCTCGAGAAGGGCGTCGACCGAGACGACCGGACGGGAACCGGCACGCGCAGCGTCTTTGGCTGGCAGATGCGCTTCGACCTGGCCGCGGGCTTCCCGCTCGTGACGACCAAGAAGCTCCACACGCGCTCGATCGTCCACGAGCTCCTCTGGTTCCTGCGCGGCGAGACCAACGTACGGTCCCTCCAGGAGGCCGGCGTGAGCATCTGGGACGAGTGGGCCGACGAGCAGGGCGAGCTCGGGCCCGTCTACGGCCGCCAGTGGCGCGCCTGGCCGACGCCAAAGGGCGGGCACGTCGACCAGATCGCTGGCGTCGTGGCCGCGATCCGTGACGACCCCGACTCGCGCCGCCTGATCGTCTCGGCCTGGAATCCCTCCGACGTGCCCCGCACCGCGTTGCCGCCCTGCCATGTGCTCTTCCAGTTCTACGTCGCGGGCGGGCGGCTCTCCTGCCAGCTCTACCAGCGGAGCGCGGATCTGTTCCTGGGTGTTCCCTTCAACATCGCCTCCTATGCACTCCTCACGCAGATGGTCGCCCAGGTGACCGGCCTGGAGGCCGGCGAGTTCATCCACACGCTCGGTGACGCCCACCTCTACCGGAACCACTTCGAACAGGCCCAGCTCCAGCTCGGCCGGACGCCGCGGCCACTGCCGCGCATGCGCCTCGACCCGACCGTAGGCTCGATCTTCGGCTTCCACTACGAGGACTTCACCCTCGAGGGCTACGATCCCCATCCGCACATCGCCGCTCCCGTCGCCGTATGACCGGAGAGCCGGCCGCTTGGTGAGACCGACATGGGGAATCGGGTGAGCCTTTCCATCGTCGTCGCCTGCGCCGAGAACCGCGTGATCGGCCGGGGCGGCGGCCTGCCCTGGCAGCTGCCCGACGACCTGCGCCGCTTCCGTCGGCTGACGACGGGCCATGCGATCCTGATGGGCCGGCGCACCTGGGAATCCATCGGACGGCCGTTGCCCGGCCGTCGCAACCTGGTCGTCACCCGGAGCCCGATCGCCGTGGCCGGCGTCGAGACGCGTGCCAGCCTGGAAGCCGCCCTCGCGGCCGTGGCCGGCGAGCCCGAGCCGTTCGTGATCGGGGGCGAGGGGCTCTATGCGGCCGCCCTGCCCCAGGCGACGCGACTCCACCGGACGCGGGTTCACGCCGAGCTCGCGGGGGACGCCTTCTTCCCCGAGGTGGACTGGAGCGCCTGGCGGCTCGTCTTCGAGGAGCGCCACGCGGCGGACGACCGACACGCCTACGCCTTCAGCTTCGAGACCTGGTAGCGGACGGGTACAATGGCACCATGACCGAGCGCTCTCCGTCCCGGACGCCCGAGCCGGCGACGCCCCCCAGGGCGAGCGCCTTCGTGGACGAGCAGCGCGAGACCGTGATCGCGGTGTTCGGCGACTCGGCGCGCTCGGGCCGCTGGGTTCCGCCGGAGCGCCTGCTCGCGGTCGCCGGCTTCGGCAACGTCAAGCTCGACTTCCGCGACGCGGACCTGCCCGAAGGGCCCACGGAGATCCGCCCCTTCGCGGTCTTCGGAAACGTCGAGCTGATCGTGCCGCGCGATCTCGACGTCGAGCTGAACGGGGTCTCGGTATTCGGCAAGGTCCAGCACCGCAGCGCCCGACAGGCGGGGCGCAAGCTCATCGACCGCGTGCTCGGCCGGCCGGCCTCGGGCCCCGTCGACGGCGACGAGGTGGACGACGGGGACCACTGGCTCGTCGTCCACGGTTGGGCGGTGTTCGGGAACGTGAAGGTCACGGTAGTCGACCCGTGATCGGGCGGGTTCGTCCGTGAGCCGGCGTTTCGGCGCCATCCGTCAGAACGGCTACGTGGTGCGCGACATCGAGGCCGCCCTCGCGCACTGGACCGAGGTCCTGGGCGTGGGCCCGTTCTTCTACTTCGCCCGCGTGCCGGTCGAGGACTTCCGCTACCACGGCGAGCCGTCGCCTCTCGAGGTCTCGATTGCGCTCGCCCAGTGGGGAGATCTCCAGATCGAGCTGATCCAGCAGCGCAACGATGCACCGTCGATGTATCGCGACTTCCTCGCCGGCGGGCAGGAGGGCCTCCAGCACGTGGCGTGCTGGTACGACTCCCTCGACGAGCCGCTCGAGCGGGCGGCGCGCTGGGGGCTCGCGGTCGCTCAGAGCGGCCGCATCGGCGAAGGCGGCCGCTTCGCCTACCTGGGCACCGAGAGCCACGCGGGAACCGTGGTGGAAATCTCGGAGGTCGGTGGCGCCAAGGGCCGCTTCTTCGAGCACGTGCGTCGCTGTGCCGCCGGCTGGAATGGCGAGGATCCGGTGCGGCCGGTGGGTGCGCGGCCGAGCGCGGGCTAGACCTTGAAGGCGGTCTCGAGGATTCCGTACACCTGCTCCTCTTCCCGGGAGACCCGGCCGCCCAGGCCGAGGAAGCCACCGGCCGCCTCGGCCACGGTCCGGGCACGCGAGAGGACCTCGCGCTTCAGCGCCTTGCGGTCCTCGGGCAGCATCTCCTCGCAGAGTGCACCGATGTAGTCGCGCCAGGCGGCGAGCAGCCGCGGTGCCGGCCGCTCGTCGAGCCAGTCCTGGAGCAAGGCGAAGGCCGCGCTTCCGGGCGCCACGCCCTGGGCCTCCGCGCCCTTCAGGATCGCGTCGCGCTCGCGGGCGTCCATCTTCGCGTCGGCCCAGGCCACCTCGACGAGCGGAACCAGGGTCAGGGCCGCCAGGGTCTCGGCACCGATCCCGAGTTCGACGAGCTTGTCGAGGACCGCGTCGTCCGCGATGCCCGACAGGCGACTCATGGCGGCCTTGGACTCCTCGCTCAGGCGCTTCAGGTGGAGATCCGCCGCGAGCCGGGCGTTCTCCTTGCGGAAGAACTCCTCCTCGAGCGCCTTGCGACGCTCGGCCAGGGGCTCCTTCTTCTCGGCCATTCGGACGAACTCCTCCCTCGACGTGGCTGGCGCCGAAGGATACCGGGCCAGACCGGGCTGCAAAGCCGCTTCGATCGTTGGTCTTTTACCCCGGATCCGGGGCTCCGGGGCCCAGAAGGGAGCCAGGAGCCGCTTTTTTGGCGACCGTCGACGCCGGGAGGGGTAGGATTCGCGCGATTGGAGGCGCCTGGGGCGCTCTCCCGCAACAAGAGGGGGTCGGAATGGCGGAAGAGGTTCTGGTGGTGGCTTCGAAGCTCAAGTCCTACATCCGCGACAAGTCCGGGATGAACACCTCGGCCTCGGTGCTGACGGCGCTGTCGGACCGGATCCGGGAGCTCTGCGACCAGGCGATCGAGAGCGCCCGGAGCGACGGGCGAAAGACCGTCAAGGACCGCGACTTCTCCGGCTAGGCGGGGCTCCGGCAGCGCCCGGCTCCAGAACGCGTCGTCCCGGCCGGGCCGCGCGCGGCGGGCGCGTCGGAGCGCCCGCGGGCCCGCCCACCGGGAGACGACGGAGCCGCCTCGAGCGGAACGGATGATGCGGCTACTGGATGGCGTGCGGGCGGTCTTCTTCGACCTGTTCGACACCTTGATCCGAATCGACGAGGCCCGCCTGCCCGCCATGAAGGTGGACGGCCGGCGCGTCCGTTCGACGCTTCCCCTGATCCACCAGCGTCACCTGGCCGGGCGCGACGTCTCGCCCGAAGCCTTCCTGGCGGCCCTGCGCGCCACGATGCGCGAGATCTCGGAGCAGAAACGGGAGAGCCTGGACGAGGTTCCCGCCCTCGAGCGCTGGCGCCGGGTCGTGGCCCGGCTGGCGCTGCCCGCGGACGGCTCGAGCGAGAGCCTGGCGGCCGACTTGACCGAGGCCCACGCGCGCGCGCTTTCCGACGCCGCGATCCCCGTGGATCAGGCCCGCGAGGTGCTCCTACGGGTCCGCGACCGGGGCCTCGGGCTCGCCTTGATCTCGAACTTCGACCACGCGCCGGCCGCCGACTGGATCCTCGAGACCGCAAACCTCGCCGACCTGATCGACCAACGCGTGATCTCCGAGGCCGTGGGCATCCGCAAGCCCGACGCCCGCATCTTCCGCAAGGCTCTCGACCACTTCGCTCTGTCACCCGGCGATTGCCTGCACGTCGGCGACCAGGCGCGGGCCGATGCCTGGGGCGCCGGCCGCCTCGGCCTGCGGACGGTGTGGATCAGCCGCCACACCGAACCCTATCCGGAAGCGGAGCATCCACCCACGCTCACCGTGACGAGGCTCGCCGACGTGCTCGGGCATTTCTAGCCCGAGGGTCGGGAGCGGCGACCGTTCTCGCCGACGCGGTCCTCGTACTCGACCGCGATCACGACGAAGGTCGCGACCCCCTTGGGGCGGCGCACCGTGACCTCGTCGTCCACGCGCTTTCCGAGCAGCGCGCGACCCATGGGCGATTCCATGCTGATCCGCCGCTCGCCGGCGTCGGACTCGTCGGGGCCGACGACGCGGTAGCACCGGGCCTCGCCGGCGTCGTCCTCGAGGGTCACCCAGGCGCCGAAGAAGATGCGCTGCCGCTCGTGCGGCGGCGCGTCGACCACCACGAGCTGCTCGAGACGCTTGTTCAGGAAGCGCACGCGGGAGTCGATCTCGCGGAGCCGCTTCTTCCCATAGATGTACTCGGCGTTCTCGGAGCGATCTCCCTGGACGGCCGCCTCGGAGACCTCGCGAGTCACCCGTGGGCGCTCGACCCGCCAGAGCTGATCCGCCTCGGCTCGCAGCTTCTCGTAGCCCTCCGGCGTGATGTATCGCTTGCGCTCGACCACTCGGCGTTGATAGCAAACAGTCATGGGACCCGACGCGCGCGTGGACCGGACGTTCCAACGAACCGGTGTGGCCGAGGTCGAAGCTGCGCTGGCCTCGGGCGAGGCCGTCTCGCGCGTGTTCGTAGCGCGTGGGCCGGCCGCCCCGGAGGTCGCACGACTCGTCGCCCGGGCGCGAGCCCTGGGCATCCCGGTCGAGTCCGCCAGTGCGGGCGACTTGCGGCGCTTGTCCCTCGGGACGCCTCCTGCGGGGATCCTCGCGCTCGTCACCCGCGATCCGGGCGCGTCGCCGGAGACGATCTTCCAGGGACCCGGAGCCAAGTGGCTGCTCGTGGGTGCGGCCTACCCGGGCAACGTGGGCGCCGCGCTGCGGACCATGGAGGTCTCGGGCGCGGCGGCCGCCTTCGTGGACGCCGAGCTCGATGGTGCCGGGCACCGCGCCGCCCTGCGGACCTCGATGAACAGCGAGCGCTTCATGCCCGTCCACTGGCAGGGCGCGGAAGGCGTGATCGCGCTCGCCCGGCAGACGCACCACGCCATCGTCGGGATCGAGGACGTGGGCGATCGCACCCCCTGGGAGGCGGAACTCACCGCACCGTCGCTGTTCGTGGTGGGGGGCGAGCAGCGAAGCCTTTCGCCCGAACGGCTCGCGGCCTGCGACCTCGTCGTGCGGCTGCCCATGCGGGGCTTCGTCCCTTGCTACAACCTGCAAGCCGCCGTAGCGGCCGTCGCGCTCGAGCGGCTGCGCCAGAGCGACGCGGCGTCGGGCGCCTGACCGGCCGATTTCGCTGGGTTTCCGGGCGCCTCGGGGCGTTTTACCGAAGTTTCACACGGATCGGACCCGGTCGGCCGAGCGACTCCTTATCCTGCCGTCTCTCGCGCCCCTCGCGGAGGAGTCCCCATGTCGGCCGAGCCGATGCAGAACCCGAGCCCCCGGACCGCCGGGTCTTCCCTGCAGAACCCGAGCCCCCGGACCGCCGGGTCTTCCCTGCGGAGCGGGATTCCCCGGGCCGCGGGCGCGCCGATCGAAACCCACTCCCAGGCCGATGGCCAGTGGAACCAGCTCGACTGGGTCCCGACCACGGTCTACTGGGGGATCCACGTTCTCGCGCTCGGCGTCTTCGTCGTGGGCGGCTCCACGACGGACCTCGTCCTGTTCGCAGTCACCTTCTGGCCGCGCATCTTCTTCGTCACCGGCGGCTACCACCGCTACTTCTCGCACAAGACCTACCGGACGAGCCGCCCGTTCCAGCTGGCCCTGGCCTTCCTGGGAACTACCTGCGTGCAGAAGGGCCCGCTCTGGTGGGCCTCCCTCCACCGTCACCACCACCGCTACTCGGACCAGCCCGAAGACGTCCACTCGCCGCGGCGCGGGTTCTGGTACTCGCACCAGGCCTGGATCGAGGATCCGGAATGGCAGGCGACCCGGGTCGAGCTGATTCCGGACTTCGCGAAGTACCCGGAGCTCCGGTTCCTGAACAAGTGGCACGTGATCGGGCCGGCCGCATTGATCGGCGTGTGCATCGCGGTGGGCGGGCTCTCGGGCTTCCTCTGGGGCTTCTGCCTCTCGACCACGCTGCTCTGGCACTCGACCTACACGATCAACTCGCTCTCCCACCGCTGGGGCAAGGTGCGCTACGAGACCGGTGACGACAGCCGCAACAACTGGGTACTGGCGCTGCTGACGCTCGGCGAGGGCTGGCACAACAACCACCACCGCTACCAGGCCTACGCCCGCAACGGCTTCTACTGGTGGGAGGTGGATCTCACGTACTACGTGCTGCTCGGCCTGGAGAAGGTCGGCCTGATCTGGGACCTCCGGCAGCCGCCGGCGGCAGTCCTGGCCGAGGGCCGCGGCGAGGCGCCGGCACGCAAGGCCGCCTAGCGCGCGCGGAGGCGCGGCCGGCCGCCGCCCGGACGGACCCGGCATCGGCCGGATCGAGTATCCTCGGCTTCGATGGAGCTCGGTCACGTCCAGATCCAGGGCGCGCGCGAACACAATCTCAAGTCCGTCTCGATCCGGATCCCCAAGAAGAAGCTCGTCGTCCTGACGGGCGTCTCGGGCTCGGGAAAGTCCTCCCTGGCCTTCGACACACTCTACGCCGAGGGCCAGCGGCGCTACGTCGAGTCGCTCTCGGCCTACGCGCGTCAGTTTCTCGGTCAGATGGAGAAGCCCCACTACGACCACATCCGGGGCCTGTCGCCCACCATCTCCATCGAGCAGAAGACCACGGGGACCAACCCGCGCTCGACGGTGGGCACGATCACGGAGATCGCCGACTACCTGCGGGTCCTCTATGCCCGGATCGGCGTGCAGCACTGCCACCGCTGCGGCCGGCCCGTTTCGGGCCAGACGGCCCAGGCGATCGCCGAGGAGCTCGCGGGCCGAGAGGCCGGCACGCGCCTCTGGCTGCTGGCCTCGCTGCTGGTGAACCGCAAGGGCGAGCACCGCGAGCTGCTGGCCGACGCGCGCTCCCAGGGCTTCACGCGGCTGCGGATCGACGGCGAGTTCGTCGAGAGCGAGTCCATCGAAGCCCTGGACAAACGCCGCAAGCACACCGTCGAAGCGGTCGTGGACCGCCTGGTCGTGAAGCCGGGCGTGCGGGCCCGACTGGTCGACTCGGTCGAGAGCGGCCTGCGCGTGGGCCAGGGCAGCCTCGTCGCCTGGACGGAGGCGGGCGGAGACGAGGTCTTCTCGGAGCACCGCGCCTGCGCACGCTGCGGAGTGTCCTTTCCCGAGCTCACGCCCCAGGCCTTCTCGTTCAACAGCCCCCAGGGCATGTGCGTCGAGTGCAACGGGCTCGGCACGGTGGTGGACATCGACCCGGAGCTCGTGATCCCCGACGGCTCGATCTCCCTGGCGGAAGGCGCGCTCAAGCCCTGGGGCGAGCTGGGCGAGCACCGCACGGGCTGGTCGAGCCGGCTGCGCCTGCGGGTGTGCCAGGAGCTCGAGATCCCGCTCGACCGCCCCTGGCGACGGCTTCCGAAGCGCCAGCGCGAGCGGCTGCTGCGGGGTACGGGCGAGCGCCGCTACCCCATGCGATGGGACAACGGCGAGATGCGGGTCCGGTTCGAGGGCGTGCTGCCGCGGCTGATGCGCGTGTTCAAGAACACCCGCTCCGAGCGCATGAAGCGCTGGTACCAGCAGTTCCTGGCCACGACGCCGTGCTCCGCCTGCGGCGGGGCGCGACTTCGCGCCGAGAGCGCGGCCGTCCGCGTCGCCGACCGGACGCTCGTCGAGGTCTCGACCCTGACCATCGACGCCGCGCGAGACTTCATCGTGGGCATGAAGCTCGAGGGCGCGGCGCGGAAGATCGCCGCGGAGCTGCGCAAGGAGATCGCCGCGCGGCTCAAGTTCCTGGTCTCGGTCGGCCTTTCCTACCTCTCGCTCGGGCGACCGGGCCCGTCCCTCTCGGGCGGCGAGGCCCAGCGCATCCGCCTCGCCAGCCAGGTGGGAAGCGAGCTGACCGGTGTCATCTACATCCTGGACGAGCCCTCCATCGGGCTCCACCAGCGCGACAACCGGAAGCTCCTGGCCACCCTCCGGCGGATGCGGGACATCGGAAACACCGTGGTCGTGGTCGAGCACGACGAGGAGACGATCCGCAGCGCAGACCACGTGATCGACTTCGGGCCCGGCGCCGGCGTCGCCGGAGGCCACGTGGTTCATGCGGGCACGCCGGCGAGCCTGGCCCGAAGCCGCAGGTCCCTCACTGGGGCGTACCTCGCGGGCCGCCGGGCGATCGCCGTGCCGGAGACGCGGCGTCCGGCGACCGGCAGTCTCAAGGTCCTGGGCGCCTGCGAGAACAACCTGCGCGACCTCGACGTGGAGTTCCCGCTGGGCATCCTGACCGCGGTCACCGGTGTGTCGGGCGCGGGCAAGTCGACCCTGGTGAACGACATCCTCCAACCGGCGCTGGCACGCCAGCTTCACGGCAGCACACGACGTGCCGGCCGTCACCAGGGCCTCTCGGGCGCCGGTCAGGTCGACAAGGTGGTGGGCATCGACCAGCGCCCGATCGGCCGCACCCCGCGCAGCAACCCGGCCACCTACATCAAGGTCTTCGACGAGATCCGGGCCTTCTTCGCGCAGCTTCCAGGCGCGCGCGTGCGCGGCTACAAGCCGGGCCGTTTCTCCTTCAACGTGAAGGGCGGCCGCTGCGAGCACTGCCAGGGCGACGGCATGCGGAAGATCGAGATGCACTTTCTCTCGGACGTCTACGTTCGCTGCGAGGCTTGCCACGGCCACCGCTTCAACGACGCAACTCTCGAGGTCCGCTTCAAGGGCAAGAGCATCGCCGACGTGCTGGACCTGACCGTGGCCGAAGCCGCCGAGCACTTCGCGGCCCATCCCAGGGTGCGTGGCCCCCTCGAGCTGTTGATCGACGTAGGGCTCGACTACCTCCAGCTCGGCCAGCCCTCGCCCACGCTCTCGGGGGGCGAGGCCCAGCGCATCAAGCTGGCCCGCGAGCTGGCCCGACGCGCCACCGGCCGCACGATCTACATCCTGGACGAGCCGACGACGGGGCTCCACTTCGACGACGTGAAGAAGCTGCTGCGCGTGCTCGAGCGGCTCGTCGAGTCCGGGAATACGGTGGTGGTGATCGAGCACAACCTAGACGTCATCAAGACCGCCGACTGGGTGATCGACCTCGGGCCCGAAGGAGGGCCGGCGGGCGGAGGCCTGGTGGCCCAGGGGCCGCCCGAACGCGTGGCGCGCGTGAAGGCGTCCCATACCGGGCGACACCTGGCGCCGCTGCTCGGCGGGCGCCGGCGCTCCGCCGGGAAGCGACGACGCTAGCGACCGTGGCGCACGTCGAGCGGCTCGCGATCGCCCTGGGGCTGCTGCTGTACGGATTCGGCAGCTACTTCTGGATCGCCCGATCCGTCGATCCGACCACCGCCGCGAGCCTCGCCACGCCCTGGGACGCGCGCATCCCGTTCGTCCCGGCGTCCATCTACGTCTATGCCTCGGTCTACGTGCTGATCGCGCTCCCCATCTTCCTCGTGGAGAGCCCCGCGCTGTTTCGCCGGGCGGCGTGGGCCTACGGATCGATGCTGACCGTCTGTCTGCTCTGCTTCCGCTTCTTCCCGGTCAGCGGCGCGGAGCTTCGGCCGTCCCTCGACGGTCTGAACGCCAGCCCGTTCGTCCTCTGGGGCCTGCGGCTCAACTATGCGCTCGACCCACCACTGAACCTCTTCCCATCCCTCCACCTGGCCGGGGCGAGCCTGGCGGCGCTCACGACCTGGAAGGCGCGACGGACCTACGGACTCGTGGCCTTCGCCGCGGTGGCCATCGTGTCCGTCTCGGTCTGCACGGTGAAGCAGCACTTCTGGGTGGACGCCGTGGCCGGGATCGGTCTGGCCCTCGCCGTCTACGCAGTGCTCCTGCGCCCCTTCGTCCTGCCGCCCGGCGAGCGAGCCGCGCGCGGGCTCGGCGCCTGGCTGGCGTTCGCGGTGCTCTTGCTGGGTTCCTACGGCCTCCTGTACGCACTCTTCCTTAGCGGCGCCGGCCGCGGGCCGGGCCGGCCGCCCGCCGGCCCGGCGGCGGTCAACTTCCACCCCCGACTGGTCGATGAGAGGGCGTTCCTTGACGAGAGGTCCGACATGGAAGCCGACGAGCCCTGTCAGCACTCTGGCCGCGTCGCCGACCTGATGACGCCGAAGCCGATGGTTGCGACCCCGGACGCGCCGGTGGCCGAGGTCTTCGACATGATGAACGAGCGACGCATACGCCACGTTCCCATCGTCGACGAGCAGGGTGAGCTCCAGGGGCTCGTCTCCCGCTGGTACCTGTTGGGGCACTCGAATCGAGGGGGTCACTCGGGAAACGCGGCCTGGGGCGACACGACGGTCGGCGAGCTGATGAGCGAGGCCGTCGACACCGTATCGGCCGATTGCTGCGCGGCCGAGGCGGCCCGCCACATGCTCCGCACGAAGCGCAGCTCGCTGCCGGTCGTGGACGCGAAACGCTGCGTGATCGGAATCCTCACCGAGGCCGACTTCCTGCGCCTCGCCGTGCGCGGCAAGCCCGCCTGCAGCTGCGAGGGGGTCCGGGCGGCCGGCTAGGTCCCGCTCGCGGGGACGGCATCCGCCAGCTCCGGATGCGCCGGCACGCAGGGGGTTCCTTGCGTGCGGGCGAGCATCTCGGCCAGGGCGTGGATCGTCGCGGCCGCGTCGTTCTCGGCCCAGCGTTCCGGATCTGGTGGGTTCGCAATCGAGAAGACGTGGAAGCTGCGCCGGGGCCAGAGCAGCTGCCAGCCGGGACGGCTCACCTCGATCGTCACGCTGGGCGTGCCCAGGCCGTGCAGCAGGAAGGGGTCGAGCTGGCCAACGATGGCGGCCGAGCGCTCGGGAACGGGCCGGTAGGCGCACCCCTGCCGCGATTGGAACGGGCCGTGGAAGGTGCGGAGGGCGCGCTGGGCCTTCTCGCGGTCGACTCCGGGGACCTCGGGCAGGTACACGACGCACCCGAAGCTGTGGAAGTTCACGGCGCCGCAGAAGCCCTCGCGACGCGCCAGCTGGGCGAGCGCCAGGCACTCGGGCTCCGAGAGCGGGTGTGGACCCCGATAGTAGGCCGAGCCCGGTGCATCCCGGCCGCTGTTCCAGGCCGGCTTGCCCGCAACGGGAACGAACGGAAAGTTGCGATTCGGATCGACGCCGCCCTGGGTGAAGCGAGCCCAGCCGAGCCGTGTCCGGCCGCGGGCTCGCCAGATGCGCTCGGCGCCATCGGGGTTCAGGAGCGGCACGACGACGACCTCGGCTGCATCGAGCAGGCCCGTCGTCTCGGGATCGTGCCCGTAGCCCTCGGCCAGGAGCCGCGCCACGCGCCGCGCGACGTAGCCGCCCACGTACTCGACGGCGTGGATCTGCGCCGTCACCAGCAGGCGCGGCCGTCGCTCGACGCCGTCGCCGCGGAGGCGGAAGGCGCGGATCGGACGTCCCTCGCGGGAGCAACCGATCGATTCGACTCGAATCCGTCGCGGATGCGTTCGGACCAGATCGTCCATCTCGCGCTCGGCGTCCTCGGGCGAGGGATACGGCGTTCGCGAGAGGTCCGGCGGAAAGAACGAGGCCAGCAGCCCCGCCGCGGCCCAGACGCCGATTGCCACGAGGGCTGCCAGCCAGAGCGTCACGGCAGCCCCAGCTGGGGATCGAACCACGTGAGGATCCGCCCGTTCTGCTCGCGCGGGTAGGCGTGCGAGAGGTCCGCGACCTCGTGGTAGACCACGTCCGCGCCGTGCTGGACCAGCACGTCGCGAGCCTCCCGGGCCAGGCTCACGGGGAACATCCAGTCGAGGGCGCCGTGGACGAGGTGGATGCGGCGCCCGGCCGCGCGTTCGAGGTTGCCATTCGCGAAGTTCGCCGGGTGCAGCACCCCCGAGACCGGAGCCAGGGCCGAGAAGGGAGAGTCCACGGCGAGGCCGGCGAGGAGGCTGAAGGTCGCACCGTCGGAGAGGCCCGTCAGCAGGATGCGCTCGCGATCGATGCGCCAGCGCTCCACCACCCAGGCGACCATCGAGCGCAGGGCCCGACCGTCGATCTCCGGATCCTGGAGCGACCAGGTCGTGTCGCGAGAGGTGGGCGCCAGCAGGAGGAAGCCGCGACTGCGCGCCTCGCGCAGCCAGGTCCACAGGAAGTCGCGGCCGTGTCCGAAGCCACCGTGGAGTGCGACCACCAGGGGCCCCGGGGGCGACGCGTCCCGGGCAGCGGGAACGTACAGGTGGAATCCGCCGCGGCCCTCGGGATCGCCGGCAACGTGGATGCCGCCACCCGGGCGCCCGGAGTCCTGCGCGGCCGTCGCCGCCCGCGGCGGGGAGGGATCGCGCGAGCGGGCGGCCGGCTCGAGGAAGTAGTCGGAGACGGGCTGGAAGACATGGCGCAGCGGAAAGAGCGCCTCCTGAGCGCGCGCATGGAGCCGCATGGCTTCGAGGATGCCGCCGGCCGCCACCTCGGGCGGCGCCGGCGCAAGGAAGGCCTCGAGGGCGCGAGCGGCCAGCGCGACGACCCGGCCCAGATGGTGGTGGAGATCCTCCAACGCCTCGGGCGGAGCGACGGCGGCGAGCGATTCCCGCACCTCGACCAGGTCGCGGAGCCGCGGAGCCAGGGCCTCGCGAAGCCCCTCGATCTCCGGAGGGTGGAGCCGGCGCAGGGCCGCCTCGAGAGCCGAGAGCGCTTGCAGCAGCACGCCGCCGGAACGGGCGACCTGCGCTCGCCAGCCGTCTTCACCCTGGGTGGCCGTCATGGCCGCGAGCATAGGCGAGGAGTCGGAACGACGCGTCGATCCGACTAGTGGCGTGTCGCTCCGTCGTCGGGAATCAGCCGCAGCAGCACGCCGTAGAGCCCGTGCACGAGCTCGGCCTGGGAGGCCTGGAAGTCGGCCAGCGCTGCATCGACGCGCTGGCGGCTGCGGACCTGCTCGAGCTGACGTCCGAGCGTGTCCGCCACCATCTGCTCGAGGTGCTCGCGCGCCTCGCCCTGAAAATCGCGGCGGATCCTGGCGAGCGCGTCCGAGAGCTTGCGGGCGAATTCCGCGTGCTCGGGCTCCCGCGTCAGCTCGTCCAGGCGTCGTCGCAGGTCTTCCGCCATGGCCGGCAGGGTTGCAAGCCACGTTCCGCGACGCGTCCGCGAGCCATTTCAGGCGATGGGTCGCCGCCCACGACCGTGCTCCTGCGCGCCGCTTGCATGGCGACTTTCGACCCGCAGAGGCACGGCGCATGCCCTCTCGGGATTGCGCGGCACCCACCCGGGCAGCCGGTGCAATTCGCTGCGGCGGGCCGGGACGCCGGCCCCTCAGGGTTCGAAGCGCCCGGGGCGATTCTGCACGAGATGGAGCCCGATCAAGCGGGCGACGAACACCGTGAGATAGATCTGCCCCGTCACGGCTTGGAGCGCCGAGAGGCTCCGCGCCCCGGTCGCGAGGGGAACGACGTCGCCATAGCCCAGGGTGGTCTGGGTGACGAAGCTGAA
>Ga0114931_10006960_pt1 | contig 13877 bp, 12 predicted proteins | sample 2SBtaG_FD_89579 | JGI IMG/M metagenome (GOLD analysis project Ga0114931, IMG submission 89579) | Deep subsurface microbial communities from Kolumbo volcano to uncover new lineages of life (NeLLi) - 2SBTROV14_V59a metaG | ecosystem: Environmental > Aquatic > Marine > Volcanic | place: Kolumbo...
ATAGCCTCTCATTCCTTTGTGCTAATTCTCTTTCGCGTCTGGCCAATGCTTTCTTAAGCAGCAGCAGTTCATATTTGCGTTTTATGAATTCGTTCTTGCGATTACCAAGGCGCGCAAGCTCCACTTTTACGGCTTTCACACACATGGTACGCGGGTATTCTTGCATTAACTTGCGTAAATATATTGGTTTGTTTTTATTTCTGCTTAAGCGTTTCATGCATATGTTTTCGAGCGCAATCTGCCCTTTCTCTTCACATGCTGTTCCAGCAAACTCAGTCTTCAACCGCCGGATTTGCTCCCCATCGCCCCAACGCTCTGCTGATGAGATCCGGTTCATGCAAAACTCAATCATCGATTTTCGAGCACTTTTAGCGCACTGCGTTTGCGGGTATTTTTTTTGCAGTGATTTTAAAGATTTAATATCAGACGAGCGTTGCGCCCTGACCAAGACCTGTCGACAAAGCTCATCAGGCGTTTTTATCCTGGCCCTTTTCTGTTTTGCCTGGAGTTTGCTTGCAGTAAAACGGCCAATTTTTTTGGCGCACTCTGTACCACTATAACGTTTGACAAATTTTTGAATAAATTTAAGGTTGTTGCTAAAGTAGGCTGCGTAGGCTTCATCTTTTTTGGTGTTGCAAAAGCCATCCAGCCGCCTTAGCGCAACATTGCCGCATGGCCGCCCCTTATAGCTTGCAGCCAGATTTCTGAGTCTGCTTTCGTCTCTGCGATCCGACGCGTCGAACACCTCATCCATACAACTTAATGAACGAAGAGCCCTTTGCGGGTTGAGTGATGCAACTTTTTTAAAATAGAAATCATTGCTCAGATTACTCGACACCCAGGGTTCTTGAGAACCATTGGTTTTGTTCTTAACCTCCTGATTGACTTTCTTTATCATCTTTGTGAATGGCAAATTTGGCTTGCCAATATACCTTAACAGCGCCCTTGTATAGGGGCTATTACTAGCCTCTTTCACCCCGTCACTTGCAAGGGTGCCATTACTCGTCGACCAGGAAATAGCCTGGCCAAAACCGTATTGGCGCTTCCCCCTTTGAGCAGTTCTATTGACCGCAGCACGCGTTCCCTTTTTTCCTGGTCTGCGTTTTGCGGCCCGGCTAAGGTCAGGAGTATACGGCACCTTTCCGATATCACGATATGATTCAGCCAAAGGGTTGTTGCGGCAAGCATCCATAAAAATAATGCTAACCCGCTTTTTACTGTTCATCACTTTAATGATGTTGCTCAAATCGACGGAGTCAAACTCAAGATCTTCTTCCGCCTGAAAACCTGCATCTACGGGCATTAAATACATTTTGCCGCCAACTTGCACACCATGGCCAGCGTAGAAGAGCACGCCAACTTTTGCACCATCAAGTTTTTCTCTGAAAATTTTGATCGCTTTAATCATCTCGGAGCGCGTAACATTCACGGCTTTGACAACATCAAAATCGAGTCGTTTTAACCTGGCGGCCATTTTTGTAGCGTCATTGTAGGGATTTTCAAGCTTACCAATATTTTGATATCCGGCATTGCCAACAACCAACGCCACTCTCTCCCTGGCAATAGCGCTAGCTGACAGTGCCAGAAATATGAGCAATGAAATTACAAGTTTCTTCACAGCACCGCGCCTCCACTCTAAGAAATACTTTATTGAATGTGGCTTTCAATTCACTTGTCAAAATACAGAAATATGATAGCTCTCATTCGCTTTGATATCATGAAATACTTAACATTAGCATATAGATATCTATTAACGTAATGGAAGGTCCAGACGTATTTTTTCCTACTGCACCTTAGTCGACAAATCAAATTTTAAAAATTTGTTGGTCAACACCACGAACATTCGTGACTGCTAGAATAATACAACCACATTGGCCCCAGCGTAACTAAACCAATATCATTGATTGAGGTAAATGTCATCCACATTAACGGAACATTCCCGTGAACAGGGCCAGTTATCAAGATCAAAAAGGAGCATCTTTCAGTAGATAGCCCTTGCCCAAATCACTGCTTTTCATGTTTAAGTGTCTGACCGGAAATTATTTGTTGATTGTACTGGATTTTTTCTTCCCAAGCATCCTGATAACACTCTTGCTACCTCCAAACGCTTCATGTTCTTCAGGGATATTAAGAGGTCGTACATATTTCCAGTATTTAGAACCTTTACGCTTTCGCGGACCGTCCATTTTTGCCTCTTGAATCAGGGGCGACCCAATTATCTACGTGAACGACGACGCGCTCTCTTTTTCGCGCCAATTCTGCGCACATGGCGCAAGGCCGTCCGGCGATATTTGCGCCTGGCCTTGCGCCTTCGTGAAATCCGCCGACGGCTAGCCCGCCGCTTGCGCGATGCCACCTTTGTCAAAGCTTTGGCTTCGAGCAAAGCATAAGTCTTGTGCTGGCTTCGTGCTGCTTTCGTCCATGGTTCTGGCTTACAGCGACAATCCGCGACGAATTTCTTTTTGAACAAAAAGGCGTTTTTCAGCTTATTATATTTCTGTTTGCCCTTATAGGACACCATGTCTTTTATATCTGACCCTGGATTGGCATAATAATAGAGATGTGCCGGAGCCGCACCACAGCGCGAGGCGCAGAGATTAGCGTCTTTTTTCATACGGCCTTTTGTGGTCGAAAAGCTAACGGGGAAAAAATAGCCATCACAGGTGCGCACGCACATGGTCCGATAAGTACCCCGCCCATAAACATCCCTTCGACGGGTTTTCGACTTGGGGATGCGATAGATGCGTAACTTTTTGCGCTTTACTTTTGAGCGTATTCTATCAATACGGCCAATCGTACGTATATGGCGATTTCTGCGTGAGCGCTGCGGGGCGGATCTAGCCCGATAGCTGCGCCCCCGTTTTCTCACCCGTGGCTTGAAATCACTAAAAATCTTGTCCAGCCAGCCAGCCTTTGCCGGCGCATATCCTGGTGCTGACACAGCGATGGCCGACAGTGCCAGAATGACAACAGTCCCCAGCCCGATCATTTTTTTTGTCAGACCAGCCAAACCTATAAATCTTATGAAACGCACCATACCAACGACCTACTCTTGATAGAATCACAACGGTTATTCCGCTCTTTTTGCAAAAGAGGAATAGCCATAAATCAGTAATTATCCATCAATTATATAGTCGAAAATCCTTGAAATTAAAAGGACTTTCATCCTTACACCGACCTCAAAGGCGAAGTTTTGAAATTTGTCCTTAATTTCCCAAAATCAAATCGGCCCGCCAGTCGAGCGCCCTCATTAGCGCATTACGTCCCTCCTCTGGATCAGCTGAGCCTGTTTTTGACTGTTTGCCCAACTCTCATGCTGGACGCGAGCCTGGCGTGACCAGGGTTCTGGCTTACAGCGGCAATCGGCGACATATTCCTTGCGATAGCGAAAAGCATTGGCCAGATCCTTATAACGTTGACCATCAAGCGCACGCATGTTCTCGATCGAACCACCTGGATTGGAATAGTAGAAAAGTTTGGTTGGAGCCTCATAGCAGCCTTTATTACAACGCATCTCATCATCGGAAAGCTGACCTGATCTCGCTTTAAAGCTGACAGGATAGTAATAGCCGTCACAAAGGCGCACGCACATGGTGCGATAGCGCCCTTTGCCAAAACTGCGTGCCGTACTCAGCCCGCCCGCTGACGAGCGACCAAGGCTCCAGCCCCTTGCGCCATTGCCATAAGTGACAAGTCTTGGGGTGACAAGTCCTTGTCCCCGACCATTCGAGATGCCAGAGCGCATGTTTCGCTCAGTGCTGGCCCTCAGCGCGCCTGGACTGTGCTTCAAAAAACCCGGCAGTTTGAAACCGCCAAACAGCGTATTTCTCGAAGCTTTACGCCGTTTTTTGGGAGCACTGCCAAACAGCTCGGAGAACAATGATTTCTTTTGCCTTCTCACCATACGGTAGCGCCTTGTTCTATGACGTGAGTTCCGGACTCGTGTATTATAGGCGATTTTTTGTGAAGATCTGTGAAGCTTACGATAGTTTTGAGCATTGGCCATACCCTGGCCCTGCCCGCCAACGGCACACCTAAAAACAGCACTGATAAAATCATTGAAAAAATGACGGGGACTATCGAACGTAGGGTCTTTGAAAGACCAGATCGAGTGAAAAAAGTCGCAATCTCGACTTTAGGGGCTTTTATCATGCCACACCTCTATTACTCATAACAACTCAAAACAACAAAACTGACCTTGCAGATGGTAACCCAAAATAGGTAATGAGCCCTTAATGAGCGCCCTCCCACCGATAAACCTCCGCTTCAATCGGCAAAATAGCGTCTGATGGCCATTAAGGGTCAGTGGGACAGGCGAATCTCATTGAATCTTGCAGCAATTGGGTGCATGAATAGAGCTATGAGTGATCAATTTTCGCAAATAACCAAAGAACTGCCCTGCGCTCGCCAGAGACTGCTGGAGGCTGCCTTCTCGGAAATTCACAGACATGGTTTTCAGGGCATGCGTGTCGACGCCATTCTTGAAAAAACAAGCCTCACCAAAGGGGCCTTCTACCACCATTTCAACAGCAAACAAGTGCTCGGCATCGCCGTTGTTGACGAATTGATCCATGGTAAAGTCACCGATATATGGCTCGATACACTCAACAACTCCAACGACCCGATCAGCGCCATTCAGGACGCTTTTGAAAAATCTGCGGAGTGTTATGGCATGGATATATTGATGCTGGGTTGTCCGCTCAACAATCTGGCTCAGGAAATGTCACCGATCAATGAAGAGTTTCGCCTTCACATCAACCAGATTTTTCATCAGTGGCACCAGGCTCTTGCAGGCGTATTAGAGCGCGGTATCAAAACCGGCAACATTATAGGAGAAATTGACCCCCAATCTGTGGCCACCTTCATTCTGGCCTTCGTAGAGGGCAGTATCGGGCTCGCCAAAAATGAGCGCGACCTCGCCCCAATCATTCGCACAACGGACGAAATTGACCGCTATCTCGGCACCTTGCGGCCTCGCAGTCCTGCTTCAAGCACGAAGGAACAGCCATAACCAGTCTTGTTGAGGGGGATTACTTTTTTATTTCCCTCCCTCTTAGTATCTGACCGGAAATTATTTGTTGATTATACTGAGACATGCTGATGCCGCATTTTGAACAAACACTGGGCGAATATATTTGCTCTCGGATTGAAAATGGTTTATTTTCTTTGGTATGTTATGCTGATGAACAGAGATATTAGATTATACTCAAACGACTGGAAAACCCGCAAAATGATCGGGGAATATTTTTTGGCCTGACAAGGCGCGTTCTGCGCAGTGATGCGGGCATCAGAAACAGGATGGAACGCAGTCAGGCGGAAAAAGAGCCGCGATAATTTCGGATTTTCCGGTCGTTTGAGTATATATTACACTGTTTGAATTTTTCTGCACGGTTGGTTAATATTGGCCATATTCAGGAGATTGCATGAAACAAGAGCCACAAATATCTGGCTTCAGGACCCGAGAAAACCGTCCACAGGTCGGGCACAAGCCTTCTGGTGCCTTTGGCACAGAATGTACTGCCTTGCCTGTTTTTCTAGGTTTACTGCTCTTTTTCGTCGCGTTAAGCGACGCTGCACGTGCTCAACAGGGGGATCTGGTTCACTTTATCTTAAGCGCAGAACAACAAAGCTTTGGGCAAAAAAACCATGGCTCACGCAAGGTCAGAGGCCCACGAAAGATCAGGGGCGCACGAAAAGCCTATAGAATACGGAAATCATCCCCGAAAAACCTGATCGGTTCCAGAATAAAACGCCCCAGATCTCTGAGCGCAAAAACCCTCGGCAAAAGAATATCAAGACGCAGAACATCAGCCATTGCACGCCTCAACAAAAACCGCACAGCCAGTGATAGTTGGGAACGCTTTTTTGGCGGCAATAAACGCGAAACCAGTTTTTCCATAGCCGCCTTCCCTGATGGCAGTACCATTTCAGCTGGCTATACACGCTCCAAAGGCAATGGTAATGCTGATATTCTACTTTTACGGCTTAGCGCTGATGGCAAGCTGATCTGGCAAAAAACCTATGGCGGCAAGGCCCGCGATATGGCAACTTCCGTCGCCACCCTGCCCGATGGAGGCTTCGTCACCGCAGCTATTAGCCAGAGCGGTACAAAAAATCAGGGCAATGCGCTCATTATGCGCCACGACAAAAAAGGGAAGCTTGTCTGGAGTAAAACTTTGGGAGGTGAGAAATATGATATTCCTTACGCCATCAAAGTCGATCACAAAGGGCGCATCCTTGTCGCGGGATACACCAAATCTTCCGGTGTTGGTGATGCCGATGGTTGGATCTTTTGCCTTTCAGGCAAGGGCGAAACCCAATGGGAACGCACATTTGGTACCAGCTGGCGTGACTGGCTACGCACCATGACCGTGTTTCCCGATGACCGCATCGCCGTTGCCGGGGGCACCAAAGCCAACAAAAAGGCGGACACCTATTCCTGGGTTCTGCAACTTGACCGGAACGGCAAAAAAATATGGGAAAAAACCTATCGCGCCTCGGAAAATGTCGCACGCGCCATTGTCCCGCTGGCCAATGGCAATCTGGCGATTGCCGGATGGACCCACGAAAAAGGCAGCATTACTGGCCGCGATATCTGGGTCGCCAAACTTGATCCTGCTGGCAAGAAAATATGGGAAAAGAAACTTGGCGGCTCCGGGGACGACCATACGGAAGCGCTGATAGCTCTACCAAATGGCCATATTGCTCTGGCGGGTGGAACAACCAAAAATCTGGCGGTTATCACTGTGCGCGCCGCCTGGATGCTGCGTCTCAATGAGCATGGCAAGCTTATGTGGAGACGTTCTTTTGAAGGCAAGTCCGACCAGATTTACAGCCTGTCATCGCTGCCTGGTGGCAAGATTGTCGCCGCCGGTGCGAGCTGGCGCCGCAACAAGGGCTCCGATGCCTGGATCCTCACCCTCGATAAACATGGACGACGCGGACGAACCCATTCCGGGCATTTCAAAAGAACCAGAATTCAATAGATCAGGATTTTTGCCTGTTTGAAAATAGAAAGATAAGGGTTTGGGGGAAGGCTTTCCCTCAAATGGGTGTGGGCGATAGCTCCGTTGCGAAGCAATTTTCGCGTTAAATCAGCGCCTATGCTACCCCCCCACGTTTCATCCCGTAACAGGAAATGAGCCACCCCCGTCTCCCTTATCGATCCGCAAAAAAAGCTCTTCAAAATGCTGATGTTCGAAGACATCTCCCGAACAACAGGCCGCGCCGGTTTCTGTAAAAGACACATATAATAAGGCCTCAAGTTTTGCCGTATCCTCATAAACCAGTTCAACCCGACGCAGGGCGACATCAAGCGGCCAGCCGCCACGGCTGCAAAAACGCTCCAGCGGCAGCCTGTTCAATTGTCCGGCCAGTTGTGCATCAAGGTGCTCAGCAACCTCCCTCTTGCCAACAAGCAGAGCGTTCGCGTCAAATTTGATGCCGGAGGTCTTACTCATGACGTACTCCCAGGCGTTTTTCCGCTTTTTCAATCGCTCCTCCAGCCTGCACCCAGGCGATCATCCCGCCCTTTATATGGCAGACATTGTGCAGCCCGAACCGCTGAGCCGTATCGACCGCCAATATGGAGCGCTGGCCATGCGAGCAATAAAAAACAAAGCGTTCAGATTGCGAAAAAAAAGGGCTATGATATTCACTATCATGAGGAATTCGAAATTCCAAAGAGCCACGCGGACAATGCCTGGACCCTGGGATTCGTCCATATTGTTCAATTTCATAACCATCGCGCAGATCAACGAAACAGACCCCTTCGCCCCCCAAAAGTTCAAGAGCTTTTGAGGGCTCAATCACTGCAATGCGCTCGCTTGTCTGCAAAAGAGACTGCTGGAAATTTGTCACTAAATCTCTCTTTCTCGTGTATAATAACGGGGCGATTGGTGCAAGTTCTGAAAGCTTATGATATAGTTGCCAAACAGTCTTCATAAAAATGAGGTAAGACTTCCCCATTCACCAAGGGAAAAGGGGACACAAGGGGAAAATGGCGGTGCAGACAGTACGAAAATCTGGATATGAACAAGATAGATAATAACGGAGCACCTCTGGAGAACGAAAACACGACACAAACCATGCCCCTGCCCTCTCTTGAAGAGACGGCGGAACATTTCACACACTGGTTTTCTCCTCTGTTAAACAATGAACAGCGCGCTTCAACCCGCACGGCTCTCAATTTTTTCATCAAATCTGGTGGTCTTGGCTGCTTACTGCATGAGGAGCTGCGTGCCAGATCTGCGCAAAGCAGTACCGGCAGCTGGCTGGATGACTATTGGCAATCGCGCTTTCTTGCCCGCCATGATGCTCCCTGCCTCAATGACAATTATTTCTTTTTATTTGCCCACGAAGAGATGAGCCGTGAAAAACGCGCTGCCTCCCTTGCAGCTGCCGCTCTAAATTACAAGTTGGTGCTTGATCAAGGCGTTGTGCCGCGCGCCGTGGAAAAAACCACGCCTCTTTGCGAACGCCAGATTGCCAACCTGTTTTCAACAACACGCATACCAGACCCGGACTGCGACCATCTCAACAAATGTGAGAGCGACAAGGGTGAGCAAGGTACGGCCTCACGCCATATTGCCGTTTTTTGTCAGGGCAATATTTTTCGTCTTGATCTCATTTCCAAAGACGGTCCGCCCCACTCCTTGAAAGATATTGAAGAAGGCTTTGAACAAATCTCGCTTGACTGCCTTGACGAACAGATCACCGGGCGCGCCGTTGGCTATTTGACAACATTACAACGCACCGACTGGGCCCACACACGTAAGGCCCTGAGAAACGCCTCACGTGAAAACAACCTCCATCTGGAGCTCATTGAAAGCGCCCTGTTCAGCATCCATCTTGAGCGTGACGAGCCACAGGACAATCGCGTCGCCTGCCTGGAGCTGCTCCGCGGCAATGGCGGCAATCGCTGGTTCAACAAAAGCCTGCAATTTATCGTCTTTAAAAATGGCATGGCCGGTCTGAATGTGGAACATTCTGGGCTTGATAGGGCAACAGTCGTTGATTTTCTCGATTATGTGCTGGGGATTGATACCAGTAATATTGATCAATATTCAGGAGCTTCCCAGCAGGGTACGCCCGTTATCGAACGTCTGACTTTTGACCTCAATCCGGCCTTCCAGAAAAAGATCACCATGGCCGGAGCGACGTTTGAAAAGAAAAAAAACACGATTGAAACCAGAACACTGGAATTTACCGAGTTTGACAACGCCCTACTCAACAGAGCCAGAATCTCTCCAGATGCTTTCGCCCAATGCGCCCTGCAACTGGCGCAATGGCGCATGAATAATGAACCAGTGGCCACTTGCCAGAATATCTCCTTGCGCCAGTATAGCAGTGGACGGGTTCAATATATGTGGGTGGCTAGCGATCAGATGATGGATTTTTTGGCTCTCATGCAAGAGGATGATCATGGCTCTCCAGAAAAATTTGAGGCCTTTGAACGGGCCATCAAACAGCACGAGGCGCGCACCAAAGCCTGCCGTCAAGGGGTCCAGCCAGAACAGCATCTTGGAGAGTTACTGAATATTTACCAACGCCACCCGAAAAAATTCGAGAAAGATTTTTTCTCCCGAATAACGAAGGGCGGACTAAAGCCTGGTGAAATTGAAACCGCCCTCAAATTTTATCAATCTCCGGGTTGGACCCGCATGCGCGACGATGCTTTTTGCACCAGCTTTCTGGCTTCGCCAAACATCCTTCATCATGGCTTTAGCGCCCTTGACCATGGCAACGTCGCCGTTGGTTGCCTGCTCTCTGAGCATCAGTTTTTTGCGCATCTGAGCGTTGAAAAAGAAAAAAGGGTCTTGCTTGGGCCGCTCATCGCCAACTGGCGTGAAGCCCTTGAAGAGTTACAGACCTTGGTCAAAGAACATCTGGACATTGTAAAAGCTGATATTGACCCCCAAACCGAGTCTGAAACTGATTAACCGCCAAGGCCTCATTTTATGAAACGACTGTTTGCCCCTTGCCTTGCGCTGCTGTTGATCTCCTGTTTTTCACAGGTTCATGCCAAAACCTCGCCAACACGAATGCAGACCGAGCATGCCTTTGTCCGCTGGATCAATGGCCCGTTATGGCAAAAAGCGTCCACACGCAACATATCAAAAACCGTTTTCAAAAGTGCTTTTCAATCGGTAAAGCTAAACTGGAGCCTGCCTGATTTGCGCCCACCTGGACAAAGCCCGCGCGCCCACAAACCATCAAGACAGAGCGAATTTCGCGCTCCTGGGGCCTATTTCAAGCGAAGACATATGGCCTATAATATCAAAAAAGGCCGTACCAAGATGAAGAAGTGGCGACGCACCCTTGACAAGATCGAGCGACATTACGGGGTGCCGCGCGAAATCATCATTTCCATATGGGGCAAGGAAACCGCTTTTGGCGCGGCAAAACTACCCTATCGCGCCGTTGAGGTGCTGGCCACACAAGCCTTTATGGGGCGGCGCAAGGCCTTGTTTGAAAAAGAACTGCTGGCCGCGCTTACCATCATCCAGCAAAAACATATTTCGGCGCTCAAAATGAAAAGCGCCTGGGCTGGTGCGCTTGGCCACCCGCAATTCATGCCTACCGCCTTTTTGAAATATGCCGTTGATTTTGATGGCGATGGTCACAAAAACATCTGGACCTCAGTGCCCGATGCCTTGGCCTCCATCGCCCATTTTTTACAACAAAATGGCTGGGACCAAAACCAGCACTGGGGCCGTGAAATCAGGCTGCCCGCCAACATATCCTGCACCCTTGAAGGCCCGGACCAGAATATCAGGCGGGCACAATGGCAACAAAAAGGTGTGACCCGCATCGATGGGGCCAGTCTTGGTGCCAGAAACGGTAACAAGAAGGGTTTTTTGCTCTTGCCAGCCGGTCGCCATGGCCCAACTTTCCTCGTTTCAAAAAACTTTTACGTTCTTAAAACCTATAATGAATCAGATGCTTATGCGCTATTTATTGGCCATGTTGCAGATCGTATGCGCGGCATGGCCCCCTTTAAATTGCGCTGGAAACGTTTGAGCAGTTTTTCGCGAAGGCTGGTCAAACGGGCGCAGTTAAAACTTGAGGAAAGCGGCGCGGATGTTGGCGGAGCGGATGGCCTCATTGGCTATAAAACCCGCATTTCAATAGGTCGCTGGCAGCATAAAAACGGGCGCAAAGTGAGCTGCTTTCCGAGCCGTAATGAACTTGCCAGGATCTCAAACTAACGCCTCATCGCCGCTGATAAATTTGGCCTGAAGGCCCGCGCTGATAGCATCTTCTTGCCAAAAACCAAAGGCTGGAACAGCAACTATTTTGCCCTTGTAACGCAAGGCCAGAAGACTGGCAATGGCTTCTTTTGGAAGGGCCTGTAAAGCAGCTTGCTCCAGGTTCCCTGCTAGCTCATCCGTGCTCGACAAAGGACCGGCGACGATGTTTTTTGAAGCCTTTTCATCGGCGCATACAATATAGCGGGCATCCCAGAACATGCAGCCGCCAGGCACAATGGATTTTTGCACTTCGAGAATGCGCCCGACTTCGCGCACCACAAGCCAGAAATCCCCTTTGGCAATCAAACGACAGCCGGCCAGCGTGCGATTGGTCGAAAAGTCCCTCTTCAGACCCTCCAATAGCGTCTCAAGACGCGCCATATTCGGCACATCTCGCGTGCCTCCGCATATACGCAGCACTTTTGCCAAAGCCCGTATGGCAATCTCATCGGGGGCATCATATAAAGCCAGTTGATCAATGCGCGCTGTACCATACTCGCTGATGAAGGCATTGTCTTCCAAAAACCCGTCGCTGATTTCATTGAGTGCCATTTTGGCACGACGCAAGCGTTTGGCACCAAGGCCAATCATTTTGGCACTCAGTCCCAGCGTCTTCAATTCCTCACTATGCTGACGCAGACGAACACGCTCGAAACGTGGGTCATCATTGCCAGGGTCCTCAATATAATCCCATTGAGCCTCTTGCAATGCGTGCAAAAGAACACTCTTTTCAAGGTCAAGCAATGGTCGGTGCAGATACAGCCCATAGCGCCGACTTTCACCCGCCATGGCACACAGACCATCGACGCCAGAGCCTCGGGCCAGCCGCATCAAAAAGGTTTCAGCCTGATCATCAAGGTGATGGGCCGTCAGCAACGTTTTTATGCCGTGCTTATGGCAGGCCGCCGCCAGCAATTGATATCTTATTTCACGTGCGCTCTCTTGCACCCGGCTTGTTGGCACCTCGCCTTTCCATGTCAAGGTCTCGCCCTTATAACCAAGGATCTTTGCCTTGCTCATGACAAAAGCACATTCGCGCGCTGCCGCAGCACGCAAGCCGTGATCAACAGAAAAAATAACAATGTTCGGGAAGAACTTATTGGCTTTTTTTCGGGCGCAACACCAGCGATCAACAAGCAATAACAAAGCCATGCTGTCAGGACCGCCCGAAACGGCAAGCCCGATACTCGACTTCGTGCTGATATTATCGAAGCGCTCTTCAAGCTTCTTGTTGCTAATAGGGTCGCGTTCCGACATGGCTCGTCTCATGGAGAAAAATCTGAAAAACTGATGGTTTCTATACTCAAACGACTGGAGAACCCGAAAATGAACGGGGAATATTTTTTTGCCTGACAAGGTGGGTTCTGCACAGTGATGCGGGCATCATATACAGGACGGAACACAGTCAGGCGGAAAAAGAGCCGCGATCATTTCGGGTTTTCCAGTCGTTTGAGCATAGGCTTTATAGCGACCTCCAAAAATAGAACCGCCACAATCGATACCCTCAATCTATCAGACTACAGCTTAATTGCAATGGGCACGCCGTTGCTCCATACCTGCCCTTTGTTTCACATGATTGGGCGCATTGGGGTATTTACTTGCAAGCTCGCTAAACGTTTTACAGGCCGCTCCGGTTTGTCCCAGCTTGGTCAGTGACAGCGCCAGCTTCATAAGGCTGTCGGGTGCCTTTACGCCATTTGAATAATTGCGATAGGCCTTCAGGAAGGCATCCGCCGCCGGGCGGTATTTGCCGCGCACAAAATAGGTTTCCCCCAGCCAATATTGGGCATTTCCGGCCATTCGGGATTGCGGGTGGTTCTGGACCAGCGCATTAAAAGCTTTTTCGGCAGAAGCATAGTCGCGGCGCAACATATAGCCGTAAGCATCATTATAAAGCTTTTGAGCGTCTTGCGTATTTGCAGGTTCGGCACCTCTTGCAGGAGCAACACCAGTCTCGGGCAAGCTTGCCTGTCGATCGCGTGGTGTTGCCCGCCTCGAATCAAAGCCATCTTCTCTTAGATCTGGACGCTGGGCGGGAAGCGCCACGCCGTCCGGACCACGACCGGTCAAATGGGGGGCTGGCGCTCCAAAACGAGGCGCGACAGGGGGGGCCAGCGACGGACCGACCATCGGTCTGGAATTATTCACCCTCCTTGAATTATTCAGGGGCGCGGCATCAATCATGGATCTCGACCGGGACCCATCCCCCAGACCTGCAGCTCGATTGTCCGGGCTCTGGCGCAGACTTGAAATCGTACCGATCATCGTGCGCAGGTCAGTGATTTGCGCTTCAAGGCTCTTGACGCGTTTTTCCAGTGCTGCCATGGCTTTAGCACTCTCTTTAACCGAAAGCTTGCGACCTGTTTCCTGAGCAGATGCGCCTTGCGCAAAAACGCCAAGCATCAGACCCAGAGAAACCAGATTGAAGAAAGCTGTCTTGTTTATCGGGAGCATATCCCGCATTTTAAAATATATCATATCTACGTGTTGCCGTTTGCCTTTAAAATGGGGCTTTACAATCTGCTTTTCTGCCCTCATGCATTTTGTGCCAGTTTAGCAAATCTTTTCGTGGAGATACAATCATATTGATGCAACCATTACGGCCAAACTATGAAACGCTTTTGC
>Ga0114931_10006961_pt1 | contig 13877 bp, 6 predicted proteins | sample 2SBtaG_FD_89579 | JGI IMG/M metagenome (GOLD analysis project Ga0114931, IMG submission 89579) | Deep subsurface microbial communities from Kolumbo volcano to uncover new lineages of life (NeLLi) - 2SBTROV14_V59a metaG | ecosystem: Environmental > Aquatic > Marine > Volcanic | place: Kolumbo...
AATCCCAACCAGGTTCCACCGGCTCGCAAGTCCTGCCCTCCAAACCAACGTGAGGTTCCCTTTTTCGGTGCGTGCCAGTCAGGTTGTTCTGTAAGTCTTCCCCGCTCCTCTTCACGATTATCGAACATGAGAACGGGATAATTTTCAAGATGACGAAATACTAATCCCAGCAGACACATGATGATTGAATTCTCCAGTATGAAACTCAACCCGGTGAGAAAATCATCCGCCAACAAATACTGGGGAAGTTCAATCGCTGATTGGAATCGAATGCTCTCACGCCATCCCCGAATCTTACTTTTTTATCATAGCGTTTGATCTGGCAAGTCCAATGCGAGGCTACAATTCTAACCTCTGAACAAGGCTGCATTTCAACGTCAAAAGACATTTCAAAAAGTACCGCGATGAGCAAATTGCTCTTTGCGTTCCAGGAGCCTACAATGGGTATTTCAGTGCCACGAATTCCTCTTCCAATCCCGCATCATCTGGAGAATCCATGAGCGATTGTTCCCAATCTTCGTGTCTTTGTCATTCCATCGATGAAGCCATTTCTGCCATTCAAGACGGGAGAATCGTCATTGTTGTCGATGCCGAAGACCGTGAAAACGAGGGAGATTTTATCTGTGCCGCAGAGACGATGACCCCCGAGAGGGTCGATTTCATGCTAAAAATAGGACGCGGCCAATTGTGTGTTCCCATGTCTGAGGAAATCGTCGAGAAATTTCAACTTTCGCCTATGGTCGATGCCAATCGTAATACGGCACCGCATCGGACGCAATTCCTCAAACCGGTGGATCATAAAGGTGCCGGAACCGGCGTGAGTGCAGAAAACCGCTGTCTGACGATTCGCAGGTTTGCCGATGAGCATTCGGTCGCCGAAGATTTTGTTCAACCGGGGCACGTTCATCCGTTGCTGGCAAAGGAGGGCGGTGTGTTGCGCAGAGCTGGACATACCGAGGCCACCATCGACCTGGTACGCATGGCAGGAATGAAACCCGTCGGGGTGTTGATCGAAATTTGTTCGCAACATGGGCATGGAATGGCGAGCTTCGCCGAGTTGCAGGAAATTTCGCGTCACCACAAGATTCCTATCATCACCATCGAAGAGTTGATTCGATACCGACGTTCGAGGGAACAACTCGTTTCTCGTGCAGCCAACGTGACAATTCCGACAAAAAACTACGGGAAGATCAATGTCATTGGTTATCGTGTTGCCCACGAAGCGATGGAACCGATGGCGATGGTCTGGGGTGATTTGAAATCGGTCGAGGCACCGCTTGTTCGTATGCACTCGTCCTGTTTCACTGGTGATGTTCTCGATTCGCTCCGCTGCGATTGCGGCGATCAACTTCACTTGGCGATGGAGTCCATCCATCGTGAAGGAGCTGGTGCCGTTGTGTATCTACCGGAGGAAGGGCGAGGAATTGGACTGCTGGCAAAACTTCAGGCCTACGAACTTCAGGAACAGGGTTACGACACCGTCGAAGCGAATCACAAGTTGGGTTTCAAGGCTGACATTCGCGATTACATGGTGGGGATGCAGATTTTGAAAGACCTTGGCATTTCGAAGGTGCGACTGCTTACAAACAATCCCAAAAAAACAGATGCGTTTCCGCTGGCAGGGATGGGGTTGGAAGTCGTCGAGCAGGTTCCCATCATCGCACCGCCGGAAGATCTCCGCGTGCGGTATCTGCAAACAAAACGCGACAAACTCGGACATCATCTCCCGCAGTCACTGGGGAATGTCTGATCGCAAGGATCGTCTTATCACGACGACACGATTGCTCTATGATATCATAAAAAAGGCGACTCTTTCTCGATTTGTGAATAGGTCCATGCGATGAAGTTCCTCTCAATGTTTCTTGCAATCATGACAATGCTTTCAAGCGGGTGTGGCACGAAGCAAATGGCGACAGTTGCGGCTGTCAAAAAGTTGGGGGGAGAAGTCCAGCTCGGCGCTTCCGACGAAGTCACTGCGATCAATCTCGATGGCTCAAAGGTCTCCGATGACACCCTCGAACATTTCAAGGGCTTGTCATCCTTGAAAATGCTGATTCTCTCTCATACTCAAGTTTCAGACGCCGGTCTTGTTCATTTGAAAGGGCTTTCCAGTCTGAATTCGCTGTTTCTCGACAACACAAAAATCACCGATGCCGGTCTCGAAAATCTTGCAAATTTTACGGAATTAGTTGCTTTGGGGTTATCCAACACACAGGTGAGCGATGAGGGTCTTTCGAAATTAGAGGGAATGCTCGATCTGGAAAAGTTGACACTGCGCAACACGCAAATTACCGATGCCGGTTTAGTGTATTTGGAAGGGATGACCAAGTTGGTAGATTTGTCGTTAGGTCGAACAAAAATCGAAGGCGCGGGTTTGGTGCATTTGAAGGGAATGACCCGTTTGCGCTCGCTGGATCTCTCATCGTCAGAACTTCGTGGTGAGGTTCTTGCGTCTCTGAACCCTTTGACAAGTCTGCAGAAACTGTGGATTGGAAATACAAAAGTCGCCGACGCAGATCTTGTTCATTTGAAAGGGATGACAAGCCTGCGATTGTTGATGCTCAGTGACACCGAAGTTTCAGATGTCGGCCTACTTTCTTTGAAGGGGTTAACAAGCTTGAAAATGCTATTTCTCCAAAACACACAGGTCACCGACGCGGGAGTGAAAAAACTACAGGCGGTCCTTCCTCAGTGCAAAATCACCTTGAAGTGATAGAGCAACCCTAATTGGAAGCATCCCGAAAAAATGCCCATTAGACCTCTTTGCTGAAGTCGTATCAGTTTCAGAAAGTACAGCTTCACGACCGAGTTGACGAAAAAAATCCCCGGACGATCAATCGTTCCAGGGATTTTGGTTTTGCAAAAGTTATGTCTTACTTCAGCGAGAAGGTGATGGAAGTAAAACCGTTTTCATCGGGAATGGCATATCCCCCGGAAGCGGCAAAGTACTTCTGAATTTTCTCGAAGGGAGGTAACTTTGAAAAGTCGAGTTCGATGGGTATTCCGGGAATACCAGTCGTACGAAACATTTCATAGACCGACTTTATTTGCGTTTCCTGCTTAGCGAAAGAAATCATCGAAGTTTTCGCCGGAAAACGGGAAGCATACTTTTTGTAATCGGCCGAATTGGCTAGTGTGTTGTTTCCATTATTGGCACGAACGGCCTCTTCAACCATGGTGACATCGGAGGCAATCATCAGATTTCCATGAGCGACGGCTACTCCCAACAACGCATTTCCGCCACCACCGACTGCGGCTCCTATTGGGATTTCATATATCGTCACACCCTGAAAAACACGTGTCGTTCCGGGAAAACCAGGCAGTTTGGTTAGTTTATCGATTACGCCATTCATTTTTTTCTCGTCTTTGGTTCCCAAGGCGAAAAGCATTTTTGCGCTTGCAGGATTTCCGCCATCGGCTGGTTTGCTGAGTATGTGAATTTTGCCTGTGAGATTATCGACGAAATCTTTTTTGATGTGAATTTGTGGGCCGTTCGGGTTGGTCGCCAGATCGTCGATTTTCTTTTCGAACGCCCCCGGGCCGAAGATGGGGATTTTATTAACCGTCGCAGCAACCGCAGAGTAGGCTTTTTGAAAATCCCAGTTGGCTCCACTGTAACTTGCCACTTTTTCCGAAACCCAGATCGGAGGTTTCAACGAGGTTGCAGGAAATGTGAAAATTTCGAGTGTGCCAGTCGGAGGCATATCGACCTGAACCACAACCTTGGAAATGGTATCGTATTCGCCAACGGTGAAACTCATTCCCCCGCCGAAAGACTTCAACTTATCCAGGCCGAACATTGGAATGAATCCCATCGCCATCGCAGCTTGTTGGTTCCTTGCATCGGTCATCGTAATTGCGGCTTTAACGAGATCGATCGGGTTCACATAAAAGAAGACTTGCGGATCGGAGTCGGCGGCTCGAGACCGCGAATGGACGTGCTTGAAATTCGTACTATTGGCGAAGGTGTCCTGGTGGCGACCATTCCAACGTGCCAGAACCGCTTCGATCATCGAGACGCGGTGCGAAAGAACGAAGTAAGAATCCTTGACAAAATAAGCGATTTCCTGAGTTTTCCGATCGGTTTGGTCACTCGAACCCTGGGGAATGGCATAGACGGTCACTCTGGTGTCGGCAATTTCTTTGGACGATTTTTTGGCACCGTTAGCTTTCAGTTCTTTTGTTGCGGTCGCGAGAATCTTCTCGACGGTTTCTTCGTGATCTCCATAGTTCAGGAACAAAACCCCCGCAGGCGGTTTTCCTTTGGGTTGTGCAAATGCGACGGCAAGTTCGCCTTGAGGAAGGTTGAAGAGATCGGGCATTTTGATGCCAACATTTTTCTCCAATTCCGCCGACGCTTTTTTCAGCATCACATCGATCTGTTTTTTGAATTCCGCCAACGATTTATCTTGAAGCAGTTTTCCCGTTCGTGAAGCATTGAAGTGCTTTTTGAAGTCCTTCACACTGTTTATGGAAAAATAAGCATAGGTTTTTGAAGGAAGACGATGAACGGCCGAGACGTTTTGCGCCTGAACCTGAGAAGGTTGGACGGAAACCACCAGGGCCAGGCAAACGGCGATGAGAATGGTGATCGAGACGTGTTTTTTCATGTTTTAGTCCTGTTTCACGAGATTGGAAGTTTGCTAACTGAAATTCCGGATAGGAATTCGATGCGGTGAGGGCGTGGTACTCTCACGAATCGTCTTCCGTCGGGGATCGAATCATTCTTCGGGAATCATGCGGGGATAAGAAGTCCCCAGACGGTTTCGTCGCTCCATAGTAAGGATTCGACCGACGAATGCAACACACCTGCGTTGCGGGTGTGGGAGGAAAACCCACCGTTCACCGAGTGTACTTCGATTATGGAATCCAGGTGACGGTTATTCTGAAAAATCGCGAGTTTTTAGAGACTGATAGAGACAATTGTCACGAATTCGAACCAAGTCGCTTATTTGTCAGATTTTTTGGGTTCTTTGGTAGGATTGGAACGCCTCTTGCTTGGGGCTTCCAAATAGCGATACCCGGTATTGGCATTGGTTTTGTCGTAAGCGTAGGCATCGTGATTCTTCAGAAAATGTTTCAGATAGAAAATAGGAATCGCAAACCCCAGTCCTTCACCGAAAGTCAGCTTCATGTTGGTGACGCCAATCACCTCGCCTTTGGTGTTGAATAACGGTCCACCACTATTGCCCGGGTTTATTTGGGCAGTGGTTTGAATATAAACCAGCCCGCCAAAGTTCCGATTCTTCGTTCCGATGATTCCCTTGGAAACCGAACGTTCCAGACCGAGCGGGTTACCGATAGCGAACACCTCTTCCCCCTCCTGGTATTTGGCTTCTTTGGTGAGGTAAACGGGTCGCATTTTGACATCGGACGTTGTGGGGATTTTTAAGAGTGCCAGATCGATAAACGGATTGAGTGCAACGATTTCGACGTTTCGAATCCTTCTTTTTTCGAATCGCCCGGACTTCCCCTTTTGGAAAATCGTCACCGCGATGCGGGTTTCGCGCTCGATAACATGATAATTCGTCACGCAATGGCCGTCTTCGTTGACGATAAATCCCGATCCCAGACCTGCCGGGGTTTGGATCAGCACGACACCTTCCCCAAATTTCTCTGCAAGTTCCTGGACCGATTTTTCCTGAAGGTTTGCCGTGCGATAGATTGATTCCTGTTTGACCTCGGTTTTCGACGGATTTTTCTCTCCGCTGGCTGTTCGGGTTTCGATTCGATCCAGAGGAACGCGAACGATTTCCACACCGATATCGATAAAAAGAATACCATTCTTTTCTTTGAGGACATCGCCTTCGATTTTGTGGCCGGATTTGAGCACGATTTTATCGGCCGAAGCGGTTCCGAGGATTCCGCAAGAAAGACAAACCGCAAAGAGTGAAGAAATCGTGTATCGCATGGGGTTTCCTCGAATAGGCTGAGAGTTCTTTTCGTTTGAAGGTAATCGGAGAGGGCTTTCGATTCAAGGTCGATTCCGATACGCTGTATGACACTGATTACACCGATTGGTAATGCGGTCGATGCTGTCGCGAAACACTTTGTAATCGGAATTTTTTCCGGCTGCCACAATTTGAAGGGCATCGTCGGTGATCCCGTTGGCATGTTCAAGATACTCTTTCTCTTCCGACGAGTCGTAACTTTTATCGGTAATGAATTTTGCCAAAGCTGCTAAAATACGTGCTTCATGCACAACCTGGCGAGATTTTTCTTTGAAAATATCTTCATCGTGGGCATCGTTTTTCAGAAAGAGATACGCCTTTTTCATCCGCTTCATCATGCTGCCGAGATAAGCGCGATCCGCAAACTCAACATCTTTTTCAGGTTCGGCAAGGTTGGACGGTTTATTGCGATCCAAAATCGAGAGGAACTGCTCGAATGGTTTCAACGTCGCATCGTAGTTTTTTCTCCCTCGCCCTTCAGCCGCTTCTTCCATCGACAAACCGAGATCGCGCACATAAAGGGCATCTTCCTTCCATGTGAGAGATTCAGGATGTTTTTCGAGGATCATCGCCAACATCGAAAGCGTGGCCGCTTGTGCCGGAATTTCCGCGAAATTCGAATTATACTTTCCGACAGTCTTCATTGTGGCGGAAAGCGTGTTACGGATATTTTTGACTTCCAAAGAGATGGTTTCCTTTGGAAGAATCTCCTTCCAGTCAGAACCGGCTGCCGAGATTTTTTCTTCAGGCTCCGCTGCGGATTTCTTTTTTGAGACCGTCGAAGAGTCTTCGGTCTTCGATGGGGATGTTCCATTTTCCACAGAGGTTCGATCTGCCGCTACCTTCAGCGGGTCGTCGAACCAGATATCGTAGGGATGATTGTTCCACCATTTTTGTCCGTTTTTGTCGATGCGAATTTTCGAGCTGTCTCCAGTTCTTGTAGAACCGTTTGGAATGTTGTCCTGCGAGCTGTCAAGAATGACAGACTTCGGGTTCCTGTAGGCCTCCCCCTGATCGCCTTGGTCCGTTTCACTTTCTTTCGCGCATCCGGCGAGTGAAACGAGCAACAGAGGAGCCAGAATCATCAATACAGCATACAAAAGAGAAAAACGCTGGTGAGTGAGTCGTGTTTTCGTTCGCATGGAATAAGGTTTCGTCGTCACAAGATCGCAGTATTTGTTGTTTTTGTGATTGGAGTTTTCGTGAATCGGTTAATTATCCGGTTGGAAAACGAATTGGCAAGGAACGTGTCCCGCGGAGGAAAGAGGTGTTTCTCCTCCACAAGACCCAGGCAGCAACCGCTTCCAAACAATCAACCTTCATTATGGTGATAATTGTTAGATATGGGCAATCTATTCCTATCAATTAATAATGGTAATTCGCGTAAAAAAACAGGTCACTTCTGTTGCAGCGGCATCGTTTACCCATTATCTCTAAGCGATAGAAACTCACCAGATGGGGTGATTTCTCTTCGAGGAGGGATAAAAACAGCCGCATTTCAGCGTCGACGTTGTATGTTTCAACTGCGACAGTTGAGAATTTTGTAGTTCTCGCTGCACGTCTCCCTCTTGAGAAATTTGTTGATAGAATTGTTGTCATCTCGTTCCAGAAGCCTGCGAAACACTTCGTGTGTCCAGTAGGGGTTCCGGACAAAAGACAGGCAACACAGATGCAAGGAGTGACTACGATGAAAAAGATTCTCAGTTGTGCGATCGTCGCGGTATTGTTGACGGTCTCGTCGGCTTCTGCCAAAGATGCTTTTCTTTCAGGTTCGAAGCTGACCAAAATTGGTTACCAGGTCCCCGCTGAAGTGGGTCGTTTTGTGAACGACGAGAATGACCCGCCACCGATGCCACGATCGAACATTCAGAAAAACAACTCAAAGGCACACCCCCACGCAAAAGGTCATGCTCACGCCGGGCACCACTCGGGATGCACAAATCCCTGCTGCAAATCCTGCACACGTTATCGACGACTTCATAATATCCATCCCTGTGCGGTGAAAAAAGTGGTCTCGGTGATCGATCCCTGTTTCGATCCCCGTAGTTGTTGCAAACCGAAATGTGTCAAGGTCGCCATCTGCGTTCCTCCTTGCGGATGCGTGAAGGTGAGAGTCAGCCATGATGGTCGAAGGGTAAAGTACGACTACGGAAAATACGAAGTCCGAATCACTTCACGTCACGGTAAAATTACAGTCGATTACAAAGACTGAGTGAATTTCGAATTCCATTCAAAACCCCGGCATCTGAAAGATGCCGGGGTTTTTTGAAGTCTAATTTGTAAGTTTTTGGTATGAAAGGGATTATGACTACAAAGCCAAATGATTGAAAGACCTACGCTTAATCGTTTGTTGTCTTTTGTGATCATCTTTCATCATCTTTTTCGTCAAAACTGTCTCACTGAGACAATTCGATCAGACTCCTTCCCGGTTTGCTCTGAAAGGAGTTTCATATATCTTTTTCAACGTTCGATAAGCCACCGAAAAACGGTCACACCCTCAAAGTAATTTGTGTTTCTCGAATCTCGACTGTCAATTAAGACGAACGGAGTCTCGACGATCAAATTGCTCTCTACGGATCGGGTGAGTATCACGCCGACGAAGAAACATTCGCGCGATGGGTGCGAAGAATCTGCAACTGATCGACTTCGAACAGGTCGAAACCACCGCAGAGTTCTTGAAACGGATCGATCCTGGAGTCGTAGTGGAAACGATCGAGGATCGTTGCCGTTCGAAGATCATTACCGGCAAGGTCGTGTTTTGCTGCATCGATTCAATATGCGATTATGGGACTGATCTCGTCAGGGAGTAATACCCGGTTGGAACGGAATGTGTTTGCCGTGAAAAATCAGCATTGTTTTGACGTGAATTCACAGAATCACATCGTCATCAATTCATCGAAGATTTTCCCGTTGAGATTCCCAAAAAGATCGTCTGTGAATTCAATTTCGGACATTGTAGAATTACGCCGAACACCGACAGGGAGAGTTTCTGACATCGTTCCCTCGTCTGTGTGATTGCCTCCAAGAACGTGTCCCATTTCGTGCATTACCGCGCTTAGTAAATCGACTCGATTTTCCAATCCCGAAGAAATCACATTCTGTTCCCGTTGGGAATCGAAGAATTCATCATCATTCTGAGGTGTTGTATCGACAAACCAACCAGCTCCTGCTGCGTTGAGATCGATCAGAACGATTCCGTTCCTAGACTGCCCGAGAATATCCTCCGGCAAATCGGCAACTATGAATTCCGTTTCGCGAAGAAGTTGCTCGGCCTGGGAATCGATTCCGGATTCGACGAATCGAGTGACTGCGGCTTGGGCGATGAAATGCAAATCCGACGAACTCAGCACAGTCGACGAGGAACTCACGTCTCCAGTGTATCTCTCAAGGCGAAGGTTATCTGCTTCAAAAATCGCGTTAAGACGCGGAGAAATCGTTCCCCTTCCCTGTGCCACCAAATCGAGATCGCCGTCGTTATCGAGATCGCCGACCGCGAATCCGTTAATCTGGTCTCCGGCGGCGAAAATCTGTTTCGGCTGGAATGTTCCGTCGCCGTTGCCTGATAGAATTTCAAACGTGCCTCCGTTGGCCTGGTCGCCGACGATAATATCCAGGTTTCCGTCGGCATTCATATCGAGCAATTCAACCTGACTAATGGTGTTACCAGCAAATGTTGCGGGGATGAAGATTCTCTCTGCGAAAGAGCCGTCCTGGTTATTCCGCAAAAACGTGATGGCTTTATCTGGCAATCCTGTACCGAGGCGATTGGCTGTCACGATGTCGATGAAACCGTCGCCATCAACATCGCCCAATGCCATCGCTAAAGTTCTTGTCGATCTTGTGCCAGTGACGACGGTGTAGGTTGTTCGGCTTGCGAATGCACCACCCCCGATTCCCAACAAAACCGCAACATTATTATTTCGGGGACTTAATGTGACGATATCCAACACACCATCGTCGTTCAAATCGGCAACTTCGACAGCTTCGGCTGCTCCTGCATCGAATGCCGACGGTTCACCAAATGTTCCATTACCTAAACCAGGTACCACGAAGACCGAACCGTTGCGCGAGGCGAGCACGGCGTCTATCACACCATCTTCGGTCACATCGGCAAGCTGGATATCGGACAATCCCGCACTGGCAGAAAATTCACGGAACCCGCGATAATCGAGAGTCCCGTCACCTAATGAGACTTCAATGGTAGAACCTCCATTAGAAACAGCCACGAGATCGAGATTCCCATCGTCGTTCAAATCTGCTGCATCAATGGCTAAAGAGGAATTTTTGAGAGGGTAGTCGGTTCGAGAGACGAAGGTTCCGTCGCCCTGGCTATTCAGAATCGAGATCGTTTGCGATTCGTTGTTCGCTACGACAAGATCGGAATCACCATTTCTGTCGAGATCGATGGCAGCGACCGATGACGGCCTCTCTCCCACTCCGAAAACCAATCGCGACTCGATATCGAATTGACCATCGCCCTTACCAATCAGAACTTCGAGAGTATTGTCGAATTTCTCCGAAACTGCCAGATCTAGAAGTCCATCTCCGTTTGCGTCGAAGGTTGTCACGGATGAAAAAAAGCCTTCCACCCTTAAATCGATCTGGGCAGCGAACGTACCGTCTCCGCGGTTTCTTAAAATTTGAAGAGTACCAGCATCTGCATTTGTACCATCAGAAATCGCCAGATCGATATCGCCGTCTCCATCCACATCCCCTGTGACAATGAATTCCGGAGACTGTCCAGCTCGATAGAACACAAGATCGTCAAAAGTACCGTCTCCACGTGCCATACCAATTGCGATCGATCTACGGTTGGTCAGGACAACCAGATCGTTATTGCCATCGGCATTCAAGTCGTCAAAAGTAATTTGATTTGCCTCTGCGCCTGACAAAGCGAGCAAGGTTGCTTCGGTGAATGTGGCATCCCCACTACCAGAATAAACTGCGACTGCCTGATTGCCTGAATCGATCGCAAAGTCCATGTTTCCGTCGTTATCGAAATCGCTGACCGCGATCGGAGCCGAGATTCAAATTGGTACCTGGAAATTATCGATAACATTGAACCCGGAGTTCCCGTCGTTCTGCAGGATTGCGACATTGTTTGAAATGGAATCCAAGACGAGTAAATCGGGGTCGCCATCGTTATCGACATCGCTAACCTCAAATGACCTTGGTTCAGAAACTCCTGGGGTTGCGACAGGATCGGCAAACGTTGCGTCACCGTTGTTCAACAGAATCGAAATCGTCGACGATCCCGTGTTAAGAACCGACAGGTCTATGTCTCCGTCGCTATCGAAGTCGGCGGAGACAATATGGTTCGGTCTATCCCCCGCTACAACACTCACGGGTTCTGTGAAGAACCCGGTGCCGTCGTTCAATAGAATGGAAATGTCTGTCGTCGAGGATCGTCCCTCCGAAGTGACAATCAGGTCGAGATCACCATCGCTATCAAGGTCGGCGGCCTCAATCACACTTCCGTTGGTGCGCGATGTAAAGAATTGAGGTGCGGCAAATAACGGAGAACCTGTATTCCGTAAGAACGATACAGTCCCGGAAACATTGTTTGCAACGACGAGATCGAAATCGCCATCTCCATCGAAGTCACCCGATACCGTGCCCCGGGCATTGCTGACTTGCCCGTCGGGGCCTGCGGCAAAACTTTCCGATTGGGAAAAGGTACCGTCCGGTTTTCCCAGGTTAATGAATATTCCGTCAAATTGATTAGTTGAAATCAGGTCAAGAATACCGTCGTTATCGATGTCGGCGAGACGAAGTGCTTCCGTGGGGCCACCGATTTCCAGACGTGATGTCTCAACGAACCTGCCGTCTCCTTGTGAATGTAATATCACAAGACGACGACGATTCGGTACGGCTACGATCAGATCCATATTCCCATCGTTATTCAAGTCTGTCGAAACCATCGCACCAAGTCCGCGGTCGGCAATTTCAGTTTCGATCTGATCACCAAATGTGCCGTCACCGTTGCCCGGTAAGAAAATCACTCTTCCGGAGTTTGAATTGATGGATGAAACGAGATCCAACGTCCCGTTGTTATCGGCATCGAAAGCGAGAACGGTATGCAGTGTCAGGGCAAAATTTGGTAAAATGTCGGATCGCCCGGAAAAATTACCCTCGTCATCGCCGAACAGAATCGACCATGAGCCAGAGCGATTAGCTGTTACAAAGTCAAGGAATCCATCCTCGTTGAAATCGCCGGTGGTAATTGAAAGAGGGTCGAATCCCACCGAATAATTCCTTCTGCTTGCAAACCCACCGGTACCATCGCCTAGCTGAACCGCAACCTTGCTACTTCCTGCGGTCAAGACATCGAGAATACCGTCTTGATTGACGTCCACCGAAATCATCACATTTGGTTTGTTCCCGACAGGCAATTCCGGTGCGACGACAAACGTTCCATCCCCGTTCGATTCAAAGATCGAGACGGTTCGCTCGTCCGAATTGGCCGTAGTAAGATCGAGGTCGCCGTCGTTATCCAGGTCGGCGAGAATCGTCGAACGGGTGGTCGGAGAAGCTGGGAAACTCGGTTGCACAGGAAACGTTCCGTCTCCGTTGTTTGAAAGCAGCAATAACGACTGCGATCTTATCGTCAAAATATCACTGCCGTTTTCTCCATCGAAGTCGGCAGTGGCAGCCTTCACTCCGGAAATACCGGGAACATCGTACTGTTGCAGATCGCCGAATGTTCCGTCGCCATTTCCAAATCGAACGTCAAGCCGTCCAAACTGTGTCAAGACGATATCGAGAATGCCATCGGTATTGAAATCATCCAATGAAAAATTACCTTCCACGCCACTCTGGACAATAACGGGAGCTGAAAAAGTACCGTCGCCGTTATTAAGTGCGACATAGATCGAAGCAAGAGATTGAAATCTAGGAAGCGAACGAGTGATCAAATCGAGGTCGCCGTCGGCATCGAGGTCTGCCAACTCGATGTCGTTGGCTTTTGAAAAGCCAATTCCGGAAATGTTCGTGACCGAACCGAACGTTCCATCCTGGTTAACTGACATGGCATTCGTGGAAGTGTGCGACGCGCTGAGATCGGTGAGCACGACAATTTCCGGCTGACCGTCACCCGTGATGTCTGCAACGACCATATCTTTGGCATTTTGGAAATTGGCGAAGTCATCGACAAACGAACTTTCTCCGAATGTTCCATCGCCATTGCCGGGAAATAATGTAAACTTGACGCCGTTTCCGTTCCTTTGAACGACGGCGACATCGAGATTTTCATCGTTGTTAAAATCATCGATGCCTACATGGGTGAAATCTCCTGTTGTTAACAGTGTTGATGCGGGTAAGTAACTACCGGAACCGTCGCTGAGAAGCAGTTCCACTTCCTGTTGTTGGAACGTCCCGCCCGCTGTGACAATATCCTCGAATCCATCGTCATTAAGGTCTCCCACGGCAATTGAACTACTGGATGTCGCCGATGTGTTATAAGTCGATGCTGCAGCAAAAGTCCCATCTCCGTTATTGAGAACGACTAACGGTTGATCGCCACCACCGACGATATCCTGGTCGCCATCGCCATCGAGATCGGAAGCAAGCATCTTTGCTGGCACATAAGGGATTTCAAAAAGTCGATTTGGGAATAATTCCGTTCCAACATTAGGAGGAATAATCGAAAAACTACTGGTGATTGCGGTATCGCTTAAGGAATTCCCGGATCGGTCGGTGATCGCGGGACCGTTCAATACGATTTCGTATCCACCCAGCGATAGCGATTCGTACTCGACAAAGACGAATCGACCGCGACTGCGAATTTGAATATCGAAAGCCGGCACGACATTGCCGAGTGCATCCTGGAGTTGAATGTTTTCGGCATTGAGCGTTTCGACATTCATCGCTTCGTTAAATCGAATTTTGATACGATTCAGGTCTGTTGTACCGAAGGCTCCGTCTGCA
>Ga0114931_10006962_pt1 | contig 13877 bp, 10 predicted proteins | sample 2SBtaG_FD_89579 | JGI IMG/M metagenome (GOLD analysis project Ga0114931, IMG submission 89579) | Deep subsurface microbial communities from Kolumbo volcano to uncover new lineages of life (NeLLi) - 2SBTROV14_V59a metaG | ecosystem: Environmental > Aquatic > Marine > Volcanic | place: Kolumbo...
ACCGAAGGGAATTCGAGCTGCCTCCACGGGATGCTGGGATCGCTCGTCGGCGCAAGAGCGAGGCCCAGCGTCGCGCGGAGGCGGCGAGCGTAGCCCGCAAGGGTGACCGAAGGGAATTCGAGCCGCCTCCACGGGATGCTGGGATCGCTCGTCGGCTCGCGCCATGGCACCCTCGAGTCTGCTAGACTCAAGGCTCCTACCCGATTGCGGAGAACGCGACACCCATGAGCTGGCTGATCGAAGTCGATGTCACGCGCAAGGACCTGGCGTTTTTCCATGCCCGCTTCCGCACCACGCCGATCACCATCGGTTCCGCGGTCGACAACGATGTCGTGCTCAGCGGACGCCAGGTCCGCGCCCATCACGCAGTGCTCAACCTTGCGGGCGGCGGACTCGAGTGGCGGGACGCGAGCGACGGCGGCTCACGGCTTCATGGCCAGTCGATGGGTGAGCGCACGGACCTCGGCCTGCGCAATCAGGTGGAGATTTCACCGTTCACCATCGACCTTAGACTAACCACCACGCATAAGATTGACGGGCCCGAAACCAGTGTCATCGAGCTCGACAGCGACGAGCCCGACAGCGATGGACCCGACTTCGAGTCGCCTGACACCCGGCCGATCATCGAAGCAGTGGAGTTGGTGGAGCCACCGGCGGACTTGGTAAACACGGCCGGCGAGGCCCAGGCCGAGCCCGCGGACGAGCCTGCGCCCAAGGCCAACGACTCCTCCACCCAACGCCTGGAGAAGCCGATATCCGCGACCCACGACGCACATCCCCTGCTGGTGGTGACCGACGGTCCGCGCCGCCTCGCCGGCCAGCGCCTCAAGCTGCCGCCCGCCGCGGAGCTGGTGCTCGGACGCGGCGCCGACTGTCACCTACGCATCGCCGACCCCGCGGTGTCGCGCCGGCATGCGGCGATTCGCCGCGACGCCGAGGATCGCTGCCACCTCCATGACCTGGGCAGCGTCAACGGTCTCTTCGTCAATGGCGAGCAGATCCTCGAGGTGGTGCTCGAAGATGGCGACGAGATTCGCCTAGGAACCCTCTCCCTGACATTCCTCGCCGCCGCCGGCAACGGCCGCTGGGCATCGGCGGCCGGGCCGCTTCATGCGGGTATCGTGCGCTGCGAACGGCAGGCCGAGGAGCCAGCGGTGATCGCCTTGCATGGCCGGATCGAGAACCGCGGCAGCGAGAGCCTGGCGACCGTGCTCGAGGACGCCCTCACCGACGAGTACCTGCTGTGGTTGATCATCGACGCCAAGCAAGTGCGGCGGCTGGGTCAGGCGGTGCTCGGCTTGCTGGCAGCAGCCGACCATGAGCTCTGCTTGCGCGGCGGTGGCGTGTTGCTGGCCGGCGCCCCGGCGACTGTGCGCCAGCAGGTCGCGGCCAGTGCGCTCGCGGCACGGCTGCGCGGGCGGCTGGTCGCGGACCGCGACGCGGCCTTCGAGCGCGCCAGCGAGATCACGCCCGCGGATGGCTGAACCACGGGCTGCTACCCACCGAGGTGCTTCAGCATCTCGCGCGCGGTGGTGGCCTCGGGATCATCCGGCGCAAGGGCCAGGAAACGCTCGAGGTGCTGGCGAGCGCCGGCCAGATCCTCTGCCGAAGCCAGCACCAGGCCGAGCAGGTAGTGGCCGCGGGCATGGTCTGGCTCGAGCGCCAGGAGGTGTTCGAGCGCGCTGCGCGCCTGGCGCAAGCGGCCGCCCCGGAAGTCGAGATCCGCACGCTTCATGAGCAGCTCGTCCGCGCCCTCGGCGTCGGCTTGGTGGTAGCGTTCGAAGTCCGCCAGCGCCGCTTCGCTCTTGCCCTGCGCGTCGTGGAGGAGAAAGCGCAGGCGGTGCCCGCGTGGATGCTCCGGCGCCACCGTGGCGAGTTCGGCCAAGGTGTGCTCCAGCCCCGCGTAGTCTTCGCGGTTGTACTGCACCGTGGCCAACCCTGCGAGCGGCTCGGCAAGCCCAGGATCGAGGCGGTGGGCAACCTGGAAGAAGCCGATCGCCCGCGCCTCGTCTTGCCGCTTGAGCGCTGCCACACCGTCGTTGTAGATCAGCGCGGCCAGGTTGGCGGCCTGCTCGCCGTTCGCAAACACTGCTACCAGAGGTTCCAGCCGGGTGAGATCGCCCTGGCGGCGGTAAATCTCGAATGCCAGCCGCTGGGCGCCCAGATCGTCCGGTCGCACCGCCAAGAAGCGCTCGATCGCCGCAGCAGCGGCGGCGAGATCCTCCTCGCCGAGGTAGACATTGGCCAGACCGAGCTGGGCCTCCACCCGTTGCGGATCGGCCGCCAGCGCAGCCAAGAACTGGCGCTTGGCACCGGCCATGTCGCCGGCCTGGTAGCGCGCAGCGCCGTCATTGTAGGCCTTTGCCGCGTCCTGGCGCTGGCCCGTCAAGCGGTCGATCAGAGAAAAGGTGTAGGTATAGCGCTGCCCTGCTTCGAGCTCGACATCGACGTCAAAGGGCGCGAAACCGTCCTTGAGCAAGTGGATGCGGTAGCTGCCAGCCGCCGCGGGCACGGCGATCTCGAAACGCCCGTCCGCGTCCGAGGTCGCGGCCAGCTCGGCGCCCGGCCCGGTGAGCGTCACGGCGACCTCCGCGAGCGCTTCCTTGTTGCCGGTGCTGGCACGAACCGTGGCCTCGATCTCGGCGCGGTCCGCGGCCGCGCGCCGGTTCTTGGCCTTCGACTTCTTGGCCGCCGAAGGCACCGACACCAAGAACGCCATCACCAGCACGGACACCAACACCGGCAACTGCGCTGGTATCCGCGCCAGCACCCAACGCTTCCGTCCGCGATCACGCCCCGGCTGGCCTGCTGAAAGAGACAAACGTTGCGACATCTCAGACGCGCCTCCACACGCTGGTGGACGTTCAGCTTGCTTGCTGCACCCACAACTTGGCCGCCGCAGCGCGGCCGAGGGTAGTCTCGCCGGCTCCGCCGCCGCGCACGGTGAGCGCATCGGCCAAAGGATCACGATGAATCACTGCCACCTGCGAACCGGGCTTGAGCCCATTGCGTTCGACGAAGCGCAAGAACTCTTCTTGCTGATCGCTGACGCGAATGATGCGGAAGGTCTCGCCCGGCGCACAATCGGCGAGGTTGAGCGCCGGGGCCGTGCGCAGCCGTCCCTCGGCATCGGGGATCGGGTCGCCATGCGGGTCCGTAGTCGGGAAGCCGAGACGCGCATCGATGCAATCGATCAGTTTGTCCGACATCGCATGCTCCAGACGCTCGGCCTCCTCATGGACCTCGGACCAGTCAAGGTCGAGCACGTCGACCAGAAACAGCTCGATCAGCCGATGGCGGCGCAACACATGCACGGCCAAACGCCGGCCATCGCCGGTCAAACGGACGCCCGCGTAGGGTGCGTAGACCACGTGCCCATCCTTTTCGAGGGACTTGACCATCGAGGTCACGGTGCCGGGCGCCACGGCCATCGACGCCGCGATATCCCCCATGCTGACGAGCACGCCTGGCTGGCGTCCGTGCTCGAGCGCCAGGATGCATTTGAGGTAGTCCTCGACTGTACTGGTCGCCATCGCGCGTCAAGCGTACCAGCCCGCGAGCGGCTTGGGCCAGATCCGCGTCCCCGTGGGGCGCTGCCGGTTGCGGGCGCAAGGCGAGCCCGCGATCGATTCTGGTATAGCATCCGGCCGAGACCGACCCACGCCATAAGAAACACCGAACCCGACCGCGAGGCACCGCCCTTCATGAGCCCTGCACTTTTCAAAGTAGTCCACATCACCGCCGTCATCTACACCTTCACAGCCCTCGGCGGACTGCTGGTACACGCGGTCGATGGCACCCGCGAAGGCGGGGCTGGTCGGCGTCTGGCCGGACTTACCCACGGCCTGGCGCTGCTGGTGGTGCTTTTTACCGGCTTCGGGCTGGTCGCCGGCCTGGGCACTGGCATGGCGCCGTGGGTCTGGCTCAAGCTCCTGGTGTGGCTATTGGTCGGCGCCTCGCTGGTCGCCATCCGCCGCCTTCCGGGAATGGCCCGCCTGCTGTGGCTGGCGCTGCCTTTGCTCGGAGCGCTCGGCGCCTACCTGGCAATCTGGAAGCCGGGGGCCTGATCGAGCGGACCCAAGCGCACGAGCGGACCCAAGCGCACGAGCGGGCTCAGCGCGCCTTGACGGCCCCGCCCGCCTTGGGGGAGCGCAGGAAATCGCGATTCATGCGCGCGATGGTTTCGATCGGGATCGACTTCGGACACACTGCCTCGCACTCGCGGTGGTTGCTGCAGCTCCCGAAGGCTTCCGCTTCCATCTGCGCCACCATCGTCGCCACCCGCTGATCACGCTCGGGCTGCCCCTGGGGCAGCAGGCCGAGGTGTGCGACCTTGGCGGCGGTAAACAGCTGCGCAGCACCGTTCGGGCAGGCTGCGACGCAGGCGCCGCAGCCGATGCACGCGGCAGCGTCCATGGCCCGCTCGGAATCCTCTTCGGGTACTGGAATCTCGTTGGCATCGCGGGGCGAGCCCGTGCCCACCGAGACGTAGCCCCCAGCCTCGATGATGCGGTCGAGGGCACTGCGATCGACCATCAGATCCTTGAGCACCGGGAAAGCGGCGCTGCGCCAGGGCTCGACGTAGAGCGTGTCGCCGTCTTTGAAATGACGCAGATGGAGCTGGCAGGTGGTGGTCGCGCGCCGGGGTCCGTGGGCCACGCCATTGACCACCATGCCGCAGGCACCGCAGATGCCCTCGCGGCAATCGTGCTCGAAGACGATCGGCTCCTCACCAGCGATCATCAACCGCTCGTTGACCACATCGAGCATCTCGAGAAACGACATGTCCGGAGTCATGCCCGTGGCCTCGTAGCGCTTCATCTCGCCCGGAGCGTCCGGACCTGCCTGACGCCAGACATAAAGCGTAAGATCCATTATTTGTAACTCCTCTGGCTGAGCGCGATGTTCTCGAAGTCGAGCGGCTCACGGTTGAGCTTCGGGCGTGCAAAGTCGCCGCTGTGCTCCCAAGCAGCCACGTAGCGGAAGTTCTCATCATCGCGTAGGGCCTCGCCCTCGCTGGTTTGATGTTCGGAACGGAAATGAACACCGCAAGACTCGTCGCGATGCCGGGCATCGATGCACAAGAGCTCGGCCAGCTCCAAGAAGTCCGACACCCGGCCGGCCTTTTCCAGGCTCTGGTTGATCGTCTCCCCCGCGCCGATCACGCGCACGTTGTGATGAAACTCTTCGCGCAGCTTGGGAATCTCGGCCAGCGCGCGCGTCAAGCCCTCCGCCGTGCGCTCCATGCCGCAATGCTCCCACAGCAGCAGACCGAGCTGGCGGTGCAGATCATCGACCGTGCGTTCACCATCCGCATCGAGCAGGGCCTGGATGCGACCGCGGACTTGTGTTTCCACCTTGCTGAAGATCGCATGATCGCTGCCCATCCGCGGCTCACCCATGTGTCGGGAAAGGTAGTCGCCGATGGTGTAGGGCAGCACGAAGTAGCCGTCGGCCAATCCCTGCATGAGGGCACTGGCACCCAGACGATTGGCGCCGTGGTCGGAGAAGTTGCACTCGCCGATGGCGTAAAGACCCGGAATGGTGGTCATCAGGTTGTAGTCGACCCACAGCCCGCCCATGGCGTAGTGCACCGCCGGGAAGATGCGCATGGGCACCCGATAGGGGTCTTCGCCGGTGATGCGCTCGTACATCTCGAAAAGGTTGCCGTAGCGCGCCTCGATCACGCCCTTGCCCTGGCTGGCGATGGCGTCGGCAAAGTCGAGGTAGACACCGAGCCCGGTGGGACCCACGCCGCGGCCTTCGTCGGTCGCTTTCTTGGCCGCCCGTGAGGCCACATCGCGCGGCACCAGGTTGCCGAAGGCCGGGTAGCGGCGCTCGAGGTAGTAGTCGCGCTCGCCTTCGGGAATCTCCTCCGGACGTCGCAGGTCACCCTTTTGTTTCGGCACCCAGATGCGCCCGTCGTTGCGCAGCGATTCGGACATCAGGGTGAGCTTGGACTGGTGCTCGCCCGAAACCGGGATGCAGGTTGGGTGGATCTGGGTGAAGCAAGGATTGGCGAAGCACGCGCCGCGGCGATGGGCCCGCCAAGCGGCGGTGACGTTGGACCCCTTGGCGTTGGTCGACAAGTAGTAGGCATTGCCATAGCCGCCGGTGGCCAGCACCACGGCATCGCCCGCCCAAGAGCGGATCTTGCCGCTCACCAGATCGCGGGTGATGATCCCACGCGCCCGCCCGTCCTCGACCACCAGATCGAGCATCTCGGTTCGCGGGTGCACGGTGACCCTGCCGGCATGTACCTGACGCATGAGCGCCTGGTAGGCACCGAGCAGCAACTGCTGGCCGGTTTGCCCGCGGGCGTAGAAGGTGCGCGATACCTGGGCGCCGCCGAAGGAGCGGTTGGCGAGCAGGCCGCCGTACTCGCGGGCGAAGGGCACGCCTTGCGCCGTCGCCTGGTCGATGATGTTGACGCTCACCTGGGCCAAGCGGTAGACGTTGGCCTCCCGCGAGCGGTAGTCACCGCCCTTGATCGTGTCATAAAACAAGCGGTAGACGCTATCGCCGTCGTTCTGGTAGTTCTTGGCTGCGTTGATCCCACCCTGGGCGGCGATCGAGTGGGCGCGGCGTGCACTGTCTTGGAAGCAGAAGCTACGCACCCGATAGCCCAGCTCCGCGAGGGTGGCTGCGGCCGAAGCGCCGGCGAGGCCGGTGCCGACGACGAGAATCTCGAACTTTCGTTTGTTGGCCGGGTTGACCAGCTTGAGGTCGAAACGGGCCTTGTCCCACTGCTGTGCGATCGGCCCGCTGGGAATCCTGGCATCGAGCTCCATGACGGTCTCCTAGCCTTGTAGCGTCACGATGCCGGCGAGCACCGACACCGGCAGCGCAATGTTGCCGATCACGATGATGGCCGCAAAGGCCATCGCGAATTGCTGGCGGAAAGGGTCGAGCCGCGGCCCGCTCAGGCCGAGGCTTTGAAACATGCTCCACAGACCGTGGTACAAATGCAGGCCGAGCGCGAGCTGCGCCAGGATGTAAAAGCTTGACACCAGCGGGTTTCGAAAGCCCGAGACCACGTTGTGGTACACGTCGCCCTCGATGAAATCGCCGTGTACCGTGCCGAAGGTAAAGTGCAGCAGGTGGTAGACGATGAAAGCGAGGATGATAATCCCGCCAAATCGCATTGTTCGCGACGCGTAGGTTGCTGCTTGTGGGCGGAACCGCACGTAGGAACGATCGCGCGCCCGGCGGTTGCGCAGCGTCAGGGCGGTCGCGGAGTAGATGTGCAAAGCGACCGCGATCAGCAGGCCGATGCGCGCGATCCACAGTGCGCCGCTTTCCGGCAGCACCGGTTCGCCGATCACCCGCAGGTGCTCGGCGTACGCATTGAGCGCTTGTGGACCGGCGAAGAGCTTCAGGTTGCCGAGCATGTGCCCGAGCACGAAGCCAAACAGCACGACCCCGGACACGGCCATGACCGCCTTCTTGCCCATGGTCGAGCGAAAGAACCCGAGAATCCAGATCATGGTTACCTCGTGGATGGAAGCGCCGGAAAAACGCCCGGGCGGCGGCGGGAATACCGGCTGCCGGGGGCGGACCTTGCGAGGCCGATCACCCTATCGCAGCCGACGCTTCGGCGGCGCAGATTTTTCGCATGATTCGGTGCCGCGGGGCAAGAATCGACCGCATGCTGCGCGCTGCGCCGGAGTTTGGGGCCGCGGAGCACTTCTCCGCGGCTTGCTAGGAGCCTGTTGTGCATGGCCCGCACGGCGCCTCGTGGGCGACGCGAGGCTCTCGCTGCGTTACGTTCTCGACAAATGCCTACGGGTATTCGCCTTCGAACAAGCCTTTAGCCCCCCCCTCGCGACGCTCCGCGATGCGCCATCCGTCTACTTGCAACAGGCTCCTAGCCGCGTGGCCGCCGCCGGCCGCCACGGAGCGTGCGGCGACGGAGTGCCGGCCTGGCTTTTGAATCCGCAGGCGGCGGCGCACTCGCCAACGCCTGCCAGCCCTCGAGGGTCTCCCTCCCGTGGCCGGTGGCGCGCACCAGAATCTCGAGCAGCAAGAGCGCGTCGGGAAAAATCCGCGTGGCAGCGAAGCGACGCTGTTTCGACGGCGTCCAGCGGGTGGTGCAAATACGGTGGAAGCCATCCATTATATGGCTCGCGGAGGTTCGCTTGTGGTTGGCAAAGCAAAGACGTTCGAAAAACGGTGCGGCGGCTGCGGCGCGCACTTCTTGGTACACGGTAAGCGGCATCGAGCGGCGCTGGTCGCGCTCATAGGCAAAGCGCTCGAGGAGCACCGCAGGCAGCAACAAAGCGGCCAGCAGCAAGGGATCGCTGAGCGTCCGCCGCTCAGCCACGAGCTGATCGATCACCGGCAAAACAGCGCTGAAGTCGCCGGCACCGACGCGCTTGGCGCGCAGCATGGCAGAAGCCTCCGGCACCACCACTTCGAGCACGCCCAGCTCGAGCATCCACTGCAGGCTGGCGCCCGCCGCACCACAGCGCAGCAACTGAAGGATCTCCTCGGCCAGCCGCGGCGGCGCACCTTTCTTGAGGCTCTCGACGTTGCGCTCGATGGCGAGCTGGGTCCCGGTCTCGATGGTGAAGCCGAGGCGGCCGGCGAACTCGCAGGCACGCAGGATGCGCACCGGATCCTCTTGGAATCGAACATCGGGATCGCCGATCACACGCACCAGGCGGCGCTCGAGGTCGTCGATCCCCCCGACGTAGTCGACCACAGAAAAATCTGAAATATCATAGAACAAGCCGTTGATGGTGAAATCGCGGCGAAAAGCATCCTCGGCCGGTGTACCGAAGGTGTTGTCGCTGGTGATCAGCAGATCCTCCGGCGCGCTCGCTTGCTGCTTGGGATCGGGCTCGCGACGGAAGGTCGAGACCTCGACGATGTTGTCGCGAAAGAGGATGTGCGCCAGTCGGAAGCGACGGCCGATGATGCGGGCGTTGCGAAACAAACGACGGATCTCGGGCGGCTTGGCGCTGGTGCCGACATCGAAGTCCTTGGGCCGGCGGCCGAGCATCAGATCGCGGACACTGCCACCGACCAAGAAGGCTCGATAGCCGGCCTTGTGCAGCCGGTACAGCACCTTGAGCGCGTCCTCGTCGATCATCGAACGCGAGACCGCGTGCTCGGGCCGTGCGAGCACGCGCGGCGCTACAGCCGTACTCGCCACTTTGGTCGGTTCTCCCACGCGGGGATTATACGGTGCCGCGGCGGTCTCTCGGGGACGCTGCCGGCACCCGGTCGGCGCATCAATCAAGCTGCTGGGTACGGATCTTGATCTCGCCTTCGAGCGTCCGGTGCACCGGACAGCGATCCGCGATTTGCATCAGCCGCGCGATCTGTGGCGCCTCGAGCGCCGCGCCTCGCACCCGAATGAGACGTTCGATCCGGTCGATCTTGCCGCTGGCACTCTCGCAGTCATGGCAGTCCTCGGCGTGGACCTTCTCGTGGCGCAGCACCACGTCGACGCCCTCGAGCGGCCACTGCTTGCGGTCGGCATACATGCGCAGCGTCATGCTGGTACAAGCGCCAAGGCCCGCGAGCAGTAGATCATAGGGGCCCGGGCCTCGATCCGTACCCCCGACCGAAGCCGGCTCATCGGCCACCAGGCGGTGTGGGCCGGCCTCGATCTGTTGGCGAAATCCCGTGGCGCCACCATGCACCCGCACCTCCCCATGCGCCACCCCGGTGTCCGCGGCGGCTGCCGGGCGGCGATTCGCCCCGGGCGACGTCGCACTGGCGCCGACGTAGCGGCTGGCCCACGCGGCCAACACCGTGCCAACATAGGCCGCGTCCGCGGCGCGGGCCAGCAGCAGATGATCCGCATCGTCGAGCGAAACAAAGCTCTTCGGGTGCTTGGCGGCTTGATAGATGCGTCGCGCATGATTGATACTGACTACTTCGTCGACTGGCGAGTGGAAGATCAAGATCGGCCGGCCGAGCTGGGCGACCGCCTCGAGCACCGACTGGCGGGCGAGGTCATCGAGCATCTGGCGACGGATGCGCAACACACGTCCGGCCATTTCGACCTGCGCTTCGTCGGCATCACCCTCGGAGATCTCCGGCGCCCGGCGGGCCAGCGAGGCGCGCAGGTGCTCGGTGTCCGAAGGCGCGCCGAGGGTGGCCACGGCGCGCACCTCGGGCACCTCGCCGGCCACCGCCAGGGTGGCCGTGCCGCCCAGACTGTGGCCGATCATCAGCGCCGGCGCGCGATGCGTCTGGCGCAAGAAGGCCACCGCTGCACGCAGATCGTCGAGGTTGGAAGTGAAATTGGTGTCGGCGAACTCGCCCTCGCTCTCTCCCAGGCCCGAGAAATCGAAACGCAGCACCGCCAGGCCGCTGCCGGTCAGCGAGCGACTGATGCGGTGCACGGCCTTGAGATCCTTGGAGCAGGTGAAGCAGTGGGCGAACACCGCGAAGGCGCGCGGCGCACCAGCCGCCTCGTCGGGCCACTCGATGCGCGCCGCGAGCTGGTTGCCGAAGGCGCCTGGGAATCGCACGGGCTGACTCTTCATGTTGTCTGGTCGTCCTCATTTCGCCCGGCCGCGGGCGGGCCCGGCTTGATGACAGCGGGCGCATGGCGGCGGGTGGGGCTGCATTTGATCACACCGGATCGTGCGGGACCGTGCCGGGCGTTTGACAGCGCGCAGCGCCATTGCATACCCTGGCCGCGTCGCCTCGCCGCCCGTACCTTTTTCCAGAACCGACACCACGGCTTCCATGACCATGGCCTACCGGTGGTTCGCACCATGATCCACGCTGCCTCAAGCCCCGGCCTCCAGCGCGTGCGCGTCGAGCGTCACCTGGCTCCGGCCGATGAGTGGGCGATGCGCGAGGCGCTGCGCAAGGCGCTCGCCGAGCGTCCGCGGCGGATCCCGACCCAGTACTTTTACGACGACCACGGCTCGTGGCTTTTCGAGCGCATCTGCGAGCTGCCCGAGTACTACCAGACCCGGGCCGAGACCACCTTGCTGGCGCGCATCGCCGAGCGCGTGATCGCGACCAGCGGCGCGGGCGAGCTGGTTGAGCTGGGCTCTGGCGCGGCGACCAAGACCCGCATCCTGCTCGACGCCATGGCGCGTGCCGGCACGCTGGACTGCTACGTGCCGGTCGATGTCAGCGAGGGCATCATGCGCCGTTCGGCCGAAGAGCTGGTGCGTGCCTACCCGCAGCTCCTGGTGCATGGTCTGGTCGCCGACTTCATCACCGACCTCGGCGCGTTGCCCGCCGCGGGTCGGCGTCTGGTGGCGTTTTTGGGCGGCACGATCGGCAATCTGGAACCGCGCCATGAGGCTGCAGCCTTCCTGCGCCGGCTGCGCGCATCGATGGGCGTAGAAGATTTCTTCTTGGTCGGCGTAGACTTGATCAAACAAGTTCCACGCATCGAAGCTGCCTACAACGACGATGCCGGAGTCACCGCCGCCTTCAATCGCAATGTGCTGGCCGTGGTCAACGCGCGCTTCGAGGCCGATTTCGAGCCCCAGCGCTACCGCCACCGTGCGTTTTACCAGCACGATGGCGATCGGATCGAGATGCGGCTGGTCTCATGCCAGGCGCAAACGGTCCGGCTCGCTGCCCTCGACCTGTCGCTCGAGCTCGCCGCAGGGGAAGAGATCTTGACCGAGATCAGCGTCAAGTTCGACCGAGCGCGGCTCGAGGCGCTGCTGGCGGCGGGCGGGTTCGGACTCACCGAGTGGTTTGTCCAGGACGACTTGTTCGCGCTGGCGCTCGCACAGCCCGTGGCGAGCGGACCAGCGCGCGGAGCGTCCGCCCGTGCCAAGGCGTGAAACCTGCGCAGATCGCAGGCTGGGCAGCGGCCGACGCCGCGGGTGCCTCACGCGCCAGCATTGCCCCGGACCGATCCCCGACCAGCGGCGGTTGAGCCCTCGCCGCAGCCAGATCCAGCGCCTGCGCCCGGTGTTTCTCGCCTGCTCGGTGGCGCTCTTGTCAGGCGCCGTGCTCACCGCCTGCCGACCGATCAAGGTGCAGCCGGTGACCACCCCGGCGGCGCGCGCCGAGGCCGCTGGCACGCTGGCCACCGACGGACTGAGCGCACAGGCCGAAAACACCCTAGACCATGCTGGCGGCGCCTTCAGCCAGGCACTTCAGGCGCCCTTCGGAGCCTGGGATCGCGAAGACCTCGCCGCGCGCATCGCGGCCGATCCGGCGCTCGCTGCGGCCCTCGCGGAGGTCGCCATCCTCACCGCGCAAGACGCTGGCGATGAGACCACTGCACGCCTCTTCGATCTGCAAGCCGCGATCACCGCCTGGGACGGGCTCATGGCGCGCTTCGGCGATCCCGAGGCTGGCCCGGCCGATCCCCTTGCCTGGCACCTGTTGATGCTCTACAACCGTGCGGTCGGCCGCTGGCTGGAACGCTTCGAGCATCCCTCGGCGCTCGCTGACAGTGGCCACACCCTGGCCAAGGGCAGCCTGCGGGTCGCGCTCGCGCAGGGCGCGCACACCTGGTCCGCCAGCGATTTCGACCACCTGCAAACGGCCGACGGACTGGCGATCGAAGGGCTGCGCCAGCGCTACGTGCGCCCGGGGTTGGGCGCCGCCATGATCGGCCTTCGCGGACGGCGCGCTGGGATGGCGCTCGCGCGCTTCATGCCAGCGCGCGGTATCGCCGATCCGGTCACCGCGGTGCTGGTGGTCCGAGCGCCGGCTGCCGGTCAGCCACGGCGTGCCACCTTGCACCTGCTCGACCCCGCGCACCACCAACGCTTCGCACTGGCCGGTAGACCGCTGGCAGTGGCGGCCGACTTCACCGCGCCCTTGGCGCTGCTGCTGAGCCAGCGCCGTCTCGATCTGCTCGGCTACGGTGGCGCCATCAGGCCCCAGCGCTTCGAAGCGAAGGGCGGCCTGTTCCTGCTCGAGCCCTACGACCCAGACAAGACCCCGGTGCTGATGATCCATGGCCTGCTGTCGAGCCCGTTGGCCTTCGCCGAGATCACCAATGATGTCTGGGGGGATCAGCACCTACGCGCCGGTTTCCAGGTCTGGCACTTCATGTACCCGACCGGGCTACCGTACCTGTGGGACGCGAGCGAACTGCGCAACCAACTCGCCGCGCTTCGGGCCGCGGTCGACCCCAAGGGAGACAACCCTGCGTGGAACGATATGGTGATCATCGCCCACAGCATGGGCGGCCTGGTTGCCCGCACCCTCGCCACCACCAGCGGCGACCGCTTGTGGCGAACGGTGTTTCGTGTGCCCGCGGCCGAGCTCGACATCTCGGCCGAACACCGGCAGACGCTCGAGGAGATCTTGGTCTTCAAGCGCTTGCCCCAGCTTCACCGGGTGGTTTTCCTCGCCACCCCGCACCACGGCGTTCAGAGCGCTGGTAGCCTCGCCGGCAAGGCGGTGAGCTTTCTGATCAAGCTGCCGCGCGCGATGCGCGAGGTGATGCGCGATGTCATCCGTCACGACGCCCAGGAGGTCGAGCCCTCCATGCGCCGGGTGCTCGAGAAAGGCGGGCCCTCGAGCGTGCGCGCACTGCGGGCCTCGGACCCGATCCTGCGCGCCCTCGCCGAGCTACCGATCGATCCTGCGGTGACCACCCACTCCATCCTCGGTGATCGCGGTCGCGGCGACGGCGATCGCGGCTCCGACGGCTATGTGCCCTACACCAGCGCCCACCTGCCGAGCGCCAGCAGTGAGCTGATCGTGCCATCCGGCCACAATGTCTACGAGCATCCACTCGCCTTGGCCGAAATCCGGCGGATCCTGCATCGACACCTACTCTCACGCGCGCGCGGCGCACAAGGACGCGCGTCTTTCCCGCAGACGACTGAAGTGCGACCGCGCCGAGAAGCGGCCGTTTCCCGCCACCTCCACGTCACGAAGCCTTGGCAAGCCCCCGCCAGGCCCCTGATTCGGGCCTGCGG
>Ga0114931_10006963_pt1 | contig 13877 bp, 18 predicted proteins | sample 2SBtaG_FD_89579 | JGI IMG/M metagenome (GOLD analysis project Ga0114931, IMG submission 89579) | Deep subsurface microbial communities from Kolumbo volcano to uncover new lineages of life (NeLLi) - 2SBTROV14_V59a metaG | ecosystem: Environmental > Aquatic > Marine > Volcanic | place: Kolumbo...
AGACATTCAATCCTGCAGCAGTCTTGCTTAATGAGAAAATTCATCTTCTCTATCGTGCAATTGCTCAAGATGGAATTTCAAGATTGTGATATGCCAATTCAAAAGAAGGATTAAAAATAGATAAAAGGCATTCTCTTCCTATATACAAACACCCTCTTGGGCAAACATCTACAAGAAAATTTAATGTCTATTCGTATTCTTCAGGAGGAAGTTGGGGAGGGTGTGAAGACCCAAGAATAATAAATATGCAAGAAGACAATCGTATTTACATGACCTACACTGCTTGTGACAATGGTTTAAGGGTTGGGCTTACCTCTATGAATGTCAGCGATTTCCTAAAAGGAAAATGGAAATGGGAGAAACCTAAACTAATTTCAAAGCCCGGAGAAGTGAATAAAAACTGGGTAATTTTCCCTGAAAAAATTAAAGGAAAATATGCCATACTTCATAGTATTAACCCTAAAATATCTATAGCTTATCTAGATAGTTTAGATTTTAAGGAGGGAGAATATATTGAGAGCAAATATGGAGGGGGGAAAACAAAAAAAGGTGACTGGGACAATTGGATAAGGGGTGTTGGACCTCCACCGCTAAAAACAAAAGAAGGCTGGTTAGTTTTTTATCATGCCATGGATGAAAGTGATCCGGGAAAGTATAAAGTAGGGGCTTTACTTTTAGACTTAAAAAATCCGAAAAAAATTATTTGTAAAGCAAAAAAACCAATTCTTGAACCTGAAGAACATTACGAAAATAATGGCTTCAAGTCAGGAGTGGTGTATGCTTCAGGGGCAATCATTAAAAAGGGTGTTTTGTTTGTTTATTATGGTGGGGCTGATAGCCATGTTTGTGTAGCTTACAATGATTTGCAAACTTTCTTGGATAAATTGAAGAAAGGAGTCAAACCTAAATTAAAAAAGAAAATTTTGAAAATGAAGAGGGGAAGGAAAAGGTGATAATTGAACGCTCAGATAGAAATCCAATTTTAATACCAAATAAAAATCAATCATGGGAAGCTGAAGCAGTTTTCAATGGATGTCCCGTAAAAAAGGGAAATAAAATTTATTTGATTTACAGGGCAATGTCTTTTCCCCATTACCATTCTTATGCTGGAATGCAAATGCCTGTTTCTGACATAGGTATTGCCAAAAGTAAAGAAGGAATTAATTTCAGCGACAGAAGAAGATTTATTTTTCCAGAACATTCTTGGGAAAAATTTGGGTGCGAAGATCCTAGAGTTACAAAAATAGGAGATAAATATTATATTTTTTATACGGCACTTTCTACTTTTCCATTTACTCCAGAAGGCATTAAAGTTGGGGTGGCTATAAGCAAAGATTTAAAGGCAATTAAAGAAAAACATCTTGTGACTCCCTTTAATTCAAAAGGAATGGCTCTTTTCCCCGAAAAAATAAAAAATAAATTTTGGGCAATATTAACTGTCCACACTGATAAACCTCCTGCAAAGATTTGTTTAGCTAGTTTTGATAAAGAAAAAGATATTTGGTCTAAAAGCAAATGGAATAAATGGTATAAAAATTTTGAAAAACATTCTTTACCTCTTCAACGGCGGCCTGAAGATCAAATTGAAGTTGGTGCTCCTCCTATAAAAACTAAACATGGTTGGTTGGTAATTTACTCTTATATTCAAAATTATTTTTCACCTAAAAGATTGTTTGGAATTGAGGCGGTGCTTTTAGACTTGAAAAATCCTTTAAAGATTATTGCAAGAACAAGTGCACCAATCTTGACTCCAGAAGAGTACTATGAAAAAATAGGTTATATTCAAAATGTTGTATTCCCTTCTGGAGCAATTACTGAAAAAGATTGGATTCATCTTTATTATGGGGCTTCCGATACTACTTGTTGTTTGGTTCATATTGAAATTTCTTCTTTATTAGACCATATGTTAAAAAGAAAAGGCAGGATTAAATTTACTCGTTCAAAAAAAGGTCCCATTATTGTTCCAGATAAAAAAAATTATTGGGAAAGTAAAGCCACTTTCAATCCGGGAGCAATTTATCTTCAAGATAAAGTCCACATTATTTACAGGGCAATGTCAGAAGACAATACCTCTGTTTTTGGTTATGCTCAAAGTAAAGATGGTGTTAATATAGATTATCGTTCTCCTAAACCCATTTATACTCCTAGAGAGCCATTTGAACAAAAACTTCAACCGGGTGGAAATTCAGGATGCGAAGACCCGAGAATTACTAAAATTGGAAACAAAATTTATATGGCTTATGCTGCTTTTGATGGGAGAAATCCTCCTAGAGTTGCTTTAACTTCAATTTCTGTTGGAGATTTTTTAAAAGAAAAATGGAACTGGTCAAAGCCCAGACTTATCTCCCCTCCCAATATTGATGACAAAGATGCTTGCCTTTTTCCAGAAAAAATCAATGGAAAATATTTTATTATTCATCGTAATGGAGAAGACATTGATCTTGCATCTACCCCATCATTAAATTTTAAAGATAATTGGCTTGAAGAATATCGTTGGATATTTCCAAGAAAAGGATGGTGGGATAGCAAAAAAGTAGGGATGGCAGCTCCGCCAATTAAAACAGAAAAAGGATGGGTTTTAATTTATCATGGAGTTTCAGAAGATAGTGTATATAGGGTTGGAGCAATATTACTTGACCTTAAAGATCCTTATAAAGTAATTGCTCGTACTGATGACCCATTATTTGAACCAGAAATGCCTTATGAAAAAGAAGGTCAGATTCCAAATGTTGTTTTTCCATGCGGGATAGTATTAATTAAAGAAAAACTTTTTATGTATTATGGTGGAGGAGATGGTGTAGTTGGTGTGGCAACAATTAAAATGAAGGATTTATTAGAAAGATTGATAATGTGTAAATGTTAAAGGACTAAATAATAAAATATGAAAAAAAAGAATATAAAAAAACCGTGGGGTGAATTTAAACAATTTACTTTAAATGAAAAATCGACTGTAAAAATCCTTACTATAATGCCAAAACAAGCTTTTTCATTGCAAAAACATAGCAAAAGAAAAGAGTTTTGGTATTTTCTTGACAATTCTGCGAAAGTGACTGTTGGGAGGAAAACATTTAAGATAAAAAAAGGCAATGAAATTATTATAAAACCAAAACAAAACCATCGAATTGAAGCATACTCTAAACCTGTTAATGTTTTAGAAATTTCTTTCGGAAATTTTGATGAAAAAGATATTATAAGATTAAAGGATAAATATGGGAGAATCTAACATGAAAATAAAAAATAAACAACTTTCTGAATTAACAAAAAATGATTTGAAAAAGATAAAATTAATTGTTTTTGATGTTGACGGAGTTTTAGTTCCAAGAGGGACAAAAATAAAACAAAAAGGCAATAAAATTACTTTTGAAGTAAAAAAGATTCCAAAAAACCAGATAAACCAAATAAAAAAACTACACGATTTAGGGTTTAAGATAAATATCAATTCTGGAAGAGGTCTTTATATGTTACAAGAAATGTTTCGCGAAGTCCTTCCTTTTGTTAGCCTAACTTATGAAAATGGAAGTGCAACCTGGTTCAAAGGAAAAATATATCAACATGTTAATTCATTCAATGAATTAAAAGATGTTTTCTTTAAATTAAAATCTGTAAAGAATAAGAATATTTTAGGTTTTGAACCAAAAGAATTTATTATTACAATTCATTGTAAGAGAAGAATAAAAAAAATTGAGAAGATTTTATCTAAAGAGAAAAAACTTTATTCTATATGGAACAGTGAAGCATATGACATCGGGGTTAAAAAAATTCAAACCAAGGCAGTTGGGTTGAGAGCATTTATGAAGATACTAAATCTAAGAAAAGAAAATGTGTTGGCGTTTGGAGATAATTATAATGACAGAGAATTATTAGGTTCTGTAGGAATTGCTTTTACATCTGACAAATCACGTATAAACGGGGATTTTTTTATATCCCTCAATGATAAAGTTTTACCTGCTAGTCAGTTTATGTCACACATACTTACCTTAAACAACAAAAATAATAGAAATACTCAGAAAAAAGAACATTTAATAAAAAGGTTAAATAAAAAATGAAAATATTTATTGATACTGCTGATCTTGAAGAGATTAAAGAAATAGCGAGTTATGGAATCTTAGATGGAGTTACAACTAATCCTAGTTTGATTAAAAAAACTGTTGATAATCTTAAAAAGAAAGGCAAAAAAGAAATTGATCTTGAATCATACATTAAACAAATTTTAAAAGTTTCTAAGGGAAAACCAGTTAGTCTGGAAGTTGTTGGAACTAATTTTAAAGAAATGGTTAATGAAGGAAAACTTTTATACAAAAAATTTAGTCCTGCAGGAAATGTTTATGTGAAAATACCTGTGAATCCTTGTATAGAAGGAAAATGCAGTTTAGCATCAGATGGAATTAAAGCAATAAAAGAGTTATCAAAATTGAAAATTCCAGTAAACTGCACTTTGATTTTTACACCAGAACAAGCTTTTTTAGCTGCAAAAGCTGGAGCAAAATTTGTAAGCCCTTTTACAGGAAGAGAAGATGATTATCTTAGAGAAATGAATAGAATTAAATTCAAAAAACAAGATTATTTTCCTCAAGAGGGCTTTAGAAAAAACAAGAAGATTTTAGAAGATAATGGAATAATTTCTGGTGTTGATTTAATTAAAAAATGTGCTGAAATAATTAAAAACTCAAAATTAAAAACAGAAGTATTGGCAGCGAGTATAAGAAATTTAAGACAATTTAGAGAAGCTGCTGAGGCAGGAGCAGATATAGCAACTGTTCCTTTTGAGGTCATTAAAGAGTTATTAGAACATCATAAAACTGCAGAAGGGATGAAGAAGTTTATTGACGACATTGTCCCAGAATATGCTAAATTGTTAAAAGGGGAAAATGAAAGAGGATAATATAAAAATTATGAATACATTTACATTAAAAAATATCCCTGATTTAGATGTTTGTGTTTTGGCTGCATTGGAATTATTTGCAAAAGAAAAAATTCCGAAGATGGAAATTCCTTATAAACGGCCTCTTGTTGTTGGAAGTGGAAATGCGGCTGCAACAGGAAGAATTATTTTTGAAAAAAAGGATGCTATATTTGCTGATGAGTCAACTTATGAGGAGAAATTAAAGAACATAAAAGCGATTGATGGTGTTGTATTGATTTCTGCTTCGGGAGGAAAACACGCACCAATTATTGCAAAATGTTCTAAGAAGTTTAAAAAACATGTTACTTTAATTACAAATAATCAAGAAGCTTTAGCAAAGGAATATCTTGACAACAAACATAAATATGACTTGTATGTTTTTCCAAAAAATAGAGAGCCTTATACATATAACACTTCTACTTATATGGGAATGATTCTTGGAATGACACATGAAAATCCAAAGAAGATTTTTAGTTTTATTAAAAATAAGATTGATAAAATTAAACTTAAAGATTTCAGCAAGTATAAACGCTATTACTTAATTGTTCCTGAAGAATTTAGTGGGATTATTCGTTTATTGAATGTAAAATTTGTTGAACTTTTTGGAAGAAACATTTCAAGAGAAATTGAACCTTACGAGTATGTAAAGCATGCAACAACGGTTGTGCCAGCAAAAAATGAGTTGTTTATCACTTTTGGGAGAAAGTATACAACATTTGGAAAAGAACATTTGTATATTCCTCTTCCAAAAAATGCAGATTATGCTACAATGATGGCTGTTGGTTATTATATGATTGGCAAAATACAAAAAGCTCAACCTTCATGGTTTAAAAAAAATATTGGGGGATATACTAAAAAAGCTTCAAAGATTTTCGGACAAGAGATAAAACCAATTGTGGAGTGATAAGCTAAACGAAAAACGGAATTTATCTCGCTGCAATTGTATCTGACTTCATAGGAAAATTCCTCCTTACATTAAAGGGTATTTTAGTTTATAATTGTGTCTAGAAAAAAGAGAAAATAAAAAAATTTTGAAAGAAATAAAACTAGAAAAGGTTATTAACTCTGTTTTCTTGATTCTTCTTGTTCTTGGATTTGTTTTTCATTTGACGGATTATTTCTTAAACTAAATCTGTCAAAACATAATTTTCTTTAACTTTATTTATAATTTTTGCAAGGCAATTATTGATAGATGGTTTAGTGTTATTAAAATTTTAAAATGCCTGTTTTTTTGATTTACTAAAGAAAAGCAAAATAGAAACCTTAGTTTTTGACAAGAGTTTTCGTGAAGAACTCATACGGTTTTTTGGTGGTTTAGGAGAAGTTTTTGTCGAGATAAAAAAGTCTTTATTATATTTTATAGTTTCGTGATTTGGAAACAAAGAGGCAATATGATCATCTTCGCCGGAACTTAAAAGTACCACATCAAAACTATCAAAAGGATAAACATTTTCTTTTGGTGATTTTTTAGAATTAATTAATTTTTTTGAGATTAAAATATTATGTTAGTTTCTAATTCATAGCATTCGACAGTTTCACAATCACTACATTGATTAGAATGTTCGTCGCAGAATATTGCTTGCATCCCGTTCTTTGTGCCTATACAAATTTTCTTCTTACATTCTCTGCCACAAACTATACAAGTCCTTTTCATATATAACAAACAAGATAAATCTTTATTAATATTCAGTAAACTTAGTTTACGTCAAGTTTTATAAATAACTTTTGTTACATTACCATATGAAAGATGGGGTAACCTTTGTGATTCTTGGAGCAACAGGAGATTTAACAAAGCGGAAGTTAATTCCTGCGATTTATCATTTAGTTAAGAATGGAAAGATTGGAAAATTTGCAATAGTTGGGGCAGCCCGTTCTAATATTCAAATCAAAAAAATCTTATCTGAATCGGAAAAGTTTATTAAAAACTTAGACAAAAAAGCGTGGAAAAAAGTTATTTATTTTTCTTATTACCATAGAGTTGATTTTTACCAGCAAGAGGATTATAGGCAACTCAAGAAATTTGTAGAAGAAATAGAAAAAAAACATAAACTTTCAGGAAATCGTTTATTCTATCTTGCTACAATGCCACAGCATTTCGAAATAATGACTTTTAATTTAGCTAAAATTGGACTTGTAAAAACTAAAGGATGGGCTCGTTGTGCATATGAAAAACCATTTGGAGAAGATTTAAAATCAGCAAAAAAAATAAATAAATCTATTTTAAAAATTTTTAATGAAAGTCAAATTTACAGAATTGACCATTATCTTGGAAAAGAACTTGTAGGAAATATTTCTTTAGTTAGGTTTACAAATAGAATTTTAGAACCTTTATGGAAAAATAAGCACATAGAATCTGTTCAAATAATTTTAGATGAAGACATGGGTGTAGGAAATAGGGGTCCCTACTATGATAAATATGGAGCAATTAAAGATGTTGTACAGAATCATATGATGCAGTTGCTTGCATTAACAGCAATGGAAGCTCCGAAAAAGCTTGTAGGAGAATACATAAGAAATGAAAAAGCGAAATTATTATCAAAAGTAAAAATTAAGGATTTAATTTTAGGACAATATGAAGATTATAAAAAAGAAAAAGGCGTTTCTAAAAAAAGTAAAACTGAAACATTTGCAGCACTTAAACTTGAAATAAACAACCAAAGATGGAAGGGAGTTCCTTTCTTTTTGAAAACAGGAAAAAATCTTGACAAAAAACAAACTCTCATAATTATTAAATTTAAAAAAGTAGATTGTCTTCTCGCAAAAACTTGTGAATTTGATTCAAATTACATCATAATAAGAATCCAACCCGATGAAGGAATCTCTTTTGAGATAAATCAAAAAATTCCTGAAAAAAATGAGGTCATTCCAATAAAAGTGGATTTCTGTCATAGCTGCCTTTTTGGACCAAACACTCCAAGAGGGTATGAAAACCTTTTAGAAGATATAATGAAAGGGGATCAATCAATTTTTGTAAGAAAAGATGAAATAGAAAACAGCTGGAGAATAATAGATGAAATTAAAAAAAGAAAAGTTTATTCTTATAAAAAGGGAAGCAAGGGTCCAGAACAATTAAACATATTCAATAAAAAACACAATATAATTTGGAAACAATGAAAAAACAAATAGGATTTATTGGTTTAGGAAGGATGGGAATGGGTATGAGCGAGAGGCTTTTAAAAAAGAAATTTAGAGTTATAGCTTATAATCGAAGTTCTGACAAAACTAAAAAGATTATGAAAAAAGGTGCTGTTGGAGTATTTAGTATTGAAGAGATGGTTGAAAAATTAGGTTCTGGAAAAAAAATTATTTGGTTAATGCTCCCTGCTGGAGCTCCTACAGATGAGATGATTAAAAGGTTGCTTAGTTTGCTTAGTTCTGGAGACATTATTATTGATGGTGCTAATGCTTTTTATAAAAATGCAGAAAAACATGCAAGATGGTGTAAAAAGAAGGGAGTATATTTCTTTGATTGCGGGGTTTCTGGAGGAATATGGGGATCAAAAAAGGGATATACTTTAATGATTGGAGGCCCTAAACCTCAGTTTAAATATATCGAGAGTTTTTGCAGAGCGCTTGCTCCTCCTAAAGGATATGGGTATTTTGGGAATGTTGGAAGTGGGCATTATGTAAAATCTGTTCATAACATTATTGAGTACATTTATTTGCAAGGATTAGCAGAAGGTGTTGAGCTTCTTAACAAATTTAAATATCCCTTAGATTTAAAAAAAGCAACAGAAGTTTGGGGCCCTGCTTCGGTAATTAATAGCTGGTTGCTTGATTTAACTAACAAAGCATTAAATAGAAAAGATTTTAAGAGTATTGGAACAGAGATTGGAAGTGTTACTATTAAAGAACTTCAAGATACAAAAAATGCGGTTAAAGGTTATGCTCCTGCTTTTGATGTTGCAGTTAAGATAAGAAAAGATAAAAGTAAAAAATTTGAATTAGGAAAAAGAACTATTTCAGCAGTTAGAAATGAATTTGGGGGGCATGCTGTTGAAAAAAGTAAAAGATGAAAATAAAAAAAATTTATATTGCGGGAGATCATGGGGGCTTTAGGTTAAAAGGAAAACTAAAACAACATTTGGAAAAAATAGGATATGTTGTTGAAGATTTAGGGCCCTTTAAATATGATTCAAAAGATGATTATCCTGATTTTGTAATTCCTTTAGCAAAAAAAGTTGCAAAAAATAAAAATAGCAGAGGAATTATTATGGCTGGTTCAGGAGAGGGAGAAATTATTGCTGCTAATAGAATTAAAGGAGCAAGAGCAATATTATATTATGGTTCAAAAAATCCTGTAAAAATACTTAAACTTTCAAGGGCCCATAATGATTCAAACATCCTTTCTCTTGGTGCAAGATTCTTAACAGAAAAACAAGTTAAAAAAGCAATTGAAATCTGGCTTAAATCTCCTTTTAGTAATGCGACAAGACATAAAAGAAGATTAAGGAAAATTGAAATAATGAGTAGATAATTATTAAAAACAGATGAAAAAACAAATAATTCCTTCGATAATTGCAAAAAATCAGAAAGAGCTTGATAAAAGATTTAATAAAGTTAAAAATTTATCAACTAAGTTCCATCTTGATATAATGGATGGCAAGTTTGTTAAAAATAAATCGCTGATGTTTGATTTTAAACTTCCAAAAAAAAAACAGTATGAAGCTCATTTAATGATAAAAAGTCCAGAGACATGGATTAAAAAAAATTCCCAAAAAGTTAATTTTATAATTTTTCATTATGAGTCATCTAAGAATCCTAAAACAATAATTAAACTATTAAAACAAAAAAATAAGAAAATTGGAATTTCAATAAATCCTAAAACATCAATAAATAAGATTAAACCTTATTTACCTCAAATTGATAAAGTTTTAATTATGACTGTTTATCCTGGAAAATATGGGGCTAAGTTTTTGAATAAAATGATAATTAAGATAAAACAATTGCGAAAATTAAAACCTAAATTAAATTTTCAAGTTGATGGGGGTATTAATGAAAATACAATTAAAAAAGTAAATAAAGCAGGAGCCGATATCTTTGTTTCAGGTTCATACCTTCAAAAAAGCATAGATAACAAGCAAGCTTTCCTTAAATTAAAGAGTCTTATCAAATAAAAATAAAATAGCAGAATATAATGAAATTTCAAAATATAACAAATGTCTTAAAAAAAGAGGTTTTAAAGATGATAACTGTAGCTGGTTCAGGACATCCAACACTGTTAAATGCAGGAATAAAAGTTAAAACATTATCAGTCAATAAAATTCCACATTCAGGAACAAATGATGAATTGCTTAAAAAATATGGTTTAAATTGGAAAGGAATTATTAAAGCTATAGGGAAATTTTAGAATGAAAAAAATTTTGATTTTTATTGATAGAGATGGAACGATTATTTATGATAAGAAATCTTATCCAGGAAGTCAAAAAAATTGGAAGTCAAAAATAAAATTTCTTCCAAAAGTAATTCAGGGATTAAAACTACTTAATAAAATTCCGAATTCTGAAATTCGCATTATTACCAATCAATCTGGAATTGCAATAAAAGAAATTTCGCTATTAACAAGAAAAAGGGCTGAAGAAGTTAACAAAGAAATTATTAGACGACTTTCTAAAAAAAAGATATATATTGGGGGGAGTAAGATCTGTCCACATGTAAACTATAAATATGTAAAAGAACATCCTCAATTTACTTTTTATAAAAACTTTGTTGGAAATTACAGCTGTATTAAACCAAGTGTAGGGATGATTAAATCAACGTTAAAAGAAAAAAAATTGAAAAGAAAAAAGGTAAAGATTTATGTTTTAGGTGACAGAATATCAGATGTGAAAACAGCATCAAACATAGATGGGATGGGAATTTTAATTCCATTTGCAAATGAACCGCAACCAAAAAACAAAATAAAAAAGAATGTATATGTTGCAAAAGATTTTTTAGATGCGGCTAATTATATTCTTTGTAAAGAAAAGATTATTGACTAAGTATTTTCTTAATATTATTGTAAGTTATATCAAAATGATTAAGTACACTAATTAATTTTCCTTTGTTAATTAATATGAGTTGTGGTGATTCATGTTTAACTTGCAAGCGTTTTTCTATAGTATCAGACATTGGTTTATCCTCTTGTACGATGACTTGATAAATAATAGTTTTTTGGTTTTTTAAATTAAATTTGTTAATGTGAGTTAATGCCATAGACGAAATTCCACAAGAAATACTATGGATGTAAATCAATACCGGATTATTCTTACTTTTTTTCAATGCATCATCAAGATTATGTAGTTTTAGAATCATAGTTTGTGATTTAATTTAAGTAATTCCCTTAATTTGTTTTCATCAAAACCAACAATTATTTCTCCATCAACATCGATGACAGGCACACCTTGCTGTCCAGATTTTTTTATCATTTCTTGGGCAGCTTTTTGGTCTTCACCAACATTCTTGTTAGTAAACTTAACTTTATGATCCTTCATAAATTCCCTCGCTTTGTGACACCAAGGACATGATTCTGTTCCATATATTATTACTTTCATATTTTATTTAGAAAAATATTCTTTATAAACTTTCAGTGAACTAAGTTAACTTTTCTTTAGATTGCGCATTTCCTTCCATTCAATAAATGACTTTAATAGTCCAGGAATGAAACCTGTTAAAACAAAATTTCCCAAGTCAAGAATACCATTATATTTTCCAAGGCTGATTACAAGTGGCGTTCTTTTACTGTGATATTTTGTAATTTTATCTTTTTTCTCAAGAGCAAATATATTTTTAACAACAATTCTTGCTTGTCTCTCTGCATTCTGAGCAGTTTTCTCTTCTGTTCTATCGCTAACGTCTCCAACAGCAAAGATATTATGGTATCCTTCTAATTGCAAATACTCATTAACTTTAATAAAACCCTTTGGATTTAGCTTATCTCCAAAATTCTTTTTCATAAAATCGTAATTTGGAGTAATTCCAGTGCATAAAAAGGCCATATCCATCTCTATTTTCCTTTTCTTATGGGTAATATAAATATTCCCGCGGTTCTTCTCTGCTCTTTCCCCATAAATTATCTTGACGCCTCTCTTCTTTAAAAAATTCTCTGCATGTTTAATAGATTTTCCATGAGTCCTTTCCATTAATCTATCTTTTGAGTGTATGATGGTTATTTCTTTGTCTCCATAATGAGTTTGTATTTCTGCTGCTAACTCTACGCCAACCAAACCACCCCCAACTATAAGAACTTTTTTGGCTTTGCGTAAATCATCATAGCAATCTCTAAGGTGCTTAGCCCTTGTTACTTTTATTATATCTTTTTCTTTGAAAGGAATATTATAACTTGATCCTGAACAAATTGCTAAATAATCAAAATTAACTTTTTTATTGTCCTCTAAAATTACATAATTGTTACTTACCATTTGAACACACTCGACAATTACTTTTGCCCTCTTAAGATAATAATTATGTAATACTTGTATTTTCTTAATATGTTCCGGTTCAACAATTGTTCTTAATATACTAGGAGTAAATTCAAAATAATCTTTAGAATCTATCAAGGTAACATCAAAATCCTTTTCTAACTCTCGTGCGATATGCATTCCTGCAAATCCTCCTCCGATAATGACTACCTTATTCATTTTTAAAAAAATAAAAAATAAAAATTCAGAAAATTACTCCTTAAATGCTATTGCTAAAGAAGCTCCAAGCAAACCTATGTCTTTCCATAGAGCAGGGCCGACTGAAAACCCATTAGTTAAACCAAGGATTACTGTTACTGCGAAAAATGCTGTTAATGCCCATCCTGACCAATTAGCCTTGTAATTGAAAATCAAGGATAAAGCAAGGATTAAAAGTATAACTCCAAGGACATAAACAAAACCAACACTAGCAAATCCCACACCTAATGCTTTCATCATTCCAACAACTTTATCAGGTCCAGTAAATTTTACCCATACTGACCATAAAATTACTAATGCCAAACCCCACCTAAGTGAGAGGAACGCATATTTTTCTTTATTATTCTCCATCATTTTTTTCCTCCTTTTAATGATTTTATTTTTAACATAAGAGAAAATCTTGAACAAGATATTTAAACTTTCAGTTAACCCAGTTAATGGTTTACTTAGTTTACTAAAGATGTAAAAACAATTCCAAAAATAGGACTAAATCCAAAAGGAATATTTGAAATCCCGATAACAGCTCCAGTAATATCTGTTTTTGTTTTATACTATAAAAAATAAAGGAGAAAGTTAAAAAGATATCGTTTTGCGTGAGCGAAGCGAACGCAAGGTGGGGTTCCCCTACTTGTCTCTAACAATTAGAATTTTATTTTTACTAATCGCGGTTTAAAGAAGTTTTTTGTCCCGCGAGTTTACAAACTGGCTGAGAAATGACTTTTAAAATCTAAAGAAAATAAATAGTTTTTAATAAGTTAGATTGTTACATTTATTATGAAATATGATGTGATTGTAATTGGGGCAGGTTCTGGAGGTTTGAATATTGCAAGTTTTATGAACAAGGCAGGTTTTAAGGTTCTATTAATTGACAAGTCTGATAAAAGTATTGGTGGGGATTGTCTAAACTTTGGATGTGTTCCAAGTAAGGCGCTTATACATGTTGCAAAGATAATTCATAACTCAAATCTTTCTAAAGATTTTGGATTAAAAATTAATGGATATGTGAATATGAAAAAAGTAAAGGATTATATCAAACAAAAACAAGAATTTATAAGAGAACATGAAAATGCATCGTGGTTTAGAAAACAAGGAATTGATGTTAAATTGGGAGAGGCTGAGTTTTTTGGTAAAAACCAGGTAAAAGTAAACAAAAAGGTTTTTGATGCAAAAAAAATAGTCATTGCAACAGGTTCTCACCCATTATACCCCAAGATAAAAAGTCTAAATCAAAGATAGTTTCGTTTGTGTAAACATTTTTTAATTTTTCTAGACCTTTAATCTTGGGGTATAATGGGTGAGAACCTGTTGCAATGACT
>Ga0114931_10006964_pt1 | contig 13874 bp, 7 predicted proteins | sample 2SBtaG_FD_89579 | JGI IMG/M metagenome (GOLD analysis project Ga0114931, IMG submission 89579) | Deep subsurface microbial communities from Kolumbo volcano to uncover new lineages of life (NeLLi) - 2SBTROV14_V59a metaG | ecosystem: Environmental > Aquatic > Marine > Volcanic | place: Kolumbo...
CCCGAGGGTTCGCCCCCAAACCCCCCATGGATTCTTTGAAGCTACGCCAGTCGTCAACCAATGGCTACTCCCATGAGAGAGATACTATCCCATTCACTAAGTAACGGCGGAGCCTGATGAATTCTCACCAGCGGAGCTGGTGGTTTACGGACGGGAATGAGAATGAGAAAGGCGGACAGGTACAGAATCTTCTGGCGGTAGCTGCAAGACCAGTTCCGTGGGCTCATGCCCACGGCTAGATGATGCCGCCGCTACGCGGCTAGAAGTTTAGGGGAGACCAATTCCGTGGGCTCATGCCCACGGCTAGATGGTGCCGACACTACGCGGCTATCCCCCCCGACACCCGATACCTGCCACCCGCCACGACTCCTTTCAAGGCGCTCGCTCGATCATTGCATCTTGGTATAGGGGCATGTAGCGATAGTAGACTTCAAGCGTCATGATTGCCAGCGTGGTGGTATAGAGTCGGCCGCCGCGATGACTGTGAGGCTCCTCGAAGTACCAACTGCCCGTTTCATGGCCAACGGTTGCTTGATTCTTGACTAAATACTCGCGCATTCGCGCGTTCCAGCGATCCCATCCCTTACCGCCGTAGTAATGCAGGATCATCGTCGCGTAATAATTGAAATACATATGCGTCTGGCTCGGTTTCTGAGCAGCCACCCGAGCCATTCCCTTTGCCAGCGGGCGATAGTCACGGGGCCAACCGAGCATCATCCGTCCATACAGGCCAATGGCAGTGGTAGCCAGGGTCGATTGGCTCGGCCCCTGGTAGCCATAGGCGGCCCCGCGCAGAAGTTGCACGCTGTCGAGAAAGGAGGAGACCTTGCGCCACACCTCGTACGGTATCTTCAGGTTGGCCAGCAGGCCGCTTTTGAGCGCGGCGACTTGCCAGCCGGTCACCGTCGTGTCGCCCGGTTCCCCGGGAAAATAACGCCAGCCGCCTTTTTCATGTTGAGCGTTGACGATGAAATCGATTGCCGCCTGGGCAGGCCCGGCCAGGTTTTCATCACCGGTCATCGCGTAAGCTTCGCACAGTGCGAGCGTAGCGATGGCGTGGGCATACATCGTCCCCGCCACGCCGTCGCGCAAGTCGCCGCCAAAGGAGGTGAGAATCATTCGTCCGGAGAGGTAGTACAATCCGCGCGCCACCGTTTCCTGGTAGGGCCCTTCCTGAGGAGTGTAACCGGCGCCGAGAAAACAGAGTATTGCCAAACCGGTCGAAGCGGTGGTCGATTCAAAATTTCCCGAGTTACGACACGCCCCCTGGCAGGACGGCAATTCCGCCAGGTTAAAACGCCAGCCGCCATCTTGCCACTGATGGGCGGCCAGCCAGGCCAGCCCGCGTTCGACGGCCGCTTCGCTCGCCGCGGAACCGCCCCCGGCCAGGGCCAAGGCTCGCCGGCTGCCTGCAGCGCGGCCGTCGAATCCTCCGCCCCGTTGGAGCAGTGGCTGGCCAATGGTTTCCGCGACCGGAGCAGTCTCCCGCTCTCCCGAATCACTCCACGGTTGCCACTGCGGCACGCGGACTAAGGCTGTGGTCGCGAGCGGAGCGTCGCCTGCCGCCTGGCCATGGGGCGCAGCCCGACGGTCGGACGAACCACCTGTGGCAACCACCAGCGCTTCAGTGTCCAAATCGAGCACATCGTCGATCGGCGCTTTTTCCAGGGCAGCGGATATCATGCCCAGGGAAGGAGGCCGGTACTGGGCGAATACCAACCAGGAAAGGGCCAGCACCAGCGACAAATGGATCAAAAAACTTGCCATCCAGGCCGAACTGGACCCGGCCAGCAGCCAGCGCGACGCCAGCGTCCGCCAGCCGCCGGTCACATGTTCTTGCCGAGACGACCGGTTCCTGGAGCAAGCGGCCCGTGGGTCCGCGTTGCAACCCGCAGCCAACTCCCTGGCCCAAAGACTCGGGGCCGGTGTCTGTGGTCTCTGTTGCCCCTGTTGGCCCTCTTGCTGGCCCTGCCCCCGCTCAAGGGCCGGCTGGACCGGGGGCCCGTTGGCGGGCGTCGGCGACAAATCGGCAGAGGAAGGAGGCACTATGTGGCTAGGGTTGGGGGTTATGGCGGGGAAAATACGTTGGCGGCTCACCTATCGAGGTTACGGATAATTTAACTCCCCTATACTCAATTTGACACAACAGGGCCCATCCTGGCCAACGAATATGCAAAAAACGGCCAAAGCCCCCCGGATTCGGGGCTCGCACGGATCATAATCGGCATAAACGTAGTGGGCAGGAGGCGGAAATGGAATGCAGAAAGGGCAACGCCATCCCTCAAGCACATTCCGAATTCCGCAATCCGAATTCCGAATTCCATCTCCCCTCTGGAAAAAATCGCCTGGCCCCGTTAGAATCGCTCACAGGCAATCCCCCACGCGAATTGGATTTGAGCGAAAAGACGATGGCAAAGAAAAGCGGCAAACGCAAAAAGAAAGTGGAAACAGTCTTTCTCGTCTGTGCCGAGACGGGCGAATATAACTACACGATCCGCCGCAGGATGGGTGGAGAAAAGCTCCGGCTGAAGAAATACTGCCCGCGTTTGCGACGGCACACGGAACATGTTGAAAAGAAAAAATAGCCACTTGTCTGGTCTCGCCTTACTTATGGGGTTGCCGAATTCGAGAGGCTCCGGCTGGGCAAAAGTTATTACGTGCGGTAACTCCAAAGACTAAGTCCTCCGTCTTCCACACCCCTCCAATCCGCAACCCTCGGCCTTCGCGTCCATGCCCAAACGCTGGCACATTGCGGCCTACGATAGCCAGCGGACTTCCGACTTGCAGCGCGCGACTGGGATTCCCCCAGTGGTGGCGCAACTGCTGCTGGCCCGGGGAATTGACGACGCGGCCAAGGCACGACAGTTCCTGGAAGCTAAATTCAACGGTCTGCGCGATCCTGCCGAACTGCCCCACACCCTGGCGGCCGCCGGGCTGATCCTGAAAGCCATCCGAGCCGGGCAGCGGATCACCATCTATGGCGATTACGATGCCGATGGCATGACCTCCACGGCCATCGTCTGGCGCTGCCTCCGTTTGCTCGGCGCGGACGTCCATTATTATGTGCCACATCGGATCGACGAAGGCTACGGACTCAATGCGGACGCATTGGGCAAACTTGCCCAACAAGGCAGTCAACTGGTTATCACGGTCGACTGCGGCATCGCCAGCGTGGCGGAAGCCGATGTGGCCAGCCAGTTGGGCCTGACCCTGATCGTCACCGATCACCATCAGCTGGCCAGCCGTCTGCCAGCAGCCGCCGCACTGGTCCACCCCGGCTTGCCCGACGCGCCCTACCCTTTTCCGGGCCTATGCGGTGCCGGGGTGGCGTTGAAACTGGCCTGGGCGCTATGCCAGTTGGCCGATCAGCAGCAGCGCGTCCAAACGAAACACAGAACCTTTTTGATGCAGGCGGTGGGCCTGGCGGCGATTGGTACCGTGGCCGACGTGGTGCCGTTGGTCGACGAAAACCGGATCCTGGTACGTCATGGCTTGCATTGCCTCAGCAGCCATCCCACGGCTGGCGTGACCGCTTTGGTGCGGCAGGCGGGACTCGCAAAGAAGGGGCCACTTGAGGGCGACGATATTGGCTTCTCGCTCGCCCCCCGCCTCAATGCGGCTGGCCGGATGGGCCAGGCCGAGCTTGGCATCGAACTGCTGACCACCGATAATCCCCAGCGGGCCCAACAGCTGGCGGCTTACATCGACGACTTGAACGAACAACGCAAGTCGCTGGAACGAAGCATCCAACTGGCTGCGGCAAAACAAATCAAAGGGCAACCCGAATATCAGAGCGCTGCCGCGATTGTGCTGGCTCATCATCAATGGCACCCGGGAGTGATTGGGATTGTCGCCGGTCGCCTGGCGGAAAAGTATCATCGGCCGGTGGTGTTGGTGGCTACCGATCCTCTGGGGATCCGTCCGGGTATCGGCTCCGCCCGCAGCATTCCCGGCTTTAATTTGCATGCCGCTTTCGCCGCCTGCGACGAATATCTGGTCAGCCACGGTGGCCATAAGGCGGCCGCAGGACTAAAAATCGAGGAAGCCCAACTGGATCCGTTTCGGGCGGCTTTCTGCGCTCACGCCGACCAGCAGATCAGCGCCGAAATGCGCACGGCCCAGTTGCGGATCGATGCGGAAACAACACTCCAAGCGCTCAACTCCCAAACAGTCCGGCAAATCGAGAGCCTGGCTCCATTTGGCAACGGCAACAGACGTCCCGTCCTCTGCGCCAGCAACGTCCGCCTGGCGGAACCTCCCCGCCGGATCGGCAGTGGCGGGCGTCATCTGTCGATGATTTTCGAGGAGCACGGAGTAAAAATGCGGGCGATCGCCTTCGGCGGTGGCGACTGGGAGCAAGCGCTTTCCGACGCCGGCAGGCAGTTGGACATCGCGTTCCAACCGGTCATCAACCATTGGCGCGGCCGCAGTTCCGTGGAAATCCATCTGGCCGACTGGCGGGCCGGGTAAAGGAACGGCCCAAATCGCCTAAGCTCTGAAATCCCAAGCCTTTACGCATTACCCTCAGGATTACGTTGCAGCCCTGAGCGAGCCCGTGAAAACGGAAAAATCTTTGACATTCGAATGCGGATCGGTTAGCTTGCATCTTGCATCGTCTGCCGGGCAGAAAACAAGCCGGCCAGCCCGGCAGAGTGACCGGTCCCTCCTGAATGAAACCCACCGAATTCCTTCCCCACCCGAAGGCTTCTGCCTGACACGCATCATGCCAGCGGAGCAGGCCACCCCAATGGACCGTGAAGGGGCATGGACAGGATAGCGGCGTTTCGTGCCATCGGTACCGCCTGATCGCGGAGCCTGCGGCAAACATTCATCACCATCAGCCATCACCAATCGTTCATTTGAGGGCAAGCAAGATGACATGCAATTGCAAACACTCTGGGCAGCATGACGGATCCGCAACTTACGCCCACCCGGCAAGCGCAGCGCGAACCATTTCCCGGCGCAACTTCCTCACGGTCGGCGCGGTTGCCGGACTGGGCTTGAATCTGGGCGACTTTCTGGCCATCCGCCAGGCCCAGGCAGAACAGAAAAACTACGACTTCGTCGAACCGACGGCCCAAAGTGTTATCCAGATCTTTCTGCCTGGCGGAATTGCCGCCCAGGAATCGTTCGATCCCAAACCGTATGCGCCGATCGAATACCGGGGTGAACTCAAATCGATTCCAACCAAAGTCGAGGGCGTCTTGCTCAGCGAGACCCTGCCTAAGGTGGCCCAGATTACCGACCAACTGACTATTATCCGTTCGATGACGCATGGAGAAGCGGCCCACCAGCGGGGCACGCACAACATGTTTACCGGCTACCGTCCCAGCCCGGCATTGGTCTATCCGAGCATGGGCAGCATGATCAGTCACGAATATGGCCCGCGTAAAAATCTGCCGCCCTACGTATGTATTCCCAATCAACCCAATCCCTTTGCCGGCACGGGCTACTTAAGTTCTTCTTTCGCGCCGTTCAGTCTGGGCGCGGATCCGGCGGCGGGCGGATTTAAGGTCCGTGACCTGTCGCTGGCCAGCGGGGTGGACGAGTCCCGTTTCAAGACTCGCCGCTCTGCCCTGGAAGCGGTGAACGCCTATTTCACCAAACGGACCAAGGCCGACGCGGTCGGGGCGATGAATACATTCTATGAGCGGGCTTTTAGCTTGATTGAATCGAAAGCAGCCCGCGAAGCTTTCAACATTGATGCCGAAGAAGCCAAACTGCGCGACGAGTACGGCCGCAACGCGGCCGGGCAAAGGATGTTGATGGCCCGCCGACTGGTCGAGGCGGGGGTGCGGTTCGTCACCCTGACCTACGGCAGTTGGGACCACCACCAGCGAATTACCAGCGGGGTTCGCGGCCAGATGCCCGCTTTTGATCAGGCATTTGCCCGCTTGATTCGCGACCTGAACCAGCGCGGCCTGTTGGATACCACGCTGGTGATGGTCAGTAGCGAATTTGGCCGCACTCCCAAAATCAACCGCGACGCGGGCCGCGACCACTGGCCCAAAGTTTTCAGTGTGGTGCTGGCCGGCGGCGGCATCAAGAAGGGAATCGCCTACGGGGCGACCAATGCCACGGCCACGGAGCCCAACAAAGACCCCATTGGCCCGGCGGACCTGATGACCACCATCTACCGGTGCCTGGGAATCATCGCCGACAAAGAATTGATGGCTCCCGGCGGCCGGCCGATCGAAATCGTCAAGGGCGGTAAGGTACGTAAAGATCTGTTGACGTGATGAAGGGAAAACGATCAAGCATCATTCCGAACATGAAACACCAGGCGGCAATAGCATGCGCCACCCTGCTGGGAACCTTCGTCCTGCTGGGTGTTGATGCCCGTGCAGCCGATCCCCAACTGGGCAACATTGCCCCGCAGGGCGGCCAGCGGGGAACCTCGCTGGAGGTTCATTTCTACGGCGCCCGCATTGGCCAGGAACCGCTAGAGATTGTCCGCTACGATCCGGGCATCGAGGTGGCGGAACTGAAATCGGTCGATGCCAACCATGCCAAGGCCAAACTGACCATCGCGGCCGATTGCCGGCTCGGGATTCACCCGTTGCGGGTCCGCACGGCCACCGGCCTGACCCGTGTGCGTACTTTCCACGTCGGCGCTTTGCCGGTGATCGACGAGCAGGAACCCAACAGCGATTTCTCCAGCCCGCAAGCGGTTCCTCTGGATACCACGGTCCAGGGAGTCATCAAGACCGAGGATGTCGACTATTTTGTCATCGAGGCGAAAAAAGGCCAGCGGATTACTGCGGAACTGGAAGGCCTGCGGCTGGGCCGTACGTTTTTCGATCCCTACCTGGCGATTCTCAATTCCCAGCGGTTCGAGCTGGCCTCCTCCGACGACTCGGCCTTGCTGGCTCAGGATCCCGTAGCTTCGATACTCGCGCCGGAAGATGGCAAATACGTGATCCTGGTCCGGGAGAGCGCCTTTGGCGGCAGCGCCGCCTGCACTTACCGGCTGCACCTGGGCCGTTTTCCCCGCCCCCTGGCCGTGCTGCCCGCCGGTGGCCGGCCGGGAGAGACGGTTGAGGTCACCTGGTTGGGCGACGTGGCGGGCCCAGCCAAAGAGCAAATTACGGTACCCACCGATCCGCGGCGGAAATTTGGTCTCTTCCGCCAGGATGCCCAGGGCATCGCCCCCTCGGCCAATGTGTTTCGCATTGGCAACCTGGCAAACATCCTGGAAGCCGAACCGAATAACGCCGCTGGCGAAGCGACCCCGGCCAATCTACAGGCGGCTCTGCAGCAAGCCGGCGCCAGCGGCGTGGCCCTAAATGGAGTGATCGGCCATCCGGGCGACTACGACCACTACCGTTTTAAGGCGAAAAAAGGCCAAGTCCTGGACATTCAGGTTTATGCCCGCCGGCTTCGCTCGCCGCTCGATTCGATTATCCATATCCGTCAGGTAAAGAACAACAAGTACATCAAGTACATCGCCGGTAACGACGACAACAGCGGCAAACCGGACAGTTATCTACGCTTCACCGCCCCCGCGGATGGGGAGTATGTGTTGCAAATCCACGACCACCTGCTTGCCGGAGGCGCCTACTACACCTACCGCATCGAAGTGACTCCCCCCACACCACGGGTGGAGCTGCGGATTGCCGAACGGCAGCGCTGGGTCGCCACCAAGCTGGAACTGCCGCGCGGCAATCGAACGGCTTTCTTGGCCAACGCCGCCCGGCGCGACTTCGGCGGCCCATTGGATGTGCGGCTGGAACACCTGCCAGCCGGCGTGACGCTCGAAACGGTCACCATGCCCGCCAATCGGAGTACTGTGCCGGTGGTCCTGGCCGCGGCCGCCGACGCGCCCCTGGCGGTAAATCTGCCCGAAGTGGTCGCCCAACCGGCGGAAACCGGCAAAACCTTCACGAGCATTTTCAGCCAACAGACCTGGCTGGTGAAAGGTCGCAACAATGTGGAAGTCTGGAGCCACTATGCCAATCGGGCAGCGGTCGCGGTGACCCAAGAAGTACCCTTCAAAATCCGCCTGGTTCAGCCCCAAGTCCCGCTGGTCCAAGGCGGGTCGATGCCGTTGAAAGTGGTGGCCGAGCGGACAGGCGACTTCAAGGGGCCGATCGCCGTGCGGATGCTTTACAATCCACCTGGCGTTTCCTCCTCCCGATCCATCTCGATTGGCGCGGGAAAAACCGCCGCCACCATCCCACTGACCGCCAGTGGCGGGGCACCGCTCCAGGCCTGGGATGTTTGCGTGGAGGGACAGGCCAACCTGAACGGCCGCGTCCTGGTTGCCACCCCGCTGGCGAAGCTCGCCATTCATGCGCCCTATGTGGCCCTGACCTTTCCCAAAGGGAAGGTGGAATTGGGCCAGGCGATCGACTACCCAGTGGGGGTCGAAGTCAAAACACCTTTCAAGGGCCAGGTCAAAGTCGCCCTTCGCGGCCTGCCGGCTGGGGTCACGGCCGCACCGTTGGAGATGAACGCCAAATCGAAATCGTTGAAATTCCACATTCAGACAACCGAGAAGTCGCCGTCAGGTATGCACAAAACACTTCTTTGCCAGTTTACGATCGAGCAGCAGGGAGAACCAATCGCGCACACGCTGGGCAGCGGCCAGTTGCGGATCGACAAACCGTTGCCGCCGAAGAAGAAAAATCAGTAGTTCCAAGAATGGCCGATGAAGCCGACCCAGGCAATCCGCTAGCTGTTAAAATAGTCAGCTCCTGGGCGGCTTATCGCCCTGACACACGTTGGTCTGAGCGATCATTTGGAAGTACTGAAAATGGAAAATGGGAAGATCCGGAACATGTACCATGCTGTTGAAAACTAAAATACCGATGCGTCCCGCTGTTGGCCTGCTAGCGCTGTGCGCCGCGGCGGCCTTTCCCACCACCTCCCTGTTGGCGGCCGACGAGCCAGCCTGGGCTTCGCTGACCGTTTATCCGCCGGCAGTGAATCTCTCGACCCGGGCAGACAGCCAGCGCGTGATTGTGGTCGCTACCCGCGCGGATGGCGTGACGGCCGACGTGACGGCCGCAGCCAAACTGGTTCTGGTCGACCCGGCCCCCTGCCGACTGGATGGTCCTACCCTCCGCCCGCTGGCCGATGGACAGACGTCGCTGAAAGTCCAGTGGCAAAGTCTGCAAGCCCCGGTGGTGCCCGTGACAGTGACTCAGGCCACCGCGGACCGGCCGATCAGCTTCATGCTCGACGTGATGCCCGTCTTTACCCACGCCGGCTGCAACACGGGCAGTTGTCATGGCGCCGCCCGGGGCAAGGACGGTTTCCACCTGGCGCTGCTCGGTTCGGACCCGCGTGGCGATTATCAGCGCATCACCCGCGAACAGGCCACCCGGCGGATCAATCTGGCGGTGCCGGCCGACAGCCTGCTGCTGCAGAAGGCCATCGGCGCGGTGCAGCATACCGGGGGCAAGCGTTTCGGTACCGACAGCGCCTACTACCAAGCACTGTACGACTGGCTGGCCGCGGGAGCCGCGAATGACTTTGACAAGGCCCCGGCATGCACCGGGCTGACAATCTATCCACCGGCAGCCGTGCTGGAAGGCAAGGGAACGAAGCAACCATTCATTGCCGTGGCCGCCTACGCGGACGGCACTACTCGCGACGTGACCAGTCTGGCGGCGTTCAAATCGAACAACGCCAGTGCCGCCTCGATCGACGCCAACGGTCTGGTCACCGCGGCAGCCCGTGGCGAGGCGTTTGTGATGGCACGCTTCGACGTCCACACCGTTGGCAGCCAGGTGCTCACGCTGCCCAAAGACTTGCAGTACACCGAATCGACTGAAAAACCGGCCAACTACATCGACACGCTGGTAGGGGCCAAGCTCCGCAAATTGCGGCTGGAACCCAGCGGGCTCTGTAGCGACCAGCAATTTTTGCGCCGCGTTACTTTGGATATCGTCGGTTTGCTCCCAACGACCGAAGAATATCGAACTTTTTTAGCCAATCCGGCCGCCGACAAGCGGGCCAAAAAAATCGACGCGCTGCTCACCCGCAAGGAGTTCTCCGAAATCTGGGCCATGAAATGGTCGGAAATCCTGATGGTCAAAACCATACCCAACCGGGTCGAATACAAACCGATGTTTTTGTACGCCAGTTGGCTGGCCAAGCAGATTGCCGACAATGTGCCGCTGGATAAAATTGTCCGCGCGATCCTGGGTGCTACGGGCGGAACCTTTGGAGTGCCAGCCACGAACTTCTACCAGATCGAACCCAGCACCCAAAAGACGGCCGAAAATGTCGCCCAAATCTTTCTCGGCCAACGGATCCAGTGCGCCCAGTGTCACAACCATCCGTTCGACCGCTGGACCATGGATGACTACTACAGTTTCACCGCCTTCTTCGCCCAAATCGCTCGCAAACAGGGCGAGGATTATCGCGAAACGATCGTCTCCAATCGGGGCTCAGGCGAAGTGAAGCATCCAGTGAACGGTCGGGTGATGCCACCCAAATTCCTCGGCGGAGCGGCGCCCGATGTCCGGGGCAAAGATCGTCGCCAGGTTCTGGCCGATTGGGTAACCTCGCCCGAGAACCCCTACTTTGCCACTAGCGTCGCCAACCGGATCTGGGCCCATTTCTTCGGCCTGGGCATTGTCGAACCGGTCGACGATATCCGCGTCAGCAACCCGGCCAGCAATCCCCAGTTGTTCGAGACCCTCGGCAAGAAGCTCATCGAGTACCAATTTGATTTCAAACGGCTGGTCCGAGACATTTGCAATTCCAACACCTACCAGCGCACCGCGGACTCCAACGCCTCCAATGCCCAGGATCTACGGAATTTTTCCCACGCCCGTATTCGCCGCATCCAGGCCGAAATGCTGCTGGATTGCATCAGTCAGGTCACCGAAACCCAAAACAAGTTTCGCGGCTTGCCGCTGGGGGCCCGGGCGGTCCAAATCGCCGACGGCAACACCAGCAATTACTTTCTGACCACCTTTGGCCGGGCCAAGCGGAATACGGTCTGCACCTGCGAAGTCGATACGCAACCATCCCTGTCGCAAGCCCTGAACCTGCTCAATGGGGCCACGATCAGCGGGAAGATCGGCGCCGGCAAAGTGATCGAAAAACAGCTGGAGGCTGGTAAAAAACCGTTGGAAATTGTCGAAGACCTGACCATCCGCTGCTATTGCCGGCAGCCCACCGCTGAAGAGATCCAAAAGCTGACCCCATTGCTCGGCAAGGAGGAGAAACCGCTTTCCCAGCTGCAGGATATCTACTGGGCCCTGCTCAACTCACGGGAATTTTTGTTTAATCACTAGCCCTTGGTACCACCATGTTCAACCATCTCCTTCGCTGGGGCCTGCTATTCCCGCTCGGCCTGTTCGCGTGCGCGGCCGGGGCCGCCGGCCCAGCAGCCAAGAAAATCACCTACGACGATCACATCCGGCCCATCTTCCGCCAGTATTGCCTGAAGTGCCACGATGCGGCCACCAAGAAAAGCGATCTGGCCCTGGATGCCTACGCTACCGCAATGGAGGGTGGCGCCAGCGGCGAGGTTATCTACCCGGCAGACCTGGATAGTTCGAGGTTGTGGCTGATGGTCAACCACGAAGACGAGCCTTCGATGCCGCCCAATGCGGACAAGCTCCCCGCAGACAAGCTGACCCTGATTCGAACCTGGATCGAAGGCGGCGCGCTCGAGAATAGCGGTTCGGTGGCCAAGGCCAAGAAGCCTAACGGGCTGGCAATGCGGGCGCCGGCAGTGAGTGGCAAACCGGCCGGCCCCGCGGCGATGCCCGAGTCGATCTTCCGCCAGCCAGTCGTCGTCAGCGGACGGCCAGCGGCAACGGCGGCCCTGGCCGCCAGCCCCTGGGCTCCGCTGGTGGTGGTGGCCGGCCAGCATCAAGTGTCGCTCTACCACAGCGAGTCGGCCCAACTGCTCGGGGTGTTGCCATTCCCGGAAGGTATCCCCCAGGTGCTGAAATTTTCCCGCGATGGCAGCCTCCTGCTGACCGCCGGAGGGCGCGGCGCGGCGCTCGGTCTGGCGGCCCTGGTCGACGTTCGCACAGGCAGTCGATTGGTGACCGTGGGGGACGAGTACGACGAGGTCGAAGCCGCGGACCTCAGCCCAAACCAGGCCCTGATAGCCTTGGGGGGGCCCACCAAGGTGGTCCGCGTCTACAACACGGCGGACCGTTCCCTTGCTTACGAAATCCACAAGCACACCGATTGGATCACGGCCATCGCCTTCAGCCCGGACGGCCAACTACTGGTGACGGCCGATCGGGGTGGTGGCGCCTACCTGTGGGAGGCGGAAACAGGGCGCGAAGTGGCTACGCTCCGGGGCCATCCGAGCGAAGTCACCGACGCCTGTTGGCGGGCCGACTCACAAATCGTCGCTACCTCCGGTGTGGACGGGACAATTCGATTGTGGAATCGCGAGGAAGGCAAACAGGTAAAGAGTTGGACAGCGCATGGGGGCGGTACGACCGCAATCGCCTTCGCGGCCGATGGCCGGCTGGTCTCTACCGGTCGGGACCGGGTCGTCAAGCTGTGGCGGCCCGATGGCGGCCACCTGAAGGATCTGACAACATTTGCCGACATTGGCCTGGCTGTGTGCATCAGCCACGATGGTCACCGTGTCGCCGCCGGCGATTACACCGGCGAAGTACGACTGCTGGAGGTGGACAGCGGCAAGCAGGTCGGCCGGTTGGCGGCCAATCCGCCCACGCTCGCCATGCGTGTTACCGCGGCAGCGGGCCAGGTGGCCTCCGCCCAGAGCGAACTGAAAACGGCCGCGGCCGCCAAACTGGCGGCCGACAAGCGACTGGCGGAGGCCAAAACCGAAGCCGGGCGACGCTCGGCCGCATTGGCCGAAACGCAGCAGAAACTGGCCGCCAGCCAGGCAGCTCGAGACGCGATGGTCCAGGAAGTTGCGGCCCGAAAAGAGGCGATCGGGGCGGAAACCGAAAAAGTCAAACAGGCCACCATACGACTGGCCCAGGCAACCACGACCGTCCAAGCGGCCGAGGCGGCGCTGGCCACGGCGGCTGGCGATGGGGCGGACAAATTCACTGCGGCAACCGAAGGAGCCAGGCAGGCGCTGGCCGGTGTCGAGGCAGCCCATGCGTTGCTCAAGCGGGCCATCGCGGCAGGCGCAGAAGCCGAAAAAAAATTGGCGGCGGGAAACCAGCAAGTCGAATCCGCCCAACAGGCGGTCAAGGCAGCCCAGGTGGCCGTCGACCGGTTCGCCAGGCCGTTGGCGACCGTCACCGCAGAAGTGGCTGCGGCGAACCGGCAGGCAACCACGCGACAAGCGGCCATGGCCGCGGCCAACACGGCCCTACAGGCGGCCCAAGCCGAGCAGGCGGCTTTTGCTCAAGCTGACGAAACACTGGCCAAGGCCATCCAGAAAACCGTCCGCCAGGCGGAAGCCCAAGCCCAGCAACTGGCCAAGGCAAAATCCTTGCAGAAGAAACTGGCCGCCGAACTGGCCACCCGCCAGGCGGCGGCCCAAGCGGCGAAGAAGCAACTGGCCGAAGCAAAAAAACGGCTTGAACAGATCCAGACGGCCGTGCAAGCCACCGCAACCACCGCCGGGGAGCAAGCCCATTCGACCGCGGCACTGGCAGTCGCCCAGCAGAAAGCAGAAGCAGCCGCGGCCCAGGCCCAGGCCGATGCGGAAATGTTCCATAAAGCGCAAGAAGTTCGGGCTGCGTATCAGAAGAAGTAAGGAAGGGCGAAGGGATGAAGAAGAGGAGGTGCTTTCGGTATGCCAGTCTCCATGGCCTACCTTACTTTGAGCCGTAGGCGCTAGCCCGAACTTTTACGGGCTAAAAGCGAAAAATCCTACGTATCTCCAGGGAATAACCGCGATTTCATTGAAATCTGAAATTCGCAGTTCTGTCTACTAGGATGGTGTCAAGCTGCCAAGTGTTAAC
>Ga0114931_10006965_pt1 | contig 13873 bp, 15 predicted proteins | sample 2SBtaG_FD_89579 | JGI IMG/M metagenome (GOLD analysis project Ga0114931, IMG submission 89579) | Deep subsurface microbial communities from Kolumbo volcano to uncover new lineages of life (NeLLi) - 2SBTROV14_V59a metaG | ecosystem: Environmental > Aquatic > Marine > Volcanic | place: Kolumbo...
TCTGCACCATGAAAGACATGCGAAGGCTGGCAACACGCTTCGAAAAACTCAGCCGAAACTTCCTCGCTATGATCCACATCTTCGCCATAAGATTATGGATCAATTGAGTCCACACCCTAGTGAAACTGTCTTCAGGCCGGCCTCGTTGATATCCCGTCCCTGTGGATTGCCCGGCATGACGATCGTGCAGTCACCTTCAGTGATCGAGCGCTTGTGTACGTGACCGAGAGCCCAGTATCGAAAGCCTGTCGCCTGAAGGTCGGCAACGCTGCAGGGCGCATAAGGATCGTGGCCCGGCGCGCCGGCCAAGCTCGTATGCATCATGCCGATATTAACCGCGCCTTCGACGGGCGGCTTGTACTTGGGAACCAAGCTTTCCGGCGCGTGGGGCTTGGTAAAGCTCAGCCCATGCACCACCACGGGAATTTCGCTCCCCTCCCGATCAATTTCTACTGCCTCGGCGCGTCCGCCAAAGACTTTGACCGACTCCGGCAGAACTAGTTCCTGCGTGATCTTGGATAACGCGTCGTGATTGCCGCGAATGATAAAAACGCGGATTCTGGCTTCGTGCAGCCGCCGGACTTGCGCCGCTAGAAAGCGGGCCGTCTTCATGGAGGTCTGCTCGCCATCATAAAGGTCGCCCGCCAGCAACAGGGCATCAACATGCTCATCCAGGCAAAGATCAATGATATTTTCGAAAGCTTGGCGTGTGGCGTTTCCGATCAGCTCGGCGAGTTCGGGGTGTCGCAACGCCAGCGATCGAAGGGGCGAGTCCAGATGAATATCGGCCGTATGAACAAATCGATAAGTCATATCGCCCCCTCTACTTACTAACTACGTGAAGCCTATCATATCCTTGATCTGCAACCCGAACGCGAGAACTCGGGAATAGCGCGCTTTACTCCTAACTGCCTGCCACCCAACGCCATAGGCGCTGCCAGAAACCAGTTGGCACGGGCTCGGCGGTCGGCTGAGGCTCTGGACCAGGGACGCCACCTGGGGCAATGACGGCCCCAAAGTGACGCGCCTTGGCTACTCGATCGCGGCGGCGTTCGGCGGCGACCTGTTCATCCGTCCACGGCCCGGCCTCGATTACGCGACCGCGCCTGATCACGTAATGCGATCTACAGGCAAGCGACCAGGAGCCGACAGAAGGGTGGAGCGACACGGTTTCGCCGTCAAACGTCATCTTCCAGTCCGTCGGCGTAAAGGGCGTCACCACCTCTTCGCCGCACCCGCAGCAGCAGCAGTGCGCGGCCGTCCCGTATTCCATCGAGATGTAGAGGACTCCCGGTTCGACATTCTCCGGAATGTGCTCGACGAACTGGTGTTCAAGACGAGAATGGCGCATCATTTCGCATCACCATTCAGCAGCATGTTGCCGTCTGTGGTGTAGGTGCAATGATGCTCCTGCTCCAGGTCCCGGTAGAAGCCGTGAAGCTTCTTCCATTTGATCACGGCAAGCGCTGCGTTGAGCGCGTTCAGGTCGGCGACCTGAATATTGGACGCATAGAGATCCTTCTCCCCTCCTCCCGCAAATGAGATCCGTCCCAGGTGGACGTGATCGCGCTTTTCCGGCGTGCTTGCCGTCACTCGCAGGATGCCGCCCAGAGATCCATCGTCCAGCTCCAGCCCCATCCCCACATCGATGAACGATGCGCCGATCGCCTCTAGCTTCTCGACAACGAGGCGCTTCTCCTCTCCGGCATCCATGGAGATGAAGGCGAACGTCACCCCGTCGAGCAGATGAAGGTTGGACGCCCCCAAGGCCACGTCATGGGCGACGATACCGCGGTGCATGCGCGAATAGATGGACTTCAGATAGTCGGCCTTCTTCGGCGCTTCGCGCAGATCCTCAATGGAGGCGGCGCCAGGCGCCCGGAACGCATTGTGTTGCAGGAACTCATCATCGTCGAACAACCGAATCTCCCGAACCGGCGTCTTGGCGACGAGGTCGAGTGTATAACTGCCCGTTCCACCCCCGCCGATGATCGCGACGATCTCGGATTTCAGCCGTTCCGCCAAGGCACCGATGCCGACACGGTCGGACGCCGTCTCCGTGTAGTTGAACACACAGTCTTCTTCTGGCTCCGGCGTCCGGAAAGTCCGCGGCGTGGCGTCGGGATCCAACGCCGCAGCCGGGCCCGACAGGATCGCAGCGTAAGTCGACATCTTGTGGAAATAGTCCGTGTAGCCGCCTTCGGGCTTGCTCGAGAACCTGTGCTTCGCCCTGAGGCCATGCCCAAGGTCGAACTCGCCGGTCTGGTTCGAAATCCGTTGGATGGGTGTCCCGTCAGGTTGACACGGATATTCGCCGTCGAAGTGGATCACGTGCGTGTCCGGTTGGCGGGTTTGATCTCCAGCCAAGGTGAGGCTGGAGATCAGGGCGCCCATCCGCACCTGCCGCTTGGCGTCGACGTAGGGCACGTCGCGCATCACCAGCAGGCCGCCGACGACCTGGACGAAGTAGCCTTCGTCGCGAAGGCGCTTAAGGTCTGCGTTACGACTGAACAGTTCGCGTGACATTGAACACAGTCCCCTTCTTTTTCACATCGACGGTGCCGCCGGCGGCGAGCTCGCCCGCATGCGGTTTGGACGCGGCATGGCGGTAGGTCATGGAGAACACGACGTTGGTGTCGTGGGGCCCGGGGAAAGCGAGCTCCACGACCTGCTCGAAGGTGACGTGCCGGTTCTCGACCTCGCGAGGCCGGGAGTTCACGATGATCTCGTAGGTCTTGGAAGGACGCGGCGCCGTGATGAAGCGCTCGATCCCAGGCTCGGTCAGGTCCACGAGTCCGTCTGGTTCGATCAACCGGTCTTCCCCGCCGCGTACTTCGAGGAAGATGGCCTCGTCTTCGGTGACTCCCGCCAGCTTATAGAGGGCTGCCCCACCGATGGCCGGCTTGCCCCATTCGAGCTGACGGTCATCCAGGGTCAGCTTGTAGTCGCGGTCGGTCTCGAATGCCACGAAGCGCTCGGCCCCGCGCGCCCGAAGATCGAACGGCTCGTCGAGCCGGACATCCTCAAAATCGCCCGTGGGCAAGATCGCGAAGAGGCTGTACCCGTCGCGCGGATCGCAGCCCGCCGCGGCAAGGATCTGGCGCCCCAGCGGGACGGGATCCTCGACATCGAGGGAGCGGAAATTGAGGTCGCCCTGCGCGAAGCGGATACGATATGCCTGCGCCGGACGGAACGCCCGGTCCTCACGCAGGGCGTCGGCCAGGTCGTCGTAATCGAGGAGGTCGTCAGAAGTCATGGTCGTTGGTTCCTTGATGTTGCGCCGGGCGACGCCCGGCTTTCAAGGTTCCAATCGGAGCGACTTCGGCCGACCGGTAAGGTCAGCCGAATTTTTTTTCGAGGGTGCCCGCCGGCGTTTGCCCGCAGACAAAGAAGGCGGGGCATCTCGGGCATGTCCTGGAGGACGGCTTGGCAGGAAAGCGCCCGGCGCGAATGTCCTGAAAGAAGCCTGACAGCTTCCCTTCCCGGGTTCGTAACTTGCCGACCGACAGGTCCAGGGGCCGGGAAGATTCGTCCGAGAGGTGCACCAACTCGACATTCGCATCTGGAAAGGCCTGCCGGGCTGCCAGAAGGAAGGCTGCCGCCCCGACATCCTCATCTTCCCTGCTGCGAAAATGCCCCGTCTGGACCCGTCGCACGGTGCGGCTGCCGTCAGGTCGCACGAGCACGTCGTCGGGGTGAACAATGATTTCTTCGTGGCCGATCGTCACACTCAACGCCGTCAGAGGCTCTGGCGTGTGGCCTTCGCGTGCTTCAAGGTAGTAGCGGATCATGGAGACGGCATATGCCTTGTATTCAAGGACATAGCCGTGATCGGCGAGGTCATGGACGGCGAACGCCTCCTCAAGATGCCTTTCCAGATCGCCGTCGCTCGAGATGGCGTCAGCGTCCGCGACCACCGTCCGAACAACCATGCGAACCGCCTCATGCATCTGCATGAACGGGGTCTCTGTACGCCGGCCACCGACCTGCAGAATGTGCGTATAGAAGAAGCGTCGCGGACAACGCTCATAGAGCCCCAACTGCGGCCCGGTAAATCGGGGCCGACCATCGATTGTGAGGGCTACTTCGGCCATTTCCGGAGCGGTCGGCAATGTCCGCTGCGGGGTTACCTTACGTCGCCGTAAATCGGGCCCAAGGCGATCGAGGAATTTCGATAGGGGTCTTCTACTACCGTTGGATTTTTCGGTCGCGGCATAGAGCAACAGGCGATCACGCGCTCGCGACATCGCCACATAGAAGAGACATTCCTGTTCTTCGGCCTGACCGGCTTGGAAGACCTGTAGTGCGCGGCCTACGGTGCCTTCTACCATGCCGTCAGGCGGCGGACAGGGCGGGGCCGGTGGCGCGCGCGGGATCGTGTCCGCGTTGAGTCCCGGCACGTGGACAACGCGAAACTCAAGCCCTTTCGCGCCGTGGATGGTCATCAGACGGACGGCATCTATCCCTTGGGCGGCCGCCGGCAATTGCCGAAGATCACGCTCGTCGCTGAGACGCACCAACCGGCGCACGCGATCAAGAAGCCGCGGAATTGGTAGACCTTGCCCGCTGGGCTGAGCCCGAAGGAAATTCATGAACTGCCAGATGGCAATTCCCTTCGAGCGTTCGGCAATGTCATCCGAAGCGCTGAGATCCGCCGCGATGCGCGTCCGGTCCAAGAGCAATGTGGCAAGAACGATCCAAGGCGCTGATGCGTTGTCGAACCCCTTCAGGGCCGATGCCAGGACGTTCAACGCAGTTCGACCGGCATCGGTGAAACCAGGAATCACCTCAACGTCGGCGAGCCAAGCCGTCGGTTGGCTCTCGATCGACCGCAGATACTCGTAGACCGAGGCGACATCCGTAATCGACATCTCGAAGTCAGTCATACAGGCTACACGAACGAGCCCCATTGCGCGACGATCGGTAATGATTGTCAGGAGGGACAGGAGATCTTTGACTTCCGGTCGCTCGAACAAGCTACCGAGAAACAGGACGGGAATGCCCATCCGTTCGAGATCTTGCCCGATTTGGGAAAGCCGCTCGTTGCCGGTGCAGAGGACGGCCTGGTCGCGATAAGCGCATCCGCCGCGGCGCATCTCTTCGATGGTATCCGCGATCGCGACCGTCTGCTGTGGAGACTGATCTGCCAAACGCAGCTCCGGCGTGTTGCCGCTCGGGCCACGATCAGACTCCAGGCTGCTGTCGGAATCGCCGACTTTCATACCAACGGCGAAGCTGGAGTACGTTTGCACCACTTCCTCGACCGAGCGGTAGTTCCGCTTCAGCCGTCCGCGCTTCCCCCCATGAAAATCTTGCTTGCCGAAGCGAGCCATATTGAACGAGGAGGCCCCGCGAAAGCGGTAGATCGACTGTTTGGCATCGCCGACCGCCCAGAGATTGCGGCCATCACCGCACAGCGCAGTCAGGAGACGAACACTGCTTCGGTTGACGTCCTGGTATTCGTCGACCAGGACATGCTCGTACTGTGCCCGTAGGTGATTGAGGATGTCCGCGGAGTCCTCCGTGAGGCGCACAGGCATCGAGACGAGATCTCCGAAGTCGATGCAATGCGCTTGCCGCTTCAGGGCTTCGTAAGCCTCATAAACGCGCGCGACTTCCGCCGCGCGGGCGGCAGCTTCCTGATCCTTTGGCGAATTGGCAACGCGCGCCATCTCGGCCGCGAGTTCAGCGTAACGCTCCGCATCAACAACCTCATCCTTAGCGCGCGAAATCGCCTGAAGCATGTCTGCAATGATCTGAGTGGGATCGAAAAGGTTGCGATAGTGGGTCAGGCTGAGACGGGGAAACTCGTGCTCGAGGAGCTCTGCAGCCTCGGTCCTGTCCATCATTCTGGGGTCCTTCGGCAATCCCAACTCTGTATGGAAGCGCCGAACGACATCGAGCCCGAAAGCATGGAAGGTACCGATCCACATGGCCGCTGCGGCCGCCGGGTGTTTGCGGGCGATCCGGTCCGCCATTTCACCGGCGGCCTTGTTCGAAAAGGTAAGCAGCAGGATGCGGCGCGGATCAACGCCTTCGTCCAAACGGCTATCGACTCGTGCGACAAGGGTTTGCGTCTTGCCGGTTCCCGGCCCGGCTTCAAGCAGATAGGCCTCGCCACGATGGGACGCGGCCGCGGCTTGAAGCGCATTCGGCGGTCGCTCCTGCGTCTCTTCGTCTGGCAATGGCGCAATTGGCGGCAACAGCAACGCATCGAGCAATTGCTGCGCGACCACGTCGAACGGAGCGCCAAGCCGCTCGGCGATTTCCGAGGCGGTCAGGCCCTGATCAACATGGAGGGTGCGGACGACAGGGCGCGGCAACAGAAATTCGCGCGCGAACAGGTCCATCTGGATCTCGCGCCGCTGCCGGCGCCCATAATCCACCACACGATCGATTCCGACAGGCGAAGGTTCGGCTGGCCTGGCCGGATCGATGCTCCGGACCGGTTCGTCTTGAGGATCGTCACCCAGCGCTGCGTGCCCAAGCTCGTGGGCGACCAGGAATGCGTCCTTGAATGGGGACGCCGTCTTTTCGTGAAGGATGAGGCAGTCTTCGGAGATGAATACCGCGCGGCCGCCATCGAGGATCGCGGCCCCCACCGCCGTCGGTTCTACATCGATGTCGCGCCGTTCGGCTTCCGAGACGGCGAATGCATAAGGCGACCAAGGGTCCAGCCCCCGCTCCACTGCATCCTGGTGGAGTTCGGTCGCAATCTGCCTTGCGAGCTCCACCCCGTCCATGTCAGTCGCTTTCCGAAAGCAATTGCGCCCGCGTTTCGTTGTCGACGCCTGCGTCTCTTAGCACTCGCTCAAAGGTCACGGGTTCCTCTGCCCCGGGCTTGCTCTCCGCCTTGTAGCTGCGCGCGACGGCTGTAGGAGTAGTCAGAGACAAAGCCTCGCTCAGTGTCTCGACGGAGCTGCTCACAGCTTCAGCGAAGCGAATCAGGAAGCGACGAGGTACCGTCGACAGAATGACGCGACGTTCTCGGAAGGCTGTGAGGACCTGCCGGGGAACTCCGAGGCGCTTTGCGACGTCACGAAGCTCCGCTGTCGACAGCCGCGCTACCGGGTCGGCAGCGGACGCTGCCTCCACATGCCGCCGCCATGCGGCGTCAATCATGGACTGATCAGACGATGAGAGCGGGCTGGCGTCCTCCGGAATGTGACGGGCAAGCTCGCGAGACAGGTCGATCAGCTCAGCCGCAAACTGTGGGTAGGCACGCAAATACCGCTCGAGTGTCTCGCGGCCGGGGTCTTGCTCGACAGCAAAGGCGTCGAGTACATCCTTTTTCGGCAGTTGATCGGGGGCGGGGCTCATAGCGGCTCTCCTCCCGTCAGTGCGACACGTAAGGTCGCAGTCGCCTTGTCGCGATAGGTGCGGACTGTCTTTTCGGAGCGGCCGAGAGCCTTGGCAATGGTCAACACGTCCGGGTCCTTGGAATCGATGGGAACGCCCTGGCGAAGCATCTCGATGATCCTTTTTTGTTCTGGCGGTAAAACATCAATCGCTGCATCCAGACGCAACCGGTAAGCGTCGCTGTCGATTTCTGGCTCGGTGAACGGGTCGAACTGTCCCGCCGCACGTTCCACCTCCGGGGAAATCTCGCCCGTCTCGTCGTCATACTCGAGGGGAGCAGACCTGTTCTCGTCACGCCAAGCCTGCTCTTGGGCATCGCGACGCAGGCTGGCCAATGCACCATCAAACCTTACCTCAAAGTAGTCGAGCTTCTCCGAATAATCGGATCGGTCCGTCGCCAAAAGCTCGACGAACCGCGAAAACACCTTGTCGCGAATAACGCCTCGTGTAAGCGACTCGGACTTTCCGTCAGCACTATGCGCCTTGGGCAATGAGCGAAGAACGCGTTCGGCCAAAATCTTGTAAAGACGCTCGAACCAGGTCTCCCTGTTGTCCGCCCGGCTCGCGCGGATGAAATACACCAAGCACTCGCTCGGTATGTAGGCTGAGTCATTCCGCCTTGAAATCGCGGCACGGGCGATCAGATCGTCCTGCGACAACGAAGACAGTTCGCCCAGAAGCGTTTCGATCTTGGGATCGCGCGCATAAAGTTCGCCGGTCAGCCGCCTCTTTCTAAGGGGTGTGATTGACATGCCTTCCGACATTTTAGCCGATCCGTGCGAATAGCCGCTGGAGCTCTTCGATATGTTTCTTGTCCTCCGGACTGACGAACAGGTGCAGATTGACAAAGCGGCCCTTCGCCGTGGCAACGTCCAGCCGCACCTCCACATTGGGGTAAATGAGTTGGGCTTCGGGCAATCTGCCGGCGTTTCGGTGCCGCAAGATTTCCTGATAGATCTCAGTGATATAGTGGTCAGTGACAGTGATCGAATTGATGTCGGGCGTGGCTTCTTCAAGTGCCGTTAAATAGTCGCCCCATGCATCTGGCCCGCTGAACTGATTGTTCATGACGGTCCCCGGCGCATGGATAGGCGGCTCCCATCTGCGCCATTCCGATCCCCGTTTCGGCATTCCCGCTCCCTTTCGTCTTGTTCTTCTTGAGCGCTTTGCGCCGCCCGATTTGCGCGCTCGACCAAGTCGGCGCATCGCTCCATCAGCGCCTCGAATGGTTCGGCATCTTCCAGCAGCAACCCGTCATCCACCATCTGGCCATAGTCGTCTTTCAGTACGTCCAACGCCTCTCCTCCCGGTACGAGGTGAAGGCCGCCGTTGACGGCGGTTCCGTAGTCGATTGCCGTGCGATCCGCGGCCTTCTCTGCGAAGAACATGCTCTTGTGGCGGGCAACGGCATCTGCAAGACCACGATCGGCAAACGCGGAGGCGGCAAATCCTGCTTCGTCAAGCCTCACGACATCGTGCCAATGTCGCGCGAAACGTTCACCCCGCAGCCGCTCCTGCAGACAGAAAACGTGCATGGCGGTCGCTTTTTCCCAAAACGTGCGTTCTGCATGCATGACACGCGCTCGCGCGGCCGGGAACTCGACGCCTTCGAGAACATTGGCTGCGTCGCAGATCACGTCGCGCAGGCTGGCGGGTTCGCCCGTCGCCCTGGCTCCGAACTCAAGCATCACGTGCGGCGCGACGTATCCCTACCCCGTTTCGGTGGCCTTGTATTCGACGAAGAGCTTTTCGCCCTCGATTCGCGTTTTGGCTGGCAGTCCGCTGGCAGCTATGGCTTTTGCGAGGACCGGTTCAACCTCTCTCTCGACCCATTCCGGCAGGCGATGGCGCACCGCTTTCGACCAGCGCTTCTCTTCGCTGCGCGTTCTCGGCAGCACATCTTCATCCGTTCCCACAAGATCGGGGGCGATCGCTCGGATGTCGTAGGTGAGGTCGACGTCTTCGGAAAATCGCCGGATGACGCCATATGCCTTTGAAAGCGACGTGCCGCCCTTGAACACGAGGTGTTCGCCAAGCGGTGATCCATAGAGCGTGGCGAGCACCCAGACGACCCACACATCCTTCTCCATAAGATGCGCCGGGCGGCCGGATCGATCCGCCGCGACACCCAGGGCATCGAGGCGATCTTGAGCGGAAAAGTCGAGAAAGGCGTCAGCCATAGGCAACCTTGCCGACGCTCTGCGCCAGCCAGGTCGGCAGTTGCGGTGCGGCCGCCACCAATTCGCTGAACGTACTCGGCGGGAGTTTCCGCTTGAGCGTCTCGAGAGCCACGTCGGCTTTTTCCGGGCCGAGCCAGGCCAGCGCGCGCACCGCTTCTCCAGCCTGTCGGTTTGCCAGCGTCAACTGCCAGCGGGGCGCATGCCGCAGTTCGACAACCTGTTTGCCGAGGTTCATTGTGTGGCTACGACCCGAGGTCAGGAACATCGACCGTATCGGCACCTGTGTCGTCAGCCCGAGCGTGTTCGCCGCGGCGGCCCCGGTCGAGACGATGACCTCACCTCGCTGTTTGGCTAGCGCTTCGACGGCCCTCTCGACCGACGGGGTTCGCGTCCCGAACCGGCTCTCGATGGGACGAAGATAGACGCCGCGGCCAGCGCGGATCAGCTGCCCGCGCTCCGCCAGTCGTGACAAAGCCTGATCCACCGCCGCTCGTTTTCCGAGGTGAAGCAAGCCCTTCGCGGCAATCGGCTCCCCTTCGGGCAATCCCTCTGCATAGGCCAGTATCTGATCGGTCAATCGTTGCATGCTCATTCTCCTGTCAGAAATGTATGCGATTTTCTGACATAATTCAATACCGATGCTCACCCACGCCCGCACTGATGAAGATGTACATGGTTTGTTCTGAATGAATGTGAATGAAGCACCAAAAAACAGGCTGTATCCTGTTTACAATTATAAAATAATCAGGCTATATCCTGTTTATAAATGACTCAAGAACAGGCCACAGCCTTATGAAGAACCGCAATCGACAGATCGCCCGACAACGCCTCGACGAGCGCCTGTCGGCTTTGAAGCCCGAATCCCGCTTCGCCGTACCGCCAAAAGGCTGGATACGGGCCATCCGGGATGCCCTCGGCATGACGGCGCCCCAGCTTGGCAGGCGGCTCGGCATGAAACCCCAGAGCGTTGCCGATCTGGAGAAGTCCGAGGCCTACGGCACCGTCCAGTTGAAGACCCTGCGCAAGGCCGCGGAGGCGCTCGACTGCACCCTGGTCTATGCCCTCGTGCCCAACGCGTCGCTCGAAGACGCCGTGCAGACCCGTGCCCGGGAAATCGCCCGGAAGGAACTTGCGCGGATCGGGCATAGCATGGACCTAGAAGCCCAAGGGCTCTCCGAGACGGAACGCGAGGCGCAAATAGACGAGTATGTCCGTGAGCACCTCAGAGAGCGCGACCTCTGGGAGCGGTCGTGAGCGACCTGTTCGACGAGCCCGACGACGCGACCCCGCTTGAGCCGGAGGAGCGGGAAGGCCTGCTGCCGACGTGGATCACCTATCGCAACGAGCTCAATGAAGCGGAGCAAGCCAATATCGCCGCCGGCGCCGCCTGGGCCCTCCGTCAGCGCCGCCGCGACATCTTCACCGAGGCTTTCGTCACGGAGCTTCATCGCAGGATGTTCGGGGATGTCTGGGCCTGGGCGGGCGAATTCCGGCGAACCGAACGCAATATCGGCATCGATCCGGTCCGGATTCCCGTCGAACTCCGCATGACGCTGGATGACGCCCGTTACTGGGTCGAACATGAGACCTACCCGCCCGATGAAATCGCCGTCAGGCTTCATCACCGCCTTGTCGCCATCCATCCGTTCCCGAACGGCAACGGCCGCACTACCCGGCTCATGGCCGACCTCCTGGCGTCGAGGCTCGGACAGGAGCCCTTCACCTGGGGCCGGGTCAGCCTGACCGATGTCGGCGAAACACGGACGCACTATATCGCGGCCCTTCGCGCGGCGGACAACCATGACATCCGACCGCTGCTCGCCTTCGCCCGATCCTAGGATCGATCAAGCGTCCCGGCGGTTCCACACCAGAAACGCCGCGCCATCCTCTTCGAACAGCGCCGCCCGGATCGGCTCCGGGAAGCTCGGATCGTCAAGCTGGACGCTGAGGTAGTCCCGCGGCTCCTCGCCATTGGTCTGCGCCTTCCAGGCGGCGCCAAGCTCGGCGCGGCCCGCGTAGACGCGGAAGTCCGGCGCGCCCTCGCTCTTCTTGCTGTCGTTTGCGACGATCCTGGCCTTGACGTTGACCGTCAGGGTCCGGATCGTACCGACATAGCCGTCCTTGCCGGCGGTAAAACTTCCTATCGTAGCCATGGTTCATACCTCCGTGCGTTGGGGTTAATTGAAGAAAGGAGTGCTTTGATTAGTAAGTCGTTTTTGATCTCGCGGGGTGGAGGACCCCGCACGCCGTGTGACGCAACATGCGGCGATAAGCAGATGGGTGAGGCAAGCCGGGGGCTTCCGGTGCGCCATAAATCAGCAGAACCCATTGAAGCCGGACGGGCGGGGACTTCCGATCCCGTGAGCGGTCCGGCGTGCAAGCCTGCCATGGCGAGGGAAACCGAACCGATGGCGGACGCCTCGTCAGAATATGGACCCCGCCAACTCGGAAGTGGGCGGGACGGTCTCCGATTGGCGTCGGGGACCGGTGGAGCGTTGGTCCGTGCTGGAGTTACACGGACTGGAGGTGTGCGGCGCGCCGCGCACCAGCCTCGGCGTGGGCTTGCGTGGCGCCGGGGCCGGAGTCCACACGGGGTAAAGTCGGCGCCTAAAGCGGGCCAGAGATCCGAAGCGGAACCCAAGAACCTCGTCCTCGCTTCCATCGCCCTGCGGCGATGGATGGCTGAAGCGACCAGCGATCGCGGCGACGAGGGGCGGAGCCTCCGTAGTAGTCCGAGGGCGGGAAAGCCGCTCACATGTCTCATTGAGGCACGGCGAAGGGAGGCAGTGGATACGGTTTGCAAGCAGGAGGCGGGCTCATGCCCGGCGCGGTGAATACGGCGTTCGTCCTCGACATGCAGCGCAAGCTGTATCGGTGGAGCAGCAGCGACCCTGACAAGGTGTTCGCTGATCTGTTCAATCTCGTATGTGACCGCCGAACCCTGAACGACGCCTGGCGAAGGCTGATCCGCAATCGCGGCAGCCGGACGCCCGGCACGGACGGAGTGACGCGGCGCACGGTTGAAGAGCGTCCCGGCGGTGCGGCGGGCTTCCTCGATGAAATACGCGAAGAGCTTCGCTGCGGAACCTACCGGCCGGAACCTGTCAGGCAGCGGCTCATCCCGAAGCCGGGCAAGGTCGGCAAGGTCCGCCCGCTGGGCATTCCCACGCTCACCGACCGACTGGTGCAAATGGCTTTGAAGCTGATCCTGGAGCCCATCTTCGAGGCGGACTTCTATCCCACCTCCTACGGGTTCCGCAAAGGACGGAGCACCCATGATGCGCTGGCGAAAATCCAGCGCAGCCTTCATCCCACCCGTGGCGGACTTTCCGTCTACGGTCATGTGATCGAGGGTGATATCAAGGGCTGCTTCGACGCCATCGACCATCACGTTCTGATGGAGCGGGTGAGACGCCATGTGAGCGACCGCAAGGTGCTGCGGCTGATCCTCGCCTTCCTGAAGGCCGGCGTGATGATCGAGGGGACCGTCCGTCACCCGGTCACGGGCTCGCCGCAAGGCGGGATCGTCTCGCCGATGCTGTCGAACATCTATCTGACAGCCCTCGACGAGCGATATGGACGTTGGTCCCTGCGCCCTCGCGAGCGCCCGCAGAATGCGGCCGACCGGCGGTTCTATGACCGCAGCAGAGGCCGGCCGATCTTCTTCATGGTGCGGTATGCGGACGACTTCGTCGTCCTCGTCGCGGGGACGCGCGAACAGGCGGAAGCGGAAAGGCACGCGCTGGCGGCGTTCCTCAAGGAGAAACTTCGCATGGACCTGTCGATGGAAAAGACCCGGATCACCGATGTCAGGGAAGGCTTCGACTTCCTCGGCTACCGGGTGGCGCAGACCAAGGCGCTTCAAACGAAGCGCTGGGTCGGCAATCTCTTCATCCCGAAGGGAAAGCTGAATGACCTGCGTTACAAGATCAAGGCTCTGGTGAAGGCGACGCCCACGGGCGACAGCCTCGCCTCTCTCATCGACAGGCTGAACCCTATCCTGACCGGGTGGCGCAACTACTACCGTTACGCCACATGGGCCTGCCGAGACTTCAACAAGCTCGACAACTGGATATGGTGGCGCGTCGGACGTTGGTTGAGAAAGAAGCACCGAAAGGCGTACTGGCGACAGTTGCGCCGCCGCTTCACTCGCAACGTCCGCGGGGAACGGCAACGCTGGGCCGATGGCCCGTCGCGTCTGCGGTTCCTTTGGGAAGGCGGAACCATGCGCTTTCCCCACCGGGGCATACGTATACCGAACGGATGGAATGCCGAGCCAGACGAACAGTTCCGTCCCGGAGCTGATCAGTTCTGGACGGCCTTCAACACCCTCA
>Ga0114931_10006966_pt1 | contig 13870 bp, 12 predicted proteins | sample 2SBtaG_FD_89579 | JGI IMG/M metagenome (GOLD analysis project Ga0114931, IMG submission 89579) | Deep subsurface microbial communities from Kolumbo volcano to uncover new lineages of life (NeLLi) - 2SBTROV14_V59a metaG | ecosystem: Environmental > Aquatic > Marine > Volcanic | place: Kolumbo...
ATATCATTAACCGCAGTAGTTGTAGTTTCTGTAGCATACAAACTATCCACGACACCATCCCCACGTATTCCTCTCACATAACACGGTTGCGACGGAGCTGAATAGTTATTATTTGAATCTACATATACAACAGAATAGGCAATCCAATCAAGATAATGCTTTGGTGGACGTATAACTATTGAGTCACCTATTATTTCATATGCTCTGCCAACAATAGCTCCCGGCGGCCAAAACTTCCACAATGAATCATTTATATCGGTACGGTGAATCCCGAATGTGCTGTCGTAATACATCCATCTATTGGGTAGTGGACTTGTCCCAGATGTAGCGCCAGTAATTGAATCACCGTACACAGCGTTGTGACATCCATCACCCCACGGATACTGGGATGCTAACCCAAGACTTGAGTCTGGAACGTTGTCGAGATATGTAGTAATACCACTACCCGCCGCAATAGACCCTACTAAGTAGAACGTGTCCGGAACAGCAGCCTTATTTCTATAAATAACGATGTCAAAAGAGTATGTCTGTGGCGAATGCAAAAAACCAGTTAGCTCTATTCTTTCATTTTCCGCAATAGTCTCAAAAGAAGGTACCGAAAAATTACTGCCCCATTCATTCTTGTTAGTAGAGCCGTCATTCCAGAGTGTAGAATCTCTCAATAATGGATTTCCAATATAACCCGTGTCAACTGCGAGCCGATATAAATATTTGTACGTATAACGTCCGTTTAACAATCCCGATCCGTAGGCCCTGGCGCTGAGTTGCCCAGGACCAAGAGGCCGTAGTGGTTTTGTTGAATGACCGTCATACGAAAATGGAAGGGTCTTATGATTGACAACGTAGACAGCATTATCCGCGTATTGTGCATCCCACGCCTGACCGAGTGGTAGCGCCTGCGGCCATGAACGATATAGGTTACCGATAAGCAAACTATCTGCGGTTAAGTCTGCAAGATTCAATTCATAAAGGACATTGAAAGAGTCGGTATAGTCACCAGCGCCTGTTAACTTTGAACGAATTGCTAGTAGATGGTCACCAGTGGAATCAAAGAAAGGAATAAGGGCTTCAACAGGGACTGGATTGAAAAGCGTATCAGCCCCGGTATTTACACGGACAAACGGGTGACGTGGGGTAAGACCGTACCCCTTCCAGAACGTGTAGTTTACACAGGAAAGCAAAGAACTGTCGGGCATAATGGCATCAGAGGTATTGGTGATAACACCAAGACCAAAGCCAATCACCCTTTTGGTAAGGATGCGTTCATTGTTAGGAGCCTGGGCATAAAGAAAACTACTCAGACTTAACAACAGTAATACGAGACTCCCTAGCTTTTTCAAGGTCGCTCCCTGCTAATTGTCTAATCGCCAACGAACTCTGAACAAAATGCCGTGAGAGTTCAAAACGACTTATCGCAAAGTCAATTATTAAGTAATGATATAGATCATCAATCTCAATACTATCTGTGCTTATAGCAACCTTAGGCGGTCTTGCATAAAAATAGAATCTCACACTATCTACATCTGTTTCCAAATCTTTAGCGTTTATTTCAATCTTACGTCCATTGGCAAACCATGTACCGTAACCTGTATCCTTTATAATCCCGTAGTTATCAGGCGTTGTTTTTATTAACGCGCCCTGTGACGGTGAGATAACCCCACGCATAGACTTGAATGTTGGGGGCATGGTAATGGTAAAGAAACTGTCAGAAACTAAGACAGCAGTGTCCTTCTCCAACGGCTCCAACCGTGAAGCAACCCAAAACATTCCTTCGTTGACCCAACGAGTAATGGTTGTATCATCAACCGATGAAGTCGAGACTTTCTGTTCACCTATAGCAGCTCTGAAATCGCCCCATAAACCATCCAGGGTTTCAGCGCCGACAAAAGAAGGCATCAAACTAATGATACAAATGACTATTAGTTTTCTCATCTTTCCTTTCCGGCGGTCCCTTGAATAATGTGGAGCCGTCTCGATTTCTTTGAAGGTCGTGCCACTCGCGCTGTCGAAAGTCTCTCAGCCTTGTCCGAGAAGCCAGCCTTCATACGTTCATAGATTGTCAAATCCGCTTGCCAGGCATGGTTCTCATTCGGGAAGTTTGACTTAATATAGTGTCTAATTGGCGCATCGTTCCTTATGACACCCAAGTCTCCAGCAACAGGATAGCGATAATACTCCAGCTGCAATGTAACCGCTGTTGTAGGCGACTCTGAGAGGACAAACTTCTGGAATAAACCACCAGAAGGGTTGTCTACATAAGCAAACTCCGACCGGTCAACACTGTTCTCGATCATCCAGATATGATCAAAGACAGTCACTAGATTGTAATCACCAGTAATCACACCGTTCGAATCAAGAATTACTACAAGTCGGGGGGTGTTAAAGTCCTCGTTTAGGTCATAGGATGCTGTACCAGGGACAACAGAAATGGTCTGCGACTTTTTCAATTCACGAAACCGACCCTGAGACTGAGAAAGTAATTCAACCGTAGCCTCTCCTGCAAAGCGTTCAACTGCTTTACGAGTCTTGGGCTGGTTCGGGAGACCAAGCTCTGAAATGATATCTGCCGTGAGCACAGCTAAGCTAGCCATTTAGACCGCCTTTCGGACCAATCTTGTAGCGGTTACCGGATACTCTTCCACGTAACCAATGTGGCGCCAATATCCACCTGGGTCGTCTTCGTTGATAGTAAATCGCTTGTTGAAACTTTTGTGGTTCAACAACCAGTGCGCCAGCGACAACGACTTTGTCTCAAATAAGCCAACCGAGAATCTGATACTGACACCTGTACCGGCCTTACGTCTGACCTGATTGTTATGGCCGAACTGTTCTTCAACAGAGGCGCGTACCAACAGTTTCATTGAACCTTCGGGATGATGGCCAATCTGTTTGAAGGACGCAGACAAACCTTTTGGCATATCTTCAGCGTCTATTTGCACCTCTGCATCAGGGTCGTAAACATATAGATCCTCTTTCTTGGCCTTCTTTACATCTTTGACCACCTTTACCGGCTTAGCATCTCCCGCTGACGCGGAATGATTACCCAATGGCACTGCCGGTGAGGATTCGATTGACGGTCCAAGACTTGCATCTCTTACCATGATTGCTCCTATTTCTTAGGTTTCTTTCCCGGTTTCTTCAATCCGGCTTTTGCTTCGAGCTTTTCAACACGCTCAAGTAACTCCTGTAGTACTTTCTGTATATTCATCATTCTCCTTTCAGGAGCTATTACCCGGCGCCCCCCTCTCTCAATGGGCGCCGGGAATAGTTGGCCAACAGGCTTAATCAGCCTGGACTCGTGAAGATTTGTACGAACGCGGACCCAAAGTGCCCTCTTTGACTCTCAAGGTCTGGTAAGTTGCCTGGATATTACAGGCGGTCATTGTTGTCGCTGTACTTGCGCGAACAACCAAACGCTTACCATACGCGGTATGAACCGGCGCCGCGTTGTTTTCGAATGTATCAGTTGCCGCAACCAAATCAGCAGTACCGGTTTTCACGGTAGTAGTTGTTTTGGCGGCATCGTCACATTCATAAATAACCAAATTGGACGTTCCTGTGCCGGTGGCATCACCAAAGGCAGTCCACAGGACGTGGGCAAATCCTGAATCATTGGCGCCATTCAGAGAGCGGAAGCCCTCACTAATACCGACGGAGTGATACTTGACGACAGAAGTGTCCAGCAATAAGCCATATCCTCCCACGGAATCAATGTCAGCCTGTGAATTTGCAGCTGTTACAGTGATATAATCACCGGAGGCAGGAACATCAGCGCGAATACCACCTTCAAGCATGGCATCCCAATCCGCTGACTCGTTAATGACATCTACAATACCACCAAGGGTATTGAAGCGCCCAGAGCCAAAAGTCAAAACACCGCTGGCAAGTCCTGTCTCATTCGGGAAATTGGTTATGCCATTTTCGACGGTGGTACCCCCATCACTATAGAACGTGATCGAAGCAGCAAGGACCTTGACACTACCGGTGCCGAGCCGGTGCCGAATACGAATAGCTACGGCATTATCGGCCAACACACTTTTTACTTTGACACCCTCACTGGTTGCGGTCGGAAGGGCATCTACTAACGGATTATTCATGATTGTCCTCCTTAGTAACCAATGTTTTCAATGAAGCCAAAGGCTTGTTCGTGCTTGAACTGCCAGCCGTATTCACCAAGGATTTCTCCCCACACCTTGTCTTCAACGCCAGAATTACGCGGGATGTAACTAATTCCACGGTTCGTAGCGCCAACTAGTGGGCGGTAGGAGATTTTGGAGCGGTCAACAATAAAAGCGTGGCCTGCCAATGTCGGGTCTTCAGAGAGCATATCGATCGGAATCAAATCAATGGTTCCTCTCGGTGTCAACAGCTTGAAGATCTGAATACCATCGGCGTTAACTGGTTGCTCATATACCGTCTTGTCCAAAGCCCACAGGTTTACTGTGGCGATGAACTCCCAAGAACACAACAGGCCAATATTGACCGCTGAATTCTGGTTCGGATTGTCTTTGGCCATCTCAAGAAGGATATCCCAAAGGTCCATACGGTTTAGGACACTGCCACCGAAATCAAACTTGTGAGTTTCAACAATATTCACAAGGCCATCGGTGGCGGTTAATGGATAGGAGGTCGAAGCTCCTGTGCCAGCGGCATCATTAACCTGGCCGCCATAGAAGAACTCAGTCTCCATCTGACGTTTTAGGTTGAGCCACTGATTTTTCAACTCATACTGAAAAGGGTCTTCACCAGTAATAAGTCTTTCCGCTGCTGCAGTACCTGTCTGTGCAACCGTATAAGAAACAATACTTGTGAAGCCCTCTTTGCCGAGACGACCGAATGTACGGAAGTCGGCCATTGCTGCGCCTTGCTCACGCGAGGGAGCCATGATGCGCAACTTGTCGCCCTTGGTCATAAACGGAGCGCCAGCGCTACCATAGTTACGGTCAACAGTAACAGTGGAGTTTGACGGGGTGTCAGTAACCCTGACAACCTCAAGGGTGTTTACGTTGAGGATTCTATGACCACCAACCAGTCGCTTATAATTCGCGATGTCGATAGTCGCACCCTGAGAAGTTTCTGTCGCGCCAGTATACTCGACCCACATTGGATGTGGTGCGTCTTCCTGCCACTTAAAGAAATGGTAAGGGGTGTTTTTGACCTGTGCGCCGCCCATTACCCATGAAAGTCCACGGGCAAAGTCGGGCATGAGCATATGAAACTGATTGTCAAGGTTTAACGGTTTATCATTGGTGGCGTATAGACCGGTATGTTGCGTACCCGGTCCAAATTCAAGAGGAGCAGGCGGCGTTACACCTGTGTAAACAGGTTGATTGGCGCTACCCTCAAGTAAAAAATATACACCAAGATAAAACGCTCTTGACTTCGAGTGATTATCTTTCATTTGTCTGCCTAATAGTGACAGACAGTAGCTAATTCAATTTGGAAAGCGTGTTGATAACATCTTTAACCGCTTCCTCGTTACCTACCGTCTGTGTTTGTTCACCACGGCGACCTGCAACATTACTATCTTGCATCCTTATTCCGAACTCTTTCATAACCTTCTCGCGAATTTTCGCTTCAGCCTCTTCAAGAATTGGGCCGATTTGGGTTCCTCGCGCTGCGTTAAAATAAAGTTCAGGGTCAGTCATTTGACCAGTCGCTACCTTGGCTTTAATCTCGGTAGCATAAGGATCTAGAAACTCTTTGTCGGGAAACATCTTATCGAATTCAGCGCCATATACCTTGTGTTCAGTAGGAGCTATCCTGCGGTCAAGTTTACGTTCCAAATCCGATGTAAGCCTTGCAATCTTTTGCTCAACTGCCTGATCGACAGCCCTGGCAAATTCAGCGGGGTCAATCCCAGGTGTTGTTTGTGTATTCTGAGGTGTTTGACCGTTCTGGTTTGCATTAGCAAGAGGGTCCTGGTTACCCTGATTTCCATTAAGGATATCAAATACGCTAGCAGGATTATTTGCATTGGGGTCGAGGATTTGAAATCCGGTCCCCTCAAGCAGTTTCTTGCTAGTTTCTACAGGGTCATTTGCAACAGCTTCCTGGAACCTTCGTAGAGTCCCAAGTTCATTCCCCTGATCGCCAACAACCTTTTTCAGTCTGGCGTTTTCAGCTTCATATTCTTCAATAGTTTTCGGTTTAGTGGTCGCATCGCCCTTGCCGGAGTCTCCGTTGTCAGAGGCCCCACCAGGCGTAGTGTTCTTTGCAGGGTCATCAGCAAGGAAGTAAATCCCTGGTAATCCCCCACGTTTCTCAAAAAATCGCATCAGTCCTCCATAGACTTAGCTTTTGGTTTAGAGGTGTTGCGCACGAGGTTCAAAAGGAAATCCAACATCTCCTTCCTACCTTTCAGTTTTGCCTGAAACGTAGCGAACTCCTCCTGTTTTATATTTACTATCTCTTTGTATGATTCGTCAAGGTATTTTTTCATTTTATCTGTAGCATCCTTGAACCCTCGATCTTCAACAAGATGCTCATAATCCCTTTTCTTGTATGCGCGTTCACGTTTTTTCTTTGCGACTGCGCTTGATTCAATCTCAGGGAAGGGGATTACATTACCAAGAACCCGCTTGGCCTCATCAGAGAGAACACGGGTAACCATATCAGACTTCTTGGCTGCTGTTTTTGCCATTATAGCGCCGCTCCAGCTTGTGCTGCTTCACTTTGAACCGGCCTACCGTCCCTGCCAGGAAGTCCTACCGGACCACTAGCCGCTTGGGATTGACCTTGACGTTGGGCCTGGTCCTGTTGCATAGCAGCTTTATGACGATTGATATGAATCTCGAACTCCTGTCTCAGAGCGTCCGGCCAGAGGGCGTAGTCTGGTGTAAGTTTATGCTCCTCATGGCTTTGGATATGTCTGATATGATCATTGGTAGGTTTAACGTCAGGATGCCGGCCTAATCCAAAGAGAACATTTTCTTCTTCTGGCGGGATGTTGATCTGGTCTATCATTCCTGGTTGCTTCAGGAACTTCTGATAGTCTTCCGGTCGTTGACGGCGCCACAATTCTTTCAAGACTTCCGGTATATTGATCTGATTCATCAATCCAAGGTTGCCGGTAATCTGCATTGCCTGTATGAGATTGCTTGTCTCTACCGCGTTCTTCTGGATATTGGAGATTCCAAGGGCTTTGATTGTCGGAGTCGAACCAAACAGTAGCGTATTTTCATTTACCTCAACAAACATCTTGCCATTTGGTCCGAGGTCCCTAAACCGGTGTTCACCTTTGAGATTCTTCATTTCCCAAAATAGTTGTTGCTCAATTACCGGTTCAATAACTTCTGTCTCGAAAATGATACTAGCGAAGCCCATCGCCAAGTCAGTGGCTCCTTGTACACCGGCGGCTTCACGGGCGCTTCTACGTCCTTTAGCGAAAGAACCTTGAGCATTTTGTCCAAGTTGCGATACCTTGCTGACCATATCAAATTCAAGGCTCAGCTCCTCAGATGAAGAAGAACCTACATCAAGACCTGGCTTATAAAATGTAATCTTATCGCCAGTGGGACCGGCGGTTACAAACTGCTGTCCTGGGATGAGTTCAGTTGAACCGTCGATGGCTGAAGCAAGACTTTGGTCAATAACACTGATCGGATTGAGGACAAGTTGCTGGAAGTCACGCTTGTTATTGATAATGGCGTTCATATCATACTGCATCCGCTCCATGGACTGAAGCAGCCCCATACCCTCGAAAGTGTTTTCCAGTAGCCATAGCCGCCAGTCAACTAACGGGAATCCAGCCATTGGTTTTGGGTCGGTGATTACAGTGCCATCGCCACTCAGCTGAACCATGCCATTGGGAGTAAAATATCTGATAACAGTAAGGCTGCCATTTTGCGTTCTCTGTAATCCTGCTGTTCTCCGAAGCACATCCTTGGTGTCAAGCTCTATACCAGCATTGATCATTAAGGAACCGTTGTCAATCTTGTCCAGATTGATATATAGACCTTCCGGATTGTCCTTGGTCCGTTGGTTATTGATCAACTCGCGGAATGAAACTTCTCGTACATCGCAGAAGAAGCTACTGTCAGCCAAACCTTCAGTAGCCGCCCAGTCATGGAAACAATGGAAATTATTGAGGATAGTAGTATGTGAACGGTCAATCTTGTTGGGAACAAACGTCTCGGCTTGCTGAATAGTTTCGAACTCTTCTTTCAATCCGGTCTTGAATTCATGCGTTTCTTTTTTCATAACCGGACGAATTACCGTACCAGGTTCAGTGAGCCAGGATGTTAAGGCGATGGCATAGTCATACTTCAACCCCTGTTTGATCATATTGATCATAGAGCGTTTGAATTTCATCTGCCTATGCCTGCGTCTAATCAGCGCTCCGGATATCTCGGCTCGTATCTCATCCTCTTCTTCTTGAGGCTCAATCTCAAAATACTGCGAATCACCAAACAGGTTATTGTAGATATTCTGCGTCGCAATATTCACGACCATAGTTGACACCGGCAAATATGTATTTGAAAACTGGTAGAGGTCTTCCTCAAGATCGCCGGTCCCACCTTGTGGTTGAAGCCCAGGCTCATCCTGCACTTTATACATTCGCCGGTAGCGTCTATTGGCTTGTAAGGCATCGGCCCTATTTTCAGCGGAAAGACTCAGGTCTTGCATAACCATCTCGGCAAGGTCCTTGCCCTTCATATTGAAAATGTCTTTGTAAACAACGGTACTCATGGTACTCTCTCTATCTACGTCCGTGAATATTCGTAACGAAACGTCGTCTTCCTGTCAATCTGTCCTTAACAACTCTTGGTCTATATCCACGCGGTCTTTTCTTACCGGTTGCCATTTCTTTCACGTCGAGCATATTTGCAAACCCATGTCTTATACAATCGCCGGTATGGTCATAGATACCGTCTTTTTCAGGCATCCCCTTGCTGTCTTTTTGAGGAAAGTGCCAGCCACCAGAGACTGCGGCGATTACATGTTTACATCTTGGATTTATCAACACACCAGGGACTCCATGGAAAATAGTAAACTGCATTTTGACCAACTCAGTGCTTTCCTTGACGTTGATCATACGGCTTGTTGTCTTCAGGCCGTAGGTTTCCATGATCTTGATTGAGGTATTTAGGGATTTATCACTTGTGGTTTCTCTTCTCTGATTGCCAGCTGGGTCGCAGTTACAGATATAGTTTCCATAATCATACGACTCCTTATAGAGAGAGGTCAGTTTCGCAGATATCCTTTGTGCCAGCTCGATTGTATTCGAGTCTTCGAGCCTTACTTCATCAATAATAAGTATTTGTGGCGTTCCGTCAACGAAAATCTTTTGCATAAAGATTGCACAACCGACCTCAGAGCCAAAGTCTACTCCGATATGAAGCATTGCGTCAGGATCGTAATGCGTTGGACCAACAAAATGAGAGTGCCGCCAGTTGGAGATTACCGAGCGACCGGAAAATGTATCAAAACTGATTTCATATTCACGCGCCCAAATATCAGGAGGGACGCCTTCTTCTTCAAGTTCAAGCCATTTTCGCCCTGTTTCAGTTTTCGGATTTTTGTCGGGATCGGCGCTATAGTGAACACGAAGCACATTAAACTTATTGCCACCATTTTGCCATAAATCAATACCATCAACGGCGGCACAGAGGTGATCGAGCGGGATCTTCTCAAACTGAGACTGTGGCATATTGATCAGCTCTAGTTCTTCCGGCGATCCGGGGTCAATCTTGCCTAGCTTTGACGTAATAGAACGACTGTCAATCAGGGGACTGTGGATGCACTTCTCACTATATGGTTCCCAGTCATGGACAAACCTACAGAATGTCTCATGGCCATTGGGAGTTGAAACCATTGTCAGCGGAGAACCACCGGAGAGTGTCGGCTTAGCTGCCATGAACAGGTCTTCAAGAAGATCCTGGAATGCCGCTTCATCCATGAAGATATAAGACGCGGTCCGAGAGCGCACGGCATTCGAGGATTGTGGTTCAGCATGGATCTCTGAGCGGATTTCAGGGAATGTTAAAGCGCAACTGACGCCCCATGTACCATCAACGGCATTTCGCATTGCCTTAGGGATAGGCAGTCCATCAATAACCATCTGACTATAAATAAACTTGGCGCGTTTCAGGTTCTCATCAGCGTCTTCTTCCTTCTTGGAGATCACAAACGAGTACTGATTGTTATTCCTCATTGTATGCCATAGGTAAATCGCGGCAAATATCCATGACACCATCATCTGCCTTGTCTTCGGCACGAGTAGAAGCCTTGTTCTCATAAAGACTTCACAGATAATTCTGCAATATAATTTTAAGGGAAAGGGTTTAGCGGAAATCGCTGGATCATGAGGGTCAAATGTCTTAACGAATGGCAGGAAGTACCATGGGTGCATCTGCGCTTTACGCCATTTGATAGCGAATTCAGCGGCTTTAGGATTATCAGCAAGTTCGTCAAGGTCACTCATCGGTCTTTGCCACCTCTGTAATGAGTTTTAATGTTCCTTCTGCCTGCTCGATTTGAGAGAAATTCATGTTTACAAACAGGTTGTTAACCTTGTTGATATCTCCTTTTTCATCACTTGCCGCTTTTGAATAGCCAGCGGCATCGAGCAATTTGCTAGCCGCAGCGAGTCTGATGTTGTGGTCGGGGACCTCATCGTAGGAATTCCTGCCGGTCTTGACCACTTTATTGGCTTCGAGGGCATCCTTGAAGACATTGGCTATTGATTCTTCACCGACACCGGCTTCCTGGAGGACAGGTCCGAGCTTGCCGATGATTCTTTTCATCGCGGCTTTTTCTGGTGGACGGCTAAGTCCAGCTTCTCTGGCATTGGCTGTCTTTGTCTTTTCGGGATTACGGAGTTGATTGATTACATAAGCCAGTTGTTTTTTGGTCAGACCGCTTTCAGTACGGTCGTTTGCCGCTGGCCTTGAATCAAACCCTGCTGCCTCGATTGGCTGTACTACGTCTTTCTTATCTTTCGCCATATGTAAATATAAAAGGGGGGGGCGCTGGCCTATAGTTCAGCGGCCCCCCCCTCGCCTCACGATGAAAAGGATTATCAGAAGGAAACGCTAGAAACCCCTGATCACATCTTTAGATACTTCTCTGCATATGTTAAGTCAAGCATTTTTATCATTGTTGGGTAGTCCATGTTCTCAAGCGACACCACACTAAGGAATCGTTCCAGGTAGATAGCGTCCTCTTTAATCTTCCAGAAAATCTTATACGCTGTTTCATAAGCTACATAGACACCGGCGACATACTGTTCACGCGACTTAAGGTGGTATTTCATGCGTGAGAGGGCTTCGTCCTGAGTAATGAGGAACCACCAACTTTGGTTGGTCGCGCCAATAGCTTCCATGAGCAATAACGTAAAAACATAGGCGACTGTTTCGGCAACCATGAAATCCAAGGATACCTGTCCACTTTTGTGAGCGTGCAGAGCGTGCCCTACCTCATGGCAGTAGGCAACAGCGCCGTTCATGGTGCGATATTTTGGGACTTGTATATAGGTGAGGACACGAAATCCAGCGTGTCCGTCTTTATCACTATGACAGGCGACACAAAAGCAGGTAGAGCTTTCTTCTGAGAGGATAACGCTACGCTCTATGATTGAGTAATACCTATGTAGTTGATGACCGAGTTCTTTTAGCCTGGCTGAAATAGCAGCGCACGCATCTTTGTGTGACCGATAAGAGGGCCGTATTGGAGCTTGAGAGGTATAACGGTCCAAATTTTTATGCAGTTCGTCATACAGCTTTTCACTGAATGTAAGGGTAGGTTGACAGCAGTCCCGATACGTGAGTGACTGACCAAAGACAGATTCTTCATCTATCCTGGCTCGCGCCATATCGGCTACGCATTCGTTGAGGAGTTGTTCATAAAGGTTTTTATCCTGTTTGACAGCTCGCTGTGCTTTGAGAAACAGCCAAGCAGTGATTCTTTGTAGGTTGTCAATATCTCTTTCTCCAATGGCATAAGTCCAGCGCGGCTTAATGTCATCGAGCTTGACCCCAATGGGGGATAGGTCCCATTGGCCAACATAGCCGGGAGTATTTTCAAGCGCCGATAGAAAGCTGCCATTCTGGCTTTGTTTGTGAGACATCTGGTTCCTTTCAGGTTTCCTACGATTTCATACTCTGAGACTAGTATTTCTTTTCTTAACATAGCCCAATTCAGATTTCGGACCTCGGCCTGGCAGGCTTCTCTGAAGTAGAATGGTACGTGCATTTGCAGGGCATAGTATCGTTTGACGTAGTGGTACATCCCTTTTTCATTTTTAATATCATCCCATTTGACATCACGGATCTTATAGATCCAGAGATAGCGAAAATGTTCGTGGAAGGGATTGCCATTCTCATTGACCAGAAACTTATTTCTCCGCAGATACGGCTGGTTTTTGAGGATAATATCACCTTCGGCAAAATATCCTTCATGCGGATCGTGAAAGAGGCTTACCAGCGGATTGTCGAGCGAGCGCCTTCTTTCTCTCTTGGATTTTCTTTTCACGGTTTTCAATGTAGAGTTTCGAGAACTTTCTGACGAGGCTGTCGGGTGAATTGATATTTGTTTCCGGCAGAATACTAATTGCCGGATTGATATCAATCGAATCATCATTGAGTCTTAGTCTGACGACATTGCCTTTTCTTTGGCTGATGATAGGCCAGAGCCATTTACGCCCCATCTTCCTTTTGATCTCATTCCTTAGTTTATGGAGATATTGATTGATTGCCGGTGATGTGCCATCGAGTATAGACTTTTGCACCCAGCCACTCTCACTTGTCAAAGCATAAACAGCCATAATGAAGAAATACCGGTATTGGATCAACGGCAGCCAGATATCCACGCCATCGAGGGTGACCAGGAACCGTTTATTCTCATAGATTCCATATAGGCGTATATCGGAGGGATATGTACATCCTGCCCCTTTATCGTTTTTCGTCATCAACTCCTCTCCTTTGCAGGTACCGGGCCTTTCCCAAACAGGCGCTCTTTTTCCATTTCCTCATAGAAGTCCTGTTCTATCAGGTTTCTTGGGATTATCTTCCCTGTTTTATTTGCGACGTTGCAATAGACGCAATTCCACCAGTAATTATCACCCTGGATATAGAATTCGGGATCATGGACTTCGTGGGCGCAATTCCAGCACTGCACACGTATATGATTGTCTTGCTGTTCCATGGTTGTATAATAACAGCTCCCCTAAACATAGTCAAGGTATTTATTTTCTCATTTCTACTTGCATTTAGGCAGCGACTCGGTATATATTTGTGTATGCGACCACCGGCATGGTTGCATACTATACCGAAGGGGCAGCGTTTCCACCGCGTTGTTTCTCACATCCAGGTCCGACGGCGCTGTGCCACCGTCGGGCTTTTTTTGAAGAAAGTTCTTGTTTTTAATCCAACGGCCGCATAATATGTAAGCGAGCTAAGGTTGGGACTAGACGACTCACTTTTTATTCTTGCTATTTCATTTAAGGCAGGCGTATAATACTGATTATGTGTAGCGATACCGACCACACATCATGGTTTAGTCCAAAGACCAAGGCCGATCTATCCACATCAGCCACTTATTTACTCCGGCGCCACGGCATAGACCGTCCGTGTGACCTGTCAGCCGAGCCAATCGAGGGCATGGACCGCTGGAAAGAGCGTAAGCGGGCCAAACGAAGGCGTAATCGTAACCGCAGACGCAGAAAACGCAAGGCTAAGATGAACTCCAGCTAACCTTTCTATCTCATCATCGGAGCTTTACAAAATCCAATGCTGAGATGGACAGCCGAAAGGTTGAATCAGTAGGCGCCATGACCCCTTTCATCCCTTAAGGACAAGCGCAGACCGCATTCTCACATCAGGACAGCAATTTGGTGACGGGGCCTTAGACCTCGGAGCTTCTTCAGCAA
>Ga0114931_10006967_pt1 | contig 13870 bp, 14 predicted proteins | sample 2SBtaG_FD_89579 | JGI IMG/M metagenome (GOLD analysis project Ga0114931, IMG submission 89579) | Deep subsurface microbial communities from Kolumbo volcano to uncover new lineages of life (NeLLi) - 2SBTROV14_V59a metaG | ecosystem: Environmental > Aquatic > Marine > Volcanic | place: Kolumbo...
ACCTTCACCGTGGGCGAGGTAACCCGCACCCTGATGGACGCCTACACCCAGGCCGTTCGTCAGCCGCTCCAGGCCAGCGTTAGCGCGGCGTAGCGAGGGCCATATCCCGGAGCGGAGGCATATCGAGACCGGCCCCGATGGGGCTTGCGGAATCGATGCTCGCTTGCGCGACCTTGGGCGATGCCAGCTTGCCGATGATCCATCGGTCCAGCTCCACGCCAGCCAGGCAGCCGGCGGCGGTGGCGATGCGATCGTGCGCGACGAAGGCTTCGGGTACGACGGTCGCGCCGAATTCCGCGAGATATCGCGCGGTGGTCGGATAGGTCGTCGCGGTCAGATTCTTGAGCAACCCGCTTGCCCCAAGGATCAACGCGCCGGAGCATTGCGACCCTACGAGCTGACGCGATGGATCGAGGCCAAGGCGGTCGATATAGGCTCGATCCCGCATCAGCGTGCGCGTGGCCTTGCCGCTGGCATGGATCACGGCGTCCGCCTCCCGGGCCTCGTCTATGGTTCCGTGCATGGGTATGGGCAGGCCGAGCGCGGACACATGCGTCGAGCGCGTTCCAAGCAGGCGCACGCTCCAGTTCCCATTCATCTCCGGGACGACGGTGGCGACACGGCCCAACAAATCCCAATGAAGAAAAACATCGATATCGTTAAAAGCGTCGAAGGCGATGATTGCGATGCGTGCCATGGACTATGCTCCAGATTGGTCGGTTTTCCAGCGCGCGGCGGCATCGTCGTCGCTGGCCCGCGCCTCGACCCACTTGGCGCCGGCGCCGGTTTCTTCCTGCTTCCAGAACGGCGCCTTTGTCTTGAGCCAGTCGATCAGGAATTGGCAGGCGTCGAGCGCCGCTTGGCGGTGGGCGCTGGCGGCCGCCACCAGGACGATTCGCTCCCCCGGGGTCAGGCGCCCATGGCGGTGGATGATCAGGCTTGCCTCCAGGGGCCAGCGCTCCCGCGCCTCCGCCTCGATGCGCGTCAGCATTTTTTCCGTCATGCCCGGGTAATGCTCCAGGGTCATGGCGCCGACCGTCTTGTCGGCGGCCATGTCGCGGACCAGGCCGATAAAAACCGCCAGCCCGCCGATGCCTGGATTACCGGCGGTGAGCGCCGATAGCTCGGCGCCCACGTCGAAATCCTCGCGCTGCACCCGGATCAATGCCCTAGCCCCCGGTCACCGGCGGAAACAGCGCCACCTCGTCGCCCGCCGCCACAGGGTCTCCGGGCCGGGCGTACTCCTGATTGACCGCCACGCGCAACGCCTCCGGGTCGGCCAGGGCGTCGGCGTAGCCCGGTCCGCGCGTTTTGAGCCAATCGAGCAGGTCCGCCACGGTGGCGACCTCGGGCGGGGGGACGACCTCCTCGGCGGCGACGCCGGTCTTGGTCTTGAGCCAGGCAAAATACAACAGCTTCACGAACACACCTCGCTGAACGGCAAATACTCTACCACGTCGCCCGGGCGCACACGGGTCACATCCTCGGACAACTCGATCAGGCCGTCGGAGTCGACCATGGATGTGAGAATGCCCGAGCCATCGAGCGGAAACTTGACCGCGCGCCACCCGTACGATCCGGGCGCATCGCGATCCGGTTCCAAGCGCGCGCGCAGCCACTCGCGCCGGCCCGCTTTCTTTTTATAGGCGAAATCGGCGCGCACGGAAAACCGGCGCGGGATCACGTCGCGCGCGCCCATGAGGCGCAGGATCATGGGCCGCACCAGGATCAGGAAGGTAATCATCGCCGCCACCGGGTTGCCCGGCAGGCCGACGAACGGCACGCGGCCCACTTGGCCAAGCGCGATGGGACGGCCCGGCTTGATCGCCAAGCGCCAAATATGCAGCGCGCCCAGGGATTCGACCGCGGGCTTGACGTGGTCCTCCTCGCCGACCGAGACCCCACCCGAGGTGATGATCAGATCGTTCTCTCGCGCCGCCGCGGCGAGGGCGGCGCACACGGTCTCCGCCCGATCCTCGACGATGCCCAGATCGCTCACCGCGCAGCCCAGGCCGGCGAGCAGGCCGTGGGCGATGAACCGGTTGGAATCGTAGATGCAGCCCGGATCGAGCGGCGCGCCCGGCGTGCGCAATTCGTCTCCGGTGGACATGAGCGCCACCCGGAGCCGGCATGAGACCATGACATCGCGCCGCCCCGCCGCCGCGGCCTGGCCCAGGTCCTGGGGGCGCAGGCGGCGGCCCGCGCGGAGCGCCGCGCGACCGGCGGTCAGATCCTCCCCGCGCCGGCGCCGGTTGGCGCCGCGCGCGATCCCGGGTGGCAGAATCACGCGTTCGCCCTCGCGGCGGCAGTCCTCTTGCATGAACACCGTATCGGCGCCCTCGGGCATGGGCGCGCCGGTGAAAATACGCACCGCCGCGCCCGCCGGCGCCGGCCCGTCGAGGGGCTGGCCGGCCGCGACCCGCCCGATCACGGGCAGGCTCGTTTCCCGGTCCGGCGCCAGGTCGTCGAAGCGGACCGCGTAGCCATCGACCGCCGTGTTGTCGTGAGGCGGCACGTCGTGGGCGGGTATCACGTCCTCGGCGAGCACGCGCCCGAGCGCCGCCGCCACGGGCACGGATTCCGCCTCGGTCACCTGGGCCACCGTGCGTTCCAGGCGCTCCAGCGCCTCGCCCACGGGCATGAGACGCCCGGTGTGGGCGAAGCAGTCGTTGCTGAGCTGGGTCATGGGGCCGCGCGCCTCAGGCCGCAGTGGGCGATGATGAAATCGGCGATCGCGCCGATATCGTTGAGATCGATGCGTGGCAGGTCCAACCCCGGGATCGGTTCGTCGCTGGCCACCGCCACGATGCGCGGGTCCTCGGCGCAGAGCAGGGGCTTGCCGTGCGAGAGGCGGTGGATTTCCAGCTTGTCGTGGGATTCTTTCTTGAAGCCCTCGATCAGCAGGAGATCGACCGGTGCCATGTGACGCACGAGGTCCGCCGTGGCCGGCTCCGGCGCGCCGCGCAACTCGTGCATCAGCGCCCAGCGGTTGGCGGAGGAGACCAGAACCTCGGTCGCGCCCGCTTGCCGGTGCTCGTAGGAGTCCTTACCCGGCTTGTCGATGTCGAAGTCGTGGTGCGCGTGCTTCATGGTCGAGATGCGCAAGCCCCGCCCGACCAACTCCGGGATCAACGCGCGCAGGAGGGTCGTCTTGCCGCTGCCGCTCCAGCCGGCCAAACCGAATATTTTCGTGGTGTCGTCGGACATTCCCGGTTCCTTTCCAGGTGCCCCGAGAGTCCGCGCCGGCGGCGAAATGTCAACCCGCTACCGGGTCACGGCACCAGGTCACGGCCCGCTCGGCGAGGACGGCCCCATGTGCGCCAGGCCGCGCGCCAGGTAATCGTACCCCGTGATCAGGGTGAGCGCGGCGGCCACCCATAGGCCGGCATCGCCCATGATCTGCATGGGCAGGATGGCCGGCCCCGCTTCCTTGCCCACGATGAGCACCCCGAGGGCGATCATCTGAATCGCGGTCTTCCACTTAGCCAGCCGGCTGACCGGGAGCGGGACCTTGATCTCCGCCAGGAACTCGCGCAGGCCCGAAACCAGAATCTCCCGGCACAGGATGACGATCGCCGGGATCACCACGAGCCCGCGCACGTCGCCGATGGCGACCAGCATGACGATCAGGCTGGCGACCAGCAGCTTGTCGGCGATCGGGTCGAGAAAGCGGCCGAGCGCCGAAACCTCGCCGCGATGGCGCGCCAGGTAACCGTCCAGATAGTCGGTCACGCCCGCCACGGTGAAGACCGCGAGCCCGATCCAGCGGGTCACCGGATCGTGGGCATAGAGCAGGGCGACCAGGATCGGAATCGCGCCGATGCGCGACAGGGTCAGCAGATTTGGCAGGCTGGTCAGCATACCGGCGTCTCCCGGGCGGGGCCGCGCCGGCAACCGGCCCGTCGCGGCGCGCGTTCCATCGTAACAGAGGCAAATCTCGGAGCAGCCATACCCACCTGGTCATGCCGGAAGCCGCGCTTGCGGTTATCCGGCATCTTTCTCACCGCCGGCATGGGCCTTGGATCCCGGATAAGCGCCTTGTCGCGCTTTCCGGGATGACGGCCGAAGCCCTCGTGCCGCTTAGTTCGTCCGGGGTTGCCCCTTTTACGCCCTATCCTTCTAGATCATTTGCCACGCGCGCGAAATCGGCGCGATGGCGGGCCGGCTCACGCCGCCCCATGAAAGTGATCGTAAACCTTGCGCGCGACTGCTTTGTTAATACCGTCGACCGTTTCCAGATCGGCGAGCCCCGCGCGCGCGACCGCGGCCGCCGAGCCGAAACGGTGCAGAAGCGCCTTCTTGCGCTTGGCGCCGATGCCGGGCACGTCGTCGAGCGCCGAGCGCAGGCGCGCGTTGCCGCGCCCGGTGCGGTGCGCGCCGATGACGAACCGGTGTGCCTCGTCGCGCAGGCGCTGCAGGAAATAGAGCACCGGGTCGCGCGGCTCTAGCAGCAAGGGCGCGCGCCCGGGTATGAAGATTTGCTCCCGTCCGGCGTTGCGTTGCGGGCCCTTGGCGATGGCGGCCACGGGCAGATCGCTCACCCCCAGGTCGGCCAGGGCCGCGCAGGCCGTGGTCAATTGGCCCTGGCCGCCGTCGATCAGGATCAGCCCCGGCCAGCCGTTGCTCTCGCGCGCCGGGTCCTCCTTGAGCGCGCGCGCGAAGCGCCGGGTCAGCACCTCGCGCATCATGGCGTAATCGTCGCCCGGCGCCGCTCCCGGCGACTCGGCCCCCTTGGGCACACCGCCGGCGCGGGTACTCTTGATTCGGAACTTGCGATAGGCGCCTTTGACGAAGCCTTCCGGTCCAGCGACGATCATGGCGCCGTAAGGGTCGCTGCCCTGGATATGGCTGTTGTCGTAGACCTCGATGCGCTCCGGCGCCGTGTCCAGGCCCAGGCGCGCGGCCAGCCCGTCCAGCAAGGCGCGCTGGGCACTGCTCTCCGCCAGGCGGCGGCCGAGCGCCTCGCGGGCGTTGGCGAGCGCGTGCGCCACGAGCTTGCGCTTGGCCCCGCGCGCCGGCGTGGCCAGAGCGATCTTGCGCCCCGCGCGCAAGGATAGGGCCTCGGCGATGAGCGCCCCGTCCTCTACCGCGTGGCTGAGCAGGATCAGCTTGGGGATCGGCTTGTTCTCATAGAACTGGGGCACGAACGCCGAGAGCACGGCGGCCGGTGACAGAGCCTTGTCGTGGCGCGGAAAATAGGCCCGGTTACCGTAGTTGCAGCCGGCGCGGAAGAAAAACACCTGAATCGCGATCTGCCCGGCCTCCTGGTGGGCGGCGATCACATCGGCGTCGTCCAGGCCGGGCACGTTGATATCCTGGTGGGAGAGTATGTGGGACAGCGCGCGAACGCGGTCCCGGTAGACGGCGGCGGTCTCGAAATCCAATGCGTCGGAGGCCTCCTGCATGGTCGCCGCCAGGCGCGCCGGGATATCGTTGGAACGCCCGGTCAGAAAATCCCGGGTCTGGGCCACCAGCTCGTTGTACGCGGCCTTGGAGATGCGCCCGGCGCACGGCGCGGCGCAGCGCTTGATCTGGTACATGAGGCATGGCCGGGTGCGCGATTCGAACACCGAGTCGCTGCACGAGCGCAGCAAGAACGCCTTTTCCAGGGCCGTGACGGTACGATTGACCGCGCCGGCCGAGGCGAACGGGCCGAAGTAATCGCCCTTGCGGGCGCGGGTTCCGCGGTGCTTGGCGACCTGTGGGAAATCGTGGTCCCCGGTGATCAGGATATAGGGAAACGATTTATCGTCGCGCAGCAGCACGTTGTAGCGAGGCATCAGGCGCTTGATCAGGTTGCTTTCGAGCAACAGCGCCTCGGTCTCGGTGTGGGTGGTGACGATCTCCACCGCCGCCGTGGCCGCCACCATGCGTTGCAGGCGCTGGGGCAGGCGCTCCGTGTGGGTATAGGCCACGACACGCTTCTTCAGGTTCCTTGCCTTGCCCACGTAAAGCGCGTCGCCACGCCGGTCGAGCATGCGGTAGACCCCCGGGCTGGTGGGCAACGTCTTGACCGCGTGGGCGATGACCTCGACGCCGCGCGCCGTGGCACTAAGCGGGGGCGCCTCCGCGCCCATTGCGCGACGGCGCCGGCGCACTCCTTCGAGCCAGACCGCCGTGGGTGGCGCGTCGCCCGGGCCCTCGTCCCGGCCCATGGCCGAGCGCTTGCCGCCCGCGGTGCGGTCCTTGGGGGGCGGTTTGTTTCGGGTCGTCATGGGTTCGCGATCGCGTGTTCCGGGTTTGAAAAAGAGGCTCGTGGATACTCGCTCTTGTCAAGACAAGCCGCCGTTCCGCGGGGGCTCGCGGCGCGAGCCCGCGCGACGGACGCCGCCGTATCCCTAGGCCTTCACGAATTTGTCAGATATCCACGATTTCTGTGGATAACTCTGTGGGAATCGGTGCTGGCCGGGGGATTGACATGAGCGTTTCCGCGCTTCCGCTTGGTTTGCCGCATTTTTGGGCAAATCTCATAACATGCTGATAACACAATGAGAAAATGCTCTAAATTTTGATTCGCCACCGTCACATAAGATTTACCTTCTATTGATGGGCCTGAACAGGTCTCGATTCGGCCCCTGTGCACAACAATTCCTGGCGCGGGCCGGAGAATCCCCATTTGGGCAATACCTTAGGGGATTGGGTTCGCGCCGCGCACACGATAAACATTTGTTAAATAGCGGCGGCTCGATACTGGGCGCGCACTTGCCGGCCCCCGTGTCTACTCGAACGACACATCGCTTCGCGCCGGCTGAGCCCACCCCAGATGTTGGCCGCCGTCGAGCGCGATCATCTGCCCGGTCATGGACCTGGCCTCCAGAATGAATCGCACGACCGCGCAAATCTCCTCCGGGGTGCTGCCGCGCCCGAGCGGCGTCGCGGCGCATTGACGCGCGAACTGCGCCTCGCTCTGGCGCGTGCTGGGCAGGGTCGGCCCGGGGCCGATGCCGTTAACCCGGATGCGCGGCGCGAGCGCGATCGCCAGGGTGCGCGTCAGCGTCCACAGCGCCGACTTCGAGACCGTGTAGCTGAGGAAATAAGGCGTTGGATTCCAGACGCGCTGATCGAGCAGATTGACGATCGCGCCGCCCGCCTCGGGCGGCAGGGCGCGAGCGAATGCCTGGGCCAGGACCAGCGGTGCGCGCACGTTGGGCTCCATGTGCCGGTCCCAGCTCTCCCGCGTCGCGGTTTCCACGGTGTCGTGCTCGAAGAGCGATGCGTTATTGACCAGCACGCCCACGGGGCCCAAGGCATCGGTGGCGCGCCGAATCAGCGCCTCCTTCTCCGTCTCGCGGGCCAGGTCCGCTTCGAGCGCGACCGCTCGCCCGCCCGCCGCCTCGATGCGCGCCACCACGGCACGTGCCTCCTCGCGCGAGGTGCGGTGGTGGACCGCCACGGCCCAGCCGCCGCGCGCCAGGTCGAGGGCGATGGCGCGTCCGATACGCCGCGCCGCGCCGGTAACCAGGGCGGCGCGCGGGTAGTTGTCCGGGTGACGATTGGCGGCGGTCGCGTTCATGGGACCAGAATGCTAAAGCGCCCGGTTATGCACAAGAGGCCGGTGCCGGCCCGGCGCCGCGCCGCGCCCTCAACGAGGAAGGGCGGCCAGAGCCGGAAGCCCGAACAGGCCGAAATAATGACAGGCGATATAAACTCCGTAGGTGGCCAGGAACAGGCTGGCCATAACCCGCCCGAGGCCGTGCCGGACCATGATCCAACCGATGAATACGATGGTCACGCTCAGCATGACCCACATGTCGAACAGCATCATGCGCGGCGGCACCGGGATCGCCCCGAAGAACGGCACGATGCCCATGACGCCCAGGGTGTTGAAGATGTTGGAGCCGACCACGTTGCCCAGGGCCACGTCGGAATGGCGACGGTAAGCGGCGACGATGGCGGTCGCCAGCTCGGGCAGGGAGGTGCCGAGCGCCACCAGGGTAAGCCCGATGGTCGCCTCGGAGACGCCGAAGGCCCGCGCCAGGCCGACCGCGCCCGTGATCAGGAAGTGGCTGCCCAAGACGACCCCGACCAGCCCAAGGCCCAACGCGGCCAGAATCGCCGGCAGGCCCTTGGGGCCGTCCTCGAATTCCTCAAGCTCCATCAGGGGCTCGCTCGCCCCGGGGCATCCGGCGGCGAAGCGCGCCCGCTCGGCGCGGTAGCTGAACACCGTGAACGCGACCAGGCCGGCCAGCATGGGCACGCCGGCCCAGGGAGTGATCGCGCCGCTCCACCCGAAGAGAACCAAGAGTCCCGTTGCCCCCAGCACCACCGGTCCGGTCAGGCGGATCGAGCCCGGCGTGCAGGTGATGGGCACCATGGCCGCGCTCAGTCCCACGATCAGCAGGACGTTGGCGATGTTCGAGCCGACCACGTTGCCGATCGCGATCCCCGGCGAGCCGGCCAGGTTGGCTTCCAGGCTGACCAGAAGCTCGGGCGCGCTGGTGCCGTAGGCAACGACGGTCAGGCCAATGATGAGCGGCGACACCCCGAGGCGCCGAGCCAGCGCGATCGCGCCGCGGACCAGAAATTCGCCACCGATAAACAGTAGGCACAGACCCGCGGCGACCAGCACATAGAACATGCGTTCGTTTTGGCCGCGCCGGCGGAACCGGCCGGTCCTCAAACTGTTGCCCCCAACAGGGCCGCCGCCGATTTTGTCGCGGCCCCGCCCCAGTCCACGGCCATGCCTCGATGGCCAGGCCACGGACCGCCTTTACATGCGGCCGCGATGGATAATTTTCAATGAAATAGCCCGTGAGCGCGGGACGCGGCGTCGATCCACCTTGGCGAGGTTGCCGGTCTGGACTATGCCTCATGCGCGCCATACCATGTGCTCCGCCGTCGCGGCTCAAGCCACGCTTGGTCCGGGCAGGTGGTGGTCGCCAAGACCACGCAAGAGCGGGTTCACCCGTGGGGGGCGAAGGGGAAGCCATGTCGAATATCGGTATTCAGGCCCGGCCACGTGATTTCGCGGCCCGTGAAACCGTCCGCCGCCGGACGTTTTCGACGATCTGGAACCGCGAGCTGCACGCGGTTTTCAGGGATGTCGCGCCTTATTACGATGTGGCCAGCAACGTCGCCAGCTTGGGACTCTGTGCCCTTTGGCAACGTCGTTTCCTGTCGATGATCAACATCCGGCCGGGCGAACAAGCCCTCGATTTGTGCGCCGGTACCAACGCCGTCGGCATGGGGCTGCTGGCGCGCCAACCCGCGGCCCGGGTCATCTCGCTCGACCGCAGTCCCTCCATGCAGGCGGTGGGACAAGGCTTGGCGCGCGCGCGGGGCCTGGAGGTGACGGGGACCATCGGCGATGCCCACCATCTGCCGTTCGCCGATGCCAGCTTCGATGTCGTCACCCTGCAGTTCGCCTCGCGGCATTTGGCCATCATCGACGTTTTCCACGAGGTACGTCGGGTGCTCCGGCCCGGGGGACGTTTTTTCCACTGCGACATGCTGCGCCCGGGAAACGCGGCCGTGGAAACCCTCTACGCAGCCTATCTCAAGGCGTGCGTCGCGGGCACGGCTCTTCTCTTCGGCTCGGGGCCGGAGGCACGGAGTTGCCGGGATTACTTCGTCGAGGCGATCCGCCTTTTCTATACTCCGGACGAGTTGGCGCTGCTGCTCGCCGAGGTGGGTTTCGACGACGTTTCCTTCGAGACCGCGCCGGGTCAGATTTTGGCCGCGCACCGCGCGGTCAAGGTATGAGAGTCACTCGGACGGTTCGCCCGGGCGCAGCTTGAGGGCGAGGGAGTTCATGCAATAGCGCAGGCCGGTCGGCGCCGGGCCGTCCTCGAAGACGTGACCAAGGTGCGCGTCGCAGCGCGGGCACAAGACCTCGGTGCGCTTCATCCACAAGGAGCGGTCCGCCTTGGTGGCGACCGCGTCGGGCGCGATGGGCGCGGTGAACGAGGGCCAGCCCGTGCCCGAATCGAACTTGGCGGCGGAGCTGAAAAGCGCCTGCCCGCAGCACACGCAATGATAGGCGCCGGGGGTCTTGCAGTCGTTGTAGACGCCGGAAAACGGCTTCTCCGTGGCCTTCATGCGGGTTACGCGGAACTGCTCCGGCGTCAGGCGGCGCATCCATTCGGTCTCGTCCAGGCGCACCTTTTCGGCCGAGGGGGGTGGGGCGATTTCGTTGCTCATGGGGCCATGCTACCAGCTATTGCGTAGTTCGCGCAGCTTCAGGAACACGGTTTTCTCGTCCGGCTCGTCGGGCAGGTCGGGAAAGGCCGCGCGCAAGCGCGCGATCACGCTCGGCGAATGCAGGCGGAAGAAGGTGTTGATCTCCTTCTCCAGGCCCAGGGTGGTGACCTGGGCATGGCGTGGGTCCTGATCCGCGATCTCGCCTAGGAGGGCGGCCGCGCGGGTATTGTCCGGCTCCCGGTCCAGGGTGAAGCGCAGGTTGTTGGCGATGTAATCGTGCCCGGGATAGACCCGCGTCGCCTCCGGCAGCTTGGCGAGCTGGGCCGCGAAGGTGTGATAGAGCTCGTTGGGGTGGCCGCCGTTGTGGCAGTTGCCGGCCCCGGCGTTGAACAGGGTATCGCCGCAGAATAGCGCCGGTGTCTCCGTGTGCGCGAGCAGGCACACATGGCACATGGTGTGGCCGGGTGTATCCAGCACCTCCAGCTCGACGGTCTTGCCGACGCGGATGATGTCGCCCGCGCCCAAGCCCCGGTCCATGCCCGGGATGCGGCCCTTGGCGTTGGCGTGGGCCAGCAGCTTGGCGCCGGTCGCCGCGATCATGGCCTTGTTGCCGCCGATATGGTCGCCGTGCTCGTGGGTGTTGAGAACCTGGGTGATCTCCCACCCTTTGTCCTTGGCCGCGGCCAGGCACTTGCGATGGTCCAGAGGATCGATCGCCAGCGCCTCGCCGGTCTCCGGACAAGCGATCAGATAATTGAAATTGCGATACGCATTAGCGGTCCAAATCTGCTCGACCAGCATAGTGTGGGGCTCCTTATCCGCGCCGTGAGGGAGTTTAGAGACCCAACTTAGCGACAAGTCGCTTCGCCTGCTCTAATCGTTCAGGCGTTGCCTTGAGAGGTTTGCGTCTCTTAACCTCGTCCCAGTGCCTGTCGGGGTAGCCATTTTTTTTCAGGTACACGGCCGTCGCCGCCAATTCCAGCACCAGCGCCGAGTAGTCGCTCATCTGTTGCAAGGCGTCACGGCGGGCATCCGTATCCGAGTCCTCCTCGAACGTCGGAGCCTTATCTTTCGAAGTGAAGACAGTATAAGGCACCTCATGGAACCCAGGGCGATCTTCGGTCTTTATATAGCCGAGCGATTCCGCGTCGTCGGCGGCGAACGCCAACTCGGCGCTGAACGGGCCGTAATTGTGATAGTCGAAGTCAAGCAACCCCGATCCGAGTCCTTTCGCCTCAAGCAGGTAAGTGATTTTTTGCAGGCGCGTCTTGCCGACGATTTCGCCGCCGTTCAATTGGATGAGCGCGCCGACATAATCTGGAGCATCCATCATTTCTTCGCCTCCTCCCATATCCCTTTCAACTTGGTCATGACCTCGGGTGTTCGCGCATAGACCCTAAAAAATTTCTCGGTCCTCATGGCTTTGACCACCGGCGAGAGTTCCTCCACGTCTTCATACCCACCTGATCCATCGGATTTCCGAATGATGACTTTGTCCAGGGCCTTAGGGCTTTCGTAGTCGTGGAATTTGTATGGCGAAACACTCGCTCGATCTACCAAGGCGTCGCCAGTCTCGAACTCACCGGCGTCTTGAGCCTCGGCGAGTAATTTTCGAAACGTGCCGATAGCATCGCTCTTGGCGGCGGACTTGGCGCGCGCACCGACATCGAGGCATTTGTACAAATCTCGATTGTTCAATCGCGTTGCTAGCTCGGACAATAGATTGTCGTCGGATCGCGCCAACAGGGGTAAAGCGCCCCATATCGTGGAATCGTCGAGTGCGAGGTAGTTCGGCAGTGCGTCCCCACCCTTGCAGAAATATATGCTGAGAGGGTGCGCCTCCGACAATCCCGTGTTGGCGGCGTTACCCTTATTAATCACCTCCGCGAGACGTTTAAGAAATTCCGCGAGCATCCCCTCCGCCGCGCGCGTTGCCTTGTGCATGTAAACCTGCGTGTACAAATGAAACCTGCCAAGTAGATACCCTTCGGCGGCCTTCAACCCTTTTGACCCGAGAATCAATGCGGCTGCGGGGAACGGATCTTCGTCGCCATCACCGCCGATCGTGAGATTTTGTATCTCAAGGTTATTAAGCAGCCAATCCCAATCGAACCCGCCGTGCTCAGTTCCGGTCATGAGCTTATCCCGCCTGAGATAGTCCAGCCGGTCAGCGTCGAATTGACTATGCACGATGGCAGCGTAAATATCCGAAGGCGAATCTTCGATAAGGAGACCAGCTACCTGACTTTGAAACTCCTTGTCATAGTTAGAAAGAATCTTGCCAACACATGTTTCGCCCTGAATGATTTCCACCGTCCAGGTCTCATGCTTTTTCGCCTCGACGCGAGACTCATGGTTTTTCGTGTCGAGACGAGATTTGTTTACTCGGGCTTTTTCCACCCCTTCGAAGGTATGGCTAAACGGGCCATGACCGAGGTCGTGAAGGAGAGCAGCACAGACGGCAACTTCCGCGTCGCGCTCACAAAAACCCGAGCCCAGCATCTTTCGAAGCCGTCCAACCAATTCCCGCGCGGTGTGGAAGACACCGACACTGTGCGAGAAACGGGTGTGGGTGGCGCCGGGAAAAACAAGTTCAGAAAAACCGAGCTGCTTGATGCGCCGTAACCGCTGAAACTCTGGCGCGTCAACCAAATGCCAAATCAGTTGCTCGAACGGATCTGCCCCCGAGAAGACCACGAGGCCGTGGACGGGGTCTCGAATGCGCTGATCTTTCATCCCTAAATCTTGGGGCATGGCGTGCCAAAGACCACAATATGATGATTCAGTCCAGTCTGACTTTGGGCGCGGCTGCCAAGAATGCGTATGTTCTTCATTTGTTCTATACGATGGTCGTCAAAATTGCAAACCCAGATCAATGCCGCGTCGGATTTCGTGGTTTCGTGGCTCACTCTCAGTATGGGCCGACCGATCGAGACAGCGTGATGATGCGGTGCCGGCGCCTCTGTTGCCCTACGGCCCCCGGCGGGCCTTGCGGCGGTGTTTGCCCTTGCGGCTTTTGGAGGCGGCGTCGGCGCGGCGCATGCGCTCGGCGAACGTGGCGCCGGCGCCGGTGCCCCGGGCCGCGCCGGGCAGCTCCAGCTCCTGGCCTTCCAGGCGGCGGATCTCGTCGCGCAGGCGCGCGGCCTCCTCGAACTCCAGGTCGCTGGCAGCGGCGCGCATGCGCCTTTCCAGGCCTTCGATGTGGACGCGCAGGTTGTGCCCGACCAGGTGCGGCGTTTCGTCGTCGCCGGTGCTCACGGTCACGTGGTCGCGCTCGAACACGCTTCGCAGCACGTCGGCGATCTGCTTCTTGATGCTTTCCGGGGTAATGCCGTTGGCGGCGTTGTAGGCTTGCTGCTTCTCGCGCCGGCGGTTGGTCTCGCCGAGCGCTGCGGTGAGGGAATTGGTCATCTTGTCCGCGTAGAGGATGACCCGCCCGTCCACGTTGCGCGCGGCGCGCCCGATGGTCTGGACAAGCGAGGTCTCGGAGCGCAGGAAGCCCTCCTTGTCCGCGTCCAGGATCGCCACCAGGGCACATTCGGGAATATCCAGCCCCTCGCGCAGGAGGTTGATGCCCACCAGCACGTCGAACACCCCCAGGCGCAGGTCGCGCACGATCTCGATGCGCTCCAGGGTGTCGATGTCGGAATGGAGGTAGCGCACCTTGAGGCCCGCCTCGTGCAGGTATTCGGTCAGATCCTCGGCCATGCGCTTGGTCAGGGTGGTGACC
>Ga0114931_10006968_pt1 | contig 13867 bp, 14 predicted proteins | sample 2SBtaG_FD_89579 | JGI IMG/M metagenome (GOLD analysis project Ga0114931, IMG submission 89579) | Deep subsurface microbial communities from Kolumbo volcano to uncover new lineages of life (NeLLi) - 2SBTROV14_V59a metaG | ecosystem: Environmental > Aquatic > Marine > Volcanic | place: Kolumbo...
CTTCCCGCCCCGCGTCGCCGCTCCGGCGCGGCCGGCCTTCGACATTGTCGAGACCGGCGACGACGGCCTGCGCGTCACCATCGACGTCGCCGGCTTCGACAGCGACGACCTCGAGGTCGAGGCCCGCGAGGGCCGCCTGACGGTGATCGGCCACGCGGACGACGAGGAGGACGCGCGCCGCGCCTTCCGGCTCGACTTCCGTCTCGACCCCTATATGGAGGTCACCGGCGCCCGGCACGAGAACGGGCTCTTGCACGTCGATCTGCGCCGCGCGCTTCCCGAGGCCCTGAAGCCGCGTCGGATCGAGATCAAGTCCGTCGGCCACGGCCTGCTGGCCAAGGCCAAGGACCTGATCGAGGGCGTCGTCAAGCCCGCCGCCTGATTGAGATCGACGCCCAGGGAAGCGGTACCGGAACGGGCGCGACGACAAGCGTCCGCGCCCGCTCCGGCCCGCCGTCCCGGGGCCAACGATAGGACAGGAGGGTGAGATGCTTCATCGGACCGATTTCGACAATCGCGAAACGACCGATCGCGACGGCCACAACCGTGACCGGCTGACCCGCTTCGGCATCGTCGCGGCGCTGGCGCTGGCGCTGGGCACCACGGCGCAAACGGGAATGATCGCGTCCACGCTCGACACCCTGTTCTCGATCGCGGCCATTATTTCGGCGCTGTTCGCCATCCTCCGAGGGGAAGCGCCGACCGACGATCGCCTGACCCTGTGGGATCAGGCACTGGCCTTCGTGCTGCTGGCCGGCGTCGCCAGCCTGTTCGTCGCCCATGCCGCGACGGGCTCGGTTTGACCAAACACACGAGACGCGCGCGGCCGCGCGTTACGGTATTGACAGTCGGGACCGTGGCTGACTAGGGTCACTTCGCGGTGGTTCCCCGCATGGGGAGCAAGAGGGAACACGGTGCGGTTCATGAGCGAGCCAAGGCCGTGGCTGTCCCCGCAACTGTAAGCGGCGAGCGCCCGCCCAGAATACGCCACTGGGTGACCGGGAAGGCCGGGACGGGGGCGACGACCCGCGAGCCAGGAAACCCGCCACCGCGGGCCACGAAGATTTCGTGGCATGTCGAGTTTTTTCCCACGCAACGGAGGATTGTCGGATGTCTCGAACCCATGACCAAGCGGCCCATGCCGCGCATGACCAGGCGGTCGACGCGGGCCAGGGCCTGCGCGCCGCGTTACCGGCGATTTTCGCGATCGCGCTCGGCGCCTTTATCGTCCTTGGCGTCGGTTTTTCTCATATCTCGGTCGCGCACAACGCTGCCCACGACACCCGGCACACGCTCGCCTTCCCCTGTCACTGAAGGCCGGTCATGTTGAAAAGACTTCTGATCACGGCCCTGATTTCCGGGGCCGTGGCCGGTTTTGTCGTGGCCGCGGCACAGGCGGTCTGGGTCTCGCCGCTGATCGCCGAGGCCGAAACCTATGAACAAGCGGCCGCCGGGGCCGAGACCGTCGCCGCCGTGGACGCCGCCTGGGAACCCGGGGACGGGTTCGAGCGCGTCGGCCTCACCGTTCTCGCCGATGTATTGAGCGGGGTCGGCTTCGCCCTGGTCCTGGCCGGCGCCTTCGTCTTGTCGCGGCGCGCGGTCGATTGGCGTCGTGGCCTGCTGTGGGGATTGGCCGGTTACGCCGTCTTCTCGCTGGCGCCGGCGATCGGCATTCCGCCCTACCCGCCCGGAGTCGACGCCGGGCCGCTGGGCGCGCGACAGATGTGGTGGTTCACCGCCGTCGGCGGTGCCCTCGCCGGCCTCGCCCTGCTGGTCTTCGCCACCTCCTGGCCGGTCAAGATCGGCGGCGCGGTCGTCATCGTCCTGCCCCATATCGTCGGCCCGCCGGTGTTCGAAATCACCGGCGCCGCGCCGCCCGAGTTGATCGACAGCTTCATGATCGCCTCGCTGGGCACGACCCTGACCTTCTGGCTGGCGCTGGGGGGCGTCGGCGGCCTGGTCTTTCGCAAGCTGACCGGAAGCGAAAGCCGGCCCGCGACAGCCTAGGGTATTTTCCAGTCACTTTTACGCGGTAAGGGTGTCCTGCGTTCCATCGCTACGTAGGCTCCCGCCGCGCGATCGGCGGCCCGCGCTTGCGGGTTGGCGCAATCCGGGCGGTTCCACCACTTCGGATTGCTCTCTAGGCTTCGCGACCGCTGACCGCCGCCTCGGCGAAGGTGGCCATGCCGGCATGGATGGCCACCGCCGCCTTGACCACGCCGATCGCCAGCGCCGCGCCCGAGCCCTCGCCGAGACGCAGGCCGAGGTCGAACAGCGGCGCCTTGCCCAGCCGGTCGAGCAGGCGGCGATGGGCCGGCTCGGCCGAGACATGGGCGGCGAGACAATGATCGAGCGCGCCGGGATTGAGCGCTGGCAAGGGGGCGACGGCGGCGCAGGCGACATAACCGTCGAGCAGCACCGGCAATCTCGCGCGCCGCGCCGCGATTACCGCGCCCAGGATGGCGGCCAGTTCGCGGCCGCCGAGCCGCCGCGCGACCTCCAGCGGATCATCGAGCGCCCGCCCGTGGGTGCGCATCGCCTCGGCGAGAACCCCCGCCTTGCGTCCGATCCCGGCCCCGTCGACCCCGGTGCCCGGCCCCACCCAATCGGCCGGCGAGCCGCCGTAGAGCGCGCAGCAGAGCGCCGCCGCGACGGTCGTGTTGCCGATCCCCATCTCGCCGACGCACAAGAGATCGATGTCGCCATCGACCGCCGCCATGCCGCGTCGCGCCGCGTCGAGGAACTCGTCCTCGCTCATCGCCGGCGCGCGGGTGAAGTCGGCGGTCGGGGTATCGAGCGCCAGGTCATGGACCGCGAGCGTCGCGCCGACGGCCGCGCAAAGCTGGTTGATGGCCGCGCCGCCGGCACGGAAATTGGCCACCATCTGCGCCGTCACCGCGGCCGGGAAGGCCGAGACCCCGCGCGCCGCCACGCCATGGTTGCCGGCGAACACCAGCACCCCCACCCGATCCGCGCGCGGCGGCTGACGCCGCTGCCACGACGCCAACCAAACGGCGATATCCTCGAGCCGGCCGAGCGAGCCCGCCGGTTTGGTCAACTCGGCGTCGCGGGCGCGGGCGCGTTCGGCGTATTCTGTATCGGCGGCTGGCAGATCGGCGACGAGACGGCGAAGTTCTTGCAAGGTCTTTGGCATGGCGAACAACCAAATAATCGTGAACAGTACTGGATCGGGCGAGCGACTGTCCTACATGCGCGCCGATAACGCCAGGGCTAACCGATCATGATACCGCCGTCGTCGTCGCCGATCGCCTGGCTCGCCGAACGCGCCGCCGAGCTGCGCTTAGCGACGGTTTTTTTCCTGCGCCTGCCGCTCGCCCTCCCAGCCGCTGACCGGACAGGCCGTCTGGCCGTCGCCGCCTGGGCCTTTCCCGTCGTCGGCGCCTTGGCCGGGCTCGCCGGCGGGATCGCCTTCGCCGTCGCGCTGGCCCTCGGGCTGGACGCCTGGCTCGCCGCCATCGTCGCCATCGCGCTGCAAGTCCGCCTCACCGGCGCCCTGCACGAAGACGCGCTGGCCGATGTCGCCGACGGCATCGGCGGCGGCGCGACCCGCGCGCGCAAGCTCGCCATCATGCGCGACAGCCGGGTCGGCGCCTTCGGCGTGATCGCCCTGGTCCTGTCCCTGGCGGCGCGGATCGCGGCGCTGGCGGCGCTCGCCGAGCCGGGCGCGGCGCTGGCCGGATTGTTCGTCGCCGGCGCCCTGTCGCGGGCCGCGATCGTACCCGCGATGGCCTGGCTGCCGCCGGCCCGCGCCGAGGGCCTGGGCGCCGGCGCCGGCCGCCCCGACCGCGCCGGGTGCTTGGCCGCCATCGGCCTCGCGGCGGTGATCGCCCTGATTGCGTTGGGGCCGGGCGCGGCGCTTCTGGCGCTCGCCGGCGCCGGCGCCGGGGCGGCCTGGATCGCCCGGCTCGCGCGTCGTCACCTGGGCGGGCAGACCGGCGACGTGCTCGGCGCCGTCCAGCAGGGGGCCGAGGTGACGGCGCTGATGGCCGTGGTTATCGCCCTTGGTTGAGGTCGATCAGATGGACGAAGGAGCCCATCACCCGGCCGCGACGGCGACCGGCGGCGCCGCGATCCGCGCCGCGCGCGTCCAGACAGTGGAACAGCGGCGGGTCCGCCCCTTCCTCGACAATCGTCGCGTAATGGAACTCGTGCCCGCGATAGGCCGCGCCCCGGGGGCCGAGCGGGCTCGCCGCCGCCAAAGCCGCCCGGCGATAGCCGAGATGCAGGCGCGGCGCGGCGAAGGAGGTGACCAGCGGCAATAGCCCGGCCATCCGGTGGCGGGCGCCGTCGCCGTCGATCAAACCCTCGCCAAGCACCATGTAGCCACCACATTCGCCGTATATCGCGCAGCCCCGCGCGGCCGCCGCCCGCAAGCCCGCGATGAAGGTCGCGTTGGCCGCCAGGCGGGCGGCGTGAAGTTCGGGATAGCCACCCGGCAGATAGACCGCGTCGGCGCTCGTATCGGGGGCCTGATCGGCGAGCGGCGAGAACGGGATCACCTCGGCCCCCGCCGCCCGCCAGCCATTGAGCACATGGTCGTAGGCGAAGGCGAAGGCGGGATCGGCGGCGACCGCGATCCGGCTTCCAAGCGGCGGGATCGGCGCGCCCGGCGGCTTGTTCGGCGGCGCCATCCGTCCGACGCGGGCGAGGCTTCGCAGCGCTTCGGTATCGACATGGGCGGCGAGATGGGCGGCGGCGCGGTCGATGAAGCCGTCGAGGTCGCCGTGCTCGGCCGCCTGCACCAAACCTAAGTGGCGCTCGGGCAGCCGTAGATCGTCATGGCGCGGCAGCGCGCCCAGCCGCGCGACATCGAGGGGCGCGCAGGCTTCGTCGAGCAGGCGCGCGTGCGCGGCGCCGCCGACCCGATTGAAGATCACCCCGGCAAGATGCAGATCGGCGCGGTAACTGGCGAAGCCGTGGACCAGCGCCGCCGCCGAGGCGGCCTGGGCGCGGGCGTCGACCACCAGCACCACCGGCCAGCCGGTGAGCGCCGCGAGATCGGCGGTCGAGCCCTCGCCCGAGGCGGCGCCGTCGAACAGCCCCATCACCCCCTCGGCGATCACCAGCTCCGCCCCCCGGCCGGCGGTGGCGATCGCGGCGGCGACGGTCTCGGGCCGCATCGCCCAGAGATCGACCGTGGCGCAGGGCCGGCCGCCGGCGACGCGGTGAAAGGCGGGGTCGATATAATCGGGACCGACCTTGAGCGAGCCGACGGCGATGCCTCGGTCACGGAAGTGGCGCAGCAGCGCCAGGGTCACCAGGGTCTTGCCCGAGCCCGAGGCGGGGGCGGCGACGATCAACCCCGGCGGCGGGCGGCGGGCGGCGGCGGCGGAGGGGCTCATGATTTGGCGCTTCACCATCGTTTCGACCGTCGCCACCAAGCGGGCGCGCCTATACTGTACCAAGCGGCATGACGAGGAAACCGAACCAATCCCTGCGCCCCGGCTGGACCACCGGCGCCTGCGCGACGGCAGCGACGCGGGCGGCTTATGAAGCGCTTCTCACCGGCGCCTTCCCCGACCCGGTGGCCATCACCCTGCCGCGCGGCCAACGACCGAGTTTCGCCCTCGCCCGGTCGCGTCTCGGCGACGGCACGGCCATGGCGGCCATCGTCAAGGACGCCGGCGACGATCCCGACGTCACCCACGGCGCCCTGATCGTGGCCACCCTGCGCCCGGCCGCCGAAGGGAGCGGCGTCGTCTTTTCCGCCGGCGAGGGGGTCGGCACCGTGACCCGGCCGGGCCTCGCGCTCGCCGTCGGCGAGCCGGCGATCAACCCGGTCCCGCGCCGCATGATGACCGAGACCATCGCCGATCTGGCTCGCGCCCACGACGCGCCCGGCGACGTCGCCATCGAGATTGCGATTCCCGGCGGCGAAACCATGGCCATGCGGACCATGAACGGCCGCCTCGGCATTCTCGGTGGGCTCTCGGTGCTCGGCACCACGGGCATCGTCACGCCTTATTCCTGCGCCGCCTGGATCGCCTCGATCCGCCAGGGGATCGACGTCGCCCGCGACGCCGGCCTGAGCCACGTCGCGGCGGCCACCGGCAAGACCTCGGAAGCGGCGGTGCGGGCGCTTTACGACCTGCCCGAGGTGGCCCTGATCGACATGGGCGACTTCGCCGGCGGGGTCCTCAAATATTTGCGCGCGCATCCCATTCCCAGGTTGTCGCTGGCCGGTGGTTTCGCCAAGATGTGCAAGCTCGCGGCCGGCGATCTCGATCTGCATTCGAGCCGGGGCCGGGTCGATTTCGATTGGCTCGCCGGGCGCGTCGCCGGCCTTCCCGGCGCGGCCCCGGTGATCGCCGCCTGCGGCCGCGCCAACACCGCCGCCGAGGTGCTGGAGGTCGCCCGCCAGGCCGGCGTCCCCCTGGCCGACCGGGTCGCCGCCAAGGCCCGCGACACGGCGCTTGAGGTGGTCGGCGACGCGGTCGCGGTCGAGACTCTGATCTTCGACCGCCTGGGCCGCCTCGTCGGCCGCGCCAATGGCTGAGGAGCGCCGCGTCCTGATCCTCGCCGGCAGCGCCGAGGCGGTGGAGCTCGCGCGGCGGACGGCGGCGATGGCGGGGGTGGCGCCGATCGCCTCTCTGGCCGGGGCGACCCGGGCGCCGGCCAAGCTCGCCGGCGAGCTCCGGGTCGGCGGCTTCGGCGGGGCCGAGGGCCTGCGCGCCTTCATTGCGGAGAGGCGGGTCGCGGCGGTGATCGACGCCACCCATCCCTTCGCCACCACCATCTCGGCCAACGCGGTTCAGGCCTGCGCGGCGGCCGGGGTGGCGCGCTTGCGCCTCGACCGCCCGCCCTGGTCGACCCGCCAGGGCGATCGCTGGATCGCGGTCGCCGACGCCCGCGCCGCCGCCGCCGCCCTGCCCGGCCTCGGCCGGCGTATCTTCCTCGCCATCGGCCGCCAGGGTCTGGCCGCAGTCGCCACGCTCGGTGATCTCCATCTCCTGGTTCGGGTGATCGATCCACCGCCGACACCGCCGCCGGCCAACGTCGCCTTCGTCGTCGGGCGCGGCCCCTTCGACGTCGCCCACGAACGCCGCTTGTTCGCCACCCACCGAATCGACGCGGTGGTCAGCAAGAACGCCGGCGGCCCGGCCAGCTATCCCAAGATCGCCGCCGCCCACGCCGCCGGCCTGCCGGTGGTGATGATCGAACGGCCGCCGCCACCGCCCGGGCCGCGCGTCGCCACCGTCGCCGAGGCCCTGGCCTGGCTCGCCGCGAGGGTCGGTTAGATCAATTCCAGATCACCTTTACGCGGGTAAAGGTGATCTGCGTTCAATCGCCACGCAGGCTCCCACCGCACGAGCGGCGGCCCGCGCTTGCGGGCTGGCGCAATCCGGGTGGTTCCACCTATTCGGATTGCGCTCTATCGCCGCCGGGGGCGGAGGACGTGGACGTGGTCGGGGTCGTAGAGACGGCTTTCGGCGTGATCGTCGGCGTCGAGAACGCGGCCAACGATGATCAGCGCCGTGCGGGTGATCTTGGCCGCCCGCACCTTGGCCCGGATATCGGCGAGCGTGCCGCGCACGATCCGCTGATCGGGCCAGGAGGCGCGGTGGATCACCGCCACCGGGCAGTCGGCGCCATGGATCGGCGCCAGCGTCTCGCAGACATGGCGCAGGTTGCGCACCGACAGGTGGATCGCGAGCGTCGCCCGCGCGGCGGCGAGCGTGGCCAGGTCCTCGCTCGCCGGCATGGCCGAGCTTTTCATCGCCGTCCGGGTGAGGATCACCGTCTGGGCGATCCCGGGGAGCGTCAACTCGCGGCCCAGCGCCGCCGCCGCCGCCGCGAAGGCCGGCACGCCGGGGGTGATGTCGTAGGCGATGCCCTTATCGTCGAGGCGGCGCATCTGCTCGCCGATAGCGCCATAGAGCGACGGATCGCCCGAATGGACCCGGGCGACGTCGTGGCCGGCGGCGTCGGCCGCGACCATTTCGGCGATGATCTCGTCGAGGGTGAGCGGCGCGGTATCGATGACCCGCGCCCCCGGCGGGGCGACCGCGACCACCGCCGCCGGCACCAGCGAGCCGGCGTAGAGGCAGACCGGCGCGCGGGCGATCAGGTCGCGCCCGCGCAGCGTGATCAGGTCGGCCGCCCCCGGCCCGGCGCCGATGAAATGGACCGTCACCCGCCGCCCCCGCCCTTGGCCGCGTAGCCGCGCGACGTATAGACCCAGACCCCACCGTCGCCGCGCGCAACGCGCCGGGTCGCCGAAGAACCGATCAGCACCAGGGTCAGCATGTCGACCGCGTCGGCCCCGAGCGCCGCCAGATCGATCACCGAGACCGCTTCGCCGGCGCGGCCGAGATTGCGCGCCAGCACCACCGGTGTGGTGGCCGGACGGCGGGCGAGCAGGATGTCGCGGGCCAGCGCGATCTGCCGCCGCCGCCGCTTCGAGACCGGGTTGTAGAGCGCCACCACGAAGTCGCCGGCCGCCGCCGCCTCGAGGCGGCGCTCAATCACCGCCCAGGGGGTCAAGAGGTCGGAGAGCGAGATGGCGCAGAAATCATGCCCCAGCGGCGCGCCGATCCGGGCCGCCGCCGCCTGCATGGCCGAGACCCCGGGCAAGACCCGGAGCGCCACCCGGCGCCAGGCCGGCGGCGGGTCGCGGTCGAGACATTCGAGCACCAGCGCCGCCATGGCGTAGATACCGGCGTCGCCCGAGGTCACCAGGGCCACCCGCCGGCCCGACGCCGCGAGACAATAAGCGGCGCGCACCCGGGTCTCCTCCTCGCCGAGGTCGTAGCCGTGATGGCGGCACCCGTCGCGGGGCGGGTCGATGAGGTCGAGATAGCCCCGGTAGCCGACCACCTCGTCGGCGTCGGCGAGCGCCGTCTCGGCCTCGGGCGTGCGCCAATCGCCGCCGCCCGGGCCGAGACCGACCACGGCGAGCGTTCCGCGCGGACGGCCCCGGGCGGCGCCGTCGAAGGCCGTGGGCGCGCGGGCGACGGCGCAGGTCACCCCCGCCCCCTTGCGCTTGGGTAGAATCAGCGTGGCGTCGCGACCGGCGGCGGCGAGGGCCGCGGCCTCGGCCACGCCGGGGACCCCGACCGCGCGGCCGACGGCGGCGGAGGGATTGGCGAGACGCGGCGTCTCGGCCGCGAGCGAGGCGGCGTCGAAGAAGCGGGCGGGAACGTCGAGCGCCCAGGCGAGCGCGTGAACCGCCGGCTCGTCGGCCTTGAGGTCGAGCGAATAGACCCCGGCCACCGCCCCCTCGGCAAGGCCGGCGTCGGCCAGCGCGGCGCGGGCGTGGACGACCAGCGCCTCGGCCGCCACGCCGCGCTCGCAACCGACCCCGAGGGCGAGCAGCGGCGGGTGATAGACCAGTCGCCGGGCGTCGCCCGGTTCCGCCCGCTCGGTCGCGACGAGGGTCAGATCGCCATCATCGGCGAGCGGCAGCGCGCTCTCGGCGAGCCAGGAAGCCGCGCCATCAAGCCGCGCCTTGGCGCCGGCCAGGAGCTTGGCGACGAAGGGTTTCACGTCGTCGGGGTTGACCAGCCGCCAGCCCGGCGGCGGCTCGTCGAGCGCGACGCCGAAGCGGGCGTCCCCGGCGGTGGTGACGGCGGCGTCCACGCCGAGGGCGGCGGCGATCCGTCGCGCAAGTTCGTTGCCGCCCCGATGCCCGCCCAACAGCGGCACCACCGCCGAACCGTCGACGGCGACCGCGACCACCGGCGGCTCGGCGCGCTTGTCGCCGATCGCCGGCGCCAGCGCCCGGATCAGGATGCCGGCGGCGCAGACGCCGACGATCGGCGTCCCGGCCTGGAATAAGGCCCGTAGATGCAACCCCAGATCGGCGAAAGCGACCGCCGCCGCGACCCCGCGCCCGGCGCGGCCGTGGAGGCGCGCGCCGGGCAGCGCGGCGGCGACCCGGCGGGCGACGCCTTCCGCGCCCGGCCCCAGCACGACCACCGCCGGGGCGGCGCTCAGGCCCATGCCGCGCCCCGTTTGTGGATCAGGATCATCGAGAAATAGGGCACCGCGTCGGCGCTCACCGCGTCGAGCGGCAGGATGCGTTGCGTGGCCATGGTCGCGTGCTCGACGTAGCGCGCCTCGCCGGCCAAGCCGAGTTCCTCCAAGACCCCGCGAACGCGCTCGAAATGGCGGCCGACCTTGACGATGGCGACGGCGTCGGCGGCCGCGACCCGAGCCGCCAGCTCGGTCGAGGCGAGCGGCGCCGGCACCACGGCGAGCACGTCGTTGCGGGTCGCCAGCGGGGCGCCGAGGATGCCGGCGCAGGCCATCAAGGACGACACCCCCGGCACCACCTCGACCGGGAAGTCGTCGACCAAGCGGGCGAACAGATACATGAACGAGCCGTAGAAGAAGGGATCGCCCTCGCAGATCGCGGCCACGTCGCGGCCCTGGCCAAGCTCGGCCCCGATCTCGGCCGCCGCCGCGTCGTAGACCTCGCCGGCGGGGAAACGCTCGACCAGCATGGGAATGCGGATCGCGATCTCGCGCTGGCCGCCGGGAAGATGCTCGGCGACGATCGCCCGGGCCAGGCTGTCGCCTGTTTCGGGCGCGGGATAGGCGATCACCGGGGCGGCGCGCAGGATGCGTCGCGCCTTGAGGGTGATGAGTTCGGGATCGCCCGGCCCGACGCCGAGCCCGTAGAGGGTGCCGGTCATCGCTTCCTCGCCGTGAACTGGGTAATCGGCATCATTGGCCGCCAGCCGGTCAGATCGCCGAGCGGGGCGGCGCGGGTGATGTTAACGCGGGTCAGATCGCCGCCGACCCGCGCCCGCCAGCCGGCAAGCGCCGTCTCGCCCTCGACCGTGACGACGTTGGCGACCAGGCGGCCGCCCGGGCGGAGCGCCCGCCAGCAGGCGTCGAACACCGCGTCGTCGCCGATGCCGCCACCGATGAACACGGCATCGGGTGGCGCCAGGCCGGCAAGCGCCCCGGGGGCGGCGCCGACGACGATCTCCAGGCCGGGGACGCCGAGCGTTCGGGCGTTGTCCGCGATCAAGATCGCGCGGGCGGGATCGCGCTCGACGGCGATGGCGCGGGCGCCGCGCTCGGCCCGCATCCATTCGATGGCCACCGAACCGCAGCCGGCGCCGACGTCCCACAGCAGCCCGTCGTGCCGGGGCGCCAGGGCGGCCAGGGTGATGGCCCGGGTCTCGCGCTTGGTGAGCTGGCCGTCGTGGCGATAGGCGCTATCGGGCAGCCCTGGCGCGCGCGGTAAAGGCTCGGTGCCCGGCGCCGCCCTGCAGTCGATGGCGAGGGTGTTGAAATCGGCCACCCGCGCCCGCCGCCAACGCGCGGCGCCGCCGGTGAAGACGCGCTCGCGCGGTCCCCCCATGTGCTCGAACACCCACACACGGCTGGGGCCGAAGCCGCGCGCGCGCAACAGCGCCGCCACCTCGGCCGGGGTGGCGCCGTCGTTGGCCAGGGCGAGGAGGCGCGCGCCCGGCTGGATCAGCGGCTGGATCAGGTCCAGCGGTCGGCCGTGAAGCGTCACGGTCTCGACCTCGGCCCGGGGCCAGCCGAGGCGGGCGCAGGCGAGGCTCGCGGCCGAAACCGCCGGCAGGATGGTCATCTCGTTAAGCGGGAACCGGCGCGCCAAGGTCACGCCGATGCCGAAGAACATCGGATCGCCGGTCGCCAGCACGCAAACGGCGGTTCCGCGCCGGTCATCGATCTCGGCCACCGTCGCCGCCAATGGCGCGCGCCAGGTCAGGCGCTCGCGGCCATCGGCGGGGATCATCGCGAGGTGACGCGAGCCGCCGACCAGAACCTCGGCCCGCTCGATCAGCGCCCGGGCGCGCGGATCGAGACCATCGAGCCCGTCCTCGCCGATGCCGACGATCGCCAGCCAGCGCCGCATTACGCCATGCCCCCGGCAAGGGCGTTGACGGCGGCGGCGGCGAGCGCGCTGCCGCCGCGCCGGCCGCGCAGCGTGAGATAGGGGACCCCGAAGCCGGCCTCGATCATCGCCTGCTTCGATTCGACCGCGCCGACGAAACCGACCGGAAAAGCGAGGATCGCGGCCGGCCGGGCGGCGCCCTCGTCAATCAGGTCGAGCAGGCGAAAGAGCGCCGTCGGCGCGTTGCCGATCGCCACCACCGCGCCGCCGAGCCGGGGCGCCCACAGATCGACCGCCGCCGCCGAGCGGGTGGTGCCCACCGCCGGCGCCTCGCCCAGGGTGCAGACGACCGGGTTGGCGCGGGGAAGGCGCGAAGCGATGATCCCGCGCGCCACCATGGTCGCGTCGACCAGGAGCGGCGCGCCCTCTTCCAGCGCCCGGCGCGCGGCCCCGGCGGGATCGCCGTCCCAAGCGAGATCGGCGACGATGTCGGGCATGCCGCAGGCGTGGACCAGGCGCTCGGCGATGGTGGCGACCCCCGCCGGCAGGCCGTCCAGCGCCGCCTCGCGCCGCAGAATGGCGAGGGAGCGACGATAGATCTCGTCGGGGTCGCGGAGGTAGTCGCGGCCCACGGTTACGAGTTTTTCTTCATCGAAACGGGACCGAGCGGATGGTCGGCGTGGGGATAGGGATGGTGGCCGTGGTGATCGTGGGGATGGCCGTGATCGTGGTCGTGATGATGGTCATGGCCAGTGCCGACGCCCTCGACGTGATGATGGTGGCTTTGCTGGGCCAGGCCGACCTCGTCCTCGAAGCCCAGCAGTTGCTCGCGGTATTTGCAAAGCTGGCAGTTCATGGCGTTGGTCCCGGCCTCGATCTCGCCGACCCGCTCGGCGAAGGCGTCGAGCACCAGTGGGTGGTCGTTGAGATAGGGCGCCTTGACGAACTCGATATCGGGATGACGGGCGGCGACGACGTCGGTGTAGTGATAGATACGTTGCACCAGGATGCCGGTGAACAGGAAATAGGGAAAGACGACGATCCGCCGGTAGCCGAGCCGGGCGGCGTGCTCCAACCCCGGCTCGACGAGCGGAAAGGTGACCCCCGAATAGGCGGTCTCGCCCCAGCCAAAGCCCATCCCTTCCCACAACAGGCGCATGACCTTGGCGACATTGGAATTGGCGTCGGGATCGGAGGCGCCGCGCCCGACCACCATCAAGAGGGTCTCGGCGCGTGGGACAGCGCCGCCGGCCGCGTCCAGCGCCGCCGCGACGCGGTCGCCGGCGGCGCGGATCAGCTTGAGGTCGATCGCCAGATCGCGGCCGAGCAGGATGTCGACGTCGGGGTGGCGGGCGGCGTAAGCGTTGAGCACCGAGGGCACGTCGTTCTTCACGTGGCCGGCGGCGAACAGCATGCCGGGGATGGCCAGGATGCGGGTCACGCCCGCGGCCCGGAGCGCGTCGAGCCCGTCGCGGATGATCGGCGTCGCGAATTCGAGAAAGCCGCTCTCGACCGGATATTGCGGCAAGCGCTCCTCGATCCCGCGCGCGACCGCCTGGAATTCGCGCACCGCGCCCTCGTCGCGGCTGCCGTGGCCGCAAACCATGACCCCCGTGGTCTCTGTCTTCGCCATTTTCCGCCCCTGTCAAGCTGGTCCAAAATAGTGAATGATCGGCCCCCGACCAGCGCGACAACGAGCGAGGACGGCGGCGATGGATAGCATTTCGTGATGCCGGACGGCGAGGCCCCGGCGATCCTGTTGCTGGCGCTGGCGATCGACATCGCGATCGGCGATCCGGCCTGGCTCTACCGTCGCCTGCCCCATCCGGTGGCGGCGATCGGCCGCCTGATCGCCCGCCTCGACCAAGCCTGGAACGACGCGGCGCTGGCCGAAAGCTTGCGCGCCTGGCGTGGCCTGCTGGTCGCGATCGGCGTGATCGGCCTTGGCGCCGGCGTGGCTTGGCTCGCCGTTCGGGTGCTCGACCGGCTGCCGCTCGGCTGGGTCATCGAGGCGGTGCTGGCGAGCAC
>Ga0114931_10006969_pt1 | contig 13865 bp, 17 predicted proteins | sample 2SBtaG_FD_89579 | JGI IMG/M metagenome (GOLD analysis project Ga0114931, IMG submission 89579) | Deep subsurface microbial communities from Kolumbo volcano to uncover new lineages of life (NeLLi) - 2SBTROV14_V59a metaG | ecosystem: Environmental > Aquatic > Marine > Volcanic | place: Kolumbo...
ACCAAGCCATTTTTTCTCGCTTTTTCTTAGGTGTCGTGCTTAATATAATGCCATTATTTGTTGGAAGATTTTGAGAGTTGAGCCATTGGACATTTGCATTTATTGTTTTGGGAGGACTTCCTAATAAAGAGGCATAAGTTATAGGTGTTTGTCTTCCTGAATCTCTACCTTCATAGTTTTGTCTTAATAGTCTAACATGATGTGTATAGTTTCTCTCAATAGTCTCAGGATCTCTTCCTAACAATTGGGCTTGAGACGCAATCTTATCATTTTTTAATCCTAATTCCTGTAACTTTCTATAGTTTCTCTCAATAGTCTCAGGAGGAATTCCTAACAACTCAGCTCGAGAAGCAATCTTATCATTTTTTAATCCTAATTCCTGTAACTTTCTATAGTTTCTTTCAATAGTCTCAGGAGGAATTCCTAACAACTCAGCTTGGGAACCAATCTTACTTCTTTTTAAACCAAAGCTTCTAAGTAAGAAGTAGTTTATCCAGACGTCTTCTTCGGTAGCAGCGCTATTGTTTATCCATTCTTTTCTGAATTTTGAAAGCTGTATAGGTGAGATTCTTTCTTCGAGACTTTGAGTTTTTCCCATATAATTTTTTAACTATTGCCTATTTAAATGTTACTATAAAGTAGTTACTTTATCATGATTTTAGGTAATAGAATTATCTACTTCTTCAAGAAATCAATTTCGTCTTGAGATAGATTAAGTTTACTTTGTATTTGAGGAGAGTTTTTCATTATTACTTTTAGCATATTGAAATCTCTCATCGCTCTTTTAGTTGAGCAGTGAGCGAATCGTGAATATTTTTTAGATATTGTTTTTTTCTTTGCGTTTTTTTGATTGTTAAGCCAGATTTTTAATATTCTTTTTGGTCTTTCGTATTTTGTGAAACCTGGGCGTGCTTGATTTTTTAACTTTGCATATGAAATGCCTGCGCTTTGGAAGAGGCTCTGATAAACTAAGAAGCGCCAGAATTGCTGTCGGTAAATCCTTCCTCTAAAACGGTCTGCATTTGCTAATGCAATGTAAGCCCTTGCGAGAGTTTCATTTTTATATTCTTTAGGTATGTTTTCTTCTATCCAAAGAAGTATTTCATCGAGAGACATGTTTGTGCTATCGAATAAATTTCTAAAGTCTTGCCTTTCTTTGAACAGTAGACGTAATATATTGAATATATTGTCTTCTTTTTTTCTTTTTTCTAATTCATCTAGATTTACAAAATCTTTTTCTATAGTGTATGCTTGTAAATCGTTTAGTGCAGCTCTAAGGTCTCCCTGGGATTTTATGGCTATTTGTCTTAAGAAATGAATGTTTTCTTTGACGCCTTCTCTTTCACAAATTCTTTTTAGTATGTCTTCTATTAATCCAGATCTTAGTGGTTTCATTTCTATTAACTTACATTTTTGTCTGAGTGGGGCTAGTTTTGATTGCCACACATCATTTCCAGTTATTATGACTGGATGACTTGATTTTTGAATTATTCTAATTAATTCAGGTATGCCTCCTATATCTGTTCCAGTTACTCCATCTACTTCATCTACGAGAAGAATTTTTTTCTTTTTGAATAGGCTTGATTGTTTAGAAGCAGGTTTTAAAATTTCTTCAAGTTTCGCGCGATTGCGTAGGTCTGATGAGTTCAATTCAAATATTTCTGAATTACTTTCATGTGCTGCGGCCAACGCAAGAGAAGTTTTTCCTGTTCCAGCTGGACCCCATAAAACTATTGCTTTCTTTTTTGCTTTACTGTTGAACTCTTTTAGAAATACTCTAACTTCAAAGACAGCTTTGTCTTGTCCTATCAAGTTTTCATATTTTACGGGGCGATATTTTTCTGATAGTTGTTGATACATATTATGTGCTCTTGCCTAACCCAGCAAGAACAAAAGATGCTAACAAAGCCTGGAGTTGTACGAAGTCATCTGAACCTTCTATCATTCTGAATTCAGTCTCTCCTGTTTTTTCTGTTAATCTTACTTTTATTTCTGGTTCTACTTGAAGGCTCCAAATTTCTTTTTGGATAGCTTTTACTATTTCTGTTCCTGAGATGCTTTCTTTTAACATTACATCTAATAGTTTATCTTTTGCATTTATGAAGTCGCCAGCAAGAGCATAATCTAGAACAACTTTTATGTCTGCAGGTTTTGCGGATGAAGCCATTATGTTAACCATCTCTGCGTTTATGTTTGGTGAAATTGCAGCAGTTGCTTGGAGAAGGTTGATGGCTTTTCGGCAATCTCCTTCGCTTGTATCATATAAAGACTCGAATGCGTTTTCCTCAAGATTGAGAGATTCTTTTTCTGCTATTCTTTTTAGGACTTGTTTGATGTCTTTGTTTTCTAGGATTTTAAATCTGAAAACGACGCAACGTGATTGTATTGGGTCTATTATTTTTGTTGAGTAATTACAAGAGAGTATGAATCTACAAGTGTTAGTGTAGTTTTCCATTGTTCTTCTTAAGGCTTGTTGAGCTTCTTTTGTGAGGGCATCTGCTTCATCTAGAAAAATTACTTTGAAGGGGACGTCTCCTAGCGCTTTTGTTCTTGCGAAGTCTTTTACTTTTTGTCTTACTACATCTATACCCCTTTCATCTGAGGCATTTAGTTCTAGGAAGTTTCCTTTCCAAGTATTTTTGAAGAGTTCTTTAGCTATGATAAGTGCTAATGTAGATTTGCCTGTTCCAGCAGGTCCCGCAAACATTAAATGGGGTATGTTCAAAGCTTGGACAAGGGATTTAATCCTCTTTAAAATGTCTTGTTGTCCCATTACCTCTTCAAATTTGGATGGCCTGTATTTCTCAGTCCAGACGTCAGTTTGAGCCATAGGCAGAAATGGACTGATTAGTTTTTATAGATTATTGTGTTGAAAGCTTAGAAAGAGGATTATAACTCAAATTTCAGGATTGCACAGTTTTTCGGTGTCTTTATTAGGTTTGTTTCTTGTCCATTCATTTTTCTAAAGATACTTATAGCCATTATAAGAATTATTCCGTGAGCTACTATGAAGACTCTTTTATGCTTTGTTTTTTCTAGATCTTTTAGGAAGGATTTGAGTCTTTTTTGAACATCTTTCATTGATTCTGCTCCTTTTTTCTTTACTGTAAATCTGTTTTTTTTGATAAATTGTTCCCATTCTTTAGAGGGTAGTCCGTCAAAGCCAGTTACAATTTCGTTTAATCTCTTATCTATTTTTATGGAGGCGTTGTGGTATTCATTTATTATGTCTGTGGTTTCTTTTGCTCTTGTTAATTGAGATGTAAATATTTTATCTACATTTAATTTTTTTAATTTTTTTGCAGCTCTTTTTGCTTGACGTTTTCCCTTTTTTGTTAAGGGTGCAGAATTTTTGGGACTTGTACTCATTATCTTAGCAAGATTTGCTTCAGATTGTCCGTGTCTTATAAAGTATACTTCCATCTTTAAGGTTATAAATTAGTGCTTAAATATTTATGCTGCTTTTTTATATCTTGAATAAAAAATAGTTCTATCATCAAGTGACAAAGAATATCTTATTTTAGAGTCACTGTTTTGAGTATATGTTAATTGATTTGAGTTTTGAGTTGGAGGAAGCCCTCTTTTGTATTCTTCTATGGAGTTTGTAGAATTGTAAGTAGATAATTTTCGTTCAGAATCTAATGGTTTATATGAAGATAACATTATTTAGATCTCTCTCTGTGTAGACGTCTCTTACGTTTTTCTTTTTTGAGTCTTTTACGTTGCCACTTCCAACGCATCTGATTCTTTTTCTTCCACCTACGAGATGATCTTTTCATAGTTGGTTTAGAAAAAATGGGTTTAAAAAGATTGAGGTTTATTCGTTATTATGAAATTTTGGAGAGATGTTTCTGGAGCTGTAGCAATAAGTGATGTTGTAGCTGAAGTTCTGCATGCTAGAATGGTTGCTTGGACTAGAAATAAAGATTTAGAAGAAATGATTAAGAAAAAAAATAAGAAGCTTCTATATGTGGTTAATAAAACTGATTTGGTTTCTAAGAAAACTCTTGAGTCTATTAAAAGGGAACTCGTATGGAATAAGACTGTTTTTGTTTCTGCTAGAGAAAATTTAGGAATGAATTTGCTTAAAACTAAATTACTTATTGAGAAAAAAAGATCTGATAGGGATGAGTTTCATGTTTCTTTTGTTGGGTATCCTAATGTCGGGAAGTCTTCAGTGATTAATGCATTGGGAAAGAGAGCCAAGACTAAAACCTCTAAAAAATCAGGGACTACTAGAGGAATACAATGGGTTTCTGTTTCCGGAATGAAAGTTTTGGATAGCCCTGGAGTAATTCCTATTGAAGATAAAGATGTTGTGAGATTAGTTTTGATTGGAGCTAAGAGTACAAGTAAAGTTAGAGATGTTGAATTGATAGCTTATGAAATAATTAAGTTATTTCAGAAGAGGAATCTTGGTGCTTTAAGAAAACATTATGGCATTCAATTTGATGGAGATACCGAGCATATTCTTTTGAGGATTGGAGTTAAGAAAAATTTACTTTTGAAGAAAGGGATTATAGATGAGCGCAGAGCTGCTTTGTTAATTATCCAAGATTGGCAGAAAGGAAGACTATCTCTTTAAAGGCATGAAGTTATCTGTTTTTATTCGGTATATTTCTTCTGAGAAAGTTTCGGATTTTTCTTTTTCTCCGAATATTTCTTCGTACTTTTCTTTTTTAGCATAGAGAATTTTTCCTAAACTATCTAATTCTTTTGTCATTTCCGATATTTCTTTTTCTGATAGAATAGTTTTTGTAAGTATGCGCCAACCTTTTATTTTTTCTATCCTGTCTGTTTTTTCTTGGGCTAGTGCAGCAAAAATATTGTTATTATCTACTAGTTCTTCATAGCTTAGAGAATCTAATATATTGTTTGTTTTTTTTACGTTTAGCTTTGTATAATCTTTTATGATTAAATCAGTTTCTTTTGAGATGCCTTGCATTATTTCTTTAATTCTAGGTTTGATTGTTTGAGCCTCCTTTCCTAACTCAATGATGTCTTTTTCAATCATCTTTAATATTTTTTGCATTGATTTTCCTTTTTGGATTACTTTACACGCTTGGCTTAACTGGAAGTCGTTCCTTAATTCCATTTCGTTTAATTTTTCTATATTTTTATCGAATAAGTCTCTTTGTTTTTCCAGTATTTGAAGAGTATCTGTTGCTTTTCTTAAGACTTGAGATATTTCTCTTAAATGATATTTGATATTTTTGTAGTAAATATTTACTTCTTTTTTCTTTTCTGAAACTGCAATTGTTAGTGTTTCTGAGAGTTTTGCTGTTCTTTCTGCTGCTTTATGGCGTGTTCCTGTTTCATCTGAAGGAGTTCTGGAGTCCGGGATTAGTGTAACATTGGCTTGGTTTATTCTTTTCATATCATTTGATAGAGTTATGGCTCCATCCATTTTAGAAAGTTCCATGAGCTTTTGTGGTGTTAACCTGCTGTTTATTCTGAAGCCTCCTTCACAGACTTGTTTTGTTTTTTCGTTTTCAACAATTATTAAGGCACCACGTCCCATTTTTGATGTGCCTTCTATTGCAGTTCTAAGTTTTGTACCTGGAGCAACTAAACGTAAAATATTTAGAAAGTCATCTGTTTTTGGTTTTTCTTTTAGATTTATTATTTTATTATTTGATTTTTCTTTTAACATGGTTTTTCAAATGGGCTTTAGTATTTATTTTTTGCGTAATTTTTTGAGAAAATTAACGAGGAGCCCTGGGTTAGGGATCGGACTCCTCGAATGTTCCTACCGGTTAAGGACTTGCGTCCTAGTACCGTTAGGAATGCTCCTACCGGGATTCGAACCCGGGTCTTCGCCGTTCTCCATCACCTCTTTAAAATTTAATCTCAGAGGTGAGTATAATTGAAAACACCTGTCTTAGAGAAGACAGAGGCTATTATCTCATCGAATTAAACCTTGGTGTTCATGGGACTTTCATCCCCTGACTCTCTGTTCTTACGAACATTCGAGACTCGAGAGGGCAATATCCTTGGCCACTGAACGATAGGAGCTCAAACGCAAGAATTTTAAACTAAATCGGTTTAAAAGAGTTATGGTTAAGAAAAGGATAAAGAAAGATATATTTAATTTTAAAAAGAGATGGGACTGGTGGTTAGTGATTATATTTTTAATTGGGAGACTTTTGTTGAATGTTAGCGTCGAGCCTTTGTTTATGTTCTTTTTTGTCGCTTATTTGATTTTAATTATCATGCAAGTAACAGATTATCCATTTTTCACTAATGTGTTTATCTTGTTTTTAGTTGCAGATAGTATGATTGGAACTTATTTATTTACATTAAATAATAATTTCGGAATAGAATTTTTTGGAACTATGTTACTTAATTTCTTTTTCATAGCTTTAGTTGTACAAAACTTGAATAATAGTTTCAAGAATTAAGTTTTGTTAGATAAAACATAGCCCTGCCAGTTGAAAGAACTGGAAATTCTTAGTACTGTCAGTTCTAAATTATCTCACTATGTTCAATTAGTTATAGCCCTGCCAGGATTTGAACCTGGGTCACCGGATCCAGAGTCCAGCATACTTGACCACTATACTACAGGGCTATACAAACTTTATTTAGAAAAGATAGATTTAAATCTATGGTTTGCTTTTTTTGTTTATGTTAAGGATGACTCATCTTGCTATAGGATTTGCGGCTGCAGTTTATTTTTTACCTCTTGTGAACAATGAACTAGTCTTTTTTTTAGTTGTAATGGCTACTAGTTTATTGCCTGATGCTGATTCTGGGACTTCTCGCTTAGGAAAAAAGAAAATATTTAGGCCATTACAGATGATTTCAAAACATAGAGGGTTTTTTCATACTTATACTTTCGCGGTTTTGGCATCTTTAGCACTAGCGCTTGTTTATCCTATTGTTGCTTTGCCTTTCTTTTTAGGATATTCTTTTCATTTATTAGCTGATAGTTTTACTCCAATGGGGATTAGGCCATTTTGGCCATTTAAAGGTAAATCTACTGGAATTGTCAAAGCTGGTGGACCGATAGACAAGGCTATTTTTATTACATTTATCATAATAGATATTATTTTAGCTGTAACTTTCTTAGCTAGATGAAGTTTGGAAAGTTTTTTATAGAATTTAACTCTTAATTTTATAGATAAAATGGTTCCAGGTTGGTTAATTATTAGTTTGTTGGTTATTGTGGTCTTAATAGTTATTTTTAAATCTCAGGATTTGGTATTTCTCTTTGTGTTGATGAGAAAGTATTCGCTTACATTTATTATTATTGCAATGGTGGTATTTTTGATTTTTGCGTTTTCTAGTATAAATTCACAGTATGATGTGGATTATACTTCATTTAAAGGAGTTTTAGGAGCTGGAAAAATTTATTTTGTATGGTTGAAAGGGGTTTTTGTGAATCTTGGTGATGCGACGGGATACTTTGTAAAGCAAGATTGGTTTTCCACAAATTCTACAAGTTAATATGAAAATACCAATAGTTATTGTTAAGTTATTGTTTTTAGGGGCTCTCTTTATAATTAGTAATCAGAATTTACATTTGCTTGATAGCGAACAAAGAGCTGTTTTTTTTGATTCTTATTCTGTTTGGTTAGATAATATGTTTGAACATGGCAGAGAAATTACAGGATATGTTGTTAAGTTTGAGTGGCTTCCCCCTAAAGAAGGATATGAGGAACCAGCTAAAAAAGGTTTTTTCTCTAGATGACAGTTAATTTTTTATATTATTTGGATGTTTAATTTTTATGGTTATTGAAGAAAAAGGGTTTTATATGACTACTTCTGATGTTGCTAAAAAGTGTTTGACGCATTTTTTCGGTAGAAGAGATAAAGAAAAATTTCATTATCTGGCAGATATAGTTAGACCTAGAGGAGTTGCTACAGCCATGGAAGTCTATCTTGTTTTAGATGATAAAGAAGAAGGTAGGTACATAGTTAGAGAACTTGAAGGTAAAGAATTAGAAAGGGCAAGTAAGTTTTGCGAAAAAGATGCATTTAGTGGTGCGAGTTTTTCTAGGCCAAGATTTATGAATAACAAGCAATCTAATGAGAGATAAGAATTTTAGAGATAAGTTTTTAAATTTGTTTTCTTGGGTTTTAGTTAAGCCTCTGTAGCTCAGCGGTTAGAGTGCCACATTGGTACTACAAACTCTTTTAGAAAAAGAGTTGAAGCAGTTTAAGAAAACTAGAATACTGAAAATGTGGAGGTCCCGAGTTCAAATCTCGGCAGAGGCTTAATGTTATTGCGTAAGCGAGGTTTACGACAAACTTAAATAAGGTAAAGTTAACAATAGTTTACTCAAGATGACGCTAAGAGAAGATATAAAGAAATTCCAAGAGGAAAAATATAAGGATATTCCGAAAGAAACTATGGATATTTTTATGAAGGCTACTGAAAAATTAGTTTCTACAGGAATTGCTGAAAGAAGTTTAAAGAAAGGAGATAGAATTCCTATGTTTTCTCTTTCTAATATCGAAGGAAATGAAATATTTATTAAAGATTTATTGGACAAGGGTCCTGTTGTGATTAGCTTCTTTAGAGGTAGTTGGTGTCCTTATTGTAATCTTGAGTTTGCTGCTTTACAAAAAATATATCCAGAAATTAAAGAACTTGGTGCGAGTTTAGTTTCAATATCTCCAAGCGTTTCTAGTGAATCTAAAAAGTTAATTACAAAACATTCCCTTAGTTTTGATTTATTGAGCGATAAACAAAACAAAGTTGCTAAGGAATTTGGATTGGTTTTTGTTTTAGATAGCACTTTGAGGCCATTATACGAGAAATTTGGTATTGATATACCAAAAGAAAATGGTGATGAGAGCTATGAGCTTCCGATTCCTGCTACTTATGTTATTGACAAAAAAGGAAATATTGTTTTCTCCTATGTTAATGCAGATTATACTACTAGAGCAGAGCCGTCTGAGATTTTAGAAGTTTTGAAGAAATTTAATTAGGGTTTGTTATATCTTATCATAGATTTTATCTAAATTAATCTCTAGGATTGCTAAAGGCATTTTGAGGTGCCATTTTCTTAGTGTTTCTGGATGAACTTCTCCGAGATATCCAATTTCTTCTTTAGTTTCTTTCAGAGATATTTTTCCTGTTCTTCCTTCTATAAATCCAACTTTTTCTGTTTCTTGGAGACTATATTCTAATCCTAAATGGGAAACTAAATAGTCTAGGATTTGTTTTATCTCTGTGAAATTTCCGGGAGTGATAGCTACTATCAACTTGTCATTTTCTTTTATCCTTGTTTCTGAATTTACTTTTGAACCTTTGGAGAAGACCCTTCCTATTTCGAATATATTTTGAGGGTAGTCTGTATCGACGTTTTCTGAGAGTGTTCTAAGAGTTGGAATTAGTAAGTTAGGTCTTAGAATTTTGTAATCTGTTTTTGAGTCTTCTAGTTCAATTTTGTTTTTGAGTTTTGCTTTTTTAGCTTCTTCTTTTTTTATTAGATGGTAAGATGATGTTTCTAACATTTGTAATCCTATTAATGTTTCAGAGATTTTTGCTTGGAGTTTACTTATTTTAGATTCTTCTCCAATTGTACACACTTCTGGAAGTTCAGGGATGAAATTTTGATAACCATAAGCTATTGCAATGTCTTCTATTAAATCTACTTCATGCAAAATATCTGTCCTCCAAGCAGGAACATTTACTGTTTTTTTGTTTGAGTTGTAAGAGTGTTCCATTTTTGAAAACAGGGAATGTAGTTGTGATTCTTTTAATTCTAATCCTAGAGTTTTATTTATATTTTCTAGAGATACTTTTATTTCTTGAGTTTCTAGATTCGGAGTGATAGTTGTTTTATCATCATTTATTTTCATAGAATATATTTGCCCATTCATTTCGACTAATGTAGCAATAAGTATGTTTAGGGTTTTTGAAAGGGTTTGGACATCATTTCCTGAACATTCTACAAATATTTCTTTTGTATCTGTTGTTATTTTTCCTGTTTCTTGACTATTGATTATTGGAGGCATAGATAGTATTTTGTTGTTAGCATCTATAAAAACAGGATATTTTGATTGTCCTTTTAGTAAACTAGAGTATTGTTTTCCTTTCGGATGAGAACGCAGAATTTGTTGTGCATTCATTTCTCTTTTAGATTCTAAAGGTATGAATTTTATTTCGCTTGGTTTTCGTGCTTCGTATCTTATAGGTAATTTTATTTTTTCAAGAGGATAAATTCCAATTGCCACTTTCTTTCTGTTTCTTCCTAATGTTGAATGTAGTTTTTCTTGAAAGTTTACTAAGTCTATTATTTTTTCTTCAGTTAGTTTTAGATTTTTTACTACAGCACATACCGTATGTGGGCGAACTTGCTTTACAGATTTGTCTATTGTGACTTTGTAATTTTTTTGAGGGGAGACTATCTTAATTTTTTTAGTTGACTTTTGTAAGCCTATGAAAGTTTTTAGAGCCTGAACATATCTTTGCATGCTTAAGAGGTCTGGGCGATTTGGGAAAATTTCAATTTCAATTTCTTGAGAAGTTAGGTTTTCTAAAGGTGTTCCTAACATATTGATTTTTTCTTCTATATCTTTTGTTATTTTTGTTCCGAGAGCTTTCTCGAATTCTTTTCTTGGGAATTTTATATTTGCCATTTTATTTGATTGATTTGATGAATTTTTTTATTTGTTTATTATTTTTTAAGATTAAAGGAGTTTTACCATTAAGTTTGGAGGCTTTTTTTTGGTCTTTGAAATTCTTTTTAGGATATTTATCTATATATTTTAACAGTTTTAACATCGTTTTTAGTTTCTTATTTTGATGAGTTTTTTTTCTGAAAGAAAGGTTTCTTTTTAGGAATCTTTTAAAAACTCTTCTTTTACAAATTGAGGGTTTTATTTTTAGAATTATTATTTTGTTTGCACTCTTATATATAGGATATGTCCAAGGATCAGAATGAAATCCTTCAATTATCCATTTTTTCCTTTTTAATATTATTTTAACTTTATTGTTTCTTTTTTTAGGTCCTCTTTTTTCATGTATGTCTCTTCTTTTATAGACTACATCATCTAATTCAAAGTTTTTTATTTTAAGTATTTTTGAAATATTATTCGCAAGAGTAGTTTTTCCCGAACCAATTGACCCAACTATGAGAAATTTATTTTCTCTCATTTCAACCACATCCTTTTAGTTCTGAGATTGTTAATGTTGTTTGTATATAGTTCTCTGAGGTCTTTGATTTTATAATAGTCCATCATTATTCTATCAAAACCCGGGCCCCATGCTAGTACTGGAATGTGTTTTCCTAATAATGGGATTGTTACTTCTGGTCTGAACATTCCTGCGCCACCAAGTTCTAGCCAGATTTTTTTCTCTGGATGAAATGCTGCTATTTCTACACTTGGTTCTGTATAAGGAAAATATGCTGGGACAAACCTTATTTTCTTAAATCCCATTTTCTCGAAGAATTCTTTTAGGTAACCTAAGAGATGTCTAAAGTTAGCGTTTTCATCTATTACTATTCCTTCTGTTTGATTGAACTCGAATCCATGCGACCAATCTACAGTTTCATTTCTAAAGCATTTTCCAATTGCGAAATATTTTGAGGGTTTTAAGTCTTTTAATTTTGATAGAGTGTGGGCGGAGAGGCAAGTTGTGTGGGTTCTTAGAACTACTTTTTTTGCGGTTTCTTCTGACCAATTATATCTCCAGCCTTTGCTACTTCCTAGACCTTTTTCGTGGGCCTCTTTTACTTTTTCTACTATTTTGTTTTCTGGAAGTTTTCCAACTACGTCTTTAATGAAGTAAGTGTCTTGCATTTCTCTGACAGGATGGTCTTGTGCAGTAAAAAGCGCGTCAAAATTCCAGAAAGATGTTTGTGTTAAATCTCCAGAGATTTCTTTAAATCCGAGGTCAGTCCATATTTTTTTTGCGTAAGATATTGATTGATTAACAAAATGTTTTTTCCCACCATTTATTTTCGGGACTCTTGCTTGTATGTCATATCTTCTGAATTTTTTAGATTTTTGGTGGTTTTTAATTACTTGAGGAGTAACTTCTTCTATGAGGTCTGATTTTATTGTTTTACCTGCTAATTTCTTACCAATTTCTGTTAGGGAAAAAGATATTGTTTTCTCTTCTTTTATTTCTAATATATCTTTTCTAGAACTTAATATCTTTAAAGCTAATTTATCTTCCTGAGTTAATTCTTCTTCTGATAAAGGTAATTTTTCTAAGAATTTTTCCTCTAATGTTTTTTTACTTAACTCTTCTTTTTTCCCGGCTAAAGATATTTTTCCGTTTGTGAGATTTATTAGTGCTTTTCTTTTCAGAACACCTAGAGAAACTTTAAACTCATTATCTGATAGCTTTGATAATTTTTTTGCTTCTTGCAAAGGAGAGTAATTGTTTGACTCTAAAAAAGTTAAAAGTCTTCTTTCTGGAAGGTGGTTTTTTTTGTAATGTATTCCATTGACACCTAAATCTATTATTCTTTTATTTTCTGTTTTTATTTTCACTATTCTTTTATTTTCTAGAAATTTTAAAGCTCGTAGTACTGAAGTTTTGTCTAAACCAGATTTTTCTATTATTTCATCTAAGTTTAGTTTAAGGAAAGGGATTATTTTTCTTTCAATAAGTGATAAGGAATCTATTATATGGTCCATTTTATTGTTAGTATTAAGAGATTAAAAATATATTGCTCCTTTTACTTGGAGTGTGGATGCACCTAATGAAAGCAAGAAGTTTTGCGACTCTATTTTGTTTCCTTTAATAGCTAATCTTGTTTTAGCTTTTCTACAAGTTTTTATGTTTTGAATTATTTTTGAGAGCCTTACCGCTTTTTGTATTTTTGAAAGTTTTTTTATTTCTTTTAAATCAATTCCTATTGCTGTTTTGTTTTTAGTGGCTATTTTTGCTAGAATATGGTTAAGACCGGAATCTAACTTTTTTATTTTATCTTTTCCTGATTCTTTTTCTGGAGAAAGAAGAATGTCTGCTTTTTTTTGTTCAAGGATTTTTCTATTGAACTTGTCATCTTTTGCCTTAATTATTTTCATTATATTGATTGTTTTTCTTAGATTTTAACCTTTTTGGATATAGATATTGAAGTATAACAATGGTTTTTAATCTTTTTAGGGAAATTGTATAATGGATAGAGCTTATCTTGAAAAATTAGTTGATGGAATTTATGAAAAATTAAATCCGAATAAATTATCTTTTAATAGATCTGCTTTAAATCTAATTGAGACAGATAGGGAGCATACGTCTTTTGATACACCAGAAGTAAATTATGCAAGTAAAATTATTGTTTATCGGGGCAGAGAGATATCTCTTGGATATGAAAAAATTGAAGGAGTGGAGAAAATTATTATGAGAGTTTATGGAAACCAAGACTTGGCATTGACTGATGATGAAGAACTAAAACTTAAAGTTCTTTTAGAAAGACCACATACTGTTTCTATAAATCCTAAAGCTAATAGAACTCATAAAAACTATGTTTCCAAAGGAGACCTAGATTATTCTGGAGTCAATTCTCTTGTTATTTCCTTTGACATTAAAAGGATGGGAAAGGAAGAAAGAGTTTTAGATGCACTTTGGTTTATGTCTAAACCTGTTTTCAAAACAATAATGGAGTCTAAGAGTTCTAGAACTAATGAGTAATTTTATATAATTGCCTATTCTTTTTAATCTATGAAGAGAAAGAAAGAGTTTGTTTTATTTGTACTGTTTATTTTTACCGCGTCTTTGCTATTGGGGCTTTTTTTAAGCGAAGGAATTTATTTTAAGACAGGATTTCAATTTTATGACACTCCAGGTGGAGGTTCCGATACAGGAATAAAAGGTGTTAATTCTCTTCAAATTGTTCCTGATGATTCTGCCACCCAAGAACCTCCATATAAGGGTGGCGGTGGCGGAGGTGGCGGTGGCG
>Ga0114931_10006970_pt1 | contig 13865 bp, 17 predicted proteins | sample 2SBtaG_FD_89579 | JGI IMG/M metagenome (GOLD analysis project Ga0114931, IMG submission 89579) | Deep subsurface microbial communities from Kolumbo volcano to uncover new lineages of life (NeLLi) - 2SBTROV14_V59a metaG | ecosystem: Environmental > Aquatic > Marine > Volcanic | place: Kolumbo...
AAATCATTTCAGAAAATGGCCAGTGGAAAACCATACAAGATATGGATGTATACAGTGGGAATGTATATATACTTGATGCAGGCAAAGATGACATATTCAAATATTTAGTGACTGAAGATGGATTTTCTGATGCGATATCATATTTTGGTCCTGGAGAATCAATTAATCTCTCAGACGCACGTAATATAACCATCGATTCGTCAATTTATATTGCCACCAAGTCGGTGCTTTTTAAATTTCTCAGTGGAGTACGAGATTCATTCTCACCAAAGTTTCCCCAAGAAAAACCACAGTTTGATTCTATGTATGCCGATACAGAATCTGACAATGTGTACGCACTCGATACAAAACATGCAACGGTATATATCATGAATAAAGAAGGAGAATATCAAAAGCAAATTCAAGCAGATATTTTTGCAAAAGCTTTGGCGATATATACCTATAACGGTAATCTCCATGTTGTTTCTGGGAGCACGATATATGAAGTGCCATTACATTGAATACCAAGTATAATAATACCTTATGACAAAGGATCAAGAAGAGCATGAATTGGTAAAAAAAATCATAGTCAAAGATCACCGTGCTCTCCATACGTTATATCATTCCTACCATGCCATGGTGCACGGATACGTGACAAAGCGCATCTCTCAACAAACCATTGCAGAAGAAATCACTCAAGATGTGTTTATAAGTGTTTTAGAGAGAATGCGTGATTTTCGCTTCCAATGCTCTATTAAAACATTTATTTACACCATTGCAAGAAATAAAGTAGTCGATTATTATCGCAAAAAGAAAATAAAAAATATATTGTTTTCAAGATTACCAGCATTTGTCGTAGAGCGATTATCCCCAGTATTTATGGAGAAAGAAATTGAGAAACGAGAACTCGAACAAAAACTTACCAATACCTTTGCAAAACTTCCGCATGATTACGAACTTGTGTTACGACTAAAATATATAGAGGAGCAATCGGTAAAAGATATTGCAATACGACTAGCTAAAACCTGCAAGTCAACAGAGAGTATGCTCTATCGAGCAAGACATGCATTTATGCAGATATTTAGTAGTGTTGCGTAAATTACGTATGTGCACATCATCAATAAAGGATATCGATAAAAATATGGAGTCAATTTTTGCGATTCCTCCAAACGATCTTCATCAAAGGTGGTTAACAACTATATATAAAATCGTTACACAGCCACTCAAACGTATGCCGTTTCTTTTTATTATCCCTTTATCTCTTGGCATATCACTTGCAGTATATGTACTTTTTGGACAGCTTGTTGTTAAATTTGTATCACTTCTTCAATATGGATTTTGAACGAATACTCACGAGCATCTTTGCTTCTTTTATTATTATGATTCGTAGAATCATATATTTAATTGTGTCTCCGTATAAAACCATGCGTGCTATTTCTACCGATGGAGATATACTTCAAGCAGGTATTATATTAATTGGTGTGGTCGGTTATTTTTTTATAGCAAATAAATTCCGTCCTTATGAATATCATCCAGCACTTTTATCGTTTATTACGATCCTTCATATCTTAGGAACTATGTCGTTTTTTGCAATATTTACTGCACTGTCTGACAAAAAAAAGCACATCAATATATGCTCATTTATTATGCTTTTTTCCTATGCCCTTATTCCCACTCTTGTGTGGTTTGTTGTAAATTCTTGGCTTTTTGTATTTATTCCACCACCTCGGACACTTTCTCTGCTGGGGAAGGGATTTAGCATCATATATATGAGTTTTTCAGTAGCACTCCTTGCTTGGAAGATGATTTTAGTATATTTGGCCATACGATACGCTACGAGTTTTCAGTTTTTTCGTATTATATATAGCCTCTTTATTTATTTAGCGATTATTATTCCTTACTCGCTTCTTTTATATTCTTTTGGATTGTTTCGCATACCTTTTTTGTAGTAAGAATAGTTATATGGGATGAATGATTGAGTCTACGATATACGACTATATATATATGAGTATTCGTATGCATAAAAACGCTCAAGATCGCAGAACCTATATCGAAAAAATCTGTGATGTAACGCTTTCAGAAATAGGGGCTGTGTTGGTCGATGAGGAAAAATCTATTCACTGTGAAAATCTCATTGGTGCTGTATCTATCCCCCTTGGTGTTGCTGGTCCACTTCGTATACGTACTAAAAAAGGAACAAAAGATAAATATATTCCCCTTGCTACCACAGAAGGCGCTTTGGTGGCATCGGTCAATCGTGGCGCTAAAATTATCTCAGAGGCTGGTGGAATATCTGTTGTTACTGAATATGTGGGAGTAACGCGAGGGCCAATATTTGAAGTTGAAAATATCAAAAAAGGCCAAATGCTCATTTCTTGGATTGATGCTCATCATGATATTCTAGCCCAAGAAGCAACTTCCACCTCTGATCATCTCAAACTTCTTTCTATAGAATCTGTTTTGCATGGCAAATATGTATATCTTCGTATTTCTTATGATACTGATCAGGCGATGGGTATGAATATGGCAACCATTGCAACAGCACGAATCGGATCATATATCAAGAAACATACTTCGGCTCGATTATTGGCTGTTGCCGGAAATTTTGATATTGATAAAAAACCATCGTGGCTTAATTTTATAAAAGGTCGAGGGCACAAGGTATGGGCCGACGTTATATTATCTCAAAAATTGGTGATGTCTCATCTTCATGTTTCTCCAAAACAAATTGCCCATGTAGTAAAACAGAAATGTTGGGGTGGATCTATGATGAGTGGCTCAATAGGTTTTAATGCTCATTTTGCCAATATTGTGGCTGCATTTTATTTGGCTACCGGGCAGGATATTGCTCATGTGGTGGAAGGGAGTTTGGGAGTGACGTCGGCAGAAGTGCTTGGAAACGGATCACTTTATTTTGCCATATATGCCCCAAGTTTATTAATCGGAACGGTAGGTGGAGGCACTCAACTCAAGACACAATCTCAGGCACGAAGTATTACAAAAACACGAACCAGTGAAGAGCTCGCACAAATATTGGCAGGAGCGCTTTTGGCAGGAGAATTATCACTTTTGGCATCAATTACTCAAAACACATTAGCATCATCACATAGTTTGCTAGGGAGATAAGAGATAAGAGATAAGAGAGAATAGTAATTCTTCTTTCTTATTTTTTATTTTTTTTCATTGAATCTAATGATAGGAATTGTAGATTATGGATTTTATATTCCAAAATACCGCATTAAGACAAAAGTAATTGCCAACCAATGGGGTAAATGTGCTGACAAAGTAGAGCGGTCACTGCGTATTACAGAGAAAGCAGTAGCAGGAAAGGATGAAGATATGTGCACCATGGCATATGAGGCAGCGTCTCCTTTGATTGCATCTGATCCCTCTCTTAAAAAATCTATTGGTGCTGTATTTATTGGATCAGAAACGTTTCCTTATGCCGTCAAGCCAACTTCAGTCATACTTGCCAGCATGCTTAATTTATCCAACAACTATCTTTCATACGACACTCAATTTGCTTGTAAAGCTGCAACCGGTGCTCTGATTTCTGCTTATGCATTGGTCAAATCAGGAGAAGTAACCCATGCATTGGTTTCTGGATCAGATAAAGCAAATGCTCGGCCTGGAGACGCTCTTGAATATTCTGCAGGGTCTGGGGCAACTGCATGGATTTTGGGACAAGAAAAGGTAGTACTTGAAATAAAAGGATGGCATTCGTATACGAGCGAAACACCAGATTTTTGGCGACGTACTGGGACACCATTTCCCCGACATGCGGGAAGGTTTACAGGAATGCCAGCATATTTTACCCATATAATACAAGCAGTAACGCGCCTGCTTGATAAAACCAACATCAAAGTAGATGATATTTCGCGTGTTGTATTTCATATGCCCAATGGCACATTTCCCATAAAAGTTGCTAAAAAACTTGGATTTAGCAACCAACATATAAAAGATTCATACATCGTTCCCCAATTAGGCAATTCATATTCAACATCTGCATTTATGGGGCTTGTAGCGACACTTGAACGAGCACAAAAAGATGAGGTTATATTATTTGCCTCATATGGATCTGGGGCTGGTTCAGATGCAATTTTATTTCGTGTTACCTCAGAGATTGAAACGAAGCGTAAAAAATTCCGCGACATGATATCACGAAAAGAATATATTGATTACAACACTTATGCAAAATATATGGAGGTAACAACATGAATTCAATTATTGGCTATTATTCAACTCAATTTGGAGAATTGTGGGATCGGTCACTTGATGAGCTTTTATTGGAAGTTTTTAATAGTATCCTTATAGAACATGCGTTGGAAAAAGAGCAAATTGATGCGATATTTTTAGGAAACATGCTGGGTGGAACCGCAGGAAATAGTTTGCTTCTTGAGGCGCATATGGCGGAATTATTGGGGATTCATACCCCTATCTACCGTGTAGAAGCTGCCTGTGCTAGTGGTGGTATGGCAGTACAAATGGCACACGAGTACCTCCTTGCTCACCCAGAAAGTACAGTGATTGCACTTGGTGGGGAAAAGATGACTGATATATCAGCAGAACAAATAACTCAGGCATTAGCATCAGCTGCATCGCCTCTAGAGCAATCAGTGGGGCTTACATTCCCTGGTGTGTATGCACTTCTTGCACAAATATACCTTCATACTTACCATTATACTGAAGAGCATCTTGCAGCAATTTCGGTGAAAAATCATTCTCATGGAGTACTCAATGAGAAGGCACATTTTCGCCGATATGTAACGGTTGACGATGTGCTTGATAGTCCATACATTGCCTATCCGTTAAAAGTACTTGATAGTTCTCCTATATCTGATGGGGCAGCGGCAGTACTTTTAAGCAATAAGTCATCGCTGGTCAAAGCATCAAAAGCGGTTACTATTCGTGCTTCAGAGGTAGCCACTGACACGATATCGTTAGCTAAACGAGGCAAGCTTGACGAGCTTGTGGCTACGGTAATAGCAGGGAAAAAAGCATTTAAGGCGTCTGGACTTACACAAAAAAATATTCATGTTATGGAAGTACATGACTGTTTTTCTATAGGTGAAATTTTAGCACTTGAAGATTTGGGTTTTTGGGAAAAGGGTCAAGGAGGAAGCCAAGCAAAAGATATGGTTACACACATAGATTCAGGAAATCATTTGATTGTAAATACATCTGGTGGTTTGAAAGCTGCTGGTCATCCGGTGGGTGGCACTGGTATAAAACAGATTGGAGAAATTTATTTACAACTTACCGGTCAGGCTGGGAAACGACAAGTTAAAATAAATCCAGTCTGTGGCCTTGCCCACAACGTAGGTGGGAGTGGTGGCGTAGCAGTCGTTACTATTTTGAGTATATAATATGAAACAAAGTCCAGCTTTCCTCTGGCGAAAACAAACAGATGATAAAAAACTCCTGGGAAAAACCGGCGTTATTCTTTCGTGGACTGAAATCTCTGTGGCGCCACCTAAATTTGCATCGAGTACTCCCTACACGGTAGTGCTTGTTGAGTTTGCATCTGGTGAGCGGACGTATGGACAACTGGTTGATTTTCAAGAAACAGATCGCGTGATCGGAGCAAAAGTTAGTGCAGTATATCGGCGATATGGAGTGGTAGCTAAGGAAGATCTTATTGAATATGGTATTAAATTTAAGCCATCACTTTGCACTCAATAAATATATGACAACAATTTCTTACTCTGCACCGGGCAAAATAATTCTCTCCGGCGAGCACTCGGTAGTGTATGCGAAGCCAGCACTTGTTACAGCAATAAATCTTCGATTAATTTGTACTATCCAGTCAACATTTTCCAAAGGCATTACCTATGAAAAGCCCATGCAATTTTGCATAGACAGCATACTCGGATATCTCAAGTCAAAAAAGATTAAACACTCTAAAAAAGACTTTACCCATTCGATTACGTCCGACATTCCCCGTGGTCGAGGAATGGGATCATCTGCTGCTTATTGTGTTGCGGTTTCTGCATGTTTATACCATTTATTTACGGGAAAATTACCAACCCCGGGGGTTAGTAATTCTATTGCGTTTTTGTGTGAGAAGTATTTCCATGGCATGCCGTCGGGAGTGGATGTGAGCGCTTCAAGCTTTGGTGGCCTTATATTTTATCGAAAAGAATTTGAATTTCTAAAATATTTATCAGCACTTAATTTCAAAATTCCCAACGCGATACAAAATCGACTTGTGCTTATAGATTCTGGTAAACCATTGGAATCAACCACCCATATGATACGACATCTTGGGAAACGGTATAATACTAATCCAAAAAATATAGAAAAAACCCTTAATTTTATAGAAAAAACAACACGCCGAATGGTAGTAGGCATTATGAAAGAAGATACAGGTATGTTTGCTCAATCGGTAAAAGATAATGGAGTAGCGCTTGTTGATTTAGGTATCGTCTCAAGACAAGCACAAAAACTTATCGATAACCTTTCTCCATTTGGGGTTGGAAAAGTAACTGGCGCAGGAGGAATACAAAAAGGATCTGGTTTGATTCTCTTTTTTCTCAACAAATCAGCATCCATCAAAGACTTAAAAAAAGCAGGTGTCACACCTATTCCTTTCATCCAAAGTAATACGGGATTGCGGAGGGAATAATTATAGAGTTGGAGTTGGAATAGGAATACAAGTTCCTCTAAGAGAACATGTGAGCCCTGAGCAACAATTTTCTCCCCCTGCCACGCCACATGTTCCTGTTTCCGGAATACATTTATTTATAGTAGGAAGCGAGAATTGCCAGCCACCACTGGCATCACGCTTTATTATGCCCAAAATATCTGTCGTTACTACTAAAAACACCCCCAATGCTATAACAAGTATAATAATACCAATAATCGCATTAGTCATTTTCTCTCGGGCGCTTTTTAATTTTTCTTCTTCACCATTTGAAGTTATCCAATCAAGTGCGCCCCATAATAAATAGAAAAGTACCATAAATCCCCCAATAATAAGCACCATACGAATCCCCACAATTATTACGGTGCTTAGTCCTGCCACTGGGTTTGCAAACGACTCCGATCCTGGTGGGGGAGATATATTTCCAAAAACTTGATTTACATTTGCAGCAAGTACGGTAAGCATAATTTAAAGGGGGACAGAATTAATACCTAGTATAAATGATACAAGCTTTACGATAAGATATGCCACGACAATAATAACTATTCCAAAGGATGCGTACGTTGCTGTATTTTGTGCTTTTTTTACTTTCTCTGCATCTCCACTTGCAGTAAGAAATGTGTATCCAGCAACTATAAACATTCCACCAAATAAGAATGCTCCAATAAGCATTATAATCGGATTTATTATATTCATAATCGTTCCAATATTTGCAAATCGTGCTGCAGGAAAAACTGTAGGATTTATGAAGTTGGTTGGGGTTGGAATTGGAGTTGGGGTTGGAGTCATATCACTAGAGTGTATAATACTCTTATAGTCTATGTCAAACACACTCACACATATTGCCATAATCCCCGATGGAAATCGCAGATGGGCAAAAAACCAAGGAAAAGCATCATTTGAAGGTCATAAGTATGCAGCTGACCATACGATACCCGCTCTGTATGATATGGTTATAAAATTAGGAATATCATACTGTACGTTGTGGGCGCTATCACCCGAAAATTTTGCCAAGCGGAGTGCATTTGAAATCAAGAACCTCCTTCAACTAATTCATTTATTTGTATATAAGCACATTGATGAAATGAACAAAAAAGGGATAAAAATTAATGTCATCGGAGATATTTCAACATTCCCAGAAAATATCAAAAAAGATCTTACACATGCTATTGAGCAAACAAAAGGTAATACCAATCTTACGTTTACCTTTGCACTTAATTATGGTGGGCGCGATGAGATTATACGAGCTATTAAAAAATTACGAATGACAAATGACGAATTACGAACCATCAATAAGGAAAGTTTTTCAAAGGTTTTGGATACTGCCGGTATGCCAAATCCAGAGCTTATTGTTCGCACTGGTGGAGAAAAGCGTACCTCTGGGTTTATGCTGTGGCAATCTGAGTATACAGAGTACGCATTCCTCGACAAGCTTTTTCCTGATTTCACCCCACAAGATTTAGAAACCTGTGTTGAAGATTTTTATAACAGGCAAAGGAGATTTGGAAAATGAGCAAAATCTCATCTTTTAAAAAAGAATGCGATTCATCACTTTTGGAGTATTTACAAAAAAAGAAATCCAACCTCTCAAAAATAAGCTCTGATGCAAGTATCTTGATTCGCATCATTTCTTCATTCATTCAAAACGGTGGTAAGCGAATACGCCCAGCTCTGTACTATTTTGCCAGTACAAGCTATGGAATGAATAAAGAAGAAGCACTCAGAATATCATTAACATTTGAGCTGTTTCAAACCTTTTGCCTTATTCATGACGATATTATCGATCAATCACCACTTCGCAGAGGGAAACCAACGGTTCATACTCAACACGATACACCAACTGCTATTATGGCTGGCGACATGGCGCTCATGCTCGCAGATGAAATATTTTTTGCAAAGCAACCTTCAGCATCGGTCAAACAAATCTATGACATATTCAAACAAGAAGTATTGTTGGGGGAATATTTAGATACCATACATCATCCAGATATTGAATCCACTATGGATATAAAAACAGCACGATACACCTTCATCCGCCCAGTTGAATTAGGATTACAAGCAGCAAAGGTTGATGAAAAAACCATTGATGCATGGAAGGGTATAATGCGTACTATTGGCATGTCATTTCAATTAAAAGATGATCTACTGGGTGTTTTTGGTAGTGAGGTAAAGACGGGTAAATCTTCAGATTCAGATCTGCAAGAAAAAAAGAAGACCCATATAATCAAATTATTTAAAGAGCAAGCAGCGCCCGATCAATTACAGAAGTTTACGAGTCTTTTTGAGAAAAAAGAATTGAGCCACGAAGATTGCAATAGTATTAGATCGCTCTTTGCAACATATGATATTTCTCCCTCCATTCAAAAAGAAATTCTCCAAAATATCGATTATAGTAAAGAAAAACTTCATAAGATTCCTCATGTTGCACTTCATGATGTGGTAAAAGAGGCTCTATTTTTCATATCAGATATGAGTATGATTAAACCATAACACATCAACTTTTCCCGCATTTTTCTTTCATATTCGCTATAATAGGGTCATTCATGTTTAATCCGAAATTCACCATAACACACGCTATTCTAACTGACATTGCCAAAATAGAAGCAGTGGAAGAGGTTATTAGGCACGCCCCTGTTTTGCCATTATGGGAAAAAGAATTTCGTGAAGATGCTATTGTTCGATCAGTTCATCACGGGACGCACATAGAAGGAAACACGCTTGAAAAATCCGAGGCAAAAGATGTGCTTAAGGGCAAAGACGTAATGGCACGCGCTCGTGATGTGCAAGAAATTATCAACTACAGAAACGTCATAAATTCAATTGATAAACTTGCGAAAGAGAAAAATCCTACCATTACTGAGTCTCGCATTCATAATCTTCATAAAATTATTGTACAAAATATTTTGCCTCCCCCAAAAGCGGGAATCTATCGAGACAAGCGGGTAGTCATAAAAAACTCACAGACCGGCGAGATCACCTTTCGTCCCCCGACTCCACTTGAAGTTCCCTATTTAATGAAAGAATTTATTCAATGGATTAATAGAGTAGGAAGTGAAGACATTCATCCTGTTTTAAAAGCAGGCATTGTACACCATGAATTGGTACGTATTCACCCATATACCGATGGTAATGGCCGTGTAGCGCGAATACTTGCTACGTTGATCCTTTTTATTGATGGATACGATATTCGCAGGTTCTTTTCCCTTGAAGAGTATTATGACAAAGATGCGCTTTCATACTATGAAAATCTTCAACGTGCTTCAGCTGGCAATATGACAGCATGGCTTGAATATTTTGCTCATGGTGCAGCGATAGAATTTGGTCGGGTAAAAGACAAGATCTTGCGTTTGTCAAAAGACGCCAAGATGAAAGATAAATTTGGTGGCAAACAGATATTTCTTACTGAGCGCCAAATGCGGATTATAGAATATATACAAGATATTGGTTATATACAAAATAAAGCATTTTCCTCACTCTTTCCTGATTTATCCGAAGATTCTATTCTTCGAGACATCAAAGATCTTATTGAAAAAAAACTGGTGAGAAAAATTGGCAAAACAAAATCAGCGCGCTACGTACTGACTGGATGATATTCGTATTTCGAGTTTAATTAACTATGACATTTAAAAAACTATCAACATATATTGCACGTATAGAAGAAACGTCATCTCGGTTAAAAATTACCGAAATACTCTCAAATCTTTTTAAAGATCTTCGCCCAGATGAATATGAAAAATCCATCTATTTATTACTGGGAAGGTTGACGCCCATTTATAAAACACTCAATTTTGGTTTGGCCGAAAAGTTGGTAATTCGTGCTATTGCTTCTTCAGTACAAATGAACGTAAAAGATTTTACTCAAGAGTATAAAAAAATAGGCGATATAGGAGCAGTAACTCAAAAATTAAAAACAGACCAAGCATCACTTCATCAAGTCGTGCTCAATGTACTTGATGTATACGATCGACTTATTGACTTAGCAAAAGAAGAAGGAAGCGGATCTCAGGATATGAAATTATCTAAGCTTTCTGCTCTGATCCAAGATCTTGACCCATTGTCTGCCCGTTATGTGGTGCGTATCCCTTTGGGAGTGCTCCGACTAGGATTTTCTGCCATGACGGTACTTGATGCACTTTCTTGGATGCATATGGGAGATAAATCACTTCGACCACTATTGCAAAAAGCCTATCATGTGCATCCAGATTTGGGCGTTATTGGAAGAAAGCTTATGGAAAAAGGCGTGGAAGAAGTTGAGAAAATTCAACCAGAACTTTTTACCCCCATTCTCATGATGCGCGCAGAACGATTATCATCTGGTGCCGAGATTATCGAAAAAATAGGAGAATGTGCTATAGAACCAAAATTTGATGGATTTCGATTGCAAGTACATAAAAAAGGGAATGAGGTACGCCTTTACACCCGTGGCTTAGAAGACGCCACATTTATGTACCCTGATGTGGTAGAAGGGATAAAAAAAGAAGTAAGCGCCAAAGAAACAATTATTGAAGGAGAAGCCATAGGGTATGATATTGCCGGAGAAAATTTTCTCCCGTTTCAAGAAACGGTACAGCGTAAGCGTAAATATGATATCGCACAAAAGGCAGCAGAAATCCCCCTGAAACTATTTGCATTTGAGCTTTTACTGCTAAACGGTACAAACTATGTACATAAGCCTTTTGTTGACCGGCGAGCTAAACTCGAGTCGATTATTAATAATACTGGTGATACTGCAAAAGATACCGTTATTGTTGCCGATGAACATGTAGAATCTGATCCAAAAAAAATTGAACTGCTCTTTGAAAATGCTATCGCAAAAGGCCTCGAAGGAATCGTGGCAAAAAAGCAAAGTGGCACTTACCAACCAGGAGCGCGTGGATGGAATTGGATCAAGTTTAAGCGTAGCTATTCTTCTCACATCAACGACACTATTGATTGTGTTGTCATGGGGTATGATTTTGGGAAAGGGAAACGCACAAAATTTAGTATCGGAGCATTTTTAGTGGGGGTATACAATGCTAAACAAGAAACCTACGTCACCATAGCAAAAATTGGCACCGGTCTTACTGACGAAGAATGGAGAACGTTACGAGCAAAAAGTCAAAAACTAAAAGTCAAAAGCAAATCAAAACAATACGATATTGATAAACTCATGGAATGTGACGTGTGGGTGGAGCCAAGAATTGTAGTAGAAATTAAGGCAGATGAGATATCGCGCTCTACCATTCACACCGCGGGGCGCACTATGAAGCCATCTAAGTCGGGGAGTGCGCTCACCGTAGACATAGCAGGGTATGCACTCAGGTTCCCCCGTTTAGAGCGATTTCGCGATGATAAGTCTGCACAGGAAATAACAACACTCAAAGAAGTAGCGAAGATGTTTATGGCACAAAAAACCTAATTGTTTTTTAATCTATGTGACAACAACATCCTAATATATCGAAAGGTATATTCGATAAAAAATGATTTTGGTTTATGAATAATTCTTCGTGCAGAGCACTTAACAATAAGTGACCTATCGTAGAATATTTTTTTACCAAGTTGTGCAATATGAATTGAGAGATCTAAGTCTTCATGTACTACGTGGTCATCAAGACATATGGTATTTTTTACCGCTTGCCACACATCTGATTTTAGAGCAGTATTTGGTCCCAGTAGTATTGGATGACCAAAAAATAATTTCGAAATTGAAAAGAAAAAAGCTACAAATAAGTGTGATTTTATAGGAACATCGTAATAGAAAGATGGGCCTGATACAGCATCAATCCCTTTTGTTATAAAAAGATTCTGTATGTGTTCAATCCAATTTTTTGGTACGATAGTATCAGCATCAGTGCGGGCGATAATATCACCTTTTGCTGCATTGAACCCTGTGTTTCGAGTAGGTATGATACCCTGCTTTGGTTCGTGTAGCACTCGCACTTTTTTAAATGACTGAGCGAGTTTAACTGTGTTGTCAGTCGAGTTATTATCTACTACTATTATTTCAAACGGTTGCACTGTTTGCTTCATTATGCTTTCCAAACAATTCCGAATATATTTTTCTTCATTGTATGCTGGGATGACAACAGATATGTTCATATGGGCATTGTATCAAAAATGAGCCTCATCCTGAACTCGTTTCAGGATCTATCTATAAAAGATGCTGAACTAAATTCAGTATGACAACAAAGAATATATTTATCCACAGATTGTGTATAAATATTTTTATATTGCCACAAAAGTCTAAAGGTAGCTAAATTTATTATGGGATATAGAAAAAATGATGAGTAAAATACTATAAGACTTGACGTGGTGAAAAAAGTAATTTAGGATAAAAATATGAGAGTAAGAATCAACATGAATAAAGATAAGCAAAGAGTAGCAATACGCCTTATCAATAAAGGAAACGAAGATTTAAAGAAATTTACTAAACGTGAATTTGGTAAATTACAGAGCAAACACTTGAGAATGCCGTTTCAGATGTTTGAGCTTTAAATAAAGAGCATCACTACCGCTCGTATAAAGGGGACGACGTGTAGTAATGCTCTTTTTTTGTTTTATTTCTTTATTTTATTGCAAATTTTATCTCAATAAATAAAGTAAAACAATTTTATACACGATATCACATACAAAAAATCTTGTCAACTAGATTTTAATAAACCTGATACAGAGCCCCAAGCCCATTATTTGATTCGAATATTTTTATGCCGATCTTGTTAAACTTTTCTTCATTGAGCTGAGGATACTTCTCATGTTCTATTTCTGAAATAACAACGTATTTAATCTGGTACTTCTTGATAAGCTGTTTGGTGAGTTGTATGTCTTCGGACTGATACAGAGCCTCAATATCTGGAATTCTTCTACCTACTACATCAGGAGATCCCCTCCATAACCATTCGTGTACCCACCAGCCCGCAACGGTGGGATTACCAGTATATGCAGAAATTCTATCATAGTCGGTGTATGAATCACCTTGTGCTTCAAGAACGACCAATTGGGAAGGGATGTGGCTATTGATATATTCAATAATTTCTTTATCTTGAGGAAGAGATTGCTGTAGCCATGCTGATCAATCAAGTTGGGGTGTAGCTGGTTTTTGGCCCGCAGAAAAACCAGGATAAAATGATGGAAATGCTACAAACCAATAGATGCCAATCTGAATTGTTATTATAGCAAATACCCCCACTAATACATAACGAGCACGAGATTTCCAAGTAATAAACTGAGCAAATACTACCGCCGAGGCAACTCCCATGAGGATGAA
>Ga0114931_10006971_pt1 | contig 13864 bp, 17 predicted proteins | sample 2SBtaG_FD_89579 | JGI IMG/M metagenome (GOLD analysis project Ga0114931, IMG submission 89579) | Deep subsurface microbial communities from Kolumbo volcano to uncover new lineages of life (NeLLi) - 2SBTROV14_V59a metaG | ecosystem: Environmental > Aquatic > Marine > Volcanic | place: Kolumbo...
ACCACATCGCACTCCGCTATCGCTCCGTGCGACCGCCCGAGCAAAACCGTTTCCTTACCTTTCTTTTCGCCTGTCGGCGGAGAGATTTGGGGAGGAGCCGACAGAAAAAGGAAAGGAAACAGTTTTGCCGATTGGGTTCGCTACCATATGAAGTATGTCACAATATAGGAATAAATTCCAATGTAGTGTAAAATACAATTGTTGATAACTAGAAAATCACATGAATAGTAAAGCGGTCAAAAAGTTTGCAGAGAACATGAAAAAGATTCGCGAAGCGAAAAAAATGTCGCAAGGCGATATTTTTCGTGCAACAAAAATTGATCGCGCATACATCTGTAATCTTGAAAAAGGCAAACAAAATCCAACACTTGAAACTATTGAAAAAATTGCTAAAGCACTCAATGTTAAAGTTAGCGAACTAACACAATGAGTGCGGACAAGGAACCAAAATATGAAAATGAAAGAGAGATTGAGGAAATGACATTACTGCTCACGTCTCTGACAAGTTGGAGTGAGAAAGTGCGTGATACATGGTCTGAGCCAAAAGCGTGGAAAGGTTACGATTTTGATATTTTGAATAGACTTGAGGAGCAAGATTTTATTCGCAGCTCTCATCGCTCAAAATCAATAACACTGACGGAAAAAGGATTGACGGAAGCGGAGAGGTTAAAGGAAAAGTATCTGCCGAATACTACGGCGGACGTTACACGCCGTCCGCTATCAACGCGGAACTAACTCACCCGCTTGAGCTCGTCCACTTCATTGAATTAGAAGATGAGTCACTAGCGATAGTACGCGAATGGGAAAAATCATTATGAACACCGACAAACTCGCACAATTTTTGAACGCCGCAAACAAATCGACCTACGCGAACAAGGACGCACCAAAAGTCGCGCCCTCACGCCTGAAATCTGAGGACTATCACTTTGAACAAGACGGCTTGATATACCACGATACCTATTTCGGCGGACGCGATTTTATCGGCGGAGAAATCGTATACGAAAATGAAAAGCCAGTATGGGGCGCAAACTATTTCGGCTTTGTTCTTGACGAAAATATCAGTGAAAAAGAAGTATACGATTTTCTCCGCCTCGCGCTTATGCAGGAATATGACGATGAGATTATTCCTGTGCGCGGACCATCACACTTTTCCGCCGACGACAAAGAGTATCGTTTTGTAATAAATGGCGACCTTACCAATTTTTCAGGTACGGAGGAAATATCGTTCGGCGGAAAGGTTGTGTATCGCTGTTTTGTACATGGCGGCTTTATCCGATAAGGGAGCCAGGCAAAAGCCATTTTATAATGTCTCCCAAAATGGCTTTTGCTTGTGTGCCGCGTATCGGGTGGTGGGACAAGGCACATAGAGATTTGCTTGCGCGTTAGCGCAAACCACTTTAAATATCATGGACTCCACCGAAGCCACCAAGCGAACACAAAGCAACACCGAGCAGGCCACACGAACGAATGTGAGCGGCCAATGCGAGGTGCTTGCGAAGTGTGAGCGAACGTTAGAAATGCCACACACTCTCGCTACGCGAGCCTCGGCACGGCGCAAAGGACGGAGAAAGCGAAGCATGAGAATATAATGACCTTGCGGAGCTTTTGGAGGACTGAAGCGCTGTCGCACCCCAAAATTTCCTTTCCTTTCTGTTTTCCGCTTCGCGGCGGTGAGATCCGCTATGGGAGGAGCCGTATAAAATGGCAAGGAAATTTTGGGCGTGCGCCCGCCGGAGCGAGAGCGGATGCGAGGCCGAGGCGTTCTCCAATGCGTACGCGGAAGGTTCGCATCACCACGCGCGAGGCGCGTGGTAGGTGTTCTGTTCAAAATGAGTTCGAGCTTGGTACAATAGAGACACCAATATAGAACTTGTCGGCTCAATACCGACGGACGAGTGGGCGGCACGTCGCCTGTGGCAAGCTTCACCACTTTTCCGCCGGGACGGAGGTGCGAGCTTGGTACAATAGAGACATAAAACGAAATTTCTCGTTCAGCGCTTATGTGCAAAGGTAAGTATTTTTGCACAACGAAGCTCAGTCTCGGCACCTGTTCGTAGACGGAGTCGGGGAAGATGTGGTTTTCCCGTGGGGGAACCCTACAAACCTCCATGTGACGCAAGTGGACAACGTTTGCTGGTTACCGTTTCTCTTGTACGGGGTTTGTTAGGACCCATCCACTGTCTCGTGGTACCCCCTCTAAAATAAGGGTGTTTTAGAGAGGGGAAAGATAGTAGGTGAGTTCTTAGAGAGAGTATAACGACCCAACAATTACCCGCACTGTCTAGTTGTACATCTAACGGTGAGTGGTACACTCCCCATACTGTCTGTGGAAGTGAGGTGTAAATCCTCCACTGTGCCGCAACGGTGAAGTCGCCCTCTTCATATTCATGGTGGCGAATAAGTCCGGTCTTCAGACAGCGCGTATTCCCGAGCAGGAGACCTGTCCACGATTTTTTATGGTACGACACTCTCTGCTTTTGGGCGGAGTTTTTTGTAATGTGGCAGCACACAAGCTATATGAGTAAAACGAAATTGATCGTTTTTGTGGCAAGCATTATCGCCTTCAACATACTTGCCGCACTGGCACTCTTTCTGTGGCCTGTTGAGTCGTCGGTATACGATGCTGTGCCGCGTGTAGAGTACGCAGCTACATCTGTCACACCGACAACGATACATACGTTCCCCGCATTCAATACGCTTGAGGTTGCGCCGCAGACGATACCAGCGCACGACGCAGTGCCGACAGAGAAGCGTACGGGACAAGCGACAATGGCGCCTTTCGAAAGGTATACCGTTCCCGTGTACAAAGCGGGGACCGTCCTTGAAGTCATGCGTGCATATCAAACAGCACAAAGAGGCACGTTCTCGTTTTCCGGTAAGGAGTATGTCGGCCTCGGTTTTTTTGTCGAGACGATAAACGGTCGTGCGGCGGGTGGAGGGAAGTACTGGATACTCTATGTAAATGGGAAGAGTTCCAACCTTGGTGTCTCACAGGCGCTTGTGTCGCCCGGTGATCGTATCGAGTGGCGATATGAGTCGAATATGTATTAACACAACGCGTACATACAGTATGAACAACACACCAACAAAACAATCACACAGCGATAGCGGATCGCGGTCGGTTATGTGGATTGTGGCACTTGGCATAGCAGTTGGTTATGGGTTTTTGGTTGCTCTGGCGCCAGGTATCACTATGGCAATAGAGGTACCGAGTGCCTCAGAGCTGCGTCGGGACATCACGGAAAGGTTGTGTGATCGTGTAGCGTATGCCGGGTGTGCTACCTCCGGCGGTGAGGCGAAAGAGAACGGAGGCGACACAGGAGATGAGGCAACAGGTGGCGACACGACCAACGATGGTACCGACACGGGAGACGACAATGATGGTGGCGGTACTGGCAGTGTCGACAACGGCTCATCCGGGGGTGGTGGCAGCCACAACGACGGTGACATTTCCGCGGAAACCCCGGGGACGCATGAGGTGAGTATAACGGTACGTACTACCGACGTAGTCGTGGTGAGTGGGGTTCGCACACTTCCTTCACGTTTTGCGGATGCAGTGCGGATAACTCCAACAGACGGAGGAGACCCTGTTGAGGTAAGTGCGCAGAGTGCCTTGGCGATGCTTGTATCTCTCGATGAAGATTCAGACACGTTCGCTATCACCGATCTTCAGTACTTTCCGGCATACGAATCATTTTTCTTGAACTGCATCACGGTTGCGGGCGAAGGGGAGTTGTGCGGTTCGTGGCAGTACACGGTGAACAGCGCGTATCCTTCCGCTGGTCTCGACCAGTACACACTCGACGAAGGCGATAGTTTCTATGTATATTTCGGGTCTCCCCGCACGGTGACGGTACCCGAAACGGTACCCGTCAATGAGCCGTTCATTGCGGTCGCAAAGGAGTATGACCCTGTTACAGGTGCCTATGTACCGGTTTCCGGCTATACGATTGGCGTGGTACAGCACGATCCAGACAATCCGCTCGCTCCCGTTGAGGTCGCGACTGAAACGGTAGATGCACACGGTGAAGCGACATTTACCCTCGATACGCCCGGCAGCTATAGTGTCGGTATTGCGGAAGATTTCTACTTTCCGACCACAGCATTTACCGTTACCGACAGCACAAGCGCACCGTCAACAGCGGACACGACGGGAGGATTCGGTAGTACCGGAGGAGGCGGTGGTGGGTCTCTCATCTACAGCGATGAACAGACTACGGCATTTGATGTGTCGGGCGCGCGTGAGTTTATTGTTGATCACCAAGGAGGGGACGGTTCATTCAGTGCGCCTATATACACGGATTGGGCGGCAATCGCACTTGCGGCGACGAAGCAAAATACAGATGGTGATGCGTATCGTGCGGTGCGCAAATATGTGCTGGAGGACACGCCGGACTTCTCTCTGGTGACTGACTTTGAGCGCCGTGCGATGGCGTTGATGGCGCTCGGTGTGAGTCCGTACGATGGCACCGATACGAATTACATCAGGTCCATTCTTTCATATTTTGACGGTGTGCAGGTAGGTGATCCCGAACTCGTGAACGACGATATATTTGCACTTATCGTGCTTGCAAATGCCGGCTATACGAATGAGGATAATGTCATACAACAGGTTGTATCGTTTGTTCTTGAACGGCAGGCAAAGAATGGGTCATGGGAGAATGATGTTGACCTTACTGCAGCTGCCGTGCAGGCACTTGCACCGTTTGAGAAAGTGGCTGGCGTTTATGGTGCGCTTGACATGGCGGAGGCGTACTTGCGGCTTGTACAGGAAGATGACGGCAGCTTTGGGAACAGTTTTGCAACGAGTTGGGTACTGCAGGCTGTTGCTGCACTTGGAGACACCCCCGAAAAATGGTCGAAACATGGCAGAACGCCACTCGACGCACTTAGTGCAATGCAGCAGACTGACGGCGGTGTTGATATCGAGAATGTGCCGGATACGACACGTCTGTGGGCAACCAGCTACGCTGTACCGGCCGCACGCGGGTTGTCGTGGCATGAGGTGTTGCAATCATTTGGTCGTGCGGCTGGTGGCGCCACCGCAGGTACTTCCGGTGGCGGGTTGGTGACGCGAAATGCGGGTGAGCATGATGTGGCGATGGGTGGCGCAAATGCAGTCAATGACACCGAAACGTTTGGGGGTGCGGAAGGTGGGACATCAAACACGTCCGTATCGTTAACACAGACCAGCATACATCTCACTGCTACAACGCCGGCATCGCGGCAGAGTGCAGTGGTGTCGTCGGAAGCAGTCGAAACCACAACTGCCGAAGAGGCGACGACGACAGCGTATACGGAATATGTAGAACGGGACATAAATGACCACGTTGCCGCCGCAGTTGAATCAGAAGCTGGCGGAACGTCAATGATACTACGCATGCTCGCACTTTTGTTTGCCGCCGCGCTCATTGCCGCGAGCGTGTTCATGCTTCGCAAGCCGCAGTAGCTTCGGGGAAGGGGTGGTGTATGTCTTCGACGTCGTTACTGATGTCAGTAACGACGTCGAATGGGTCTGGATTTTCGCGTATATCTAAAATGGCAACGTGTGGGTGAGGGCAGCGGGTTCAGGGATCTTTTCCCAGTCTTTTACATTGAGCTTGATGCTCTTTATCTCGCCGAAGTCTTTGTACCTAAGCTCCTTATGTTCTCGCGCGTAGTCGTATACCTCTTTCGTTATTTTGACATCGTCCAAGCAGTACTTTCGGACCTGGTCGTGTTTACCCTCTTTCCACCATTTCACTGCCTCAAGGCCATGACCTGATTTGTTGACCCCAAGCGTTGCTTCAGCAACGGTATCCAAACGCAGGCGTCTGCCTAGTGCGTTCTTGATCTCAACAAGAAGGTCCAGGCTTTTTATCTTGGTCAGGTCGCCGGGGTAGTACTTGTTGAGGAGCGGCACGTCGAAGTGGTCTGAGTTAAAACCAATAAGCATATCTACATGCTCAAGTATCGGCCAAAGCTTGGGAAATTCTTCGACTGCATATGAGCTGTAGGTATCAGTTGACGAGTCGTAGATACCGACAATAGATATGTCGAGTTTTGCCGGGTCGCTTGAACTCACATCCTCAAAAATGTTCGATGTCTCTATGTCGAAAACTAGTTTGTTGCGTTCCTTTTTTTTTGCCATGCTGCCGCAGCGTTATTAGTCGAGCGCCTCGAATATTGTGTCAGCAATATCGTGCTCATGAACCGTTATCTCTCGCTTGCTCGGGAGGTGCTTTAGCTTATACATACCACTTTCTTCCTCATTTTCTCCAACAACGAGCAAGAAAGGAATCGCTTTTTTGGTTGCGGTACGTATTTGGTCACGAACCTTTTTGCCGGAGAGGTCGACTGCTACCGTGAGGTCATGTCGACGAAGCCGCTGCGCAAGCTGGCTTGCATACGCAAATGAGGAGGGTGATGCGACGCCGATGTAGAGGTCGGTCGTCGAAACGTAGTCGGGCAACAAGTTGTGTGTCTCAAGGAAATCGTGGAGTCCCACATCGCCCATCCCAAACCCGACCGCAGGTACCGGGTCTGCACCAAACAACTCAAGCAGGTTATCATATCGCCCGCCGCCAAAAAGTGAACGTCGGTTGTCTGCTGAGGTGTCAAACACTTCAAATATCGTACCGGTGTAATAGTCAAAACCACGGGCAAGGTATGGGTCGTGTACGACATTCGCGATGCCGCGTCGGTCAAGTGCCTCCAGAAGGTCAAATAGGTCCTTACCGGCTTTTGTCTCCTGTATAAGCTTCCGTATCGTGGCCGGTTTGTAGTAGGTAAGCACAACTTCCGAGAGTTCGTCACCGAGAAGTGTTCGCATGGCCTCCGCATATGCTTCAGTCTTAAGCTTGTCCTTTCGGTCCATGAGGCGTATGAGCTCACGCTGTTTTGTTGCGGGTAGCGAGAGGCCGTGCTCCTCTGCAAGAAGGGAAAGGGTTTCAGGAATGACTGCGCGGTGATTCACGCGTATCTCAAATTCTTTTTCTGTTGCACCAAAGGCACGCATGAGCTCATACGCAAGGAGTATCACCTCAATATCACCTTCAAGTGCGGCGACACCAAAGAGGTCACAGTTCAATTGCCAGTGTTCACGCAGACGTCCGCGCTGCGGACGCTCATAGCGAAATATGTTTGGAATGGAATACCAGCGAAGTGGGAAGGGAAGTTCGCGACGTTTTGCCGCAACAAGCCGGGCAACTGACGGCGTCATCTCGGGACGTAAGGTGACCCGGCGTCCACCACGGTCCTCGAACGTGTAGGTCTGCTCGGTTACAATCTCCTCACTTGTCTTTGCGTCATAGAGCGCCGACGGCTCAAGGAGCGAGGTCATGTACTCTTCATAGCCGAAGTGTTCGACCACGTCGCGTATGGTCTCAAAGAGATACTGCTCAATGTACATGTCGCGCGGGTAGAAGTCACGCACGCCTTTATAGGGTTCGGTGGAAACTGTGGCTTTCTTTTTCGGACTCTTCTCTTTTGGCATAGATGCGGTAGAGTGTACCTGAAATGAAGGATATCCTCAATCTATACAAAGTGCGTGGTGAGACGCCGCTGCAACGTATCGAACGGTTTAGGAAGGCACACCCTGAGTACAAGAATGTGCCACTTTCCTATGCTGGTCGTCTTGACCCCATGGCCGAAGGTGTTTTGCTTGTCCTTGCAGGTGATGCGAACAAGAAACGTTCGGCATTTCTCGGGCTTGACAAGGAGTACACATGCGATGTGCTCTTTGGTTTCGCAACCGATACATATGACCTCCTGGGGGTCATGACCGACTCAGTGACACGGGCGTCACATAAACCAATACGGGTCCCCGTCTTGAACGAGTATGTGGCGCAGATAATTGGTGAGCGAAGTCAGGCGTATCCGCCGTTCTCCTCAAAACCCTTGGAGGGGACACCGCTCTTCGTAAAGGCGCGTCGGGGAGAACTAGCTAACTTTGACCTGCCTGAGCACCGTATCGAGGTTTTCAATGCGTCAGTTACCGGTATGCGTCGCATGTCGAACAAAGAGCTCCTTGCGTACATAGAGGAGGCAATCGGACTCGTTCATGGTGATTTTCGTCAGGAGCGTATCCTTGGCCTCTGGCGTGATACACTTCGGGTTCTCTACGGCCTCTCGTTTGATATTGCGACGCTGCAAATACACTGCTCGAGCGGCACATACGTACGTTCGCTTGCATATGAGCTCGGTGGGCAACTCGGTATACCAGCACTTGCAATGTGCATTCTCCGCACACGTGTTGGGAAGTACAAGGTTCGAGGCGCAGAGAAATAGCTGGCGCATGCATAGCGTGTATCCAGTGTCTGGCGTATTGTCCGGTGGTGGCTACGTGGTAGCATAGCAGTATCAATACTATTGCCATATGATGCATGTTGGTTTCTCAACAATTCATTTTTCGGTACGTACATTCACTGCTGTCGTCATTCCTTGCAGTGATGGGGACACGTCGAAACCGGTGGGTGTGTAATTGTAATGCTATACTGAGAATATATGAAGACACAGCAGTACACGGACGAACAGTGGCGTAAGCGTCTAAAACCGGAAGTCTATGAAGCACTTCGGCTTGGGCGTATGGAAGCACCGGGAACCGGTGCGCTCCTACACAACCATAAGGACGGTATCTACTATTGCGCCGGTTGTGGCGCGGCGCTGTTCCATTCGCGTGACCAAGTGGATGATGGCTCAGGGTATCTTGCGTTCTCCATGCCAATACAAGATGACGCAGTTAACGTAGAAGCGACATACAGTGACGATGGTTCCACGGTGACACGGTTGGTCTGCACGCAATGCGGCGGTCGCGTCGGACGACTCTCCACACTAGAACTTCAGAGCGATGAGGACCTCACCAAAGGAACAGTAGAGCGCCTCTACCAGGTGAGTTCACACGCAGTGTTTTTCAAAAAAGCACTCACGGTGCGCAACTATCCGCTAGGTGCGCTGGTGGTACTTCTTGCCCTTGTTGCAGGTGCAGTCTTCGCCTGGTCATGGAGCAAGGACCTCATTGCGACAGCGACCTTGGAGGGTGTTCGTGACGCGATACCTGTCTAGATAGGGGATGCGCAGTACAATGCCACATTGGTACATCTCAACAACATCGAGCCGCTTCGCGGTTCTGCACTCTCAGAGAACGAAGTGCTTGTCATCATACTCGACCGCACTATTGGCGTGCCGCAAGTGCGCTTTGCAAATATGCCTATAGATGTTGTGTGGCTCGATGGTATGTTCAAGGTGATTACTGTGGAACGGGGAAGGAGTCCTGATGACACAACACCCTTTGTGTCACCTGAAGGGGCACAGTACCTCCTCATTGCTAAAGCGGGTGTGCTTGGTAGCACCGCAGTACAACCTGGTAGCGAGGTTCTCATTACGGATAAGACAAAACTACTTAAGTAGACGCGGTATGTGTTGTGTGTAACGCGGCAATGTATGTACGTAGGTGTGGTATGCTACACATATCGAGTGTTGTGCTGTTGCGTGCTGGGCGACAGACAGCATGCACAGTACCATTCGCGCACCATTGCGTATGAAGAATCCTTTTCGCGACATTGAGTGGCGCAAACTATCGCTCCTTCGAATTCTTCTCGTCGCAGCGGTAGGTCTTATAGGTCTTGCCATCATTTTTGCGCTCCTCTCGACTGTCATCCAGCTTACCGGTGTTTCTAAAAGTACAGTTAGTCAGTCAGGCAGTTCGTATGTGGGGAACAGCGTTACCATGGTGGCACGTGCGCCGGCGGTTGGCGTGGATACAGTCATGGGCGAGCGCGTGGCATCGGGCGTTGTCCCCATGCCGCCCCTGTACTCCGACAGCGGCGGAACGAGACTCTATAACGAAGCAAACTATGAAGCTCGTTCGTACGATGTGCGGTATCGGGTACGTGACCTCGACATGCTCTGTAACCAGATAGAGCAGTTCAAACCGTTGCCCCACGTAGTGTTCGAGCAGCAGATGCGCAATGAGCATACGTGCTATTACCACTTCAAGGTCACGCAAGGATACGCAAGCGCGACGGTCTCATGGCTCCTCGCACGAGATCCAGATGACCTCACCGCATCAACGGACGTTGTCAAGAAGCAGCTCGTGCGTTACAGCAGTCAAATGGACATTCTGCTCCAAAAGCAGGAGGTTATTGAGCAGACACTTCAGGATACGTTGAGTGCATACGGCGAGCTCATTGACCTTGCAACGCGCGCGAACGACATTGAATCACTTACTAAGGTGGTCGACAGCAAGCTTGCTATGGTGCAGAAGCTGTCACAACAACGATTAACCCTTGCACAACAGATCGGTGTACTTACCAGGCAGCAGGCAGACCTTCAGGATAGGGTTGACTTCGTGTCTTTCGCGGTACGTGTAGAGCAATACGATATTCTCGACCTAGTGTCGCTCAAGAACTCCTGGATGAATGAGCTACGGGCATTTGTGGTAACCATCAACAGTACACTACAGCGTTTCACACTCCACCTCATCGAAAATCTTTTTGCATTGGCTCTTCTCCTTGTCTATGCGGTCATACTTCTTGTTCTAGTGAAGCACGGCTGGCGGGAAGTGAAGCGCTTTTGGGTTAGTGAGGGGAGTGGTGTACCGACCGCACGACCTTTGGTTCCACCCACACCAAAGCAAACCGCACGACCGGGAAGGAACCGTATGAGCAAGCGGGTTGTAAGGGCGCCGGGTAAAGCACAGCGCAAGAATGGTGCGGGGTAGTACGTGAACACACAATTGTACAAGTACCAAAACACGTTGTATAAGTAGAAAATAGAGTGGCGATTCGTGGTGTCCGTGCTATAGTCGCAAGTAATGGGTAGTTCTGAAGCATTTCATTCACAAGAGAGAGAGTCCGTAACGCCTGAACAGGCATACACGGAAGTTGCAAAGCGTCTCGAAGAGCTTCTCGGCTCACTGGATGAAGCACTTGAAGCATACGATGCGGTGACATTGCCCGGCGGTGAGGCCATTGATGCTGAGAATGAACAGGAGCGCATGCTTGCGCGTGCACAGACACTCCGTACAGGCATTGAGGGCTACGTGGAACAAATACGTGAGAAGAATGAGCATTCCGCAGAGGAGGCAGCCGCCCTTAGCAGGGATGCGGTTGAACACCTTGAGGGCTTTCTTGCAGCACAGGCCGATCTACTGAACAAGGCAAATCGTAACCCGGCTGCGGCACAACTGGCTGCTGTTGTTACACAGATTGCGCAAACATTGCTTGCCTCGGCGCCTCAAGATGGCACCACTTTTGAACAAGCGGCATAGTATACACCACGTACGAGAATATGAGTGAGCACTTTCATAGCGAAATAGATCGCCACATAGCAGAGCTACGGAAGCTCCAAACGCCAAAGGGACTCTTCCTTGCGGCTGCTGAGGCCGGAGTGTCGACCGGGTATGACAAGAGCTGGCTGCGAGACAACTTTTATGAAGTGCTTGCATTCCAGGAGGTTGGTGATTGGGAAACGGTTGCTAAGACCTGGCATGCACTCCTTGACATCTTCCTGAAACACGAAGATAAGATACAGTGGGCAATACAAGATCGTCCACGATTTACCTATCAGTACATCCACGCACGGTACAATCCCGAAACGTTTGAAGAGTTTTGGGACGAGTGGGGTAACAAACAAAACGATGCCATAGGCTGCGTCTTATTTGCGCTTGGCTCTCTTGAGCTCATGGGACACAGCGTCATGCGCGTGGACGATGATAGGCGTATCGTCGGTCGTCTCGTGTCATATCTTGCGTCCATCGAGTATTGGCGAGATCCTGATAATGGTGTGTGGGAAGAGTACGAAGAAGTGCACATGAGTTCCGTGGGCGCCTGTGTTGCGGGGCTCGCTAAGATACAGGAGTCGGGGTTGGCTGACGTGTCGGATGACCTTATTGAAAAGGGAAGACAGGCGTTAGCAAAAATGTTACCGCGCGAAAGCCACACCAAGTTCACTGATCTGGCCCTTTTGTCGCTTGTCTACCCGTATCATGTGGTAGGTAAAGAAGCAGAAGACGTCATCATAGATAACCTGGAGTACCATCTTTCCAGGGACAAGGGGGTCATCCGGTACAAGAATGACCGCTACTATAACGCGAATGATGACGGTTACAGCGAAGAGGCGGAATGGACCATGGGTTTTCCATGGCTCTCTATCATCTACCGCGAGCGCGGTGACCACGAGAAAGCCGACTATTGGCTTGAGAAAGCGCAGGCGGCATGTGACAACGAAGGCAAGCTGCCGGAACTCTACTTCAGTCATACGGATACGCCGAATGAGAACAACCCGCTCGGTTGGAGTGAGTCACTGTATATCATCGCATTCAAGAAGAAGATAGACCTGCAGACGGCATAAGAAAGAAACGGTACGTCGGTGACGTAATACTATGTACCGTTATATACCGTTGAGCTCGGTCCTTCTAGGTGCCGTAAGGTCATACGGTGCTTGATTGGCCCGCCACTTATGACTACAATAACGGTGTTATAAGGCTAACTATTTTTGGCTTATGGCTATCGTAAAATGGGAACCGTTTGGTGAGCTTGATCGGTTCTTTGATGAGTTTCCTGCCTCGGGGTTTGGCCATATGGGCGATATGGCAGTAGATATGTACGAGGATGGTAACAACATCATTGCTGAGATGAGCGTGCCGGGTATTGAGCCCGACAAGGTTGAGGTTACTGTCGAGGGCAACTACCTGCGCATTGTTGGCAAACGAGAGGAAGAAAAGGAAAAGAAGACTAAGCGGTTCTACAGCAAGGAGATACGCCGCGGCAGCTTCGAGCGGGCATTGCGCTTACCTGATCCCGTGAATGAAGCAAAGGTTGCAGCAGAGTACAAGGACGGCGTGCTCAAGGTCATCCTGCCAAAGCTCGGCGAAAAGAAGTCGGGCAAGGTTAAGGTCGTCGTAAAGAAATAGTCCCTGTGTACCTCCCAAGCCCACGGCATACTACAGAAAAGCGCCGTACGGCGCTTTTCTGTGGTATGCGCACATGCGCTCCGGGAGTGTAGTACGCTGTACTTTCACGCCACATCTTGAGGTTGGCGGAAGTTGACGTACTGCCCCGGTGCCGTAGTATGAGTGTATGGAACCCATGCTTGAATCTCGCATCGGGAAGCTGTTCATAATTGCGTACGCACTGTTCGCGATAGCTATGTACGTGGTCTCAGTTTTCTGTGGCATGGAAACGTGCGGGCTATACATTGTGGTGCCTATCATGCCGTGGGCGCTCATATTGGCACAGGATCTGGATATGACCTTTCCTTGGTCCGTGTACCCCATCTTTGTGCTACTCAACGCAAGTGTTGCCTATGTTCTGGGTGCTTCCCTTGAATGGGGATATCATAAGTATCGAGAATACAAGGAAGATACAGGTCGAACAGTAGCGCAAGAAGAGCATACTGGTCGATAATCACTCAGTACCACATGACACGTACTACACGTCAGAATGGCAGGCAGCTGGAGCGGGGTAACGCCGTCACGCTTACCTTGCTAGGGTTGGCGGTGGCAATACTTGCAGGCGTTGTGGTTCTCTACTATATCGGCAAAAGCATCCCACAACCCATTCATCCAAGCGGTTCTCCCGAGGAGCATACAGCTGCGACGACCACGCCTACAGGGCAAGATCCGCGGGCGGGGTGGCACACGTATACGAACGAAATGTACGACTTCAGTATTCAGTTTCCGCAGGGATGGGCTGTTGCGACTGGCACGCTTTTTGGGGACCCCGCCATTTCAATATACCTTGTGGGGGCTGCGACGAGTACACCGCCATTTAGTCACATGGATGTTGGTGTACCACACGTCTCCATATACCCGCACGGGTTAAGTACAGAAGGACTTTTCACCGACTCGTACGCAAGCACGGTCGTGGTCAAGGTGCCACAGGCA